>Ga0070706_100006705_pt1 | contig 10870 bp, 12 predicted proteins | sample KBSK5501metaG_FD_65476 | JGI IMG/M metagenome (GOLD analysis project Ga0070706, IMG submission 65476) | Corn, switchgrass and miscanthus rhizosphere microbial communities from Kellogg Biological Station, Michigan, USA - KBS K5-50-1 metaG | ecosystem: Host-associated > Plants > Roots >...
CACTACCGGCGGGGCCGGATGACCCATGCCGACGAGCTGCCGGAGACCGCCAAGGCCTCCATCATCGCCGGGCGGCACAGCATTGGCAGGCACGGCGGCCGGTACTACGCCATGGCCCGTAACCTCGCGCTCGACCTGACCGCCGCCTACGACGCCGCGCTCGGCGCGGCTGACGTCCTGGTGCTGCCGACGCTGCCGATCACCGCCACGCCGATCCCGGCGCCAACCGCGTCCCGCGAGGAATCCATCGCGCGCTCGACCGAGATGATCGTCAACACCGCTCCGTTCGACGTCACCGGGCATCCGGCGACGAGCGTGCCAGCAGGCCTGGTGAGCGGCCTTCCGGCCGGATTGATGATCGTCGGGCGCCATTTCGGCGACGCCACCTGCCTGCGGGTGGCACGCGGATTGGAGACCGCGGTCGGCGGCTTCCCGGCTCCGCCCGGACTGTCATGAGGTCCGCGGCGGCAGTAGGCGTCGCGATTGCGTTATGCCATGAAGTCACCCAGATGGCCCGCAGGGCAGGGGCGCGCCTTGTCGGCGGAAGTAACATGGTTCTACTATTACTAGTACCATGTTCCCTGTCAACGTCGACCGGTCGGAACCGGTTCCGCTGCACGAACAGGTCGCCGCGCAGATCCGGCGCGCGATTGCCGAGGGCGAGGCGGGGCCGGGCGAGCGGCTGCCGCTTGCCAAGGATCTCGCGGCCGTCCTCGGCGTGAACAAGAACACCGTGCTGCGAGCGTTGCACATCCTGCGAGACGAGGGCCTGCTGGAGTTCAGGCGCGGGCGGGGTATCACCGTCGTCGGATCTCCCCAGCGCGGGGCCGTGCTCGGCCGGGCACGGGACCTGGTCGATTTCGCGCGGCAGCACGGCTTCGGCCGCGACGAGATCATCCAGATGATCGAGGGCCTTTCCTGAGTTCACGCGCCCCGCTGTGGAGGCTGACGGTCGCGCTAGAGCGACCGCAGGCCGTCGAGCACCTTCTTCAGCACGCCTTCGTCCTGGGTCTGGTCACTCGCGGGCCTGAACACATCGAGCAGGCCCTGCTGGTGCAGGTCACTGAGCAGGACCTGCACCACGCCGAGCGGGAGCCCGGTCTCAGAGGCCAGATCGGCGACCGCGATCGGCTTCTCGCACATGTCGAGAAGCTTCCGGTGCTCGGGTGGCAGCCAGGGCCCGTGCGTCAGCGCGGAGTAGGCCGCGCCGACGACGTCGACGACGTCCAGCACGACGCCGGCGGGCCTGGAGCGGCCCCTGGTCAGCGCGTACAGCCGGACGATAGGGCCGGCTTCCTGGTCGAACCACCGTTCGCCGCGGGCGCTCATCGCTGCGACCCTCCCCGGCGTCAGGCGTCATCCGGCTCGACGACGGAGTCCGCGCGATCGTCCAGCCAGCCTCGCTGCGGCGACATGATCGCTCCGGCGGACTCATGCGGCTGGCCGACAGGAACCCGCTGCGGGAGGCCGGACTCGTCCGCTGCGGCCCAGCCGACCGGCACGGCCCCGCCATCGGCGGCCGGCCCGTCGGGGGCAGGAAGCTGCAGCTGGTCGCGGTCGCCGCCGTCCACCGCGGGACCCGCGCCCTGGATGGTTATCGTGATCGCGTGCGGCAGCAGGACGATCGCCGCCAGGCCGCCGTATGCCGAAGGGCGCAGCGTGATCTTGATCTGGTGCCTGGCTGCGAGCCTCCCGATGACGAAGAAGCCCAGCTTGTCGCTGTCGGCCAGGTCGAACTCCGGCGGATCGGCGAAACGTGCGTTCGCCGCCACCATCTCCGCGTCGGTTATCCCGAGGCCGCGGTCCTCGACCTCGACGGCCAGCCCGTTGGCCACCCGCTCGGCCCGCACGGTGACCTCGGTGTTGTCCGGCGAGTTCGTCGTCGCGTTCTCGATCAGCTCGGCGAGCAGATGGATCACGTCGGCGACGGCATTCCCGGCGACCGTGTCGGCCAACTTGGTGACCACGCTGACCCTGGTGTAATCCTCCACCTCGGCGATGGCCCCGCGCAGGACGTCGACGACCGGCACCGGTTGCCGCCAGCCGCGCCCTGGCGACTCGCCGGACAGGATGATCAGGCCCTCCGCGTGCCGGCGCATGCGGGTGGTCAGGTGGTCGAGCTGGAACAGTTCCTCCAGCGCGCCGGGGTCGGTTGACCTGCGTTCCATTCTGTCCAGCAGCGCGAGCTGCCGGTGCAGCAGCGACTGGCTGCGCCAGGCGAGGTTGCGGAATACCTGGCTGACTCCCCTGCGCAGCCTGGCCTGGCCTGCCGCGGCCTCGACCGCCGTGCTCTGCACCGACGCGAAGGCCTCGGCCACCTTCGCGATCTCGGCGATCCGCGCGGACACCGGCTGCCCTGACCGCGCTGACTCTTCGACATCCTGACCGTGACTCAGCTGCTCGACAACCCGGGGAAGCCGCTCGTCGGCAAGTTCGAGCGCGGACCGCTGCAACCCGGTCAGCTCGCGGCTGATCCGCCCGCCGAACCTGATCATCAGCACGGTCGAACCCACGACCGCGATCAACCCGAGTCCGCCAGCGAGCAGAACCTCGAGCAGCAGCCGGTCGCCGAGCCGGGTGCCCTCGCTGGCCAGCAACGACCGGTCCTGCCGCTCGGCGCTGTCGCCCCCCGCCAGGAAGGAAAAGCTCACCTGGCCCCACTGCCGGGCGTTGACCGGGATCGGGCGTCCCGTGCCGATGCTGGCGATGATCTTGTTTTCGATCGTCGCGAAGGAGGCGTGCGCGGGCGAGTTGTAGACGCTCCGGTACGTGGCGGCCAGGCTGGGCTGCATCTCCCCGAGCGCGTCGCCGATCAGCTGCCGCTGGACGGCGACGGTCTGCGCGAACAGCAGGCGTTCAGGCCTGTTCATCCGTCCGCGGTCGGCCAGCGCGCCGTTGATCAGCGTGACCTCGCGCTCGGCCATCTCAAGCGCGCGGCCGGCCAGCAGGCTGGCCGTCGCCTGCCGGTACAGCGAGGCGTCGTTGACCACGATCAACTGGGCGTAGAACGGGAACTGGATACCGATGATGGCGTTATAGGCACGGAACGCCTCAAGGGCGGTCAGCTGCCCGGCATCGATCTCAGCCCGGATGCGGCCCAGCGTGGCCAGCGCCGCGGTGAACCTGTCCAGGGCAGGCCTGGCAGATCGGATGATCATGCCCGAACCCGACCGCATGCCGCGCTCGAACGCAGTCACCGCTGCGTCGGTCGCCATGCGCTCCGCGTGCAGGGATGAGAGCGGCGCCTTGCGGCCGCCGCTGAGCCACACGAAGACCGCCGAGCGTTCGAGCACCAGGTCCAGGTTGAGGGTCTGGGCCTGGGCGCCGTACAGCTTGTTCTCGGTGTTGTAGTTGTGCTCGCGCAGCGCATTCAGCGCGGTGAGGCTCGCGGCGAACACCCATAGCGCAACCAGGGACGCGAGGGGAACCACGTATATCGGAGCCAGGAGCGCCCGGATTGAACGCGTGCGGGCGGGCCTGGCCGGTGCAGCCATAATGCCGCCCGCCGCGAGGCAGGGAGGCGACCTGGTCCTGGCCGGCGCGCCGCCCGGCCAGGACCGCTGCTGCAGCGCGCAACGACCGTCATGGCTTGCTCACTCCGTTTCACTGTGGTGCTCTCCCTCGCTGGAGAGGGAAGTCTGCCGGAATACAAGGTGCAGGTGATCGAGGCCGACCAGGGCCGCTGGCCAGTCCGCCGCCGTGCTCGCGCCGGGCGCCAGCTCGTACTCGGGGAACAGCTCGGGATGCCGCAATACGTACGAGGCGGACTGCGCGTCGGTGACCACGTAGGCGCCCTGCGCGTCACGGACCACCGGCCCGGCTTCTCGCATCATCTGGCAAGCGGCGCTGCGAGCCTGCCCCAACGGCAGCTCGTCGATGTGCAGCACGCCGTCGCGCAGCGGGCTCCCGTGCTGCTGCCCGTCGACCAGCGTTCCCGCTGGCGTGGGCATCCCGTCCCTGCCCATGCCGCCTGTTCTCTGTCCGTGCCCCGGCACGCCAGTACCAGCGGCCGCGCCGGCAATCCCCGGCCTGTCCCTCTTCGGAGCGGCACTGAAGCGGCCGCGAGCCGCCGGGCGCAGTCACCTTTTCGGGTGATTGCGGCTCGTGTCGAGAAAGTGAGTTAGGAGTACAACATCAGGAGATTAGCACCGCATGGGTGGGTTCCGGAGCGAATAGGGCACATCCTCGGCCTGTCAGCCTGGCCGAGTCGACCGCGGCGCCCGCCGATCCGCGGCCGGGCTGGCAGACCTCACGTTCCGGCTGCGAAACCCCACGGCCAGGAAACGGCCGCCGCAGCGACTTCTGCCGTTCCCACGGTATTCGCCACGGAACCATAAAGCTCTGGGAACGAAACCGCGATGCGCCCTTCCGGGGAGTACAGGCCCGAGTATCGTATGCCTCGCTCGATGATCTCGACCTTCGGTGATCACCGCTCTGTCGGCCTTCGCTCGCCGCGGAGCGCGCGTCGGGAGCGTCGGGCCTCAACATCATTCCCAGCGTAACCGGCGGGTCCTGGTATGCCGACGTCCGCCGGCCGGACAGGAGAGCGGGCGATGAACGGAGCGAGCAGCAGTGTCGGCGATGGTCTGGCGACTGCTGGGTTGAAGTGGCGAGTCAGCTCTTATTGTGGCGGCAACGGCGAGTGCGTGGCCGTCGCGAAGCTCCCCGACGGCGATGTAGCCATGAAGGACACCAAAGAGCACGACGGCCACCTGCTGCGCTTCAGTCAACGGGAGTGGCGCGCTTTCCTTGCCGGCGTTCGCGCGGGCGAGTTCGACGCGTAGCGCGGGTGCGCTCAACGCCTGGCTCTGCTGCTGAGCCAGGGCCGTTCCGCGGTGCCAAGGCTGATCTTCTTAGTCCCATCGTCGCCCCGTTTGGGCAATTTGCAATATGCAATGCAGATGTCCGAGATGCTTGCTCAGACGTCTTTCCTGCCGCTGATCGCGGGCGATAGGCTGCTGCCGATTGGGCCCTGTAACCCATGTGGCCGCAGAGCAGAAGGGGCCTAATGGGATGCCTGAACTAGCCAGTCCCTCCGTCCGCCGCCGTCGGCTCGCGGCCGAGCTCCGCCGCCTCCGCGAGGAGCGCAACCTCACCGGCGAGGATGTCGCCGGCGCCCTTCGGTGGTCAGCCTCGAAGCTCAGCAGGATCGAGCTGGCGCGGATCGGCATCAAGGCTGCCGACCTGGCCAAGCTGCTCGACCACTACGGGGTGCCCGCCGAGCACAAGGAGCAGCTGCTGCGCCTGGTCGAGCGGGGACGCAGCCGCGGCTGGTGGGACGCGTTCAAGGACTCATTGCCCGAGCAGTTCGCGACGTACATCATCCTGGAGTCCGAGGCCGAGACGATCTCAGCCTGGAGTCCGGAACTCGTCCCAGGGCTGCTGCAGACGCAGGACTACGCCATGGCCGCCATCGACGAGCACATGTCGACGATCGCCACGCTGCCGTCCAGCGAGATCGAAGGACGGGTGCAGACCAGGATGAGGCGGCAGCGCATCCTCACGAACGACCCCGCGACCGCTCTTGTGTCCGTGCTTGACGAGTCCGTGCTGCTGCGCCACGTGCGGAGCGCCCGGATTATGCGCGGGCAGCTTGCCCACCTGATCGAGATGTCCGAGCTTCCCAACGTGATCTTGCGGGTGCTGCCGCTGGGCGGAGCGCACCCGCTGGGGATCGGCGGCTTCGTGCTGCTTCAGTTCCCGGCGATACCTGACATCGGGCCGGTCTCCGACATCGTCTACATCGAGGAACTGAGCGGCAACGCGCTTTACATCGACGATGACTCCGAGACCCACCAGTACCAGCTCGGCTTCGGCCGCCTGGTCGCAGAGTCCCTCGACCCGGCGAAGTCCCGCGACCTCATCGCCAGAACCACCCGGGAAACCTGGGCGGGGTAGGAACGGCGGCAGCGGGCATCAGGTAATGCGGCCGAGAAACCGGCGCACGGCCGCGAGATAGCGATCCTGCTCCTCCGCGAATGGCGTGGGCACCAGTCTGCACCGGCGCCGCGCGGCCGGAGCGGAATGCCTGCGCGGGGCGCGAGGTGACGTCGCCCGGCCGCCGCGTCAGGTTAGCCCGTGCTCGTAGGCGTAGGCGACTGCCTGCGCGCGGTCGCGGACGTTCGTCTTGGCGAACAGGTGGTTGATGTGGCTCTTGACGGTCGCCTCGCTGACCACGAGCTGCGCGGCGATCTCGGCGTTGGACAGCCCGCGGGCGATCAGCGCGAGCACCTCGGCTTCGCGCGTCGTCAGGCCGTCGGGCAGCGGCAGCGCGGCCGTCCCGCTCTGGCCGTCCTGGCCGGCCGCGATGACCGCAAGCAGGTGCTGCTGGACCGCAGGGTCTATCACCGCCTGGCCCTGCGTGACGCGCTCGAGGGCGTCCCGGATGCCGTCGGCGCCGACGTCCTTGGTGAGGTAACCCCGCGCCCCGGCCCGCAGCGCGTCGATCACCGACCGGTCATCGGCGTAGGTCGTGAGCACGAGCACCTTGATGCCGGCGTCGTGGTCGCGGAGGCGGCGGGTGGCCTCGACTCCGTCGCAGTGCGGCATCCGCAGGTCCATCAGCACGACGTCGGGGCGGGTTCTGATCGCCAGGTCCAGTGCCTCGTTGCCGTCGGCGGCGGTGCCGACGACCTCGATGCCGCCGATCAGGCCGAGCAGCGTCCCGAGACCTTCGCGGACAACGCGCTGGTCGTCGGCTACCAGGACGCGGATGGCCGGGTTCATAGCGGCACCCACAGGTCAACCCGGTACCCGGCAGCGGTGGGCCCGGTGGTCAGCGTTCCGCCAAGCAGCTCGGCACGCTCCCGCATGCCGGTGAGTCCGTATCCGGTGCCGTTCGCGCCCCCCGCGCCGTCCGCGTTTCCTGCGCCGGCCGCCGGGATGTCGCCGCGCTGGCCGAAGTCCTCGACGACCAGCCGCGCCCCTGACCCGGCGTAGTCGAGGCGGATCTCGACCCGGTCCGCGCTGGCGTGCTTGTGGACGTTGGTCAGCGCCTCCTGCGCGACCCGATAGATGGTGAGCCTGCCGTTGCCGCCCAGGTCACGCTCCCTGCCGGTCACCGAGACCGTGCACGCCACCCCGGAGTCCGCCTCGAATCCGGCGGCCAGCTCGTCCAGCAGCTCCGGACCAGGCAGCGCGTCGCCGCGGAGCATGCCGATCGCGCGCCTGGCCTCCGCCAGCCCCGTCCTCGCGAGCCGGTGCGCCCGGTCGATCGCGTCGCCGACCTGCGCATCCGCGCCCGTCCGGCGTGCCAGCAGGCGGGCTCCCTCCAGGTTCAGCATGAGGCCGGACAGCGAGTGGGCCAGGACGTCGTGCACATCGCGGGCAAGCCGCTGCCGCTCGGCCAGCGCGGCGGCGTGGGCCTGCGCGGCCCTGGTCTGCTCAAGCTCGGCGAGCAGCACCTGCGCCTTCTCGTTGCTCTCCCTGAGCCGACGGGCGAGCATCGACAGCAGGTAGAACGCGACGATCGCGAAGTCGTTCAGCACGATGCCCGAGATCGGCGTGTTGCCGTTCGCCAGCCACGCTGCCGACACTGCGGCCAGCGCGACGCCGGCCACGACCGCCGCCAGCCGGACCGGCAGCGCAAGGGCGCCGATCGTCAGCGCCGGGAACACGCCGATGAAGGCAGCGTGATTGGCCTGCACGTCGATGAGCGCAGCCGCGCTCAGCACGGCCACGAGCAAGATGACGAACTGTGCCGCCGCGCGGGTGACGTCCAGCTGCATCGCGCCGAAGGTGGCCGCGCAGAACGCGACCAGCGTGGCCGTCACGACAAGCGAGGTGCCGTGGAATCCCGGAGGCGGGACGGATCGCACCGACGCGATCACCACGAACGCGGCCGCTAGCAGGCCGAGCGCCCGCATCCTCTGGTACTCCAGGCGTTCGCGGCCGAGTGCCCGGGGGAGCTCGGCCGCTTCGGCCGGAACCGCAGCCTTCGCGTCCACCTCTCAACGGTACGGTGTGACCTCCGCGCCGTCTCGCGCCCGCAGGTGGAACCGGGGCCCATCCCCTGTCCACCTCAGGGTGGAGTGCCGGCCACCCGCGGTTCGCCGCCAGCGGGCCGCGAGGTTCCACCGCCGCGCCGGCGACGCCGCGCCGCCCGGCCGGCAGGCTGGACGGCAAGAAGTCATCCGGACTGAGGAGCGAGATGGACAGCATTGCCGAGGAGCGCGGCGTGCGCCCGGCAGGCGCCGTCCCCGTGGGCATCGAACCCGTGGTGACCGTGCGCGGCCTGATCAAGCGCTATGGCGGCCGGACGGCCGTGGATGGCATCGACCTCGACGTGCATCACGGCGAGATCTTCGCGTTCCTCGGGCCGAACGGCGCGGGCAAGACCACGACGGTCGAGATTCTCGAGGGCTTCAGGAAGCGGTCCGACGGCGAGGTCTCGGTGCTCGGCGAAGACCCGGCCACCGCGGGCGGAGCATGGCGCGACCGGGTCGGCGTGGTGCTGCAGGAGACGGAGCCTGAGCCTGGCCTGTCGGTGCGCGAGTGCCTGGCGCTGTACGCCGGGTTCTACCGCGCGCCGCGGGACATCGGGGAGACGATCAGCCTGGTCGGTCTCGCCGGGCAAGCGGAGACGCTCGGCACCCGGCTGTCGGGCGGCCAGCGGCGGCGGCTCGACTTCGCGCTGGCGCTGATCGGCGATCCCGAGCTCATCTTCCTCGACGAGCCCACGACCGGGTTCGATCCGTCGGCCCGTCGCGCGGCGTGGGAGGTCATCGCCGGCCTGCGCGCGCTCGGCAAGACGATCTTCCTGACGACCCATTACATGGAAGAGGCCGAGTACCTGGCCGACCGGATCGCGGTCCTGTCGGCGGGGCGCATCGTGGCCGAAGGCACGCCGCAGACGCTGGGCGGGCGGGACCAGATGTACGCCGCGATCAGCTTCACGCTGCCGGCGGGTATGGCGGCCCGCGACCTGCCGGACGCGCTGCGCCCGCTGGCCGAACCGGGCAACGGCGGCCGGATCGCGGTTCGCAGCGAGAGCCCGCTCGTGCACCTGCGGATGCTCGCCGACTGGGCGCTCGGCCGCGGGCTTGACCTGGCCGACATCGACGTCCACCGCCCGAGCCTGGAGGAGATCTACCTCGCGCTGACCGATCCGTCCGGCGCGAAGGACAACGCCCAGATGATGATGCCCGCCAGCGAAAAGGATGACGAACGATGATCAGGATGGCCTTGCACGTGTTCGCATACGACCTGCGAGCGTTTCTGCGTAACCGGCAGTCGCGATTCTTCACCCTTGCCCTGCCCGTGTTGTTCCTGGTGATCTTCGCGGCCCTCTTCGGCCGCTCAGGGCACACCACCGCGGTCGCGGGCGGCAGCATCTCCACCTCGGTGTACTACGTGCCTGGCATCATCGCGCTCGGCATCATCTCGGCGTGCTTCGGAAACCTCATCACCTCGGTCACCGAGCAGCGGGAAACAGGCGTGCTGAAGCGGCGTCGGGCCACCCCCGTTCCGGCCGCGGCCATCATCGCGGGCCGCGCGCTCACGTCGGTCGTCGTCGCGGTCGTCATGGCCGCCCTGCTGCTCGGCATCGGCTGGGCTGCCTATGGCGCCCACGTGCCAGGCAGGACCGCGGCTGCGCTGGCGGTCACCGTGATCGTCGGCGCGGCGTCCTTCTGCTGCGTCGGATTCGCGCTCGCGTCGCTGATCCGCAATCAGGAGGCCGCGGTTCCGACCACCCAGGCCCTGCTGCTGCCGCTCTACTTCATCTCCGGCGTATTCGTGGCCGTCTCGATCCTGCCGCACTGGCTCGTCGACGTGGCCGGCGTCTTCCCTGTGCGCCACCTGGCGGACGCGCTGCTCACCGCCTATAACCCGTACACCAGCGGGCTCGGCTTCGCCGGCCGGGACCTGCTGATCGTGGCGGCCTGGGGGGTCGGAGGCCTCCTCATCGCGCTGCGGCGGTTCAGCTGGCTGCCGCTCGGCCGCTGACTCGCCGGCCGGAACGCACGAAAGGATCAACGGAGGCAGGACAATGGCAAACGAGGTCCAGACCCAGACCGGCCGCTGCGCAACCCACGGGACCGTCGAGGCCACCAGGGAAGTCCCGAAGATCGGCTTTCCGTTCGTGGTGTTCGCCGTCATGCGGGCCATGGCGATGCGGCGCCCGTTCAAGTGCCCGGAGTGCGGAGCGGCCGTCGCGACCGGCTAACCACGTCCCGGCAGCGGGCTCAGACCTGATCCCAGCGCCGGTCACATCGCCATGACACAGCCGTCCCAGTAGGCCTCGACGCGGGGTCGCCGCCTGCCTCGCATCGCGATTTCCAGCACGTCAGGAAACCGGCCAGCCGGGGCACGGAACCAGATCTCCAGGCCCTCAGGAGCCGAGGACACGGCGTCGAAGCCGGTCATGCCCTTCGGCGGCTCGGCGGCCGCGTGCATGTAGGCGGGCGTCCCCCAGCAGCACAGCGCCGGGCGTGCCGCCCAGACCCAGAGCCGACCGCCGTGGCGCAGGAGGAACTCGACCGCCTCGTCGCTTGCCTCGACTCGCATCACAACTCCTCATCAGGGTCCGTCCGGCGCCCACGCCTGCAACGCTCCCTTGTTGAACAATGCCTCGGGCTTGAACCGAAGGCAACTTCCGATCCAGCCGCAGGCGTGCGGCGACGCGGGCACGAACGCCAGGGTCGTTCCCGGGCCGTAGTCCAGCGCGATAACGTCGCCGCGCGGGCTGAACGCGGCCGCGTCCCACGGTTCGCCGAAGGCCTGCTGCCGGGACAGGCGCGCCGTCGCCGCGGAGCCGACATAGCTGCGCCCGCTGGTCTACAGGGCTCCGGTATCTCGGCGAAACGGCCGCGAGAGAGGCGATACTGGCCAGATGGCGGATGACGAGAACGCCATGAGGCTGCCGCTGGCA
>Ga0070706_100006707_pt1 | contig 10868 bp, 9 predicted proteins | sample KBSK5501metaG_FD_65476 | JGI IMG/M metagenome (GOLD analysis project Ga0070706, IMG submission 65476) | Corn, switchgrass and miscanthus rhizosphere microbial communities from Kellogg Biological Station, Michigan, USA - KBS K5-50-1 metaG | ecosystem: Host-associated > Plants > Roots >...
TCGCCATCGCTGCTCTCTTTCTTTCGAACGCTGTTAACCTGTTGGCTGAATATGCGCGCACCCGTTACGCGCATAGTTTCGCTCACTGGCTGCGCGTCCGGCTTTTACGCAGAATGGCGTCGCAATCGTATGGCTATTTCCTCCAACGCAATTCCAGCGACCTACTTAAGAAGGTAACTGGCGATGTGATGAATTATACCAGCGGCGTTCTGCTTCCATTGCTGGACAGCATAGCTCGTGCTCTAACCTCGGCACTCCTGCTCGCCACGCTTTTTCTCGTTCAGCCCGTTATTGCCCTCTCCGCTGCACTTGGACTCGGCATGTATTATTTAATTATTTTTCGTCTGCTCGCGCGTACACGCCGGGAGGCGAATGAAGGTTTGAGAACGTCTTTTACCGGATTGTACCGGGAAGCGCAGCAGATGCTCGGCGGAATCAAACCGATCAAAGTGCATCGGGCTGAGGAACATTTTTTGAACCGGTTTGCCGGCCACTCCGCTGTCGCGGCACAAATGTCTGCTCGGGTCCCAATTATCGCCAACAGCACTCGTTATCTTGTGGAACCACTTGCATTCGGCGGACTTGTCCTTGCGGTCGTCGTGCTGGCGGTCCGGGGACGCGATTTTTCCGACATCCTTCCAAACTTTGGTGTCATGGCGGTGGCCGGTTACCGGCTGGTTCCAAGTCTCCAGCTCCTTTATAGTCAGGTGACTCAGGTCACCTCCATGCGGTATTCGCTGGATGACGTTTTCGAGGAATTTGTTGCTGCGGAACGAGACGAAAAATCAGACAACGTCGAAATTTTGCTCGAAAAATCACGCCCGATTGCGTGGCGCGACGCGATTACGCTGGATGAAGTTTCGTTCGTTTATCCCGGTACTGATCGGCCCGTCCTGGATCGCTTCTCGATCACGATTCAAAAGAGCATGTCCAGCGGCTTCGTTGGTCCCACCGGTTCCGGTAAATCAACTCTGATCGACCTCCTGCTTGGGTTGCACCGGCCTACCACCGGACGGGTACTCATTGACGGTCAGCCGCTCACTCCCGAACTGATCCCATCGTGGCAGGCTACGATCGGCTATGTCCCGCAGGAGATCTTCCTTATCGACGACACGATAGCTCACAATATCGCGCTCGGAGTGGCTGACAACGAGATCGACACTGTGCGCCTGCAAGAAGTCTGTGCCATGGCCCAGATCCTCGACTTTATCGAGATGGAATTGCGGGATGGATTTCAGACTACTGTAGGAGAGCGCGGTGTCCGCCTCTCTGGGGGAGAACGCCAGCGCCTCGGCCTAGCCCGAGCTCTTTATCACCGGCCTTCGCTCCTTCTCCTGGACGAAGCGACTAGCGCGCTCGATATCGCGACCGAAGCAAAGCTAGTCGAAGCGTTGCGGCATCTATCGGGCAAACTCACCATTGTCACAGTTGCTCACCGCTTTAGCGCCATAGTGCATTGCGATAAGCTGTTTGACTTAAGTAAGATGAGGGTAGCACTGCTCGAGACTGGAAATTGAAATGCTATTGCTTTTTGGCCATATGTGTACCACCATGCAAACCTTAATCACGGGCGGAGCGAGTTTTATTGGTTCCAACCTCGACTTTGACGAATAAGCGAAAACTGTTACAATGTCTCGCGGAGGTATTTGTGGCCAAAGGTAATCGCTCGATTCGAGGCCAGCTCTCATTCCGCTCTCGAGAACGGGCTTAGTCCTTAGTCAGCGATGCGCAGATTAAGTCGGCAGTGAACGTTAACGCTTTGAAACGCGCTCTCACACGGCGTAATTTTCATTGGGCAATAGGGCTTTAGCGGATGCCGTGCGTCTCTGCAATTGTCCCAAACTACAATCGTGCCGGTTTAATCGGCGCCACGATTACGAACTTGCTGACTCAGACCAAACCGCCAGATGAAATCATTGTGGTCGACGATGGATCGACGGACGGCTCGGTTGACGTCGTGCGTTCGTTCGGGCCCAGGATACAGTTGATTCAGCAATACAATCAAGGTCCGGGTGCCGCACGCAATGCCGGTCTCCAGCTCGCTACGGGCAAATACATTCAGTTTCAAGACAGTGACGATTTGCTGTCGCTAAATAAACTTGAAAGCCAGTCGGAACTACTGGAGCGGACGGGCGCCGATATCGCTTTCAGTCCGTGGGCGCACGTATTCATCGAACACAGCGCGGTGCACTTCCAGACTTGCGTTTTACAGCAGGAGCTACCCCCCGATTCGGTCAGCCTCGCATGCTGGATTCTGCGGGGATGGTCGACAACCTTCCAGAGCCTGCTTTTCAGGCGTGAGTTTCTCTCGTATGTCGGCTGCTACGATACCGACGTAAAGTTCGGGGAGGATACCGAGTTCTTCTTTCGTCTGGTCGGTAAGACTCCACGCGTGGCGTTCACCGGTGCGCCGCTGACTCTTTACCGCGTCGATTCGCAGAACAGGCTCAGTCATGAGCGCGGGCTGCCACAGCAGCGACGAAATCTGGATTGGGCGGTGTGCCTTGACCGGATGCGTGAACACCAATCGCGCGCCAGAGTGCCTGTAGATCGGATTACTCAGGCAATCTTTCGGACCTCCATACGAAAACACCTGCGCTATGTGAAGCATGTCGACGCATCGGTCGCGCCCTATTTGCAGCGCCTCACCGCAGAGGCGAAAAAGTCGCCGGCAGCGTGGCTGGCGCTAATCGAGCTTTGGCTCCGGATCGTCGAGCGTCTGCGTCTGATGCGCAGTGGTTTTCGGTGGCTTTCGGCGTACCGCGCCGGAGGAGCTGATCGACGACAGCTCGCCTTGATTCGAGAGCTCGGATTCAGCGTGGTCCCGCCTCATTCTTGAACACTTTGGTGCATCGAAGAATTCGTGTTTTCTACGTGAGTTACACCCCGCCCCTTCCAACTTGGGGCGGAGCAATGGCGTTCTATCGCCATTTCGTTGAACGGGTCGATTTCGAAATTGCAGTGGCAACGAATTCCAGCCAGTTCTCACTTAAATCACCACCATATCCAGTGACGTTTTTCGGCCCGTCGCCCATTGTGCAGCGCTTATTCCGAACGCGTTTCTTGCCGTGGCTTTACGGCTTGCACTCGCTGATCGCTGCGGGCCGGATACCAAAACGGGTTTGGCGCGCAGCGAAAGAATTCAAACCAGATTGCATTTTCACGATTGCCGGTAGTTGGGACTATAGCGGGCTCATCGCGCAGCGGGTTGCGCGTCGTCTGAAGGTTCCGCTCGTAGCAAGCTTTAACGACTGGTTCGATTACGGCTGGTTTCCGGTGCATCCGGCATTCCGACCCGCGATCGAACGGCGATTTCGACGGTTCTACCGTGAAGCTGATCTAGCGCTCTGCACTTCGGAAGGAATGCGCGAAGCGTTAGGCCCGCATCCAAACGCGCATGTTCTCTATCCTATCGGCGCAGCTCTGCCGTCAGCGACGGCTGAATTCACTCCGCACCGGCCACAAGACGGCGCCGCGATCGTAGCATTTGGCGGCAATCTCGGAGAGTGGTATGGAGGAATGATGGAGCGCCTCATTCAACACAGCGCAGACGACTCCAATAGAGTTCGCTTCCAGATTTTCGGTAGTAAGGCGACATGGAGCAAAAAGTTCGACGAATGGGCGCGCCGTGCCGGAGTGTTTCACGGACAAGTTCCATTTGATAAGCTACGTCACGAAATGGCGCGCGCGGACGTGTTGTTGTTGCCAATGGGGTTCGGCGAGAGTTGCGCTCAGGTGGAGCACACAAGTTTCAAGACAAAGTTTCTGGACTATGTTTCTTTCCAAAAACCCATTCTCGTCTGGGGACCTGACTATTGTTCGGCGGTTCGCATCGCTCGCGAGTTCGACTCAGCCGAGTGCTGCACTTCCGCGGATGAACGGGCGTGCCGTGCCATTCTGGAAAAGCTTGTCAATGATCCATCACGTCAGCTCCAGTTGGTGACCAACGCACGCCGAATGTATGAGGATCGATTCAATCCCGACCGCATTCACAACGTGCTAGTTCAGCAGTTTCGCACCGTGATAAGTGCCCGCCATGGGTAAGCGCGATCTGAGGTGGCTGCTGTTGTCTCCCTACAAGCTCAGCTTTCGTCCACCTCTGGTTTATGTGCGCAAAGCTATCGCTGGTTGGCCTCGGTGGCGCTCACGCCGAAAGTGGTTGCGAGAGATGCGACGCCGCGGCGCGATAATCGACAGCTCGTTAGAACTGCGCGGGCGCGCGAACATTCAAGACTGGGTGGAATTGAGCGACGGGACAATGATCGAGCGGGATTGTACTTTTTGGTGCGCAGAAGAGGAGGGGAACGAACCTCGGCTGCGACTGGGCACGCATGTTTATGTCGGGCGGAACACCTATCTAGGCGCTTGGAAACCGCTTGTGATTGGCGACGACACCTTAATCGGCGCTTATTCGTACATCATCACTGGCAACCATCGGTTTCTCGATCTTCACATTCCCATTCGCCTCCAAGGCTACGAAGGCGCTGCCGTGACAATCGGACGCAACGTCTGGATTGGCTGCCATGTCATTGTGCTACCAGGAGTGACGATCGGCGACGGCGCGGTCGTTGGTGCAGGCAGCGTCGTAACCAGGTCGATCGCTCCGGAGGAAATATGGTCCGGCGTGCCTGCGCGAAAAATCGCGAGTCGTAGAGCTTCGACTAATGGCGACTGAGACCCGTCAACTGCGGACGCGTAGCCACAATTGAGAACATGCCAAAGTTTTCCTCGTTCTTTCGCTTAGAGCCATATCGCCGGTTCCTGACACGCACCACGCGGAGGTTTGTTCTGGCCCCGCGTTGGAACTTGCGAGGCGCAGCCTTCTATCCTCCGGGGCATTTCTATTCGCCCTTGCTCGATATCGCATCCGCTGACGGCAAGAGTTCCCACTTTCCTTATGACGGAGCCGAATACTGGGAGCACGTTTCGTTGCGGTCGGATGATCAGCGGCAATACTACGAGCAACTGCTGGAATTCTCGACCCTTCTTCCTTTCCCCACGCACGAGGAGCCGAGATGCCGCTATTTCTCCGACAACGACTACTTTCCCGTTGCTGATGCATTCGCCCTCAGCGCGATTATCCAGAAAGAAAAGCCCCGTAGAATCGTAGAGGTGGGATCGGGCTTCTCCTCTGCTGTAATCCTAGATACTCTGGAGCGCGTTACTGCTGATGTAGATCGCCCCCAACTCACATTTATCGAGCCATTTCCGGAGCGCCTGCATTCGCTGATGCGTGAGGTGGATTCAAGGATGTCGCGGCTGTTGATCCAGCCAGTGCAAGAAGTGGCGTTGACTGTGTTTGAGGAGCTTTCCGCAAATGACATTCTGTTTATTGACTCGTCACATGTCGCCAAAGTTGGTAGCGATGTAACTTTCCTAATCCTGCGCGTGCTCCCATGTTTGCAGCCGGGCGTGATCGTGCATTTTCACGATATCGTTTATCCCTTCAGCTATCCTGCAGAATGGCTCCGTGAAGGGCGAGCATGGAACGAGTCCCTGTTTTTGCGTGTCTTCCTGCTATTTAACAATGCCTTCGAAGTAATTGCTTTTAATTCTTATGCTGTGCAGGTTTTTCCGGAGTTATTCAGAAATCGAGTTCCGGAGATGCTGGAAAACGGAGGAGGCAGTCTGTGGCTGCGAAAGGTACGTTGATTTTGATGCCCTTAGTCTCACGGCTATGGTAACGCACACGATATGACCGGTGCGATTAGGCAACATCAGAAGGCCGGAGAGATGGTCGCAAGAACCGCGATGAAACTCGGTATTATTTCGACCATAGGTGGCGGCTACTCGTGGGCGGGAAGTGAGGAGATGTGGAAGATGGTGGCGACACACGCATTATCGAAAGGCTACTCAGTTGGTGTTCACGCTGCGGCAACTATTGCGCGCTCAACACAGCTCGACGCTCTTCGGCTGGCGGGATTGGTTACAATTCCGCGGGAGGAATTGAACGCGATTACTCGCCGGTTGGCGGAGAGGAATCTTTTCTGTCGTTTCAAAAGATTCTTCGCAACTCGTCACGACGTCATCCTCCTCTCGATGGGAGGTATAGCCGATTGTGTGTGGATTCCTGACCTTTTGGCGTGGATTCGTAGGAGTAGCACACCCCTTGTGATCATTGTCCAAGCAAACGCTGAAGGCATTGTGCAAACTGAAGCGCAGCGGGAGGTGCTCAGGAGCGTGTATAACCGCGCAGCAACTGTAATCTTCGTTTCGCATCACAATCTCAAGCTGGCCGAACGCCAACTAGCGTGGCGGTTTCCGAATGCGACATTAATTCCTAATCCATTGCGCGAACCACTCCAGGCGTCGCTGCCGTGGCCAACAAGTGGTGGTGGTCGGTTACGCTTCGCTCAGGTGGCGCGCCTCGACGTCACAGACAAACAGCAAGACCACATCTTAGAAGCGCTTGCTACTGATGCATGGAGGAATCGTTCCTGGCTCTTGACGTTTTTCGGGTCAGGGCCTGACGAAAATCATATCCGCAGGCTAATTAATCTGTACGACCTGAAGGCAAAAGTGTCGCTGGGCGGGTTTGTCTCGGATTTTCAGGCAATATGGCGAGACCACCACTTACATATCCTTACTTCCCGACGCGAGGGCATGCCCCTCTCGTTGATCGAATCCATGGCATGTGGGCGGCCGGCACTGGTGACGCATGCGGGGGCAAGCACCGAACTGGTTAAGGATGGTGTCCATGGGTTCGTCAGTCCGGGCATGCATCCGGAGGTTCTGCGGGAGACGTTGGAGCGAGCGTGGGCACGACGAGACCAATTCCATGAGATGGGCATGGCTGCGCACGAGCGAATCACCGAGCTAGCCAACACGGATTGCGGTGAGGCGATTCTGCCCATCATTGAAACGGCAGCGCGATCCTGAACTAGCGGCGGATGGAAATCGTCTTCTGCGCAGACAAGAAAGTCCTTCCGGGCTTACACGTAGCCGCATATTCTCTGTTGGCACAGCTACGCGATCGGTTAGCTAAAACGCGCATCCACGTCTTCAGCGATGAACTGGACGCCAACGACGCAGCTTTGTTGGAGAAAACGCTCGTTGGAGCGAACCGGCCGTTTCAATTGGGTCTCCATCGCCTCGATCCTGTTTCATTCAAAGCATTCTCACCGCTTAATAGGAGCTGGACAACCTACTATCGGCTTCTCGTTCCGGAGAATCTCCATGTAGATCGCTATCTGTACGTTGATGTCGATAGCGTTTGCGACGTAGATATAAGTGAGGTTGAAGATTTGAAAATGAATCGTGCAGCTGTTGCATGGGCACCTGAAGCTCCACTATCTCGTGCGGTGGATCGGCAGACGGCTGAAAAACTGGGTAAAAGCCAATCCGATCATTACTTTAACGCAGGTGTTATGCTCATTAACGTGCCGGAGTGGAGAAGACAGCGCGTGAGTGAACGCGCTATGGAATACATTATCAGCGATCGTCCTGAGTTTCACGATCAGGCGGCACTGAATTACGTTCTGCACGGCACCGCGATGACGCTCCACCCAAAGTTCAACTGCATTGCAAATATGCGAAAGAACTGGCCTGCACTGAAAAAGCCATATGGGCAGATTGGAAGGCTGGTTCATTTTGTCGACTATCCGAAGCCGTGGGATCTCGGCGCGGAGTTTCTGCACCCTCAGTACCATCTTTGGCAATCAGTCGTTGATCAAACAGCTTTGGCCGGGTTCCGCTCGTGGCACAACACTCAGGCCCGGAAATGGCCGCAGACGCGCAAAGCCTGGTTGGGTTACAAAAAGGCGCTCAAAGATCGATTGCTGTTTGCCGGCTATTCTCGTGGTTGGTTGAAACAGGTGAAAGGGGTTCCGGCTGTTGATAGCTGCAATCCCGGTTATTCCTCTCCTCGATTGTGAACGTAGTCGCCCCGTTTGGTTTTGTAACCGGCTGTCATGCTGGCGATCGCTTCATGGCACAGGCCACGCTAGCCAGCATGAGGCATTTCTGCCCAAAGGTTCCTATTTGCCTGATTGTCGATGGGAATTTTGATCTTTCTGATTTGAAAAGGGAATACGGTCTGATTGTCTTGCGTGTTCACGAGCTGCCTTCGGCTGAAATGCGCAAACTGGTTTGTGGAAATTATTGCGCCAAGCTCGCTGCGATGTGGGAAGGGCCATTCGAGTTTTACGTCTGGCTGGACTCGGACGCGATTGTGTGGGGTGATTTTACGCCGCAGGTTCGCAGAGATGTCGATTTCCAAATTTTTTGGAAGGAGGGGCAGCGGCCTGCAACTCCGCCGGCACCCAGTGGGTTTCGCCATTTTTACTTCGATCCCGCCCTGTTGAGAAAATTCGATCCGCAATTTAGCTGGGAAAATAATAACTACTTTTCGTCCGGTGCATTTGCGTGCCGGAGAAATGCCATCCGGTTCGCAGAATGGGCTGAAGTTGAAGATTGGAACAAGCGCAACCCCGGACTTTTTGCCTGGGGAGAAATGGGCATGCTTAATTACCTTGTTCATGCGAAGGCCCAGCGTAAGCAGCTTCGGGTCTCCTCCGCTGATTTGCAACATATCTGGGCGCATCATGGAAAATACGAGTTGCAGCGAGATTGTGCCGACAGCGGCTGGCGATTTCCGCGGACGATCAGCCGCCCCCGAGTCGCCCACTTCTGCTGGCGTAAGCCGTTTCTGTTTGATCGCAAAGCTTATTCAAAGCCTTTTACCATTGCCCGGCTGGAACATCATCGCAGGAACCACGGGGATTTAGGAGCTTGGTTGGCAGTGCTAAACGAAGATCGCCGAGTAGTTGCCAATAAAGTCAAACGGCGGCTTCGGAATTTGGTTGGGAGATGACGGTGCTGATCGTTACCCAAAATATTATGCACCTAAATTTGTAGTCAAACTCGCTTGAATATGAATGACATGCCTAGTGTGGCTTTCTTAATCCCGTTAGCATCTCGAAGGGTTAAGTCCAAATGGAAAATAACATGCGTTCATCTTCGGCAGACGCTTAAATCGATACAAAACTCAACCAGCGGGAATTATCGTGTAGTTGTAGCTGGCCATGAAGCGCCTGATTTCGATGTCGGGTTTGATTCAAGGTTTTATTTCCTAGCACTTAATCATTCCATTCCACGTCATGACATTCCTGTGGTTGCTGTGAGGTTGGACAAATTGACCAAAATCGCAGCCGCTTGGAACTACGCAAAGTTAACATGGAATCCAAACTATGTGATGAAACTTGATGCAGACGATTTCATTAGTTCAAGACTAGTTGCCTGGTTAGACAATGCAAACGGCGAAGCTGGCTATCTTATCAAGTATGGATGGCTTTGGCGCTCGGAATCGCGTTATCTTATTCAGCGCACAGAGTATTTTAACCGGGTATGCGGCTCCTGTTTGATTGTAAGAAGTGATCTTGCGGATAAGAATGGACCGTTTCTTACTGCGGTGGAAGGCGTGCCGCTTGATGACGCAAGTTCGAGGTTCGCGGCCAGCGATCATTATTCGCTTGTTCCTGGATCCGGAATCAGCACTCTTCTATTGAATGATACCCACCAACGTTATGAGGCCCAATTCTCTTATTTGGGGCATAAACTTTCCAGCGTGCCATTTAGCGCCGTTGTTTATCGGACTGACAATCCCGACAGTATCGCAGCTATCGGCCGAAGTGAGCGGCGGCCAATATACACTCTGCGAATGCTTATTGGAAGCATCCGAAGAACGAGGTTTATCACCAAAAGCTTGAGAAGAGAATTCATGTTGGAATAACCATGCGAGACATACCGCCATCGCAATTGTGAGCGGGCTACCCCCGTGAACCGTGAAATAAGCAACGCCGTGAACGGCAATCTTGAACCGGTTGATTGTGTCTTTCCCCGCCGTCATTTCGACCTTCAGCAAGCCAAGGCAAATTGTATTGGCGAGACCGACGACCTTTGCTTGCTGAGATGACTATTTCCGTGATGATCACCACGCGGAATCGGTCGGCGGAATTGCGCCGCACCTGTCGAGTGTTGCGCGATCTGAATCCGGCTCCGCTGGAAATCCTCATCACTGCAGATGGCTGCACCGATGACACAGTCAAAGTGGTGAAGTCTGAATTGCCAAATGCAAAGTTGATTGTGAATGAAACGGGACGCGGCTCGGTGGTATCGCGCAACAAGATGGTGCGCGATGCGCGGGGCGACTTAGTGCTTGCCCTGGATGATGACAGTTATCCCGAACAGTTGGATTGTATTGCTGGATTTGTCCCAATCTTCGAACAGCGTCCGCAACTTGCGGTACTGCATTTTCCTCAGCGCACGGATGAATATCCCGAAACCCTTTCTCAAACTGACTTCGGCCGGGCGCGGATGACCCGCTGGTTCGCCAATTCTGGCGCCGTTTTGCGGCGGTCAATTTATCTTCAACTGCCGGGCTTCGAATCCCGTTTTTTTCACATGTATGAAGAGCCGGACTACGTGCTCCAGTGTGTTGCGGCGGGTTACGAGGTGCTTTTTTCTCCCATCGTCACCATCCGCCACCACTACTCCGGCCACGTTCGCAGCGAAATGTGGAACCATCACCGCCATGCTCGCAACGAAATCTGGAGTGTGCTTCTGCGGTGCCCATTTCCTTATGCGCCAGGTGTGGCGATTTACCGCGCGCTATCGCAATTTCGGTACGCCAGCCAAAGAGGACTTAGCTGGGCGATTCGAGAGCCGACCTGGTGGTGGCAAGCCGTGGCTGGAGCTCCGTATTGCCTGGCAAAGCGTCACCCAGTTTCGTGGGCGAGTTACAAACGCTGGCTTCGCTTGCCCTGACACTCGCTAATGTGGCTTTGTTCACAACTCGGCGCGAGAGAGCATTACGCGATTCCGCGAGCACTATTTCGTCAAGGCGTCCTCGAGCAACTGGCAACCGATGC
>Ga0070706_100006708_pt1 | contig 10867 bp, 7 predicted proteins | sample KBSK5501metaG_FD_65476 | JGI IMG/M metagenome (GOLD analysis project Ga0070706, IMG submission 65476) | Corn, switchgrass and miscanthus rhizosphere microbial communities from Kellogg Biological Station, Michigan, USA - KBS K5-50-1 metaG | ecosystem: Host-associated > Plants > Roots >...
GGTCGGACCTGCGGCGCAGACGCTGGACGACGTTGCGCTTCTGCGCGATTTTGTCGGCGTTGTTGACGATCCATTCGAATGCGCGGAACTGCATGGCCGTCAGGGGGTCTTCGATGGTCGCCAGCGGCCGGTCGCGATTGATCCGCTTGCGGACGCGCGACCAGAATCCGTTTTTGAGTGGCGCCGACAGCGAAAGCGGCGCGCGCTTCAGCTCCGCCGCGTCCCGGTTGCGCATCGTCACGTAGTGATGCAGACGGTGGAGATAAGCATAAAAAATCGATCCGGCAACGTCGCGCAGCAAATCGTCTTCATAATTCTTGAGGACCGTCTGCAGGGCGTTGCGCTCGAAGAGAACGCCGCGCTCGAACTCGCCGAGGCGCGCGCTGGTGGCGCTGGAAGCGTGACGCACGATCGCGCGCGGCTCGTAGAGCACGCGATGGCCCGCCAGCCACGATCGCCAGCCGAAGTCGACATCCTCGAGATAGGCGAAGTAGTCGTTGTCGAAGCCGCCCAAGGTCAGGAACGCCTCGCGCCGCGAAATCATGTTGCCGCCGCACGCGAAGAAGAGCTCGTCGCCGCCGAGGGGCTCGCCCCGCGATCCGATCGGATATCGAAATCCATTCTGGAACGCGTGGCCGTCGAAGGTCATCACGCCGCCGACGAAGTCGATCAACTGTCCGCTCATGTCGACGATCTTTCCGCCGACCGAGATCACGTCGCCGGGAGCTTTTTCGATGGCGCCGACGAGCGCCGCCAGCCACCCGGCCTCCGGCACGGCATCGTTGTTAAGGAAGGCGATGTTGCGCGCTTGCGATCGCGCGATGCCGGCCGCAATCCCGCCCGTGAACCCGTGGTTTTTTCCGAGAGGGAGGAGTCGCACCTGCGGAAACTTGCGAGCGATCGCGCCGATGCTCCCGTCGGTCGAGCCGTTGTCGACGACAGTGATCGACGCCCCTTCGACCTCGCTGAGTTGCGCCGAGACCGCGTCGAGGCAGGCGAGCGTGTGTTTGCGGCCGTTCCAGTTGACGATGATGACGTCGGCGGCGATCAGGACGCGCCTCCGATGCGCCGCTTCAGCCGCTCGAGGATCGATGCCGGCCGCTCCGGCAAGTGCATCCGGATCGCGAATGCGTCTTTGTTCGCGTCGATGCGCGGCTTCCGGCAGAAATCGCGCAGCGGCTCGAGCGCCTCGGGCCATTGATGCTCATCGACGAATCTCCGCTCTCCATCGCGAAGGGCGCTCTGTTTCGAAAAAGCCTGCAGGATCGCGGCGGCGAAGTCGCGCGGCGCACCGGAATCGACAGTCATTCCGCAACCGTATCTCGCGAGAATCTCGTCAGTCCCGGGAGCGGGGCTGCTGACGACCGGCAATCCGCCCCACAGGAAATCGTACACGCGCGTCCGCATCGACAGTTCAGTCTCCAGCGACGGTGGGAAAGTCATGAGCGCAATCGCGAAGCGGTCGAAGAACTCGCCGCGCCGTTCGTATTCGAACCATGGCTCGAATCGCACGAACGACTCGTACTTCTTTTCCTTGACGTACTCCATCGCCTCGGCGAGTTTTCCCTGCGGCGTGCTCGAAGGATTCGGATGTTTGTTGAAGGTCAGCGAAATTTTTGCAAGGGATTGACGGGCGAGGGCGACCGCGTCGATGGCGAGGATCGGATCGTACCAGTCGTAGATCCCGCCGAAGAGTACGCGCGGCTCGGCGGCGTTCTCGCGCGCGCGGCGCGGCGGTACTCCGAACGGGGCGACGGCGATCAGCGATTCGAGGCTCGGATCGATATCGAACGCAATCGGATTCACTCTACCGGCCGCCAGCATCATCCCGAGCCAGAACAGCCGCTGCGATCTCGACGCGCAGAGGAAAAAATCTCCGCGCAGGAGCGCCTGGACCACCGTCGTATGGTCGTGCTGAAAAACCTCGGCGCCGCGGCTGTCGTAGTAGTGCAGATTCTCGACGATGAACGGATCGTAGAGATCGACGACCGTCGGAATCGGACGCGCGTGCGCAAAGAAATCGTTCGCGATGTGCCCCTGCACGATCGCGACATCGGCGTCGCTGCTCTCCTGCAATAGCGATTCGGGGGCAATCGGCGCGGACAGCAACTTGACGCGATGTCCGTCGGCGGAGAGAACCTTTTGCATTTCGAGGAAGCGAATTCCGACGCCGGCGGGATGGCCGTGGCCGAGGGGTTCGGGGCAGAGGAGGAGAATCCGGGTCACGCGCGGCCCTTCATCCGCTCGACGATCTCATGCAGCTTCCACGTGCGCGACTTGAAGATCTGATCGAGCAGGTCCTGCAAGCGACCGACTTCCGTGAACAGCGCTGCGTTGGTTTGCTGCGACTCCGCGTGCGCCGCCTGCAGGTCCTTCAGCCGAACGCCTTTTTCATATCGGTCGGCTTCGGCGGCCGCCAGCGCATTTCGGATTTCGGCGTTGGCACCTTCGAGATGGCTGATGCGCATCAGCGCCTCGTTCACGCGGTTGTGCAGCGCCTGGATTTCTGCGCTCAGCGTCGACTTCTCGCGCTGCAGCCGCGCGATGTCCACCTCGAGATGATTCTGCAGGCCTCGCGCATCGACAGTATCGTTGAGAAGCAAATTCATATGTTTCTTCTGTTTTTCGAACACGTTCGCGAAAACCTTTTCGTCGATCAGGGCCGCATGTTTCTTCCAGATCTGCAGCTTCGCCTCGCGGAATCTCGCCGAGCCTTCCGGCGATTCCATCGTGATCGATCCCGCTCCTTCCACATGCCGGATCTCGCAGGTGATGCGGGGGACATGAACGAGTGCTCCGCGCTGCGAGAGACGAATCAGAAAATCCCAATCCTCGAACAGATCAAACGCCGGATCGAAGCCGCCCATGTCGAGATACGTTTCGCGGGGCACGAGGACGGTCGTGAGCGGAATGTAATTGTCGATCAGCAAGTGTTCGCGGTCGAAGTCCTGACCGAAGAGGCGCATGCGCGAGTGTGTGTCGTAATCGCCGGTCGCGCCCACGCGCACGAACGCCGATACCGCGTCGCTGTACCACGCCGCGTGCTGCGAGTCACGCGCGGCCGCCGTCAGCGTCGACAGATGTTCGGGATAGAAAAGATCGTCGTCGTCGAGAAATGCGATAAAGGTGGACTTCGCCGCGCGCACGCCGCGGTTCATCGCCTCCGATCGTCCCGCGGATTGTGCGAGATTCACGACGCGGACGTCGCTGACTTGCGGCTGCGGACCGCCGTCATTCACGACCACGATCTCAGCCGGATACCGCGTCGCGCGAATGGAATCGATCGCCTGGCGCAGGAGCGCCGGCCGGTCCTTCGTCCGCACCACGACGCTGACGGGCAGCGGCTGTTCTTCGATGTCGATCTGCGGCGCCGCGCCGACGGTTTCGCGCAAAGACGAAAAAGGAGTCGTCCTCAGCGCCGGCAACGGGCCGACCCAGTACCCCTCGGCGTAGTGCGTGGTCGGCTCGAGTGTCATTGCGCGATAGGCGTTGAGCCCGCGGGCGTAGCTGACGTAGTCGCGAAACGCGAGCTGCGATGTGTGACACGCGATGGCGGCATATTTTTTCGGCGCGACCGTGGTGATATCGATCAATGTGTTAGGCCGAATCGGATAGCCGACTTCGTAAAAAGCGACCCGCGCGACCGCCAGTGCGGCGAAAAGCGACGCGTCGTTCTGGATCAGCTCGCAGAAGGCGCGCGACAGAGCGGCGTGGTCGGGATGGATTTCGACCGGGCTCGGGACCGCGATCAGGTCGGGTTTGAAACTCGTGAGAATCTCGCGAAGGCGATCTTGGAGCGCGCCTGCCTCCTCATCGAGATGGCGGTCGCGAAAACGAAGAAACTCGACCGGAACCGCGCCCAGGACTGAAAGCGCGCGCTGGGATTCATCTTCGCGGACCTCCGCATTCCCCGCCTCCGCCCCGTCAGTCACGATGACCACCCGCACCTGCCGTCCATCGCGCAGATGCAGCGCGACCAACCCTCCGCAGCCGATGACTTCGTCGTCGGGATGCGGCGCCAGGACGAGCAGCCGCTCGCCGCGTAAGTCTTGCGCTTCGTACGGAATTGCTTGCGATTCCGGCAATGGCATCTTCTCGATTATAGGTACACTGGCGCGGACATGCCGGGCCGCTACGCCGTCGCGAACTGGAAGATGAATCTGCCCCCCGACGGCATCGAGACCTATCTCCAAAGGACGCGTCCGCCTGTTGATACGCAGGTCGTCGTCGCGCCGCCCTTTCCGTATCTGAAAGAAATGGCCGGCAAGATCACCCTCGGAGGGCAGAATTGCGCCGCCGAGCACTCGGGCGCGTTCACCGGCGAAGTCTCGCCCGACATGTTGCGCGCGTGCGGCGCGGAGTTCGTCATCATCGGCCACTCCGAAAGGAGAACGCTGTTCGGCGAAACCGACGCATTGATCGCGCGGAAAGTCGAGGCTGCGATCGACGCCGGGCTCACGCCGATTCTGTGCGTCGGCGAGCATCAGGATGTCCGCGACGCCGGTCAGGCGGCGAGCTTCGTCGCCAGTCAGATCCAGTCGGCGGCTGTTCCGGCGCTGGAACGCGCCGCGGAAGTTCTGATCGCGTATGAGCCGATCTGGGCGATCGGAACGGGACGTCACGCGACAGGCGCGGTGGTCGCCGAGATGGTCGACGACATTCGCGGAGCGCTGTCGAGCTTCTGGCCTCCGCGCCATCGGTCTGCGCCGATTCTGTACGGCGGCAGCGTGACTCCCGAAAACATGGAAGATCTTGGCGCGCACGGCCACATCGACGGATATCTGGTCGGTGGTGCGAGCCTCGATTGCCTAAAGTTTTCAATGATTTGCGAGGGGGTGTCGCGACTGCGAAAAGCTTGACGGCCGCGGCGATTTCGGGGAAGAATTCGCGGCCACGGTTCGTTGTCGGAGTCTCCATGATTGTCGTTTTAGTGGTTCTGCACGTCGTCATCAGCATCTTTTTGATCCTGGTCGTCCTCGTACAGCAGGGGAGGGGCGCCGATCTCGCCGGGGCGTTCGGCGGAGGCGGCTCGCAGACGGCGTTCGGCGCGCGCGGCGCGACCACGCTTTTGCACAAATTAACGACTACATTTTTCATACTATTTGTCATCACGTCGATGGCGCTGGCGGTCCTGCAGGCGCGCCCGCGATCGTCAGTGATGGGCAACCGGCCGGCTCCGGCCGCGCCGGCGAAGCGATAGTTCATTGCCCAAGTGGCGGAATTGGTAGACGCGCACGTTTGAGGGGCGTGTGGCGAAAGCCGTGCCGGTTCGAGTCCGGCCTTGGGCACCACCTCCCGCCCGCCCGGTTGGGACGTTAGGACGCGATGTAATGAGCAGCTCGACTGAAGCTCGACCGCAGGCGGAGGCGCTCCGCTCGCTCGATGAAGCTCTTAGGTGGGCGCTCGGCCAAAACCCGCGCTTCTTGCCGGACGACGTCGTGATTCAGGACGAATACACACACGACGTCCTTTTTCGCGCGCCGGATAATTCGTTCCTCGTATTCGACACGACCTGACTTGGCGCGGTGAATGCGGTCTCCGTGTGGGATCAACGACCGACAGCCGACGATCTGCTGAAAGCGCGACTTGATCGCGGCTGGAAACCGACACCAAGCGAATTGAAAAGCGGTCCGCAAATCCTCGGCCACGCCGCTTGCGTGCTCCAAAAGGGACATCCCAACGTCCCAACAGCCTAACCGGGCGGGTGGGCGGCTATCGGTCGGCGATCCGGCGCTCGTAATCCGCGGCGCGATCCAGAAACGCCTCGATGTTGCGGCCGAGCGATAAGCGCTCGGTGAGGTCGGCGGCCTTGTCGAACTCGCCGCGCAGGCGATCGGCCTCGGCGAGGTAGTAATCGCGCAGGCCGACTTCGATTTTGAACTCCGGGTATTTTTCGGCGAGGGTCCGCATCCACTCTTCGACCTGTCGCCGTCGGTCGCGATCGCCAGTGCCCTGTTTCAGATCGCGCAGCAGCGTGTCGACGACGCCGGAGAGGATTTGCTGCCGCTGATCCTTGACGGTCTCGGTCGCCATGCGGCGCATCATACAATGGCCCGCCGTGAAGGTTTTGATCGCCAATCGCGGCGAGATCGCGGTCCGGGTCATCCGGGCCTGTCGCGAGCTCGGTTATTCGACCGTCGCGGTTTACTCCGATGCCGACCGCGCCGCGCTGCATGTGCTCTACGCCGACCAGGCGATGCCGATCGGGCCGCCGCCGTCGCGCGAGAGTTATCTGCGCATCGATCGCATTCTCGACGCCGCGAAGAAAACGGGCGCCGATGCCATCCATCCCGGCTACGGTTTTCTCGCCGAGAACGCCGGCTTCGCGCGGGCGTGCCGCGACGCTGGCATCATCTTCATCGGTCCGTCTCCCGAATCGATTGAAGCGATGGGATCGAAGACCGAGTCGCGGCAGCGCATGAAGGCCGCCGGCGTGCCGATCGTTCCCGGCCTCACGGAGCCTGTGCGGTCGTTCGACGAGATCGCAGGCTTCGCACGCCAGACCGGATTTCCGATCATGGTCAAGGCAAGCGCGGGTGGGGGCGGGAAGGGTCTGCGATACGTGGAACGCGAGGAGGATCTTCGCAACGCGTTCGACCGCGTGACCAGCGAGGGGCAATCGTTTTTTGGAGACGCTGCCGTCTACGCCGAAAAGTTCATCGCCTCGCCGCGTCACATCGAGGTCCAGATCCTCGGCGACCAGCACGGCACGATCATCGACGTCGGCGAGCGCGAATGCACATTGCAGCGCCGGCATCAGAAGGTGCTCGAGGAATGCCCCTCCAGTGTTGTCGACGAAGCGCTGCGCCAACAGCTCGGCGAGGTCGCCGTTCGCGCCGCGAAAGCGGTCGACTACGTTTCCGCCGGGACGATCGAGATGCTGATGGGTCCCGATCGTCAGTTCTATTTCCTCGAGATGAACACCCGGTTGCAGGTCGAGCATCCGGTGACCGAGATGGTGTGGGGCGTCGACCTGGTGAAGGAGCAGCTCCGGATCGCGCGCGGCGAAAAAATCAGCGTGTCGCGCGGCGAGATGAAGGCGAGCGGGCACGCGATCGAGTGCCGCATCTACGCCGAGGATCCGGTGCGCCACTTTGCGCCATCGCCTGGATTGATTCGCTACATCAACCTCCCGCAGGGGCCTGGCGTTCGCAATGACAACGGCGTGTACGCGGGCTACAACGTTCCCGTTTTCTACGATCCGATGTTGTCGAAGCTGATCTGCCACGCCGCGACGCGCGCGGAGACGATCGCGCGCATGAAACGCTCGCTGATCGAATATCGTGTCGAAGGGATCGAAACCACGATCCCGTTCTTCACGGCGCTCATGGATCATCCAGATTTCTTGAAAGCAAATTTCGATACTGGTTTTATTGACAGGAATCTCGCCGATCTAACGCGCGAGCGCGGCGGCAGCGGTGACGTCGACGCCGCCATCGCGGCGGCCGCCATCCTGGCCTTCGAGGAATCGCAGCAGGTCAGCCTGCCTCAGCAGGACAACTCGGCGTGGCGTCAGGCTGCGCGGCTCGAGGCGCTGAAGGACCGGCCGTGAGATTCATCGCCCGTCACGGCGGCGACGAAATACCAATCGAAGTCGAACGTCAGGGCAGCGCGTACCGGGTTCGGCTGGGCGACCGTTGGTTGGTCGCCGACGTCGTCAACGCGGGACCGTATCTTCGGTCTCTGCGCCTCGAGGACGGAACGCAGCTTTCACTCATTCATGACCGCGACGGCACCCTGCATCAGATCAGCCTGGACGACTCGATCATTCACGTCGACATCACCGATCCGCTGTCGCTCAACCGCAAGGGCCGGGAGGACGAGCTCGGTGCCGGCGGGGTGATTCGAGCGCTGATGCCCGGCCGTATCGTGCGCGTGATGATCAGGAAGGGCGAATCGGTCCTCAAGGGGACATCGCTGCTCGTTTTGGAGGCGATGAAGATGGAAAATGAGATCCAGGCGCCCGCGGATGGCGTCATCGATCAGGTCTTCGTCGAGGCCGGTCAGATCGTCGAAAGCGGCGCGGAGTTGGTGCATCTCGCTACGCTAGGGCAATGACTCAAATATAATCGTCGTATGTCCTCGGCAGACCCATTCGCCCCGGGCAGTACTCTGCTCAACTACCGGCTGGCCGAGCGCGTGAGCCCAGCAGTGTGGAGGGCAGAGGACGCGCGCAGCGGCAAGAAAGTCGCGATCAAAGCCCTTTCGCGACAGCTTCCGAAGGATCCCGGCCGTCGCGACACGCTGGTGCGCGAGGTGCGTGTGGCCGCGGCGCTGTATCACACATCGCTGGTCAACATCCTCGAGGTCGCCGTGGCCGGCGAGGCGCTCGTGATGGTGATGGATTGGGTCGAGGGCTATGCGATATCGGCGGTGGTCAAAAACCGTCCCCTCGAGCGCAAGAATTTTTTTCGCATCGCCTATCAGGCCGCCGATGCCTTGAAGCTGTTGCACGCCAAAAACCTGGTGCACGGCAATGTTGCCGGCGATTCGATTCTCGTCACGGAAGTCGGGCAGGTGAAAGTCGCCGGCCTGAATCTGAGCAACCTGCTCGTGCGGCACGGTCAGCCCTCGGCTTTTCAGCAGCGCGGAACGGATCCGAAGGCTGTTTCCTACATGGCGCCCGAACAAATCTCCAACGAGGGCTCGACGCCGCAAACCGACATCTTCTCGCTCGGCCTGGTTCTCTACGAGGCCGCGACCGGACGTCAGGCATTCTCCGGCACGAACGGCGCGGAGATCGGCCGAAAAATCGTGGAGTCGCAGCCGCCGAATCCGAAAGCCGCCAACCCGAATATCGACGTCGCCGTTCTCGCCGTGATCGGGCGCTGTCTGTACAAAGATCCCTTCCGTCGATACAAAGAGATCAAGCTGCTGCTCGACGACATCGTCAAGGCGGATCCGGAAGTCGCAAAGTTCTCGACCGACCTCGCGAAGGGTGCCGGGCCGGCGCCTGCAGCACAGCAGGATGGGAAAGCGCGCAGCGCGATTCTCTTCATCGCTGATGTCGCCAAGGATCCTTCCGCGGGCGATCACGCCAAAGCCACGGCGCGCATGCAGCAGATTCTCGGCGAGGCGGTCTATCTGTTCGACGGCGAAGTGCTCGATGCCTTCGGTCCGCGGATGATCGCCGAGCTGAAAAGCGTCGAGAGCGCACTCGAGGCCGGACGCAAAGGTGAATTCGATTTTTCGCCCGAGCAACAGGGCGCGAAGGCGATTCCGGTCCGCCTGCTGCTGACCGCGGGCGATATCGAGATCCGAGACGGAAACGTCGTCGGGTCCGCCATCACGAAAGCGATCGAGGTGTTGCAGGCGCTACCGCCGATGAAGCTGTTTATCTCGGAGGATTTCGCGAAGCGCGGCCGCGGCAATGTCCGGCTTCGCGACAGCGGCGCAAAGGCGGGAGTGAAGCTCTACACGATCGTCGCTCCTGAGCCGCAACCGGTCCAGCAGGCTGTTGCCGACGAAGAACCCGAGGAGGTGGGGGCGGAGGAGGAGGAGGAGTCGGCCGCCGCTGCGGAAGCCGCGACCGGAGCGAAGAAAAAGCGAAAGATGATGATCGCCGCCGCAGTCGCAGTCGTCGTCCTCGGCGGTGGGGTGGGGGCGGGAGTGCTTCTGATGTCGAAGCCGAAAGCGGACGCGACAAAGACGTACGCCGCCTCGGTTCTGAAGCCGACATCGACAGCGCCGCCCGCCGCGACGGCCGAGACGCCCAGAAAAATCGTTCTGCAGCAATTCGCTGTCGATGGTCCCGACCCTGCGCTCGCGGATCGCGCCAACGTCGTACGCCTTGCGTCGATTGAGGTTCTTCGCGCTTATCCCGAGGTTCGAATCGCCGACGCTCCCGCGCCCGACGCCGCCTCCTATTCCGCCACCGTGCGCGGAGGCGCCACTGGTCCGGAGATCGTGACCGGGATGACCTCGACGCCGATGCTCGACAACGCGAGCGGGATTCAGGCGGTCGTTCAGTACGTCGCGAACGATCTCAAATTGCCGCCGCATCCTCCCGCAGCATCGGCAGCGGTTTACAACGCGCTGGCGGACGCCCTGGTCGCGAATTCTGCCAATGATCCGAAGCAAGCCGAAAAGGCGCTTCGAGCTGCGATCAAAGAGGACCCGAACTTTCCGCCCACCGCTCTTTTCGCGATGCGTTTCTACGGCGCGCAGGGGAAGGATGCGGAGGCAGCCGGGGCCGCGAAACAGGTCTTCGCCGCCGACCCGCACAATCTCGATGCCGGGCGGACGGTCGCGCGATACGGCTTGAAGACCGGCGATCTCGCCGCGGCGTTCAACGCGTACGCCGGCATCCTCCAGCAGAATCCCGCCGACGCCGAAGCGCTCAACGTCATCGGGCGCTATGCCTTCTCAGCCAACGACTCCGCGAAGTTCGCTGCGGCGCTAAAGCGATTGTCGGCCGACCCTTCGACGGCCGTCATCCATGAGCCCGACCTCCTCCTGGCGACCGGAAGGATCGACAGTGCCGTGCAGGCGTACTACACCGTCGAGGAAAAAGTTCAGAACAATCCGTCGCTGGCACTGAAGATCGGAAAGTGCGCCGTGCTGCGCCACTCCACCGAGATGGCCCAGGAGGAGTTGAAAAAGCTGGAAAATAATGATCCTAATTATGGTCTACATATATTGAAGGCATATATCGCGGCATCGGGCGGCGCGAAGGCCGACGCCGATGCGGAATTGAACGCCGCGCTGCCCGCTTCCAGGCCGGGCGACGACTACTGGACCACCGTTGCCGAAGTCGCCGTCATCAGCGGCGACAACTCGCGCGTTCTCGACGCGCTGAAAAAGGCCGTCGACCGCAAGGAGCCCACCGCCAGCTACATCCTTTCCAATCCGCTGTTCGCTTACCTGC
>Ga0070706_100006710_pt1 | contig 10867 bp, 9 predicted proteins | sample KBSK5501metaG_FD_65476 | JGI IMG/M metagenome (GOLD analysis project Ga0070706, IMG submission 65476) | Corn, switchgrass and miscanthus rhizosphere microbial communities from Kellogg Biological Station, Michigan, USA - KBS K5-50-1 metaG | ecosystem: Host-associated > Plants > Roots >...
CAAGAAGTCGTGCGGGGCCACCGTGTTCAGGGGCAAGATCTTCGTCGTCAAATCGGAACGCGATCCATGCCTGCTTGTTTCTGAGATCCGCAAGCGGCAGATTCGTTGTGTAGTCACCATAGGAACGCACCATTGCATAGTCGGCGTCGGTTTCTATCTCGCCAAGGATGGTGTCGAGAGACACGCCTTCCCAATGCGTGCCGAGCTTCGACCATCGCGTCACGCAGTGCAGATCGACCGTAATGTTCTCGGTGGGCAGATCGCGAAACGATCGCCAATCCCATCGCCGCAAAGCTTTCGTTCCATCATCGATCGTAAACTCCCACTTTTCGAGCGGAATGTGCGGAGTCGGCCCAGCTGAGAGAACCGGGAAATCAGTTGTTAGGTATTGCCCTGGCGGTAGCTTCACATCTCCCACAGCTCGTTTGCCGAAAAAACCTCGTGAGATGATACCCATTAGAACTTCTCCTACGCTGAAAGAGCGAGCTGGCTCAAGTCACAGTCGCTGATCGAAAAAACATAATCTTTGGCCTCTCAAAACCTCACATCATCATTCCTGCAGTAAGCACGCCGGCTGCCACGAACCACGGCGAACCTGATGGTCGTGGTTTCCAGATTGCAAACTCCTCTTTGTTGCAGCGAATGCCACGCCCGGGACCTGCGGTGAAAAAGGAGCGAAACAGCTCAATTGCGGGTGAGTTTCGGTGCTCGTGAGGCGAGGCTCGCAGTGATCGATTCTGCATCGCGTCGGCATAGGAAGATGCGGGACTTCGGTGAGGAGCATGTCATCCGTTGTCACTCTGTCTGTCCAAATAGCGACATGGCTATGGATCGTCGCGTTTGCCCATAAGGCTTGGTCATCTGAACGCGAGACTGTTCGTGAGCCACTGAAAGCGGTTCGAGAAGTAAAGAGATCAGCGATGAGTGGAGCGCAAAGTGCACCATCCCTTGAAAACCGATAGAGGATTTACAGCACGCATGAAAGCAATACGAATCTGCGAGTACGGTGGCACCGGCACATTGAAGTTGATGAGGTATGACGTATTTCGATCACAAAAGACCAGGTGTTGGTCCGAATTCACGGTGCCGGTGTAAACCTGGTCGACTGGAAGGTCAGGCAAGGTTACCTGAAGCAGTTGCGCCGCAAACGGTGCGACAAGCAAGTTCGAAAATGAAGAGCCCGTTAATTCGTAACTGATCGAGAGTCAAACGTACTTAAGAGGAGGACAGATGAAAGCAGCGCGAGTACTTCAATTCGGTCCACCGAGTGTCATCACCAACGTTGACCTGCCTCGGCCGGAACCAGCCGCCGGGCAACTGCTGGTCCACGTTAAAGCGGCCGGGGTGGGCAATTGGGACGCACTGGTTCGCGAGGGCAAGCTGCCCAACGAACATTTGCCCCTTATTCTTGGTTACGAGCTAGCAGGAATCGTCGAAGCAATTGGGACTGAGGTTTCGGGTTTCAAGCTTGGCGATGAAGTGTACGGGGCAACGAACGAGCAACTCACTGGAGCATATGCAGAATATGCGCTGCCTTCGGCCAGAATGATGGCGCAAAAGCCAAAAACTCTAAACTTTATCGAGGCGGCCTCAGCTCCGATTGTGACAGTCACGGCTTGGCAGATGCTCTTCGATTATGCCCATGTAGCCGCCGGGCAAACCGTCCTCATCCATGGAGCCGCGGGCAATGTTGGTGGTTACGCCGTACAACTGGCCAAGCTCTCTGACCTACATGTGGTAGCGACCGCCGCCTCGGCCGACTTGGACTATGTCAGAGGTCTGGGTGCTGAAAGAGTTATGGACTATAAAAAGGAGCGATTCGAGGAGTCGTTGAATGGAGTGGACATTGTCCTTGATACGGTTGGTGGAGAGACGCAGGAGCGTTCGCTTCGGGTTCTGAAGCCAGGCGGGATTCTTGTTTCTGTCGTATCACCTGTTCCTGAGGCAGCACAAAAGCGTTATGGCGTTCGAGCAGCGTACTTTTACGTGGATGTGACTACGACACGCTTGAACAAGATCACGGAACTGTTCGACAACGGAAAACTGGCTACGAACGTAGGGACTGTGCTCCCGCTGGAACAAGCCCGCACAGCACACGAGATGCTCGGGGGTGAGCCGCATAAGCGCGGCAAGATCGTGCTGAGCATCGCAGCGTGACGGTACTCTGCGATCGTGTCTTCTTGTACGGATTGGCTGGGGTATTCGGTGGCGCCGAGATCGGCTGTGGTTCTACTTCGAACGAGGAGTAGTCGATCGGAAGTGCAGAAGAAATTGAGCGCAAAAGCGCGATGAGTGCACGATGGAAGGTCATTATTATAGGCGGCGAGTTCGGAGGTCTACCGGCGGTAGCGAGGAGAAGCCATGAAAGTGCTTGTTGCGGGAGCCACGGGTGCCATCGGACGCTCGCTGATTAAGAGCCTCAGGCTGTCAGGGCACACCATCTTCGGCATGGTTCGCTCGCCAAGCTCCAGGGCGCCCCTCTCTGACTCGGGCGCCGAACCCGTCATAGCCGACGCGCTCGACGCCTCGTCGGTGAGCGCGGCCGTCGCCAAGGTTCGGCCTAACGTCATCATCAACGAACTGACATCACTGCCCAAACATTACACGCCCACCGACATGAAAGCTGCGGCCGAACGGGACGCTGGCGTGCGGCTGGAAGGCAACAAGAACTTGATTGCGGCGGCACAGCAAGCGGGCGTGCGTCGCTTCCTGGTGCAGTCCACCGGATTCTGGTATGCACCAGGCGGGGGTCTGGCTGACGAAGGCGAACGTTTCGCCTACGGTGCCTCCGCAGCCGTCGCCGCCGGTGCGCAGCGCTATGCCCAGCTCGAGGCTATGACTCTCGGTCGAACCGAGTTCGAGGCCGTCGCCCTCCGCTATGGATTCTTTTACGGACCCGGCACTTGGTTCATTTCCGATGGGGATGTGGGAGAACAGGTGCGTCAGCAGCAGGTGCCGATCATCGGCCACGGACAGGGAGTCTGGAGCTGGATTCACATTGACGATGCGGCCGACGCCACCGTCAGAGCGCTAGATTGCACGCCCGGAGCTTACAACATCGTGGATGACAATCCCAGCGAGCAGCGCGTGTGGTTGACAGCATTTGCTCGTTATTGCGGAGCGCTCGAGCCACCGCACATCTCTGAACGGAAAGCCCTTCAGGCCGCCGGACCTGACACCGTGTACTACGCGACGCAACTCCGAGGCGCCTCAAACGCGAAGGCCAAACGCGAGCTTGGATTCCGCCCTCGTCCGCTTCAGTGGCTGGTTCATACGACGGGGACAACTGATGGATAGCAAATGTTCGTGCCCCGTTAGTGGTAAGAGACAGACCGACGCGCTGGAGTTGTGCAGTTTGATCCTCGCAAAATCATCTCTGATCCAAACGCGCCTTTCGCTGGGGCGAAAGTCAGCGAGAAAACACTGCTTCCGGGCAATAGCGCACGACTCTGCGAAACCCGTTTCGAGACTTGGGTCACTCATTCCGCAGCACAAAAGGCTGCGTGAAGATCGGCTGCGCGCCGAACACGAACTCGTGCGGCACTACGCGTAAAGGCAAAGTGCCGACCTTACAAACGACGAAGTCAAATGGCGTCGGTCAAGCGAAGGATTAACGTATGGCGTTCACAAAAATAGTTCTGTTGCTCGTATGTCTCATCTCCACCACGCTCGTAGCACAAGAGGCTAAGGTAGCGCCGCTCATGTCCAAAGACCTGACAGAGTGTCCCGGAAAAGAAAGTGTGATGATCACGGTGGAATATCCACCGGGCCATTCGGACGAAATACATCGGCACAACGCCTATGTGTTTGTTTATGTGCTGGAAGGCTCGGTCGTGATGCAGGTCAGAGGCGGAAAGGAAGTGACTCTGACGCCTGGTCAGACCTTCTATGAAGGCCCGGATGATATCCACCTCGTTGGGCGGAATGCAAGTAAAACCAAACCGGCGAAATTTGTCGCGTTCTTCGTGAAAACCAAAGGCGCTCCAATACTGGTGCCCGCCAACTAAGCGAGCAATGATGAACACACGATTGACGGGATTAGCAACAGTCAGCTCGGTATTTCTGCGGCTCGCTCTGGGGATTTCCTTTTTGTCTGCGGTCGCAGACCGATTTGGTCTCTGGGGCCTTTACGGACAGCCCAATGTGGCATGGGGCAATTATGCCCGCTATCTGGCCTACACGGCTAAGCTGAATTGGTTCTTGCCTGCGGCAACGATCCCGGCATTGGCGATTATCGCGACGGCTGCTGAAATTCTCTTCGGACTTCTCCTCGTTCTCGGTTGGAAAACTCGCACCATTGCTTTGTTAAGTGGAGTTCTTCTGACCACCTTTGCACTGGCGATGACGATGGCTTTAGGAGTGAAAGCGCCCCTCGATTTGTCGGTCTTTTCAGCTGCCGGCGGCGCGCTGCTCCTGGCAACATCTGCAAATTTCCCGTTCAGCCTCGACGAATTGGTCCGGCGGAATACGCAGGCGGAGTTGTCTGCTCGTGGCCGATCAGGGGCCAATCACCATGACTCAACCTAAGACTTGCGGGTTTTTATGCTAATCAGATTAGTGGCACTAATCACCGTTCGCTGTTGATGCCCTTCAACTTGCGACCGGTGACCAGCGACTTTGCCCTTAGGCACCGCTAAACGATCGTGCGCCCCCGTTGACGACAAGTTTTGTGCCCAGGAAGCGGCGCGGAAACTTCTTTGAGCTCCACGACTCCGGGAGCGCCAAACTTGAGATCAAGAATTGCCTATAGCCTCAAGCTGCCTCGGCGTGCGCGCTCTTAGAGAGTCGATCCAACTCCTCCATAATCGCATCATCCAGCTTAATCAGAGCCGCCGAGGTATTTTCTTCAAGGTGTTTGACCTTGGAGGTACCGGGAATCGGCAGCATCACCGGAGATTTTCTCAGCAGCCAGGCGATTGCGATCTGAGAGGGTCGGGCCTTCAGTCGCTCCGAGATAAACTGCAGTGGAGTGCCCGGTTTCGCGAGATTGCCGGTTGCGAGGGGAAACCATGGGATGAACCCGATATTTTCGTGGGCACAGTGATTCAGCACCTCCTCGTACTTTTGCTCAACTAGGTTGTACAGATTTTGTACCGTAGCGATGGGAACGATCCGGCGCGCAGCCTCGATTTCGGCGACGCCGACTTCGGAAAGTCCGACGTGGCGAATCTTTCCTTCCCGCTGAAGGTCCCTCAACAGGCCAAATTGATCCTCGGCCGGTACGTTCGGATCGATACGATGCAGCTGAAACAGCTCAATACGCTCAAGCCTTAGACGCCGCAAGCTCATCTCGCACTCCTGCCGGAGATACTCGGGGCGGCCCAAAGGGATCCATGAATCTGGGCCGGTTCGGACCAGTCCTGCCTTTGTTGCGATTACAAGCCCGGCGGGGTAGGGGTAAAGGGCTTCACGGATGAGCTCCTCGGCGACATAGGGTCCGTAAGAGTCGGCAGTGTCGATGAGGTTAATTCCTAACTCGACGGCCCTGCGAAGAACGGCAATGGCCTCGGCGCGGTCCGCGGGTTCGCCCCACACCCCGCGACCTGTAAGTTGCATTGCGCCAAACCCAAGCCGATGGACGGGAAGTTCGCCGCTTAATGCAACCGTGCCGCTCTTGGCAGCTGGTGCTGCACTCGCAACAGGGGGATGCTTCGTTCTTCCAGCACTGTCACGAATGCGTTGCTCGCTTCTTTTTAGTGCACTCATAGGTCCTCCGTTTGCTCTGGATTCGGGGGGCAGCGCAGCGTTCGATATCCTGAGCTGTTTTTCATTAATCCTCGAAGCTGCGGACGCTGCCTCGGAACCCCCGCTTCACGTTCTCCCAATCCATTTGATTACGCGCGCATCGTTGTAGCAGCATGCGAGGTTGTGATTGAGAGTCGAGAAGCACTGCTTCTCGCAAGTATTCTTCATATCATTAAGCTGATCACCGTCGAACGTGAAATCATCAATATTGCCCCAATCAAAAGAAGCGGAATACGTTGGAAACACGGCGTCACCGTGCTATCGGTTGGATGATCACATTGTTTTGTCCGGCCTTGCATTTCCATTCCGCGAAGCCCAAGTCTTTGTTATCTCCTTGAACGACGCCAGCAGCTCTCTTGGATGCACGCCTGTTTCCAGACCGGTTGTCACGACTCGATAGGACTGCCCTGCATGGGAAGATTCGGGTTTCGTCTTGAGTAGGCAGCAAGGTGGCAGACTGCCCAGAGCATGTTGGGAACTACGCGCTCGGCGCAGTGGATTCGTCGCACAACAACCAGCCAGCGCGGACGAGGACCGACGGACCTGTTATGAGTCGTTATCATCTGTCTTCTTCACCCCATAAAGCACGCATGCGTCCAGACCATTAATTCCAAAGAGGACAATGACGAACTCTCATCGACTCGATCTCGCATCGAGCGCGAATGAGAGACGCTGGGGCAAGGCTGTCGATTCCTTGACACCCTGTCCAAATCGCGACGCCCCTGTCTTGCCACCGGAGCCCTGCAAATTCGGTTCTGGCCCGATAACTGGTAATGAGCCCCCTCAAGTGGCAGTCTGGAGATTCGCTTCATGCGTCGAATCGCATCTGTGGATGCAGCTGCCGGAGAATTGAAATCAATTTTGGAGCGCTCGCAACGCTATCACTTATGGCGATCGTCGTGCTGTCGTCAAGAAAGAAACGAGAGGTTTCGTGCTTTAGCACGCGCACATGGGCGCGAGCACGAGCCAAGATCGGCACAGCAAATGTCTACGAATCTTCAAATGAAGCAAGTTGTGCGGAACAGCGTAAGACTCGCGGGTATCATCCTTGTGTCAGGGGCGCTTGCAAGCGGAAAAGCGGAGTCGCAATCCATGCCTGACGCTCGGGTTCCACAACATGCGGCCCTGGAGCAGCAACTCACATCCGGTAAAAATAGGCATTCCAAGCACATCGCGAAAACCTTCGTCGACGCAATCCAGCATCACAGCACATCGGGGACAAGCGCGGAACCGAATTCGGCGGCGCATAAACCGATGCTCATGGCCATGAAAGACAGGTGGAGGCTGATGTTTCATGGTCAGGTATTCCTCAACGCTCTGCAACAGAGTGGCCCAAGCGGCGCCGACAAAGTCTTCTCCACAAATTGGTTCATGCCCATGGCGCAGACGCAACTCGGGCCGGGAACATTCACGGCGCGTGTGATGTTGAGTCTTGAGCCAGGTACCATAACGCATCGGTATTACCCGGAACTTTTTCAACAGGGTGAGACCGCGTTTGGAAAACCGATTGTGGATGGCCAACATCCTCACGATTTCATCATGGAACTGGCGGCCCTGTACGATCTGAAAATCGGCGAACAGGCTTTGCTCTCGTTCTATTTTGCTCCGGTGGGAGATCCCGCCATGGGACCAACAGCCTACCCGCACCGCGCATCGGCGTCAGAGAATCCGATCGCGCCTCTCGGACATCATCTTGAGGACTCGACACACGTCTCTGACCACGTGATTACAGCCGGCTTCACCTATAAACGGGGTCGCATCGAGGCGTCAGGTTTTCACGGGCGTGAACCGGACGAATTTCGTTGGGATATAGATTCCGGGAAGATCGATTCGTGGTCGATTCGCGCAACCGTTAATCCCGCGCTAAACTGGAGCGCACAATACTCTATCGCCCATCTCACAAGCCCAGAAGCCCTTCATCCTGCAGAGGACCTTCAGAGGATGACCGCCTCCGTCATGTACAACCGCCCACTGATGCGTGGAAACTGGGCGAGTACTTTGTTGTGGGGGCGAAACAGAAGTCTTGATACAGGCTTGGTTTGGAATGGATATCTGGCGGAATCTACGCTCCGCTTTGCCGAACGCAATTACGTTTGGGGCAGGTTCGAGAATGTGGATCGCACAAACGAACTGCTGCTGAAGAACCGGTTCGAGCCGCCCACATTTGAAGAGAATATTACCGGCCGCGTTCAAGCGTATTCCGCGGGGTATGAACGCGATGTCGACCTGATTCCGCATCTCGCGACCGGCATCGGAGCGCAGTTCACGCTGTACTCGACTCCGGCCTCGTTGCGGCTTGATTACGGAACCCATCCGGTTGGGGGCGTAATTTTCTTGCGGATAAGACCGTTTGGGAAAGAACGCTGAACGCAAGAAACTCCAGTTAAGGAGGTCATTGTGGCGGCCCAGGAAATTCCACTGGCTATGAAGCCAGCTGTTGAGCAGATTTGAAGTGCCGAAAGTACATTGGCGTTCCAGTTCGGAAACCGTCGGGATTCGACCTCAGACCCGGACAGCCCTCCGACCTGACATTGGTGAATCCTCCCGGAAACCGACTCGGAAGGAAATGTTCGAACGTTTTTGATTGCCAGTGCGCCTTCTGAGGATCTGCTGATGTTCGCCACTCCATGCGTGACACAGCATTTAAACCAGTGAAGATGGAGCAGGCGATCGGTGCATAAGCGGAATCGTCCATCAGACGGCAGTATCGTTTCGGCTCATGCCGACGTAAGCAGCAATCCACGCGCGACGAATGCGGCGAAGCATTGCTGGATACAGGACGCGGCGAAATGGTTCGATCGCAACCAGGTACGGTCGCGTAAGCCACGACGCGGGGCGGACGTAGACCCCCCAATACAAAATGTACCCGTTTGGGCTGCTCACCAGGGCGGTACAGATGAACCCGTGGACGGTCTTGTTGCGGGTTTCACGAAGCGCTTCTCTCGGAAATTGGTACAAGACCCAAAAGTGTCCATCCAGAGTACCTGGCGTTATTTCGGAGTCGCATCGATCGCGTTGCGACAGCCGTTCCAAAAATGAGTCTTCCGGCCGCATTGGTTCGCGATCCCAACCGAATAGCCGCCCTAAGAGATAGCGGAGGCCGTAAACGAGAGTCGCGATGCGGCTCGGAGGGGTCGCGGATTCGAGCGTACGAATGTCCGCGATGGTCCGACCGCTGCCGCCTCCAGGAAGATCCACAGACGACACGTCATAAAGCGGAACGTCACGAAGAAGTTCGTGCGCTCGAAGAGGCAAACTCCGATACTCGGTTGCGGACGCACGCATCGTGAGTGTTGACCGCCAGTTCTTCACGCCGCCTCGAAAACCGCCCAAGCTTTGACTCCCTCCCGGTCCACTCAACGGGTGCTGCTCTCGATCGCGGAAAAAGGTCACGTTTGGTATCCGTCGCTCTGCCACTGCGTGAACAATGCGAGCTGGTCCCCCGTCCAATAGGGTCCACCAGGAGGCATGGTGGGCGGCTCGCCATCGTGCGGGGAGAGAGTCGCGAGCACTTTGTTTGCGTTGTCCGGATTGGACATGTAAGCATAACTGTCGAGTTCTACGCCAAATCGTTTCATGTGCGAAATGTCAATGGCGCTAAACAATGGCTTAATATCCGCTGAGAACGAAATTTGCGGCATGTGTTCTCCTTCGGCTTTCGACCAACCTTCGGTCGGAAATCGCCGATGCGAGTTGTGCGCGGCCGGCCGGATCCTGTGGTGAAGAGAATGCCGGCCGACCGTGCTTGAGAAGTTCTATTGATGCAATCCCTGCGCTCTGTAGGCACTATTCAAGATTTCAAGCGCGGATCGAGCCCAAATGTACGAGCAAGCGTCATGCGGCGATCTTTGCGGGTGCTGCCGCTTCGCTGCTTAAGCCAACTTTGCCGTTGAGACCGGTGGGGAAAAAGCCCCCTTGTCTCACCCCTGCTTTCCCTCCAAAGGCAAGATAGAGGATCTCGCCAACTGTCCTCGTCGCGACCAGTCCGTCGCTCACTTTGATCGACAGGAACTGCCTTGCCTCTCCACTTGGCGGAGGAATCAGGTCTACGCCGTCTACCGGTGTCGTCGCTATGTTCAGCCGTGCAATGTGTGTCCGTATTGTGGCGGCGTGTTCAGCCTCAGCTCCTAGAAGACCTGCCGCCGCCGTAATGATGTCAGGTGTCTTGAGCATACCGGCAGCGCCCGAGTATGCGGTTACGCCGACATCTTCGAGAATGCGTGCTGCTCGGAGGAAATCGGTCTGGTTCCCGAAGCCGAAACCAAGCGCACTCAGGTCAATGTTGGGCATCGCAACCGCAGAAGAGCCGAGTGCGCCGCGCAGCAGCACTACGTGAGCGCGTTCGTCGGCACCGATCTGTGCCGCAATATCGTGAAGGATAGATTCCTCTTTGGAAAACATGACCTTCTCGCCTCCCTTTGTGGTGCCGCCGTTTGCTGGATTGCCGCCATTCGCGGAGCCTTTAGTTGCAATACCGAAGCTCGTAATGGACTTGCCAGTGGTCGCGTATGTGTAAAATTCGGCCTCAAGATATTCCATGTTAAGAGCAAAGTTCAAAATATCGACTTCCTCAATTTTGTTTTCAGACATGCAGATCCTCCAATTTTCGGGTTGATAGTTTAGGGTGCCTGATCTTGTGGTGCGCGATACGCTCGTGCCATGTGTAGATCAAGAGAAATTCACGTACTTTATGCGAATGAGTTGTTGCAATGCGATTGCCAAGGTCTGAATATCGCCAGATCGTGTTGGCCCAATATAAGGGCTAAGCTTTGGCAGCAGGCGGCAAGGCGCCGGTGACGCCATAACGACAGTAAGACAAACAGTTGACACTGAGGTCGACACGGAGGTCCGAACTAGTCCGTCGTAAATGTTCGGGGCGATTAAAACGGCGAAGAACGGTTTCGAAGTTCATAGCGAGTTTTTGCTACTTCGTTGGATCCTCTTTTTGCGAATCGCCTGGCAGAGTCCGCACATAATTCACGAGATCCCACACATGATCTGCGGTCTCGACGTTACCGAAAGCCGGCATTCCGGTGAAGCGGATTCCATTCTGAATAATCCAAAACAGCTCTTGGTCGGAGTAGCTCTGCACCTGTTTGCTTGTGAGATCGGATGCGCGCGG
>Ga0070706_100006717_pt1 | contig 10862 bp, 7 predicted proteins | sample KBSK5501metaG_FD_65476 | JGI IMG/M metagenome (GOLD analysis project Ga0070706, IMG submission 65476) | Corn, switchgrass and miscanthus rhizosphere microbial communities from Kellogg Biological Station, Michigan, USA - KBS K5-50-1 metaG | ecosystem: Host-associated > Plants > Roots >...
CGCAGCTGCGGAGCTCGGCCCGAGCTTCCTCGACGAGGCGCGGATCGCGAGTCAGCTCCATCACGGCAATATCGTCGGCATCTACGACTACGGCGAAGCCGACGGGCTCGCGTTCCAGGTGCTGGACCTCGTAGACGGCGTCGACGCTGCGCGCTTGCTCCAGCTCGCAGGTGGCACGCTGCCGGTCGCGATCGCGCTCCACATCTGCACCGAGATCGCGCACGCGCTCGCGTACGCACACACCGCGCTCGATGCACGTGGCTACCCGCTCGGCGTCGTCCACCGCGACATCAAGCCGAGCAACCTCCTCGTCGGTCGGACCGGAGACCTCAAGCTCGGCGACTTCGGCGTCGCGCTCGCGACCGAGCGCCAGTACCAGACGCGCGGCGGTGTCGTACGCGGCACGCCGCTCTACATGGCGCCCGAGCAGGCGATCCGCGCTGCGGTCGATGGCCGCGCCGATGTGTTTGCGCTCGGCTGCGTGCTGCATGCGCTGGTCACGGGCACGAGCCCGATCGAGAGCTCGGACCGCCTCGTCAGCTTGATCGCCGGTGTCGAGCTCGAGCCCGCACCGGAGCTTGCCGACGACGTGCGCGCGATCATCACGCGCGCGACCCGCAAAGATCGCGAGGCGCGCTATCAGACCGCCGACGAGCTGGCCGACGCGCTCGGCGCTGCGCTGGCACCGCGGCTCGATCGCGACGCGCGCGGCATGCTGCGCAGCTGGCTCGCACCGCTGCAACCCGCCGTCGCAGAGACTCGCGGGCGGTTCGACGATCTCGTCGGCGTCGAGCTGGTGCTCACCGACGATCTCGACATGCGGCGATTCACGACGCGCTCGTGAACATTTGTTCGTGATCGACGAGTAACTCGTAGTGATGAAGGTGCTCCTTCTCCTCGCGACGCTGGCTGCGGCTACCACTCTCGGTTGCGACACCGGCCGCAGAGCGCGAGATGACGCGTCACGGGCCGGTTCCAGCGCTCGGCGAGACGACGCGTCGCGCGCTCCGCCATCATTGGAGGATTGAGCTCTTCTGCGAGCAGCTCGATGCTGAAAACGTCGTTGGTTTCTTCCGTCATTTCGACCGCTTCGGAGTAATCAGGTTTAGGTCCATTCTCGGGGCCGAGTGCTTCGTGCGGGCGCGGAATGATCGGCCTATCATGGCTGTGACGCTTCCTCCAGCGGCACGTGGCTCACCTTGCTACGCTCGAAGGATGCGATTCGCGCTGGTCGCGCTCCTCGCGTTCGGTTGCGCCGAGGACGATAAAAGTGACCCGTGCGCGCATGCGTGCGACGTGCCGCCGGACCGGACCTGCCAAAACAACGTCGAGGTGACGTATGGACCGGCCGTCTCCTGTGACGTTGTCGACGATCAGCCGGTTTGTCACTTTATGGAGACGCAAAAAGCGTGTCTCGCATCGCAGTGCCACACTTGCTACAGCACGACGTACGGTGGTTTTTGCGGCGACGTAGACAACCCGACCTGCATGCCGTCACTCACCGACGACACGACGTCGGGCCCGATCAACCGATAGTTGATGTCAGACCGAAATGTTAGTGCTGAATCAATGGCGGGTGTTTCATCTCTAACGACAAGGCGACCTGCTAGCTCGACGACGACTTCAACGGCGACGACGGAGCCGGGACGTGGCGGCAAGCGACCTAACGCGGGCCGCAAGAAGTCCGAGGCGTTCAAGTTCGACCCATCGCACGCGAAGCGTCCGGACCTCTTCTTCAAGCATCCGGTGCACGCCATGCTGCGCACGCTGGCCTCGGTCCCACGCTTGCGGCAGCGCGATGGTGACGAGGCCGTGCGCGCCGCCTTGCTCCACTTCGTCAACGGCACGTCGTTTCGCATCGTCCACATTTCAATCCAGCGCAACCACCTTCACCTGGTCGTCGAAGCGGCGAACAAAGAGGCGCTTGCGCGCGGCATGCAGAGCTTCGCGATCCGTGCCGCCCGTGCGCTCAATGCGGAGTTTGGCCGCGAAGGCAAGGTGTTCGCGTTTCGCTACAAGGCGAAGCAGGTCAAGACGGCGGACTACGCGCGCAACGTGTTGTCGTACGTGCTCAACAACTGGCGTTGCCATAACGAGGACCGCCGTTACGAGGGCATGCCGTTCGATCAGTACTCGAGCGCGTGGGCGTTTGCCGGTTGGTCGAAGCACGGCAAACGGCGCGATGACTTCGGACTGCCGGTCTCACAGCCACGCACGCAGCTGTTGGTCTTCGACTGGGAATTGTACGGCCTGATCGATCCGTTCGAGCGCCCCGGCCCCTTGCAGGTCTAGCCGGCGCGTACACGACGCCGATTCCATCCAGATCAGCGTGCAGTCCGGTCCATCGCTCGTCGTTACCGCTTGCACAAGAATGCCGGCGTTGGCACAACCTTGTTCTGCGGCTTGTCGTCGGCGAGCTGCCCGCTGCCGCGATGTCCCCAGCAGTGGATCTCGTCGGTCATCGTGCGCGCGCACGTGTGCGTGGCGCCCGCCGCGATCTCGACGATCGGCGACGCGAGCGTGACCGGCATCGGTACCGCGCGGGATGTCGTCGTGGCGTCACCGAGCTGGCCGTATGAGTTGTCGCCCCAACAGAACGCACGCGCGTCGGAGAGCAACGCGCACGTATGCGCACGGCCGGCTGCGATCGCGGTCGCCGACGCGGGCAACGAGACCTGCTGCGGATCGCGCGCGGGCATCCCCAGCGCCGCGCCTAGTTGACCGAACGTGTTGTCACCCCAGCACCACGCGGTGCCATCGTCGCGCAGCGCGCAGGTGTGTCGCTCGCCGGCCGCGACGGCGGTCGCGCGCGTCAGTACCGGCGTTGGCGCGGAGTGTTGAATGACCGTGCCGTCGCCGAGCTGGCCGTACGTGTTGTCGCCCCAGCACGACAGTGTGCCGCCCGCAATTGCGCAGCTGTGCGCGGCGCCTGCCGCGAGCACACCTGCGCCACCGAGTGACACCGGCGTCGGCGTATTGTGCGACTCGCGCGTGCCGTCGCCGAGCTGACCGGACTCGTTCGCGCCCCAGCACGAGAGTGCACCGCCGCTCTGCGCACACGTGTGATGCGCGCCGAGCGCGACCGCGTCCCAGACACCGGTCGTCACACGCGTCGGCCCGGAGACCGCGGGCGCGGCTCCGTCGCCGAGCCCGAGCTGGCCGTCGCGGTTGTCGCCCCAGCAGAACAGGGCGTGCGCGCCGGTCTCGGCACAGGTGTGCGCAGCGCCTGCGTGCACGCGCGAGATGCCGCCGAGGATGCCGCTGGGGGTGAGCACGGGGTCCGCGCGCGGGCGTGACGTCTGCGTCGCATCGCCGAGCTGTGCGCGATCGTTGTCGCCCCAGCACCACACGCCGCCGGCGTTGTCGACGGCACACGCATGACCGCCGCCGCCGGCGAGACTGCGTGCCGAAAACGTGCTGACACGTGCCGGGCTCGACGAGAACAGCACAGCGCTATCACCGAGCCGGCCGTGATATCCGAGTCCCCAGCATTCGACGCTGCGAGCCGTATTGGCGACAGCCGGCTTCACTGCGCACGTGAAGCCGGCGCCCGCCGCGATGCTCTCGAAGGCGCGTGATATAGGCGTCGGCGAAGGCACATCATCACCGCTCGAGCCGAGCCCGAGCTGGCCGTACGCGTTGTCGCCCCAACACAAAGCTTGGTTGCCGGCGAGCGCGCACGTGTGCGTCGCACCGACGGCGACCGCGTCGATCCCATCGCGGATCTTCTGCGGGCTCGTCTTCGCAACGTTGGATCCGAGGCCGAGCTGGCCGTGCGCGTTGGCGCCCCAGCACCACAGAGCGTTGTCGCCTGCAATCGCGCACGTGTGATCACCCCCGGCGCGCACGCTCTTCGCGCTCAGCGCGATGCTTTGCACGTCGGCGTGCGGCACGGAGTCGCCCGCACCGAGCTGGCCCTGGTCGTTCGCCCCCCAGCACCACACCGTATCCAGCGTGCGCGCGCACGTGTGCGCCGTGCCCATCGTGATCTCGAGGGCAGCAGAAACTCCGTCGACGAGCGTCACTTGGCTCTCGCCTGCTTGCCAGCAATACACATTGCCACCCGCGAGCGCGCACGCGCGCGCACCGCCTGCGGCGATCGCATCGGCGCTCGCGATGCCATTGATCGGTATAGGCGCGAGCTCCGCGGCACCCCAGCACATGACGTCGCCGTTCCCGGCGATCGCGCAGCTGTAACCGTCGCCGGCCGCGACGGCGCGCGCGCCGGCGAGACCATCGATCGGCGGCCGAAGCGTGCTCGTATCGTTCCGATCGCCGGTCCCGAGCTGACCGCGCGAGTTGTCGCCCCAACACGCGACCTCATTGTCCTCGCCGCGCATGCAACCATGCGAGTGACCGAGCGAGACGACGCAGCCGCTCGGCACGCATGTGCCGCCGATGCCGTCGGGCGCGTAGACGGTGTAGCGGTACTGGGAGTCACACGACGCGTCGGGCTTGCTGCAGTAATTGTTGGCTTCGCAACGACCTTCGTCGCCGCAATCGATGCTCTTGTCGCAGCGGTACGTGCCACGCGGAATGCACGCCGCGAGCGCGGCGAGCTCAAAAACCAGCAGCGAGCGCCAGCCCACCACCATCTCCTCGCACGAATGCGGTGACCTCGACGACGCGACGGCGATCGCGGCGCACGTAGCGCACGACGCCCGCCGTGATCAGCGCGCCGCCAACCGCTAGGCTCGCGATGCTGATCGCGCGATCGCGGCGCGCCGCCCGGTTCTCTTCGTCGAACCTATCGAAGTCGAGCTTCACCTTATACAGATCTGCGCGCTCCGACTCGCGATGCGAGACGTAGAACCACACACCGCCAAAGCCCGCGACCAGCGCGCCGCCTCCGGTCAAGGCATTGCCGATCGTGTCGCGATACCACGGCGTATCGATCTCGACGGTGGTCTTGGGCGAGGTCATGGGCTCGACGGGACAGCGCCGGATGTTCGTCTGTGCTGCCTCGCGCTGCTGCGGAGTGATATCGCGCTCGAGGAACTGGTTGTAGAGGCGCACCGCCTCGCGACAGTTGCCGCGCTTGCGCTCGGCCTGTGCCCACGCGTAGAGAAACTCGGAGTGCGGCTGGATCTGCAATCCCCTTCGCAGCTCCTCGATCGCTTGCTCGTATTGCCCTGCGTCGTAGAGCTCGTTCGCGCGCTTTAGATGTGCGTCAGCAATGGGCGAGAGCGGCTCGTCGGCCCACGCGGTCCCGCCGAGCGAGATCACAAGCGCCACGGCGAACGCACGCCACATCATGTGCTCATCATAGTCAATTGTGCGGCGACGTCATGCGGTCGTAATCGATCGCACTGCCGTTGCCCATCGGTTTGTCACGCTTCTCGTCGTGGGCGTGCTCACCGACGCTTGCACTTCCTGACCCCTCGGCCCGCCGCGTCGAGTGCCGCTTGGTCTTGCGATCGGCGGGCGCCGGCGCCGCGGGTACCGGTGGCGATGCCGATGCCGGCACGGATGAAGGCAACGATGCGGATGCGGCCGGCGGCGGAACGACTGGCTCGGGTTCACGCTGCGCGGCCTCGGGATGCGCGGTCTCGGGATGCGCGGCCGACGGATCGGCGCGATGCGACGACGCGGTCTCGCTCTCGCGCCCCGCGAACCATGCGAAACCGCCGGCCGCGACGAGTCCGCTCGCGATCGCGATAGGCAGCCACGGGCGCCGCCTCGCGCGCGGCCGGCCCGCCACGGTCTCGACCTCGTCGGGCACCGGTGCGCGCCGCACCGACGAGACCTCCCGGCCCTCGAGATCGCGGTCGATGACGTCGGCGCCGAACACCGCGCGCATCGTGTCGGCGAGCGTGACCGCCGAGACCGACAGCTTCTCGTCGCGCGCGAACCCCGCGAGTGCCTGTTCGAGCTCGCGCGCCGTCGCGAAGCGCTTGTCGGGGTCGCGCTCGAGCGCGCGCAGCACGATCGCTTCGAGCGCAGCGGGATAGCCGGCAACGAGGCTCGACGGCCGGGGCAGCGGTTCGTTGCAGACCTTGTGCACGACCTCGAACTCGTTGTCGCCGGGAAACAGGACGTGGCCGGTCGTTACCTCGAACAGCAGGATGCCGAGCTCGAAGATGTCGCTGCGCCGATCGATCGCACCGCCGCGGCACTGCTCGGGCGACATGTAGCCGTACTTGCCCTTCACCGTGCCCGCCGACGTCTCGGTGAGTCGCGCGGCCGCCTTCGCGATTCCGAAGTCGACGACCTTGACGCCACCGTCGAAGGTGACGAGCACGTTCGATGGCGATACGTCGCGATGGACGATGCCGAGCGGCTGGCCGCCGCGCTTCTTGTCGTGCGCGAAGTGTAGGCCGGCCGCTGCACCGCCGACGATTGCGAGCGCTGCCGGGAGGCCGAGCGGCTGCGCCTTGCGCCGCACCGCGCGTTGGATCTCGAGCACGCTCTCGCCGTGCACGTACTCCATCGTGAAGAAGTAGCTGCCGTCGGCCTCGCCGATGTCGTGGACGTGCACGATGTTCGGGTGATCGAGCGTCGCGGCGAGGCGCGCCTCGTCGAGGAACATTTCGATGAACTGCGGTTCGCTCGCGTGATCGGGACGGATGCGTTTGAGCACGAGCGTCTTCTCGAACCCGGCGATGCCGGTCGCGCGCACGAGATAGATGTCTGCCATACCGCCGGTCGCGACGTAACGAAGCACCTTGAAGCGCCCGATGCGCGTACCCGCAACCAGCTGCACGCCCTGATGATGCGCTACTCCGCGTAGAACTTGTGCACGACGATGTGGCGATACGTCTGGTCTGGCCGCAGCCACACCGAAGGCCACTCGGGGTGGTGGACCGCGTCGGGAAAGCCCTGGCTCTCCAGGCAAAGCCCCTGATATCGCTGGTACGCCGTGTGGTCCTTGCCGACGAGCGAGCCGTCGAGCCAGTTGGCGGTGTAGAGCTGCAGCCCGGGCTGGTTCGTCCGTACCTCCATCACGCGCCCCGAGCTCGGGTCTTTCGCGCGCGCGGCGAGCGAGACCTCGCCGCTTTGGCCGGCGAGCACGAAGTTGTGATCGTAGCCACCGGGTGAGCCGGCCGGCAGATCGCGACCGATCGGCTTGGCGACCGTAAAATCGAACGGCGTGCCGGCGACCGGCGCGAGCTCGCCCGTCGGGATATGCGAGCCGTCGGTCGGTGTGTATGCGTGCGCTGCGATCGTGAGCTCGTGGCCGAGGATGTCGCCCGCGTCGTGGCCGGCCAAGTTCCAGTACGCGTGCTGCGTGAGGTTGACCGGCGTCGGGCGATCGGTCCGTGCGGTGATCTCGATCTTCAGCTCGTTGGTTTCGGAGAGCGTGTAGCGCACGACGACGTCGAGGTTGCCGGGATAGCCCTCCTCGCCATCGTGCGAGCGATAGCGCAGCTCGACCGCCGAGCCGGCCGCGGTGCGCAGCGCGACCGCGTTCCACACCGCCTTGTCGAAGCCGCGCGTGCCGCCATGCAGGTGATTCGCTCCGTCGTTGGCGGCGAGCACGTACTCGACGCCGTCGAGCTCGAAGCGCGCGTTTGCGATCCGGTTTGCAACCCGACCGACGATGGCGCCGAAATACGGATGGCCTGCGAGGTAGGGCTGGAGGCGATCGAATCCGAGCACGACGTCGGCGAGCACGCCGTTGCGATCGGGAACCCGCAGCGACGTCAGGATCGCGCCGTAGCTCGTGATCCGCGCTTCCATCCCTTTCGCGTTCTTGAGCACGTAGAGCTTGACGTCGCGGTCGCCGGCGCGACCAAACCCGACCTCTTCCGGAGACGGCGGCAAGTAACCACAACCCAGCTCGGCAAGGAGCAGCAATGAGGCATAGCTAAGGTCACGCTTCATGCCGCCACGTGCATCGCAGCTTCCATGCCTGCGCGCAGACGAGCAGTTTCGGCGGCGCTGTCGGCGGTGACCGACAAGTTTGTCGTCGGTTCCCGACAGCACGATCGCAGCGTGCGGCGCGAGCTCGACGGGTTATCGCGGCACGCATCTTGTTATGTCCCCCGCCCACTGGAGCGGAACATGACGAAACGAATTCAAGCACTGTTCGTGATCTGGATCGGAACAACCGCGTGCGCGGCGGGCAAGCCCGCTGGCGGCGACGACGGCATGGGCGGTGGTGGCGGAGGCGGAGGAGGTGGTGGCGGCGGCGGAACGGCGCACCTCGTCGATGATCTCGAGGACGGCGACGGATCGATCATCGCGCGCGAGCAACGCGTCGGTGCCTGGTATAGCTACGACGACGGCACGCAGGGCGGCATGCGCACGTTCCCGCCGACCGCGATGTTCACGCCGGCGGCGGGCGGAGCGGGCGGCAGTCGCTACGCGGCGCGGTTCGCGTACGCCGGATTCTCGACGTGGGGCGCAGGCGTCGGCTTCAACCTCAACGATCCGGGAGACGGCGCCGGCGGATCGCACAAGGGGTCGTACGATGGGAGCGCGTACAGCGCGTTGACGTTCTGGGCGAAGTCGGCCGGGCCGATGAGCCTGCGCATCAACATCCCCGACAAGCAGACCGACATGACCGGTGGTGTTTGCACGACCGGCTGCAACGATGACTTCGGCGCCGACATCGCGCTCGGCGCGGATTGGCAGCAGTTCACGGTCGATTTCGCGACGGCCGCGCAGATCGGTTGGAGCGGCGTGATGCTGCCCGCGATCGATCCGAGCGGGCTCTACGCGATTCACTTCCAAGCCGGCCCCGGCACCTTTGACTTCTGGATCGACGATGTGGCCTTCGTCGAGTAAGTGGTGCGCGCTCGCACTCGCCGGCTGCCTCATACCGCCGAAGCCGGCGACTCGCGGCGAGCAAGCCAGCGCCGGTGGCGACCACAACGTCGTCGAGAACGGCGGATTCGAGGGCGGCCGCAGCTTACCGTGGACGTCGTCATTCACCGAGCCGGGCAACGGCAAGGTGTCCGCGGAGAGCGGCGAGCTGTGCACCGAGATCACGTCGAAGGGCGTGAACAACTGGGATGCGCAGATCCGCCAGCGCGGCGTGACGATGCGCCAAGGGCATCGCTATCGGATCAGCTTCCGCGCGCGAGCAAGTGCGCCGACGACACTGCGGCCCAAGATCGGCATGCAAGCCGCGCCGTACGCCGAGTACTGGTTCTCGACGATTCCGCTCGGTACGCAAGCGCGCACGTACGAGGACACATTCACGATGGATCGCGACGACGATCCGACCGCCGAGCTCGCGTTCCACATGGGCGGACCGCTCGCGGGACACACGCCGGTGACCGTGTGTATCGACGACGTCGTGGTCGAGGATCCGCAGTACGTGCGCGCGCCCGCGGCGCAGCCGCCGCCGGAGAGCAAGGTGCACGTCGATCAGCTCGGCTATCTGCCGATCGCACGCAAGGTCGCCGTGATCCACTCCGATGCGAGCGAGCCGATCGCATGGGAAGTGCGCGATCGCGCCGCGCAGGTCGTCGCGCACGGCGAGACCACCGTGTTCGGCAACGATGCGGCGTCGGGAGATCACGTGCATCAGGCCGACTTCAGCGACGTGCGCGAGCCCGGCGAGGACTACGTGCTCGTCGCCGGCGGCGAGTCGAGCGCTCGGTTCGACATCAAGCCAGATGTCTACCGCGGGCTCGCGCGCGATGCGCTCCGCTTCTTCTATCACAGCCGGAGCGGCGTCCCGATCGCGATGCCGTTTGCCGGCGACAAGCAATGGGCGCGGCCGGCCGGCCACACGAGCGACGCACGCACGCCGTGCCTGCCGGGCTCGTGCAACTACACGCTCGACGTCGCCGGCGGATGGTACGACGCGGGCGATCAAGGCAAGTACGTCGTCAACGGCGGCATCGCGGTGTGGACGCTCGTCGATCAGTACGAGCGAGCCAAGCGCGCCGGTGCGCATCCGATCGCCGACGGTGCGCTGTCGATTCCCGAGAGCAAGAACGACGTCTCCGACGAGCTCGATGAAGCACGCTGGCAGCTCGAGTTCTTGCTGAAGATGCAGGTCCCGGAAGGCCAGCCGCTCGCGGGCATGGTGCATCTCAAGATCCACGACGAGAACTGGACGGCAATGCCGAGCGCACCGCACGAGGACAAGCAGCGGCGCTTTCTGCATCCACCGAGCACGGCGGCGACGCTCAACGTCGCGGCGGTCGGTGCGCAGGCGGCGCGCGTGTTCGCCGACATCGATCCGGCATTCGCGAAGCGTTGCTTGATCGCGGCCGAGCGCGCGTGGACAGCCGCTGCGCGTAACCCGGCGCGCTTCGCGTCGAACGTGGTCAAAGGCGGCGGCCCGTACGACGACAACGACATTTCCGACGAACAGTACTGGGCGGCGGCCGAGCTGTTCGTGACGACCGGCAAGGACGCGTATCGCACGGCGCTCACCTCGTCGCCGCATGCGACGAAGAAGCTCACCGACGGTATGAGTTGGAGCAACACCGCCGCGATGGGGACGATCACGCTCGCGCTCTCCGATCGCGACAACGCGCTGCGTGCCGCGGCGCGCGACAAGATCGTCGCGGCAGCGAAGCAATTGCTCTCGATCATGCACGGGCAGGGCTATCGCGTGCCGTTTGCCGGCGAGAAGGGCCACTATCCGTGGGGCTCGAGCTCGTTCGTGCTCAACAACGCGATCCTGCTCGCGCTCGCGCACGACTTCACGGGCGAGGCGCAGTATCGCGAAGGCGTGACCGCCGCGATCGACTACATACTCGGCACGAATCCACTCGGCATCTCGTACGTCACCGGCTACGGCGAGCACGCGATCGAACACCCGCATCATCGGTTCTGGGCGCACCAAGCCGATCCGAAGTACCCGTCGCCGCCGCCGGGCGCGCTATCGGGCGGACCGAACTCGGAGCTCCAAGATCCGTACGTGCAGGCGGCTGGAATGAAGGGCTGCGCTCCGCAGC
>Ga0070706_100006720_pt1 | contig 10857 bp, 6 predicted proteins | sample KBSK5501metaG_FD_65476 | JGI IMG/M metagenome (GOLD analysis project Ga0070706, IMG submission 65476) | Corn, switchgrass and miscanthus rhizosphere microbial communities from Kellogg Biological Station, Michigan, USA - KBS K5-50-1 metaG | ecosystem: Host-associated > Plants > Roots >...
GAACTGATCCCAGAGTCATACGTTGTCCTCCTTGATTTCGAAAAGATCTTCGGACGGACTGCTCCACTACAGGTCGATCTTGGCTGTGGAGATGGGTCCTTTCTTACCGCGCTGGCTGAACAAACGCCGCAGAAGAATTTTCTCGGTATCGAGCGTTTAGTTGGGCGAGTGCGAACCGCCGTGCGCAAAGCAGCGCGACTCGAAAATGTGAGTGTGCTGCAAGTGGAAAGTTCCTACGCCATCCGCTACTTATTACCCGCGCGATCGGTCGAGGTGTTTCATCTCCTGTTTCCCGATCCCTGGCCGAAACGACGCCACCATCGTCGCCGCATCGTCACGCCCGATTTCTTGGGCGCAGTTGCCGAGGCGCTGACCGCAAATGGAATCTTGCGAATTGCCACTGATCAATCTGACTATTTTGAACAGATGCGCCATGCCGCCGAACAATCAGCCAAGTTCGGCGCCAATCACGATGACAGCGGCGATGATCTTCCGGCTTCCGCTTTTGAGAAAAGATTCAAAAAGGCCGGTGCCAAGATTTATCGACTCGAGCTTCGAAAGGTTTCGCCGGTGATGTAGGCACGCGCGCGCCAGTCATCGCGGCGAAACCGGATCTCGACGGCGCCGGTTTCATCTTGCCTGAAAAGTTTGATGCCTCGCGCCCGCACTTTTTCCGCCCATTCGTCGCTGATTCGTTCATATTCAGGAAAATCGCGCGATGTAGCGACGATCAGTCGGGGCCGAACAGCATCAAGAAACGGCTCCGAACCTGAATCGCCCGAGTGATTTTGCCCTTTGATCAGAATGTCGCTCTGCAAATCGACGCCGGAATGGAGTAGTGCTTGTTCTGTATTGGCGCCGCTGTCTGACATCAAAAGCACACGCATTGACGGACCAACGGAAACATGAAGCACGAAACTTAGATCATCCGTTGCTGCCGGGAGAGGAACACGCCCAGGAAAAAGAACGTTGGCAAGAACGCCGGGAGCCGGCTCAAAGTTATCACCCGCTGTGAATTGCTTCCATTGCAGACCGCGTTCTTTGAACAGAATGCGCAATCGACGATGAACAATCGAATGGTCGGGTGCCGGATTATCGATCAATAAGGCCGGCCGTAAATCGGCCATCAAACTGGCAGCACCGCCGATGTGAAGGGAATCGCCATGTGTAAGAAGCAATCCGTTGAGCTTATTTACTCCGGCGGCATGAAGGTACGGCCGAAGGACGCGTTCGTAGTCGCGTTCGCTTCCACAGTCAAGCAGCCAATCATGGTTACGAGCACGCAGATGAACCGCGGCGCCCGTTCCCAGATCCAGCACGTTGATCTTTGCCCAGGTGCCATCCGGCCAACGTGGATGTTCAAGATAACGATGCCCCGCTGGGACCTGCGCGAAAACGTGCACAAGAGCGAGCACCATGCCCGCTAGAGCGCAGTTCGCATTATTAAAGATGAGAGAGAGCCAAGGTAGCAGGGCGGCGCAAGCAATCGAGAGCAACGCAATCGCGAGAATGAAAAACGCGATTGGAACCACCACAAGATTCGCCAACAATGAAACCGGCGTAATCAAATAGAAGTACCAAAGGATCAGGGCGAGCGAACCGATCCAGGCTGCCAGTGAAACGGACGCCGCCCCTCCCGACCAACGCAAACCAAGGTGGGCCAAGCGGCGCGAGCCGCGCAGTAAGCTAGGCGGCAAAAAAGGATCAGGCGCACTCCAGCGGTGAAATAATCGCGTCAACGGGTCCGCCAACAGGATGATGGTGGCGACTACGGCGAAGGAGAGCTGGAAACCCGCCGCAAAAATTTCGTTCGTGTCCCAACAAAAAAGCAAAAAAGCGGCGGCGGCGAGACTGTTCAGAGTCAGAACTTTCCGTTCGAAGAAGAATCCACCGAGCATGATGGAACTCATGAGCGCCGCCCGCACACTTGACACATGCAGCCCAGTGACAACGGCATAAAAAAGAAGCAGCGGGATTATTAGAACCGCTGCTGATTTGCGGGAGAGCCGTGCCAGCCTTGCCACCATCCATAAGAGCTGCGCCACGATTCCAACGTGCAGGCCGGCCACTGCAAATAAATGGAGGGTACCGGTTTGTTGAAATGGCTCCTCGATATCGTCAGTGGTCTGATGTCGTAGACCGAGGGCGATTCCGCTGATGAAATTTTGCACATCGGGCGAATCCTCCAAGCCTCGACATAGTGCCGCTTGCATCCAGGCGCGTGACTTTTGTGCCAAGCGCATGATCGGGTTGCCGCCGCCATGACGCAGCAGCACGCCATCTTCGGCATACCGAACGAATAAGCTGTCGTGGACATCGCGGCGCCCGAGGTAAGAGTGCATGTCGAATTCGCCCGGATTTCGCGGCGAGCGGACCGGTTCCACCGTTCCGAAAAGTTTCAATTCATCGCCGAAACCGGGACTGCCGCGCCAACGCACGAGCAGCGTCGCAGTCGTTGGCTCTTCTTTCCCCTCAAGCTCAATCGAAACCAGCTGGAGCAAAAAGGTCCCCACCCCGCTGGACGCAATCTTTGGTTCACTGACAAGACAACCTCTGACCGTGACAGTGCGTGGACGGTCTCCTAAACGAAACGCAAGCCAACGGCCCGGCGCATCCTTCATCTGGAAAGTGTGCAGTAATATGAAACCCGCGATGACGAACGCGTAGGTCAGAAAAAGCTTCGGCCAACGGAGCAGAGCAATGGCACAGACGCCCGCAATGGATGCGCTGGCAATAACAGCCACGCCCGGGAGAGCAAAAACATCCGACAAAATAATTCCTACGGCCGCGGCCAATGCCAGGCCGAGAAATGGCTGGCGCGGCGCGGTCGGAAACTTCATCGATCCTCAGATTAACTAGCCAGAGGCTGAAAGTAGAAGCGGCATCTTGCCCCGAAAGCTTTCGGGGCTGGAAGCCGCGTCTACTTTTGCAAATTCAGATGCGAAGGTTTCGCGGACGTCGTATTTTTGTGGGTGCACGACCTTTTTACCGATCAGGAAGAGTCCGCCCCTGAAAGCGAGGGCAGCGCGGCACCGCTCGCCACCCGCATGCGCCCACGGACCCTGGAAGAGTTCGTCGGGCAGGAACATATTCTTGCCCCCGGCAAACTCTTGCGCCGAGCCATTGAGGCCGATCGTCTGCCTTCGGTAATCTTTTCCGGGCCGCCTGGCACAGGAAAAACCACGCTCGCGCGCATCATCGCTGAAATGACGCATGCAAAATTCATTCGGCTGAGCGGCGTGGAAAGCAACGTCGCCGAAATGCGCCGCGTTCTTGCCGCTGCCACCAACCGTCTTCGAAACGCTCAGCGAAAAACGATCCTCTTCATCGACGAAATCCACCACTTCAACAAGGCGCAACAGGACATCCTCCTTCCCGACGTTGAGACCGGAAATTTGCGGCTGATCGGCGCGACCACCTACAATCCATTTTTTTATGTCAACAGCGCGCTCGTTTCGCGCTCGCAGGTTTTTCGATTGGAGCCACTGCGTCCGGAAGACCTAATCGTTTTGATGCAACGCGCGCTCGCGGACAAAGAACGAGGCCTGGGTAATTACCATGTCGAGATTACGGCCGAGGCGTTGAAGTTTCTTGCTGAGGTCAGCGATGGCGACGCGCGTAAAGCCTTAAACGCTCTCGAGATTGGCGTGTTGACGACGCCAGCCACTGTAGCCGGGGTCGCTGACCCCGGCGGGAAGAAAGCACGTGCCACTGGCACGGCCACCGACCGCGACTACAACGAACCCACCATTCATTTCGATCGCGCAGTTGCCCAGGAAAGCATTCAACAAAAAGCTGTCGTCTACGATCGCGCCGGCGACGCTCATTACGACACGATCAGCGCCTTCATCAAAAGCATGCGCGCTTCGGACGAGAAAAGCGCGATTTATTGGCTCGCGAAAATGCTGCACGCCGGAGAAGATTTCCGATTCATTGCACGGCGGATCGTCATCTTCGCCAGCGAAGATGTTGGCTTGGCCGATCCTGAAGCGCTGCCGCTGGCCATCGCTACCCAGCAAGCAGTCGAATTTGTTGGGCTTCCAGAAGCGCGTATTCCCCTCGGTCACGCCACCGCTTACATGTGCCGCGCCAAAAAAAGCCGCGAAGCTTACGACGCGCTAAATGAAGCGGCCGAAAAGATCGAGGTGGAACAAACGCAGCGTGTTCCTGAACATCTCAAAAACAAACACTTTCCGGTAAATCCAGAAAAGTAGCGTAACCGTCCCCGGTTGCGATTCTGGAGTCGCGAGCCGGAGGCTTACTCCACCTTGAAGCGCCTAGGGCTTCAAAGGCTCGATTTGGTCTGCGTTTGTGTGAAGTGAAAATCGCTCGGTAGTTCAGCTTCTGGGGTGGCATCGTGCCGATGATCACAGGGGAGCCCGTGCTACGATGTATCATTGCCGTGTAGGGTATAGCCTGCCATTGAGACCAGATATAATCCTATGCGTCTAGGCTCGACATTTAAAATCCAAGTTACTTAAAATTCCCACAATCACCTCCCGGGAATAGCAATTACCAGGAGACCACGAGCCATGAGATTAACGGCGCACGCTCTTTGTCACGGCCGCCGCATTCTTATTTTCAGCCTCGCAGCAGCTTCCGCACAGAAGCGAGCCTCAGCGGATTTTACCACGCTATCATCAGCAACAACCTCGAAATCCACCCCACAATCATGAAAACACGCCCCCTCCTTACCATTCTGCCCGCGCTTCTCGCGCTCACGTTGTTCTTCCAAACTTCAGTCCACGCCGGCAGCGCTGGCTGGAGTTTTACGCCCGGTTCGGGCGACTGGAATGCGGCGTCCAACTGGGTCCCGATGACGGTGCCTAACGGCCCGGCCGACACGGCGACATTCGCAATCTCGAGTACGACGCAGATCTCGCTCTCGGCCAACACCGAGGTAAACAGGATCATCTTCGTCACCTTTGGCGTCTTGGGTGCGGACTCCTTTCAGATCACTGCCAGCCGCACGTTCACGCTGACCGTCAGCGGCATCGGCATCGTTAACAATTCGGGCCTCACCCAAACCTTTGTCACCAGTGCGAATCGTGCGACCGCCAAGGCCAGCATCATCTTCTTCACTAATAGTGCAACCGCTGGCGGCGGCGACACCCACTTCCTTAACCAAGGCGGCGCGATCTCCGGTGACTTTGGTGGTGAGACTATCTTTTCTAACACCTCGACCGCGGGCAGTGCTGTCATCGAAAATATGAACGCCATAGCAAGCGGTGCTGGTAGCGGTGAGACCGACTTTTTCAACACCGCGACGGCAGGCAATGCCAACATCCTAAACTTCGGCGGCCAAGTCAGCAGCGGTGGCTCTGGTGGTGTCACCAAATTTTTCAACACCGCGACCGCAGGCAACGCCAGGCTTGACAATTTCGGCGCGACGGCTGGTGGTGGTGCCGGCGGTGAGACTGACCTTTTCAACACCGCGACTGCCGGTAGCGCTAGGATTACCAACTTCGCCTCCTTCATAATGGGGCAGGCTGGCGGCCTGACCAAGTTTTTCAACAACGCGACGGCCGGTAGTGCTAGCATCGAGAACGTTGGCGGCGACATCAGCGGGGCGGGCGCCGGCTCCACGCAGTTCTTCGACAACTCGACTGCCAATAACGCTAGCATCACTAACGATGCCGGCACCACCAAAGGCGGAGTGGGCAGCTTGACGCAGTTTTTCGGCAACTCAACCGCTGCTAACGCTAGCATCACCAACAATGCCGCCCAGACTATGGCGGACGCGGGCGAGACGGACTTCCTCATCCACTCGAGCGCCGGTAGCGCTATCATTACCAACGCCGGCTTGACCCAGTTCTTCGATAGCTCGACGGCCGCTAGCGCCACAATGAATAATACCGACACGGGCGGTAGGATATTCTTCCATGACAGCTCGTCGGCCGCTAGCGCCACGATCACCAACGCTGGCAGCGCGCTCTCCGGGGGAGGCAACGGTTTGACGCAGTTCTACAACAATTCAAGTGCCGGCAGCGCCATCATCAATAACAACGGCTCCAAGTTCGGCGGAGCGGGGGGATTCTTCGGCGGCACCACCGAGTTCTTTGACAGCTCGACTGCGAGCAACGCGGTTATCAATAACAAAGGTGGCACGGTCAGCCACGGATTCGGCGGCGCAATCCGCTTCTTCAACAGCTCGACCGCCGGTAGCGCTACCATCACCAACGACGGCACCAGCGGCGGCGGATTCGGCGGCGAGACCTTCTTCACCGACAGCTCGAGCGCTGGGAGCGCTACCATCATTAGCAACGGTGGCACGTTCGACCGCGGGATAACAATTTTCAGCGGCAGTTCGACCGCCGCAAGTGCGACATTGATCGCCAATGGCGGGACGGGAGGCGGCAATGGTGGGAAAATTTTTTTGGGTGGTGATTCTAGCGGCGGCACAGCGCGGGTAGAGATTTTCGGGAACGCCGATCTAGACGTCAGCGAGCACAAGTCTCCGGGTGTGACGATTGGCTCGGTGCAGGGAGACGGAGATGTTTTCTTGGGCGCGCGAAATCTCACGGTGGGCAGCAATAATTTGAGCACGACTTTCTCCGGCGTCATCTCGGATGCCGGAGGGGTTATTGCTACAGGCGGTTCGCTAACCAAGATCGGCACTGGCGCGCTCACGCTCTCAGGCGCGAACACCTACACCGGGCCAACAACCGTCAACGCCGGCAAGTTGATCGTGGACGGATCGATCACCAATAGCGCGACGACAGTCAATAGCGGCGGCACGCTCGGCGGCTCGGGAACAACTGGCAGTGTCACAATCAATAACGGCGGCGTTCTCTCGCCTGGGAACAGCCCCGGTATTTTACATGTTCAAGGCAATCTCAGCCTGGCGTTGGGTGCAACGGTTCTTATCGAGCTGAACGGTCCGGGTGCCGGCAGCCAATACGACCAGATCGATGTTACAGGCACGGTCAGCCTCGGCGACGCAACTCTCTCGCTAAGCCTCGGCTTCATGCCGCCCAGCGGCACCATGTTCACCATCATTAACAATGATCTCAGCGATCCGGTAAGTGGAATGTTCAACGGCCTGCCCGAGGGGGCAATGTTCGCAGTTAGCGGCGAGTCATTCACGATATCCTACCAGAGCGGCGATGGGAACGATGTGGTGTTGACCTCAGCAGCGACGTCAAGTGTTCCTGATGCGGGAGACACCTGGATGCTCCTCAGCGTGAGCACCGCTGCACTACTCGCCTTCCGAAGCCTGAGCATGTCCCGCGCATAACACTGCGGCGGCCTTTGGTCTGCACACGCGAAAAAGACCCGCGAAGCATACGACATGCTGAATCCCGCGACGGAACAAATCGAAGCCGAACAAACGAAGCGCGTGCCGGAAGTCTAAAAAACAAGCATTTCCCATTTAACCCCCAGCCCTAGAGCAGGTTGTTCGGACAGTTCGAGCTCATTTTATAGGGCAACGACCGAAGTATTTCTGAGTTTTATGATTGACAAGGCACGCACTGACCTGTTCTGATTCGATCTTACAAATACAGAAACTGAAGGAGGGGGGTACAGTTACCGAAAAGTGATCTAATTATGTAAATTACATATTTCGCATTTATTTTCGGGTGCTTACCCAGGGGCGAACCCTTTCGTTAACTCAAACTCAACCCGGTTCACTACTTGCCTCATGATGAGGCCAAGCAGCAGAACCGACCAAAAATCAAGAAATAATAATAATCAGGAGTAACAATGAAAAAATTAAGCATTCTCACCTGTACCATGATCGCCCTCGCGAGCTTCATGGCTATCACCGTGTGGGCAGTCAGCCCCCACTTCATCAGTTGTAGCGCAAGCGGCGTTACCTCTAAAGGCGAGCTAAATTCGTGTTTCAAGATAGCGGGACTCGGTACCAATCAGTTGGTTACGGTAACGGCGTCGGCCACTGCTGACGCTACCTACGGCTGCCTGAACCGTGGGGGGCAATGCCCCGATGCGGCCAATAAAGTGAACGTGCGAAGCAACGTCAGCTCGCAGGGCACGTTCCCCTCCGGTAAGAACGGCCAGGTTACAGCTTGTCTCACAATAGATCCGCCGGGCACTACTTTAACGTGCCCTAACGGCCAAAAGCTGGTTTTGGTTTCGATCAGTTACACCAACGTTACGGTGTCATCAGATGCGAGCGCGGACACTTGTTCGACGTCTCCTTCAAACTTCGCGGCGAACTTCTTCCCGCAGTGTCCGTAGCTAACGCCTGCAAAGGCTCTTCAGGGTTGGTAGGCACCCGCCGCCTACTCTGACGGAGATGGCGGGCCTGGTGCAAAGAGGCCCCGGGTACTCTCGGCTAAAGTGGTCGAGAGTACCGGGGCTTACTCTCTGCCGCGTAGCGGGGCGCGGGGCGAAGGCTTTGGCCGTGCTGGTTCCCCGACCTGTACCTCAGCTGTCCTTCGCCAAAATCCCAACTTGCTGGAAACGATCAACTTCTCCGCTGGACATCTTTAGCTAACGGCTCATCTATTCTTCGTCGCGTCGAACGAGAGCAGTGCGGTCGTCCGCAACGGCGGCCTGCCCGCCCGCCCGAGTTGTCCCAACAACAACTGGACCGCGTCGATTACAGACGTGCAATTTACCAACGCAAGGATCACTGTCGAACAGCCGACGGGTAGCGGCAATATCGTGCTCGATCGGACGTTCAATCTGTAACGACGGCATATTGCGGGCGACAATATTCCTACGAAAGAGGCATCGTTTCGACGATGCCTCTTTTTTTTTGGCCTGCAATCCGGAACGGGACGCGTGGCGTCGAAAAACGAGCGAGAATTCCCAAGAATGATCGTGCGAACTATGCCTAGATGGAAATGTAAATGGGGGGAGTCTAGCAGCCATAGGACGTTACTTGGAGGGGCGAGCTCCTCCGAGACCTCCAGTTTCGGACAACTATAGCTCGCCACGGCCCCGAGAGGAGAAGCCGTGGCTGAATCCGGTGGTTATGGCAATCCAAGCCGCCTTCGATCTCGTAATTTGGTCGCTTCGTGAGATCGTGGTGAAGAACCGATTTACAGGGGCGTCCATTTGTCGATGTTCTTTGTGATCGAAATATCATGAAGGTGCACCTTACTCTTTTTGCCGGCTTTCGGTTTTTTTTTGCCCCCCGATCGACACACCATTGAATTGGAGCGCACACAGCGCGTCCCGGAGCGCTTAAAACAAACATTTCCGGGCGTGTCGCCCAAATCATAGCCAGCCAAATAAAATAGTACCCAAGCTAGGAAGGATTTGGTAAGGCTCTGTTCCCATGTGGGACAACAGAAGAGCGAAGCGCAGTTATTCAACTGCTCTTCACGAAATCCCGAAATAAAAAACTGCCTAACGAGTCGTTTGGGCGACACGCCCTTTCCCATTTAACCCCGAGCCCTAGAGCAGGTTGTTCGAACGCTTCGAGTTCATTTTAAAGGGCAATAACCCAAGCGTTTATTCGAATTTTGTTATTGACAACCCACCTACCGACCTGATCTGATTCGATCTTAGAAATACAGAGACTGAAAGGAGGGGATATAGTTACCGAAAAATGATCTAATTATGTAAATTACATACGTGTATTTATTTTCGGCGGTGCTTATCCAGGGGCGAACCCTTTCGTTACTCAAACTCAACCCGGTTCACTACTTGCGTCCTGATGAGGCCAAGGAGCAGAACCGACTAAAAATCAATAAACAAAAACATCAGGAGTAACAAATGAAAAAATTAAGTGTTCTTATCTGTAGCATGTTAGCCCTCTCGGGCTTCATGGCTACCACCGTGCAGGCGCAAAGTCCCCACTTCCTTAGATGCGGCGCAAGCGGCGTTAATAATGATGGCAGCCTGAATGCTACCTTCAAGATAGCGGGACTCGGTGACACTACGTTGGTCACGGTAACAGCTTCGGCCACTGCTGACGCTATCTACGGCTGCCTGAACCATGGAGGACAATGCCCCAATGCAGCCAATAAAGTGGAAGTGAAAAGCAACGTCACCGCGAGTGGCTCGTTCCCCTCCGGCAAGAATGGCTCGGTCCAAGCTAGTCTCACCGTAGATCCACCGCCCACTAATCTAACATGCCCTGGCGGCCAGAAGCTGGTCCTGGTTTCGGTCAGTTACACCAACGTGAGCCTGTCATCAGACGCAAGCGCGGACACTTGCACGACGTCTCCGAACACCTTCGCGGCGAACTTCTTCCCGCAGTGTCCGTAACTTAAGCCTGCAAAGGCAAGCACCGGCCGCCCATCTGACGGAGATGGGCAGGCCTAGTGCAAGACCTCGGTACTCTCGGCGAAACGGGTCGAGAGTATCGGGGTTTTCTTGTCGGTAGCGGGGCGCGGGACAAAGGGTGTGCCGGTGCTGGTTCCCGACCAGCATCTCGGCTGTCCTTTGCCAAAATCTCAACCTGCTGGAAACGATCAACTTCTTCGCCAGGCATCTTTACCTACCGGCTCATCTATTCTTCGTCGCATCGAACGGTTTTGAAATTCTTAAGCGGCGGCCTGCGAAAGGACCCCCGCTCGCGTTCGGAAAAACGATAATCCTAGCTTTTTGAACGCTTTAGCGGCTGCCTGCTGAGAAAAAAATCAGCCTCTGGAAGTCCGTGCCGAAGCGATTTCCCATCCTGCAGGAGGGCGCAATTCCAGCTTTACAATCATTGCTCGCTGATTCGGGCGAAAACATTCACGGCGCGGCGCGAGGCACCATCAATTCGGTGTACACTACTCCTGCGCCGTAATCAGTACCAAAAGTGCAAAACTCGAGTCGAAACAAAGAAAATACCTCCCTGAAAATCCACAGTGGGCGCCGCAGCGCGGCGTCCCTAGCTCGTTGGCGAAAGCGCAGTGAAGAACGCTTGTTACGGGCCCAACAGCACGGGAGACGCTT
>Ga0070706_100006726_pt1 | contig 10851 bp, 11 predicted proteins | sample KBSK5501metaG_FD_65476 | JGI IMG/M metagenome (GOLD analysis project Ga0070706, IMG submission 65476) | Corn, switchgrass and miscanthus rhizosphere microbial communities from Kellogg Biological Station, Michigan, USA - KBS K5-50-1 metaG | ecosystem: Host-associated > Plants > Roots >...
CTCGACCAGGTCGACCGTTCGCTCGTCTCGGACGGGGCGGTCCTCGGTCAGAGCTTCACGACAGGGGCGCTTTCGGCGGTCTCCGGTCATTCCGAGGAGGAACTTGTCCCCAGGCTCCGGACGCTCGTTCGGTTGGAGCTCCTCACGCTCGAGGCCGACCCTCGCTCGCCCGAGCGTGGCCAGTACGCGTTCGTGCAGGCCCTCATCCGCGAGGTGGCGTATGGCACGCTCTCGCGCAAAGCCCGCAAGTCGCGACATCTCGCCGCGGCCCGATTCTTCGAGAGCATCGCCTCCGACGAGCTGGCCGGGGCGCTCGCTGGCCACTACCTCGCCGCGCACCAGCTCGCGGTCGACGGGCCGGAGGCCGATGCACTCGCAGCGCAGGCCCGCGTTGCCCTCGGGGCAGCCGCAGACCGGGCGCTCGCGCTTGGCTCCAGCGAGCAGGCGATCGCATTCCTCGAACAGGCCATTTCGGTGACGTCGGAACCCTCAGCCCTGGCCGATCTCTACGACGCCGCGGGTATGGCGGCCGCCGACCGCCAGCTGTACACCAGGGCCGAGGCCTTCCATCGAGACGCTCTGGCACGGCGTGAGGCGATCGGCGATCTGCGGGCCACCGCACTGACAGTGACTCGCCTCGTCAGCCCGATCATCCGTGCGTTCCGCTTCGATGCCGCGATCCGCCTGCTCGAGGAAGCAATCGAACGCTTCGCCGATCTGCGCGGCGAGTCCGTCTTTGCCGCCCTCGAAGGACAGCTCGCGCGGGTGTACATGCTGAGCACTCGATGGGACGACGCGGTCGTGATCGCGGATCGCGTCCTCGAGGTGGCCGAACGAGACGAGCTGAGCGAACTGGCCGCGGACACGCTGATCACGAAGGGCACTGCTCTCGACAACCAGGGACGCCACTTCGAGGCCATCGCCCTCGTCGAGGCGGGTCGGGGCCTCGCCGAGCGGTACGACCACCGATCGCTGCTGCCGAGGGCGATCAACAATCTCGCCAGCGTGCTCTCGGATGACGATCCTCGGGCGAGCCTCGAGACGGCACGCGCCGGCCTCGAGGTCATGAAGCGACGCGGCCAACGCGGCTTCACCATGCTCGAGAACGCCTGGAGCACGGCGCTTCGCGCTGGAGAATGGGACTGGGCGCTGGCGCAGCTGGAGTCAGCGGCCGCGGAAGAGATCGAGCCCCTGGCGCAAGGCCTGGCCCTCGCGGGCATCGCCCAGATCGGCGCGTTCAGGGGCCTGGACGTCGCGGACCAGATGGCCGTCGTTCGCGCAACGCTCCAGGGTGCCGATCCGCAGACGCGGGATGCAACGGTGGCGCTGCTCAGCGCGCAGGTGGCACTTGCGGACGGTGAGCTTTCGACAGCCCAGAGGGAGGCCCGCACCTACGTGGCGCTCCGGCCCCAAGAGGCTGGCGAGGGATGGCGACTTGCGGCGCGAGCAAGCGTCTGGGCCGCGGATCTGGACGGCGTTCGGGCCGACCTCGACGGGCTCGCCGCATTGCAGCACCGAGGGCGCTCGTCTGGCCTCGATCGACAAGCCTTCGGCGCTGCGATTGCCGCTCTCGAGGGTCGCGAGGCGGATTCCACAGCCATGTATCGCGAGGCTCTTCGGGGTTGGGAGAATCTCGGCTTGCCGTGGGACCGGGCACTGTGCACCATCGACATGGTCAGCGTTTTGGATCCCGGCCAGCCTGAGGTCGCCGCCGCGGCCAGCTCTGCCCGGGAAGTCTTGGAAGAGCTCGGCGCACATCCGTTCGTCGACCGGCTGCAGACGGCGCTCTCGAAACCGCGGGATCGCACGGGGCGGACGATCGCGGCGAAGGCTCGACAGCGCGCCTCGGTCTGAGGCGGAGCAGCGTCAGTCGCGCGGCCGCCTCGCGGTGGCGACGAGCAGGAGGAACGACGTCTCGACGACGTCGACGCCGGCGATCACGAGGGCGATGACGAGCGGCAGCGGCTCGCCCAGGATGCAGCCTGACGCCGCGGTGAACGACGCCGCCGCGAGGAACACGAGCCGGACCCCTCGGACCATCGCGCCGAGGTCGGCGTCCGAGATGCGGGTCGCTGGTCCTGCCTCCCGCCGTATCGACGTATCGATCCGCCGGACGGCCGAAAGCAGCAGGCGCGCGCCGATGACGATCGCGGCACCGGCGAGCGCCGCCCGGACGATGGGCGGTGGCGCGGCGATCCCTCGAACGAGGTCCGGAAGGATCCCGACCGCGATCGCGACGGCAATGGCGACGAGCCCGGCGAGGAGCGCGAGCACGACGGCCAGGCGAGCATCGACGCGCAGGCGGCCGTCAGCCATCGATCGAGATCGCGACCTCGTGGACACCGCCGTCGACGATCCGCCACGCCCGAAGGCTGGGCTCGCCCGTCCCGCGATCCGCCTCCGCAGGCGAAAGCGAGACCAGGATGTACAGCGAGTCGGGATAATGCGACTCGCGCAGGTCCGTCGGAGAGGGGCGCGCGGGTGAGGCGACGTGCGAGTGCACGATCGCCCAGAACATCTCGTCGGCGTCGTCGGTCTCGACCGTCAGCCGGAGCAGGTCGTCCGGGTCGATCGAGTAACGGACCGGCGAGGCAGCGGCGTTCCGCAACGGGACCCAGCGACGGGCGACGCCGCCCTCGGCAGCCGGGCGATCGCCGACGATGATCCCGCAGCCTTCATCGGGCGCCGCGGCATGGGAATGCGCCACGATCGCATCGCGAATCACAGCGGGCAGGCGTGCGGCTGCGGGCCCGGGATGCGCCCGCCCCCCGGCGCCCGGGTAGTACGCGTCCGGGTCTGGCAGATGTGACTCGGTCACCACCAGGCGACGCCGCCCTCGAGCTCCCCTTCCATGTCGTCGAGCGGGCGCGAGTAGGTGCCGGTCGAGAGGTATTTCCAGCCGCCGTCGGGGAGGAGCGCGACGATCGTGCCGGAATCCATGGACCGCGCCACCCGCGCCGCCACCCACAGGATCGCGCCCGACGACGGTCCAGCGAGGATCCCTTCGCGCTCGAGGAGCTCCCGCGCCGTCCCAAGCGCATCCCGGTTGGACACCACGAATCGGTCGTCAAGCAGCGTCGGATCGAACACCTCGGGCACGAACCCGTCGTCGAGCGAGCGGAGACCCTGCACCGCGTCGCCCGGGAGCGGCTCGGCCGCGACGATCCGCACGCCGGGCTTGGCCCGTCGCAGGAACCGCCCGACGCCGGTGAGCGTGCCCCCGGTCCCAAGACCGGCAACGAAGACGTCCAGCTCGGGCACCGCCTCCAGGACCTCTGGCCCGGTCGTCTCCTCGTGGACGCGCGGGTTGGCCTCATTCGCGTATTGGTCGGCCATCACGAACTGCGGGTCGCGGGCGACCAGGTCACGCGCCAGGGCAATCGCGCCGTTCGAGCCAAGCGCCCCGGGCGAGTCGATGATCTCTGCGCCGTGCAGCGCGACGAGCTGGCGCCGCTCCAGCGTGACGTTGTCGGGCATGACAACGGCGACACGGTAGCCCTTGCGCCGGCCGATCATCGCGAGCGCGATGCCGGTGTTGCCCGATGTCGCCTCGAGCAGGATCGAGCCCGGATGCAGCCGGCCTTTCGCCTCGAGATCCTCGATCAGGGCGCGAGCGACGCGGTCCTTGATCGAGCCGGTCGGGTTGGCCGCCTCGAGCTTGGCGAACAGGCGGACGTTCGGGTTGGGCGCGAGCCGGGGGATCTCGACCGTCGGCGTGTCGCCGATCGATTCGACGATGCCCGCATATCGCCTTCCCCCCCGCACCGCCGGGGGCGCGGCCATCTCTCAGCCGCCCGCGATCGCCGGCAGGAGCCGGATCTCGTCGCGCTCGCCCACCGGGGTCTCAGGCCCGGCCAGGTAGCGGACGTCCTGGCCGTTGAGGTAAACGTTCACGAAGCGATGCAGCTCGCCCTGGGGCGTGAGCAGCTGCCCTGCGAGGCCCGGGTACCGGCCGACGAGCGCCTGGACCGCGTCGCCGATCGTCGCCCCCTCGACCTCGATCGCCCGCTCCCCGTCGGCGTTCGCCCGCAGGACCGACGGCAGTCGAACGGTGCTCATTGCGCACCCCCGACCGCGCCGCCGATCGAGCCCAGCGCGAACGGCTCGTCCGCGCCGAATGCGGCAGGCGCCGTCCACTCGCCACGTTCGCGTGCGGCCCGCGCCTCGTCGGAGCAGGTGGGGCACGTCGGGTCGCGCGACAGGCGCAGCTCGGAGAACGTGCCGTCGAGCGCGTCGAACAGGAGCAGCCGGCCGACGAGCGGCTCGCCGATGCCGAGCACGATCTTGAGCACCTCGTTGGCCTGGAGCAGGCCCATGATCCCGGGCACGACGCCCAGGACGCCGGCCACGGAGCAGCCGGGCGCCAGCTCGGGCGGCGGCGGGGTCGGGTAGAGGCAGCGGTAGCACGGACCCTCGTAAGGCACGAACGTCGTGAGCTGGCCCTCGAACCGGAAGACCGAGGCGTGAACGACCGGAATGCCCGCCGCGACCGCCGCGTCGTTGAGGAGATAGCGGGTCTCGAACGTGTCGGTCCCATCGAGGATCACGTCATAGCCGGTGATCAGCCGCTCGACGTTGTCGGCGAGGAGCATCTCGTCGTGGGTGACGACGTTGACGTCGGGGTTGAGCGCCTCGATCGTCTGCCTGGCGGAGTCGACCTTCTTGACCCCGAGGCGCTCGGTCGAGTGGATGACCTGGCGCTGGAGGTTGCTCGCCTCGACGACGTCGAAATCGACGATGCCGAGCGTCCCGACACCGGCCGCCGCGAGGTACAACGCCGCGGGGCTGCCGAGGCCACCGGCGCCGATGAGCAGCACCTTCGACTCGAGCAGCTTCACCTGCCCCGCCGTGCCGACCTCGGGGATCAGCAGGTGCCGGCTGTAGCGCGACTGCTGCGCGGGGGTGAGGGCCTGGGGTGCATCGATGGGCAGGCTGTTCGCCTCCCAGGCGAGGATGCCGCCGGCCAGGTTCACCACGTTCGTGTAGCCGAGCTCCTGCAGCAGCGCGGTGCCCCGGCCGGAGCGAGCGCCGCTGCGGCACTGCATGATGATTTCGGTGTCCTTGTCGGGCACCGTGGCGCCGATCTCCTGGCCGAGCTGCCCGAGGGGGATGAAGAGGGCGCCAGGGATGTGCCCCGCGTCCCACTCGACCTGCTCACGGACGTCGATCAGGGTCGCGCCGGCGGCATGCCGGGCCTGGGCTTCCGGCGGGCTGATCTCACGGATGGCGGTTTGCATCGGGTCTGGAGCTCCAATGGGGTCAACCGCTCGATGGCGGTCGAACAAGGTCCTGGGGAAGTTGGCGCGGCTTCCGGCCGCGGCCGATCGATCTCGGGCCGGCGCTCAGGCCGGCGACTGACACCTGCAGCGGCGCATGACCTTCATGCCTGCGCGGCCTCCGCCGGGTCGGCGGCGGGCTTCGCCGCCGACGGGCCGAGCGCACCTTGCAGCGTCTCGAGCGACAGCATCGCGCACTTCATGCGTGCCGGGCTGATCTCGATCCCGAGCAGGTCGAGCACGTCGGACGATCCCATGCCCGCCGCTGTCGAGACGGGCTTGCCCTTGATCTCGTCGGTCAGGAGCGACGCCGAGGCCTGGCTGATCGCGCAGCCACGTCCCGTGAACCCGACGCCGGCGATCTGCCCGTCGGCGACGCGCAGCTGCAGGGTGATGCGGTCGCCGCACAGCGGGTTCGCGCCCTCCTGGGTCGCGGTCGGGTTGTCGAGCACGCCGAAGTTATGCGGCCGCCGGTAGTGCTCGAGGATGTAGTCGCGGTAGAGATCGTCCATGAGAAGCACGCATTCTACTGCCGAGCGCGGAAATCCCACCACCGCCCTCGGGATTGGCGGTGACCGGGTCCGCCACGGACCGCCACGGTCACGGCTGTCGGTTGAACCAGACCCCGCCGGGACCCGTGTAGCTGGTTCCCTCGCCCCAGACCGCGATGGTCTTGCCGGTCGAGGTGATCGCGATCTCGCCGTAGTCGCCGTACACCTCGAGGAACCCGGAGGCCGACTTGTACGCCGCGCCGCTGGTGGCATCCGAGATCACCACCGGTGTCGACCACGTGCTGCCGCCGTTCGTCGAGGTTCGGTAGTACACGTTCCACGCGTCGACGTTGCTCCCGGTCGTCTGGGCATACCAGGCACGGACGTCGCCGGAGCCCGTGGCCTCGACCGCCGGATCGGTGGCCTGGCTGCCGGTCGCGGATAGCTGCACGGCCGCGGACCATGCGGCGCCGCGATTCGTGGAGGTCTTGGCCGCGATGGTCTGGAGCCCGCCGTTGGTCGCGGCGCCGTCGTACAGGAAGACGATCCGCCCCGTCGCATCGACCGTCAGCGCGTGGTGCCCGAGATAGAAATCGGGCGAGCAGCCGGCCGCCGTGCAGGCGATGCCGGGCTGGACGGAGGCCACCAGGCGGTCCGTGAAGCTCATGCCGATATTGGTCGACACGAAAACGTGCTCGTCGACCGTGCCCGACGGCACCGTGCCCTTGTTCCCGCCGCCGCCGTACAGTAGCGAGCTCTCGCCGAGGTAGACCGTCCCGTCAGCCGCCACGTCAGCGTCGAAGGCGAAGTAGTAGCGATCGCTGTTCACGAGCTTGGTCTGCGACCAGGTGACGCCGGAGTCATGCGACTGGGCGAGCCAGGGATCACCACCCGTCGGCCCGTTGAACGGGATGTAGACATCGTGGCCGTCGTTGCTCATTGCGAGCACGGGCTTGTCGTTCCACGACACGTTGCCGTAGACCTTGACGGGCGCAGACCAGTTCGCGCCGTGGTCCGTCGACTTGACGAACATCACGTTGTAGCCGCTCATGTACGTGGCGTAGACGTAGCCCGCCGCGGTGCCCGGCCCCGGGACGACCTCGATGATCGGGTCGAACTGGCCGCCGCCCTTGCAGGCGCACAGCGGCACGCCGTCGGTCCAGGTCGCCCCGTTGTCCGAGCTGCGCTCGAGCGCGATCCATGGATCCGGGCAGTTGCCCGGGCAGGGCTTGGTCGTGCCGTAGCGGGTGGCCAGGATGTACACGTACGGGCCCGTGGGGTCCGCCGCGATCGCGGGCTCCCAGTCGTCGGCTGTGGCATCGAAGAGCTGCTCGCCGGCCCACCCAGCCGCGGGGGCCGCGGCCACGGCGAACTGCTTGCCTGCCGTGCCCGCCTCGACAGCCTCCTGGAACGCATCGGCCCGCTCATGTGCCCGCTCGCCCTGCTCTGCCGCCTCCGGGTTGTCGGCATTGCCGGCGCCCGACCTGCCCAGGAAGACGTCGTCGGATCTGAACGACCCGCCGGCCCGTGCGAGGGCAAGCACCGCGAGGAGGAGTGCGACGACCGCAACCGTGGACAGGACGAAGAACCTTCGGGATGCCGCCATTGGTGGGCTCCTCCAAGCGACCGACACCGGACGATCAGGAGTTTAGTCGCGGGATCGGGCCGAGGCGGCGGCGTGACGGGATCCGTCCGTTGCGGCGGTGCGTGAGCGCACCGCAAGCGAGTTCGCGCCTGCTAGCCGAAGATGCGCTTCACCTCGCGGAGGCCCTCGATCAGGGCGTCGACGTCGGTCTCGGTCGTGTAGACGTTGAAGCTTGCCCGGGCGCTGGCCGCGAGCTCCAACCGCTCGTGCAGCGGCATCGTGCAGTGGTGGCCTGCCCGGACCGCGACGCCGGACCGATCCAGCACCTGCGCCACGTCGTGCGGGTGGACGCCGGGCACATTGAACGGGATGACGCCGCACCGAATGCCGGCATCCATCGGGCCGTACAGGATCACGTCGGGATGCTCTCGCCGGAGCGCGACCAGCGCATAGGTCAGCAGCTCCATCTCGTGCTCGCGGACCCGCTGCATCCCGAGCTGGCCCAGGTACTCCGCGGCCGCCCCAAACCCGATGCCGGCCGCGATATCCGGCGTGCCCGCCTCGAACTTCCAGGGGATGTCGTTCCACTCTGACCGGCGGAGGTGGACCTCGCGGATCATGTCGCCGCCGGCCATGAATGGGGGCATCGCCTCGAGCAGCTGGCGCCGGGCCCAGAGCGCGCCGGACCCGGTCGGGCCCAGCATCTTGTGCCCCGAGAAGGCGTAGAAGTCGGCCCCGATCGCCTGGACGTCGACGGGTACGTGGGGCACTGCCTGGGCGCCGTCGAGCAGAACGAGCGCCCCCGCTGCGTGGGCCTTCTCGACCATCTCCCGAACTGGGTTGATCGTGCCGAGCGTGTTCGAGACGTGGGTGAACGCGACGAGCTTGGGCCTCAGCCGGAGCAGGACCTCGAAAACGTCCTGGCGCAGGAGGCCGTCGTCGGTGATCGGGATGAACTCCAGGTCGCCGTCCTTCTCCTGGGCGAGGAGCTGCCACGGGACGAGGTTGGCGTGGTGCTCCATCTCGGTGAGCACGATCGCGTCGCCGCGGCCGATGTTCCTGCGACCCCAGGCGTAGGCGACCAGGTTGATGGCCTCGGTCGCGTTGCGGGTGAAGATGACCTCGTGGCTGTCCGGGGCGTTGATGAACTTCGCCACGGAAGCGCGGGCCGCCTCGTAGCTCGCAGTCGAGCGCTCCCCGATCTCGTAGATCCCGCGGTGGACGTTCGCCGTGTACTCGCGGTAGTAGGCGTCGAGCGCGTCGATGACGACCTGCGGCTTCTGGCTCGTCGATGCCGAGTCGAGGAAGACGAGCGGGTGCCCATGGACCTGCTGCTCGAAGATCGGGAAATCGCGCCGGATGACCTCCGGGTCGAGCCGGTCATTCCGGATGCGAGCCCCGAATTCGCTCGCGCCGGCGGGGAGCTCGATCGTTGGCGCTTGGGTGACGGTCATTCGATCGACCCGCCCGCCTAGCGAGCGGCCTCCAATGCGCGACCCGCCTCGTCGGCGTGCTCGCCGAGCTCCGGGCCCTGGGGTACGAGCAGCGCCTCGTCCGGGACGTCGGGGGCGAGACCCGCCTCCCGCAGGATCGGGCCGTAGCCCTCGGCCTCCAGCCGGAGTGCCAGGTCTTTGCCGCCGCTCTTGACGATGCGGCCCTGGGCGAGGACGTGCACGAAATCGGGCGTGATGTAGTTCAGCAGCCGCTGGTAATGGGTGATGAGCAGGATGCCGAGGTCCGGGTTGAGCATCGCGTTCACGCCCTCGGCGACGACGCGCAGCGCGTCGATGTCGAGGCCCGAGTCGGTCTCGTCGAGGATCGCCATCTGCGGCTCGAGCATCGCCATCTGGAGCATCTCCAGGCGCTTCTTCTCGCCGCCCGAGAAGCCCTCGTTGACGTAGCGGCTCGCGAAGCTCTCGTCCATCCGCAGGAGGGCGAGCTTCTCGCGCATCTTCTTGCGGAAGTCCATCATCGAGACACCGCCCTTGACGGCGTCCGTGGGATCGATGTCCGGGTTCTTGTCGATTCCCTGGAGCTTGGCGTTCAGGGCGCTCCGGATGAAGCTGGCGACACTCAGGCCGGGGATCGCGGTCGGGTACTGGAACGCGAGGAACATGCCCAGTCGCGCGCGCTTGTCCGGGCTGAGCTTCAGGACGTCGCGGCCGCGCCAGAGGACCTCGCCGCCGGTCACGACGTAGGCGGGGTGACCCATGATCGCGTAGGCGAGGGTCGTCTTGCCCGAGCCGTTGGGGCCCATGATCGCGTGGACCTCGCCCGGCGCGACCTCGAGGTCGATGCCCTGCAGGATCTCGTGCTCCGGCTTGGCGATGGGCGCGACGCGCAGGCCGCGAATGACGAGGCGGTCCTCGGTCGCGGGCTCGTGCCTGGTGGTGCCGTTGGTCTCGTCGCTCACGATGGCGTCAGGGCCCCTTCGAGGGCAGGCGTCTCGGTCGATCGGGGTTGGATCGCGACGACGCGCGGCGGCACCAGGTCGGCGAGCGTCACGCCGTCGAGCGCACCGGCCACCGCGTCGCGGACGCGGATCCAGAGCAGGTTGACCGTACACGACGACGTCCGATCGCAGGCCAGGTCATGGCCCGGCTCGTCCGTGGCGCAGATCATCGGCGCGAGCGGGCCCTCGAGCGCGCGCAGGACCTCGCTCATCGGGATCGCGTGCGGGGCGCGCGCCAGCTCGTAGCCGCCGTGTGCGCCGCGCGTTGAAACCACCAGCCCGGCGTCGCGAAGCACGAAGGCCAGCTGCTCGAGGTAGGCGCGGGGCATGTCCTCGACGGCCGCGATCTCGGCGAGCGAGGCCGGCCCGGTGCCGAAGTGCCGCCCGAGCTGGACCATCAGCCGTACGCCGTATTCGCCCTTGGTCGAGAACGCGACCGCACCCGTCCCGTGGAACGCGGGGCGGTGTCCGGCGGGGTGGGTCGCGGCCTCCAGGGCCGCGCTCGGAGTGGTCGTCGTGGAGGTCAGGAGAGGGTCCTCAATCCCGAGTGTTCTTGTCGGGATTGAGTGTACGAACGGTCGCTCGAATGCGTCAAACCGAGTGCGGGGTAGCAGCGATCGAGCCTTGACATATGCCGATATCGGCATATATTGGTCCGGATGTCCCGTTCAGCCACCACGTCTGATGTCTTCAACGCCATTGCCGAGGCGAACCGCCGGGTCATCCTCGACTCGTTGATGGCGGGCGAGAAGGCCGTCGGGACGATCGTTGGCGACGTCTCGATGTCCCAGCCGCAGGTCTCGAAGCACCTGCGCGTGCTCAGCGAGGTCGGACTCGTGACCTGCCGGCCGGATGGACGGCGCCGGCTCTACCGCCTGGAACCTGCTCGACTGCAACCGTTCCACGACTGGCTCGCGAAATACGAACAGGCGTTGAACGAGCGGCTCGATCGGATGGGCGGCTACCTCCAGGAGCTGCAGCAACAAGGAGAGGCGCGATGACAGCAACTCGGCACGGATCGTCCGTGATCGAATTCCCGAGCGAGCT
>Ga0070706_100006728_pt1 | contig 10850 bp, 10 predicted proteins | sample KBSK5501metaG_FD_65476 | JGI IMG/M metagenome (GOLD analysis project Ga0070706, IMG submission 65476) | Corn, switchgrass and miscanthus rhizosphere microbial communities from Kellogg Biological Station, Michigan, USA - KBS K5-50-1 metaG | ecosystem: Host-associated > Plants > Roots >...
CTCCAATTCCAGCGCCGTGTCATACAACTCGATAGCTTCGTCATAGCGCTCCATATAACGCAAGGCATGAGCTTTGTGAACTATCGCCCAAACATTATCCGGCTGCAGTTTTAATATGCTATCAAAGACCATGGCCGCTTCCTCATAGCGACCGAAGTACATAAGCAGACTTGCCTTGTCGTCGAGGATCTCGGCGGCATTGTCGCTGGTAGTGTCTACTCCTTGCAGCAGAGCCAGGGCTTCTTCGTCTCGATCCAAATCGATTAACATTCGGGCCTTCGTGGCAAGTAGACTCAGCTTCGCCGGCGCGAGGGCGATGCTTCGGTCTAACGTCTTGAGCGCCTCCTCATCTTGGCCGAGCAGGTGGAGAGCTTCCGCTTTGTCTGCCAATATTTCAGCCGAGTCCGGCTCCGATAGCAGGGCAGTGTCTAATAGAGTAATAGCTTCTTCACATCGATCCGCTATACAAAGGGTTCGTGCCTTGCTTGCCATAATCCATGGATTATCGGGATTCAGCTCCAATGCACGATTGAATGTACCGATTGCTTTGTCGAAGCGGCCAAGTGAACTCAACGCCTCTGCCTTTCCTTGCCAAGCCCGAACCAATACCTTGTCCAAGGCGATTGCTTTATCGTAAGCTTGGATTGCTTCCTCGTCACGGTCCAGGTAATACAAGCTGTCTCCAAGTAGCGTATAGACTTCAGCTGTACCCTCGCCCAGTAGTCTTAAGGCTTGCTGAAAGCATTCGGCTGCTGCCTGAAAACGATCTTGATTGTAGAGAGCTATGCCGAGGTTGGACAGAAGGGCGGCAGTGTTTTCATTTGAGGACTCTTGTGAGTCGAGCGCGTGGCGGAGCGCCTGCTCTGCCTCAGCATAATCACCAGCGTAGTTAAGAGAGGTGCCCAGACCAAGCCAGGCAGCTTCGGAGGAAGGGTCTATCTGAGATGCTTCTTCGAAAGCCTTAATTGCGCTTCCGACTTCTCCGGAGTGTTCCAGAGAGATTCCGAGATCTATATATCGATCGCGGACGTCGTTCTGCTGGGAAACCTCGTCGCTGGTGCTTTTCTCTTGTTGGGTCCCCATTTACGTTAACAGTTATCCCTTTGTTACTAACGTATTACGTATTGCCTCTCGACGAGATCGCAAGGATAGCTTCCCTCCTCGGGAAGATCTGTATTTCACGGGAATCGGCGTCCCTCCAAACATCGCTATTGGGCCTCTAACCGCAATTTCAATCTCAACATTGGCAGGATCGCTGCGTCGATGTCGACGGAATTTAGGCCTGCTCCTAATGATTCTCGGCCTTTCATCCGGATCCTGATTAGGTACCATCTGACGATCGAGGCAGATACTTCTAAACGCGGGCCACGGCTCATGTCTGGTTGGTCTTCCAGGAGAACAGGCAGTGGATACGCGCTCCCAAGCCGAATCCAATAACTGATGACGTTGCGAGGACGATTCTGCAACCGACTTCAGGGTCTGCGCCATAATTCCCTGAAGTGGATAGTCGGCGCTCGATCCCATATCAACTTTCGCAAACGCGTTTGCCAGTTCCTTTATGCTAGTCGCCGCATTCCGAAATCTAAACGGCTCGTCTTCGAACTTCATTACGATCGCACTAATAAGATGCTGGTTTATCTTCTCTCTCTCTTCTGCATACTCTCCAAACCTGGCAAAAGTCTGTTCTGACTCCCTCAGAATCTTCTCGGCTTGATCGTATTCTTTTTTCCTCAATAAAAGACGGCCCTGCTCATACTGAATAAACGCGTCGCTAACCGTGCCAGTGCCCCCCTCATCTGCCCACGTGACCGCTAACAAATTCTCGGCTTGATTGAGTAATGCTGTCCTCTCAGTATCTGGAGTACTGGGAGCGGCCGCTCTATCGAGAAATTGTCTTGCAAGTTGATAGTTGCGACCCTGAGGTTGAGGTCCCTTCGCTCGATGGGGACGGAACGTCTTCACTTCACCGATCAGTTGACGGACCTTTTCCTCGTCATCGACCAGCCTATAAAAAGAGGAAGGCTTTCCGCGCCTTGAATGAGGACCGGTCGCTGCCTTGGTCGTTAGATACCCACCGTTAACGAGCCGTCGTATTTCAGTTTCGACGCTGTCTTTTTTGCAGCCGGTAGCTTTCGCCATGTCGTCGACGTTGAACTCTCGCATTTCCAGCGCGGCTTCCCGAACCTGGATCTTTACAGAGTTCAAGGGACTTTTCTTATTCTCTTTATCCTCAGTCATGGTCTCTTTGCCTCATGCGGCTAACAGGGGAATGAAACGATAATCACCTCGCGGGCGGGCTTGGAAAGCCTACCCTTGATTGAATATGTAGTCAAGCAACTAAATATTCAGGCCTGATCCTGACGGACGCTAAGTCCTCTAGTACTCGCACTTTCCCTCATTCTTCACTTAGTCTCTCTCACAAATGAAGCCCGCATCCTACTCCTAAATTATTAAATAGTCAACTGACGAAATATATGAGATTGTACGTTTGGCAAGGTAGGGAAGTTCCGAGGGCGTGGTCTGTTAAGGCGATTATTTCAAATGAGGGTACAACGCCCTAAGGCTCGGGGATAACTGCATCTCCCTTTTGAGGCGGTTCGGATCCCTAAGGTCTGAGGTCAGTCTCTTCAGTACGCTCGTTGGCCACGTAGTTAATTGGCCTAGATCCGGAACATAGGCCGCCAGCTCATAGGTGAATTGCTCAAATCTTCCGTCCTGATCCCAGGGCAGCAGAAAGTAATCAATTTCGTCAGCGAAGTCGTGATTATCTCGTGCCTCATCGTTTAACTTGCCCAATAGAAAGCGCTTAAACGCGTAGGCCTGATCTTTCTTCAAAAACGACATTCGAGAATCCCAAACCCAATTCTTCAAAAGGTATTGACTTGTTGCGTAGAGCATCCATCCGTCATTGAATCGGTCGTTAAGTTCGTCAGTGGAAAAAATATGTGCTGTATATTCGTGCATGAATAAGAAAGGGTAGGAAAGATAAAGCATCAGGTTGTTCGCCGGTGTAAATGGAATACTAATCGAATAGTCCTGGCTTGTTTGACCCATGAACGTATACGGCGAGCCAGGAAGTCCCTTGTAATTCTCCTTCGTCTCGCGGACCTCGCGATCAATGGCCCTCTGTATCAAGACCTTAACCTGCGGAGTGGGGTTCTGCTGATGAAGAACTCGGAGTAATTGAGCCGTGTGTGACCGTCCAAATTGGTACTCCAAAACAGCGCGATTGGTAAGTCTTGCCTTGGTCGCCGGCCAAGGTGAAGCTTCAAAGAACAAGAGGCCAAGCTCACGTCCCTGGTCGTGGCAGATTTCGAGACCCTTCGAATGGGTCCAACTTGATTGGTTTTTGCACGCGTCTGCAATTGCCAGCCTTATAGCCTTCGCTGCAGCTGGATTGGAGGTCTTGAGGTCATTCGCCGCGGCCCTAAGATTTCGAGCCATAAGCCGAGTAGCCCCAGCGGCGTCTTTAACCTTGCTATCAAACAGTCTCCCAAGTGCCTCATCAAAACGATCGATACAGTTTCTGAAGCACCTCGAATCCCCATCACACGCATTTAGCAAACTACCCCAGTGTTCCACCATGTAATGGCAGAATAGAGTGTGGGCATCAAACTTGTCAGCGTATTCTCCAACCAGAGGCATAACGAGATTGAGAGCTCTCTACTTGGATTCCGGCGGAGTGGGGTTCTCTGAAGGATCGCTCTCCGGAGGTTGGGGCGTGCTGCTGGGTTTTTTAGTCCACCAAGCTTGGAATCGTGCCTCGAGTTTCGGAAGAACCTTGCGCTTAAAAATATCCAGCGCAACTTGTTCGCCGAACCAGATCAGGATTGGCAGGACCACCTCAACTCCTGGAAAAGGCCGCTGAGGTCTAATGGTTACTGCGCCTCCCGTGAGGAGATCACTTCGTCCTTCCTCTTCAAAAGCCTCTTTGACCAGAGCTTCAAATTCCTCCCGAGTAGTGATAATGGTATCGGCTCCGCTTGGCGTGAGATTTAGTTCATAGACTTCCGTTTCGGTAGTTGGCATGTTTCCTCCTGTGTCTCCGTGGAAATGTTGCACGAAAGCGCTTGCTGTAAGGGTGCGACTTGTCGCCTTAATGAGACCGTCGGCGCCGGCGGTCAACCAACGTCCTGGCGGCTTGTTTTCAGCACTGTAAGCACCTAGCGCCTCCTTAAAGCACCTTTTCGTACATTTAAGAACGCTCATTTGTGCTCTGCCAATCAAAGTGCTTGGAAGCACAGTTAACAGGTCGGAGGCCTTCCGGCTAAAGCATTTGTAGGCAGAGACTTTGAGGCACTGGATTAAGCGAGTGCAAGGAAGCAGGCTCGTGAGAATTCAGGCGCCCAAAAGTGAGAGCAAAATATCGAGTTTTCTTGACGGAGTCAATGATTAGTCGGCGAAGCCTATGCGAGGGAAGCAAACCGAGTCCAGTGGGCAAATAGGCTGTCACCCGAATGAAGACTTCTTGCTAAAAGCATTCGTCAAATTATTAGCACTTAGGTACGTTTAAGTGCGTCCATCGTCATTTCTGATGACAGGCATCTCCATCCTGGGACAACGATAAAACAGGCAGATGTGAATAATAGAGCGTAGAGGAAAGCGCCTTCGCTTATAGCACTTATGTAGTTTAAGAGCCTTGCCACTTGGGGGGTAGGAATTTTCGTCAGCGTAGTCGACCCTAAGCTGGATCTCTGGAGGTAACTAGGGATCGTATTTACTCGGGGTCTCCAAAAAGCCGGTAGTGGGGTTTCAATCGTTTCTCAACTGCCTTTCGCAACTCATCTCCCCTCAGCGTAACTCCATGATCAATTGCCCCTTGCATTATTCGCTCAACGGTGGCATTGAAGTCGCTTTTCGTTTTCCTATTTAGATCCGGCAATTGCTTTCCAAACATTTCACCGAGATGTTTAGCGGCATCAAACGAGCTATAGACTTCGATTTCGGTCAAGTAATCCATGATGGGCGTCTTCAGCGTCATTGAGCAAACAGCAGGGGAATCAATTCTCAAGTTGGTCTTGCACCGGTCAAGCTTCGGCCCAAAGGGTGAAGAACCCTTAGGTGGTCGACACTACTTCATGACTACGTTGTCGTCGCAAGCAGACCAGGACCAGGAAATAAAGATTAGATTGTCGTACGTGCTAGGAAATCGAAATGTACCTAGAGTGAGCAATGCATATGGATCAGCAAGTCGTAGGCAGCAAATCGCTGTGGTGTGTTTGTTAGTGCAGTCGTCGGAAGTGTTAAATTACGCTTTCATGGTTGATCCGCGAATAAAGGGGAAAAATATCGTGCGCATGTTAGAGGAAATCGAAAAGACGAGAACAGGAGTCCCGTGAACACTGTTCTAGAATTTGGTACCTGGTGATGGATTTGCATTGCCATCTTGTCTCGATGAGTTTTCTTTAAATAGACTAGAACGAAATGAGTAGAGGCGAAAACCCGAATTGGACGGATCTAATAATTGAGAGTAGCGCTCATCCAGCACCATTGTCTGACGAGCGCTACAGAGCTTGGATGTCGGGCCGACCGGTTTTCGTCAGTTCACTGATGGATTCGGAGATGGCTCCGTTCCGAGAAGCGGTGCGCGCACATCTGCATTCCATGGGCGCGTCGCCCGTGATGTGGGAGGAGATAACTCCCAGAGATGAAGGGCCGCAGCGTGGCTACCTGGGTGGCGTCGATCGATCCACCGTCTTCATACTGATCCTCGGAAGCCGATACGGCGTTGCGGACTACAGCGGTTTCTCGCCCACACACCAGGAAGGAAACCGTGCGGCAGAAAAAAGAATTCCACGGCTGCTATTTACGTTCGGCACGATTAACGATTCCGATCGCGATGGCAGACTCAACGACTGGTTACGTTCTTTACACAACGAACTTTCTGGAGCATCTTTCGCCACTGCGACGGATCTAGTTGGTCAGCTAGACGCCAGGCTGCGCGAAATGGCGGCTCAAAGTGAAAGATTGTGGATAAAGCTCGGCAGCCTCGTATTTCCGGGAACTGTTAGTAGTCGGTTCGACAGTAGAAGCGAAGGCGAAATCACCATTGCGGCTAACGTGACTAGTGGCGCAGTGAGGCGCGCGCTCTTAGAAGGCGGACAATCTTACCGATCTAGATCCATAGCTGAACGCATCACCTGGTCGAACAGTAGTTTTCCAATCCAAATCGAATCCGTATCGGTGAAGACTGAATATTCGGCGGAAGAGCAAGTTGAGATCGTTTGCAAAACCTCACCGAATTGGAACGCGAGTTCGAGCTCGATTCACACCATGATGGGTTCATTTGGCAAGTTAACAGCTGCGGAGATGGCCGAGTTATGGGCACGCCGCGCTATTCTTGGTGAGCCATACCATGAGAACAGAACGGGCGGACTCGACATGAATTCTTCATTTAGTGAGCCGGAGACTCTTACACTGCCCGAAGTTCTTCGAACCTACTCAGCCGTTGCTTGGTTGGCAGAAGGTCTGACAAGACTCTACGCAGTCGAAGAGGTTGCCCGACGCTATGATGGTCACTTCCTGAATCTCGATGTTGGGCCTTCTACCGCCACGAGCGTCAGAATTAAAGGAGCATTTACCTTTGGCGCCGCGATGGGTGCTCGCAAAGAGTCGGTGATTGTCGAAGGAAGCGTGCGACTAACCTAGATCTCCGCGGTCAGGTAAAGCTTCGGCGCAAGTCCTTGAAAGGCAGACGCTCGCAAAGTAAATAAGTTCGATTGACTCCAAAATGCCTCGACTTACTTCACCAGAGACGAAGATTACAACCATAAGATAGGTTTTCTTTACTTCCTTCATCAGTTGGAGCCTGAGGCAGAGAAGACGTTACTAAGATTGTATGAGTTCTACGAGTTCCCTATGCGGTCGACAATTCATCTAGCATTCCAATACTCAAGGTGTGTCCACAGGTTACTAGCAATACGTTGCATTTGACGGCATTTGATGGCAGGTGGTAATATGGGCTCGTGACTAATTGGGTCGATATCGATGAGGCGGCGCGGCACTTAGGGTTGGGTGTCCGCAATCTTTATTCTCTCGCACAGCAGGGAAGGATCCCTGCGAGTCGGGTTGGCAAGGGTTGGCGGTTTGACAAAATACAGCTCGACGCTTGGGTCCGAGCAAACCAGCCTCTGGAGCAGTTTTTTCTCTCGCAAGAGGTAGATATCGACGGAAACCTCCTTCTTCGTGATGCCCAGCGTGAGGCCTACGCGGCGGCGCATGATTTTTTTCAAGCGGAACGAGGACGGGAGGCGCTTCTGCAGTTGCCGGTTGGCTGTGGTAAGTCTGGATTAATTGCGTTGCTTCCGTTTGGGATCTCACGGGGAAGGGTTTTGGTAATCGCGCCAAATCTGACCATCAAATCTGAGCTGAGCGCCGTGCTGGATGTCGCAAACCGACAAAAGTGCTTCTGGCGCAAGTGTCGAGTTCTTGCTCCCGAGGCGCTCACCGCGGGCCCTTATGTTGCGGTGCTGAACAGTGATGCGGCAAACATTCATGATTGTGATCGCTCGCATATTGTGCTGGCCAACGTGCAGCAACTAGCTGGCAACTCTGATCGTTGGCTATCCCAATTCGCGGCTGACTACTTTGATCTGATCATCGTTGATGAAGGGCACCATAGCGCAGCCGCCAGTTGGCAATCAGTCTTCGACCATTTTCCAAGCGCGAAGATCGTCCATCTGACGGCGACCCCTTTTCGTAGTGACAACAAAGAGATATCAGGTACGGTAGTCTACCGATACTCATTTAAGCGGGCCATGATTCGAGGATTTATCAAGCAGTTGCAAGCTCGCTACGTAGCGCCGGAAGAAATCTACTTCACTTACCAAGGCGACCAAAGACGTCACACACTCGAAGAGGTCCTGAAACTGAAAGAGGAGGATTGGTTCAGTAGAGGTGTAGCGCTTGCGCCCGAGTGCAATTTGCATATTGTTGACGCCAGTCTGGAAAGGCTTGAGCGTTTGCGCGAGTCTGGAACGCGTCATCAAATAATTGCCGTCGCCATGTCAATAGCTCACGCTCGCGCAATTCGTTCCCTGTATGCCGAACGGGGCTACGAAGCGGCGATGATTCATAGTCAGATGTCCGAAGAAGAACAGACCGACGTCTTCCAGAAATTGCGTTCGGGCTTGCTTGATTGCATCGTCCAGGTGCAAATGCTAGGCGAAGGGTTTGACCATCCACACCTCAGCGTTGCCGCAATCTTTCGGCCTTTTCGCACGCTTGCCCCCTACATTCAGTTTGTGGGTAGGATCATGCGAGTGATTGTGCAAAACGACCCGCGACATCCGGATAACTATGGCTACATAGTTAGCCACATTGGGATGAATGTAGATTCTCTTCTCAACGATCTTCGCCGCCTCGACAGGGAGGATCAGCAGTTCATGGATGAACTTCTAGGCGGCATAGAGATCATGCCGCCGCGCGATGTACTAGCCGGAGATATGAAGTTGCGGCTACGTCCAGAAATGGTGGTACAGGGAGAGCTTGTCTCAGAGTTTCTTGAGGAAGACTTTATTGACACCGACGATGAATTGCTGCTCAACGAACTTCGCGAACGTGCGCAAACTTTGGGCTTCGATGCGGATGTGCTTATCGCAGCCGCACGCAAGACACGGGACACTCGAAGAATGATCGCAGCGAGCGAGCCGTTCTTTGTCTCGCCACAACGTCAACGAGTCGAGGCCCAGCGCCGACTGAATGAGGAAGTGAAGAGAATGGCGAAGATTGTGCTAAATCGCGCCTCGCTTACAACGGCTGGACGTGAGCTATCAATGCAGTTATTTCCGGGCGTCAGCGGTCCAAACTTCGCTGCTGCGGTCCAGATGCTCTATACGGCTCTCGCCAGTGAACTTCAGATCGAAAATGGTCAGCTGGGTAAGGTAAAAGTCGAAATATTACAACAGGGCATTAAGGTTTTACCCGATGTTGCTGAAAAACTAGTGAGACAGATTCTAGCGAGGAGAACGGAATGAAAGGACCCAACCCATGCTTGATCGGAACCACACTTGGTTCCTGCAAATTTGGCTTAACCGGTTCCCGCGGCAAGTTGACGAAATGCAAGCGTTGCAAATCGGAGATCTCGCGCCAGGCACCAGTGGTGCAAATTTCAAGCCCAGGGTCAATGGGATCTAAACCTTACTGCTTGGTTTGCTTTGATAAGATTCTGGATTCAACCCAAGCTAAATTGAATTCATTGCGCTCAGACCTCCATCAGGTTTCCACTCCGGGAACAATGCCGTAGAGGCGTTTATGTCGGAATACAAATTAGCACAGCCATCGTTGCACTTAGTGTAGGAAGAACATGGGATGAGGCCAAGCTCGAGTGGCAAATCCAATGATAATCTCATCTAGACTCTTTGTAACCACCGGGCTACCCTCCTGGTTCGCGCAACAATTCACGTGTGTTCGTAAACATCGGAATCATTTCTCCATTTCCCCCGCCGTCTGATCAGCTGCCTTGACGGAAGCCAATCAGGCATTCCTGCCGGCACTCCCCAGCACCTGACCGAAGAACAGCACGTCACCCTCGGAATTGACGAGTCTTCAAATGATGCCGTTTCTTCTGACGCTTCCGCCGACGCGGCGCCGAAGCTTTCGGCTCGCAAGGTGCGAAAGCCGGCGGTGGAGTAGCACTCTCCCTATGGGGAGCTTCCACAACGACGACTTTGTACATTGCGAAAACAGCTAAAACTATGAAGAAAATGCGGCCTAAGTGAGATTCTAGTTTGTTATAAAACGTAGATTCTCCGTGACACGCACAAATATACCCTTGGCGGTCGTCGAGTTCAGAGGACATGGCCCACCAACACAGATTGAATCTGTGTTCCTTTCCCAGATGTTTGCCGCTTAGGCTCGTCTGGGGTTAGTCAGCCTAAGCGGTTACCAAACAGAGTTGGTAAAGCATTCAGTCCTCCTCTTCCTCTGGTGCAGACAGGTTCTCACCGGCCCAGAGTAAACCGGCGTGAATAAATCTTAAGGCCGTTCTCCCGCTAAGTAAAGTTTCCCAAATTAACCAGCCTTAACCTGGCAACAGGACGGAACAAAAATGTCGGATGAAATCCATGCCCCTGAAGAAGGGGACGGAACAAACGTACGTGGTCACTCCGCAAGATGATCAGGAAACGGTAAAGCCATAAGCTACCGTGATGAAGTCGCCCCGGTCAAAGCTGAGTCTATTGGCGGGATCAGCTTGTGGCCAATTTGTGTCCAGAAAAAACCGATACTACCTGTGAGAGTGGGACAACGGAATGTAACGAAACGGGAAAGTGCCGAAAATCCTCGCTGGCTGCAACCTATCTAATTGTTAATAGTTAAGAAAAGCGCAGGCTTAGGACTGCCAGTCATGGGTCAAAACCGCCTGAGCTAGAACGTCTCCTCCGAAGCCGGCCAAAAAAAATGTAGCGGATACTGTAGCGACCACCTGCCTACATGGAGTGATATGGAGTAGCACAAGAATAGAGATATTGCTGCTTTTGCTACTCCATATCACTCAGTGCATCTCCGTGTTTAAGCCTCTTTCGGATTATGAGTCTGCTGCTCTAACCATTGAGCTACAGGGGCACAAGAACTTATGGGTGATGGTTAAGGTGTATGCGTTAGCGTCATCGAACCGAACCATTGTCCAAACGTGCGGGCGTGACGAGTGTAGCACGCAGCCCCGATCCACGAAATCAGTCCAAATCTCGCGAATTCGCTACGAAACTGCGCGGTCAGTAATCTCCAGTCCCTTGTCGATGATCGCGAACGCCTCGCGCAGCTCAGCTTCCGTAATACATAACGGCGGGTTCGTGAAGAAGGTGTTCCAGCGCACAAACGTGTAGAGACCTTCCTGACGAAAGAACTTGCCG
>Ga0070706_100006730_pt1 | contig 10850 bp, 8 predicted proteins | sample KBSK5501metaG_FD_65476 | JGI IMG/M metagenome (GOLD analysis project Ga0070706, IMG submission 65476) | Corn, switchgrass and miscanthus rhizosphere microbial communities from Kellogg Biological Station, Michigan, USA - KBS K5-50-1 metaG | ecosystem: Host-associated > Plants > Roots >...
TGGCCAGGTGGATGCAGCCATCCGGGCCTTGTTTCGGCTCGTACCCGGACCGGGTGAGTAGCTCGGCCAGATCCGCGCCGCCGGCGGCGATCTGCCGTCCCGCCTGGTCGGCGGCACGCGCCACGGCCTCGCTCACCGGTGCGGCCGCCCGCTCGGCTGCTTCGAGCGCGCCGGCGAGCACCTCAGCGGCGATTTCGTACCGGCGGGGCGGCAGCGAGACGGCGATCTGCTGGCGGGCCCGGGCGTACAACTTGGCCGTCCGGCCCGCGCCCGGGCCGGTTCGCCCGGACACCCGGGCGAACCGCGCCTCCAGCAGGCCGTCGCCGACCAGGCGCTCCAGGTGAAAGGCGGCCGTGGCCCGCTTCGTTCCGGTCGCGCTCGCGGCCTCGTCCCGGGACACCGCCCGGTCCTGGGCCACGATGTAGGCGTAGAGCGCGCGGCGGGTGGGCTCGCCCAGCGCGGCGAGCGCGTCGAGGCCGCTTGACCCGGAGGCGGGTTGGCCAGCCATGCCACTCATGGTAGGAGCGAGCGGGCCGCTACTGTGCGTGCCGGGTCAGGGCGAGGAACTCACCGCGCGACCTGGCATCGGTGCGCACCTCTCCGCGCAGGGCGCTGGTGACCGTGCGGGATCCGCGGGCTCGCACGCCGCGCAGGCTCATACACAGGTGCTCGGCCTCCAGCACCACGCCCACGCCGCGCGCGCCGAGGTGGGCGTGCAGCCAGTCCGCTACCTGCTGGGTGAGCCGCTCCTGCACCTGCAACCCGGCGGCGAAGTGCTCCACCACTCGGGCCAGCTTGGACAGGCCCACGATGCGCCCGCCGGGCATGTAGCCCACGTGCGCGTAGCCGTAGAACGGCAGCAGGTGATGTTCGCACAGCGAGCGGAACGGCACCTCACGGGCCACGACCAGCTCGTCGTAGCCCTCATCGTTGCCGAAGGTGGTGGGCAGGAACGCGGACGGCGTCAGCATCTCGGCGAACGCGCTGGCGACGCGCTGCGGGGTCTTGGCCCGGTGTTCGCCCTCGACCGGGTATCCCAGCGCGGCGAGAAGTTCCGCCACGGCCAGTTCCGCCCGGGCGAGGTCGATACGGGGCGCGGTACGAAGCGGCACCACGTTCTCGGCAGTCTCGGCAGTCATCGGTTCCCTACTCGGCTCGTGTGCCCGCGGGCCGCCGGTGCCTGGCCGCCAACCGGCAGGCGTTCCGCTTCTAAAAAGAACAAAAGTTAAAGTTAGATCTCCCCGTCCCCTCCCGTCAACTGAGCAGTCCGAACTCCCCCCGGGTATGGGCCGGTGCCTCAGGCGCGGCGCGCTAAGCCCAACTCGTCCCAGCGCAGGCTGGCGGCTTGGTGCCACTCGGCGTGCCGCCGGTGGAACAGTTCGGCCGCCTTCGATCCGCTCCAGTTGCTCGGCAGCAGAGCCTGCGGAAGCTGCGGGTCAAGGAACGGGAAGCGCCGCCACTCGTGCACCAGCCTGGTCTGCGCGTGCAGCACCCCGGCCGGCCCGGCCGGCTCCAGTGCGCTGAAGTCGGCCAGGAACGCCTCGTAACGCTGCTCCAGCCCGGTCAGGTCCCACGCCCGGCTGACCATCGTGTCCTCGCCGCCGATCGTGCCGAACGTCGCGGTGAACGACATCGCGCAGCCGGCCAGGCCGAGTTCCTTGACCACGTCCAGCGCCTCACCCTCGCGGCCGGGATGCGGCGAGATCCACACGCCGGCCTCGGGCGAGCCGAAGCCGGCCCAGCTCAGCCGGGTCCGCAGCCGGTGCCGCAGGTCGCGCTTGGCCTCCGGCACCGAGACCAGGAGCAGCAGCCACGTGCCGTCCCAGGGGCGCTCGCCATGGCCGAAGGCATAGATGCGCTGCGCCCCCTCGGTCAGCAGCCTGCGCGCCGCGGGCGTCAGGTCCCAGCGGGTCCTGCGGCCCACCCGCTCGGATACCAGGAGCCCTTCGGCGGCGGCGCGCGCCAGGGCCTGGCGGGCCGACTTCTCCGTAACCCCGAAGCCCGCCAGCGTGTCCACCAGCACCCGCGTCCAGACCGGCCGGCCGGCGGGCAGGACGAACTCGCCGAGCACGGTCATCAGCAGCGACCTGGCGCTGGTGTGCCGCACCTCGCGCCGCCGGATGACCTCTGGCGGGCGCCCGGCGTCATCCGCCGTCATGCTTCCTCCGCCCGTTGGGTAGCGGCATCAGGGTATGGCACCCCCGGCGCACCGCCCGCAGGCCACGCTCGGCGTACGCCGGGGTGCCTCGACGGGCCAGACTGGTGCTGTCAGGCTTGACCGGGGGTGGCTGACGGGAGGAGGAGGTTCGGCCGATGGCAGAGGGAGCCCGGGTCGGCTCTGTGGTCATGTTCGTGCAGGACCTGGAGAGGTCGGTGGACTTCTATGCCGACGTACTGGTGCTCGAGGTCGCCGACCGCAGCGCGACGGCCGCGCTGCTCAGCAACGCCGACGGCGCAAGCGTGATCCTGCGCGCGATGGGCCATCAGGCGCCGCATCCGCTCGGGTCGGTGGGTGTCCAGTACGTCGTCTGGACGGCGGCGGGGGAGGAGGACCTGGCCCGGGCCGAGCGTGCCCTCGCCGCACGCGGTGCCCACCGCGAGACGCGCAGCCACGGCGGCGTGACGCTGGCCGAGGGCCGGGACCCGGACGGCATAGTGGTGATGATCTGCTACCCCGGTCCCGACCAGCGGCCGCTGCGCGAACTGCCCGCCCGGATCTACGGCTGGTGAACCCGGCATATCCCGCCGGGCCGGGCTCTCGTAGGCTGGAGCGGTGCTCGGACTCCCTGACGGCATCCGGGGCTGCCTGTTCGACCTGGACGGCGTCATCACCAAGACCGCGGCGGTGCACGACGCCGCCTGGCAGGAGATGTTCGACAGCTTCCTGCGCGAACGGTCCCGGCAGACCGGCGAGCCCTTCGTCCCGTTCGATCCGGTCGCGGACTACGAAAAATTTGTGGACGGGAAGCCGCGCGCCGACGGGGCCCGCTCGTTCCTCCAGTCCCGGGGAATCAACCTGCCGGAGGGCGACCCCGAGGACCCGCCGGGCACGCCTACGGTGCATGGCCTGTCCAACCAGAAGAACGAGATCCTGCTGCTCCGGATCCGCACGGACGGGGTCGAGGTCTATCCCGGTTCGGTCCGCTACGCCCGGGCGGTCCGTGATGCCGGCCTGCGCCGCGCCGTGGTCAGCTCCAGCGCGAACACGCATGACGTACTCGCCGCCGCGCAGGTCGAGGATCTGTTCGAGGCGGTGATCGACGGCCTGGTGGCCGAGCGGGAGCACCTGCGGGGCAAGCCGGCACCCGATACTTTCCTGGCCGGCGCGCGGGCCCTGGGGCTGGCCCCCCCGGAGGCCGCGGTCTTCGAAGACGCCCTGGCCGGGGTGGCAGCCGGCCGGGCAGGCCGGTTCGGATTCGTGGTCGGGGTGGACCGCCTCGGGCAGGCGGGCGCACTGCGCGAACACGGCGCGGACGTGGTGGTATCCGACCTGGCCGAGTTGCCGGAGCACCCGTGATCAAGCACCCGGTGTTCCACGTGGAACCGTGGTCCCTGCGCGAACGGGCGCTGGACCTGGACGTGCTGGCGCAGACCGAATCGGTGTTCGCGCTGTCCAACGGCCACCTCGGCTGGCGGGGCAACCTCGACGAGGGAGAGCCGCACGGCCTGCCGGGCAGCTACCTCAACGGCGTCTACGAGGAGCGGCCGCTTGGATTCGCCGAGGCGATCTACGGCCGGCCGCAGTCCGGGCAGACCATTATTAACGTCGCCAACGGCAAGCTGATCAGGCTGTTCGTGGATGACGAGCCGTTCGATGTCCGCTACGGCACGCTGCGCTCCCATGAGCGGGTGCTGGACTTCCGGGACGGCGTGCTGCGCCGCCGCGCCGAATGGGTCTCCCCGGCGGGCGGCGGGGTCCGGGTTTCGTCCACCCGCCTGGTCTCGTTCACCCAGCGGGCCATCGCCGCGATCCGCTACGAGGTAGAGCCGCTGGACGGCCCGGTGCGGATCGCGGTCCAGTCCGAACTACTGGCGAACGAGCAATTGCCGCCCGGGACCGGGACCGGTGACCCGCGGCTCGGCGCGGCGCTCGACCGCCCGCTGACGCAGGAGTTCCAGAGCACGCACGACCACGCCGTGATCGTGGTCCACCGCACCAAACACAGCGGCCTGCGCATCGGCGCCACGATGGATCACCTGATCGACGGGCCCGATCCCCGCATCGAGACCCAGGCCTTTGCCGACGGCGGGCTGGTCGCCGCGGCGGCGGTCCTGGCCCCCGGGCAGCGGCTGAGCCTGATCAAGTTCGTGGCCTACGGCTGGTCGGGTGTCCGGTCGCTGCCCGGCGTGCGGGATCAGGTATGGGCGGCCCTGACCGCCGCCCGGCAGACCGGCTGGGACGGACTGCTAGCCGATCAGCGCGCATACCTCGATGACTTCTGGGACCGCGCGGACGTGGAGATCGGCGGGGATACCGAGGTGCAGCAGGCGGTGCGGTTCGCGCTGTTCCACGTGCTGCAGGCGGGTGCCCGCGGGGAGAGCCGGCCGATCCCCGCGAAGGGCCTGACCGGGTCCGGGTACGACGGGCACGCGTTCTGGGACACCGAGGCCTTCGTGCTGCAGGTGCTCACGTTCACCGCGCCCGACGCGGTCGCCAGCGCCCTGCGGTGGCGCCGGGATGCGCTGCCGGCCGCCCTGGACCGGGCGGCCCAGCTCGGCCTGGCGGGCGCAGCCTTCCCGTGGCGGACGATCCACGGCGAGGAGTGCTCCGGCTACTGGCCGGCCAGCACCGCCGCGTTCCACATCAACGCCGACATCGCCGCCGCCGCCGCCGGTTACGTCGACGCCACCGGCGACGTGGAGTTCGAGCGGGACACGGGGATGGACCTGCTGACGCACACCGCGCGGCTGTGGCGCTCGCTCGGCCACCACGATGCCCAGGGCCGGTTCCACATCGACGGCGTCACCGGCCCCGATGAATACAGCGCGATCGCGGACGACAACATCTACACGAACCTGATGGCTCGTGACAACCTGCTCGCAGCGGCGGACGCGGCCGAAAAGTACCCCGACCGCGCCCGCGAGCTGGGCATCGACGCCGAGGAGTCGGCCAGCTGGCGGGACGCCGCGCAGTCCATGCACATCCCCTACGATGAGGCGCTCGGCGTGCACCCGCAGGCCGAGGCGTTCACCCGGCACCAGGTCTGGGACTTCGACCACACCTCCCCCGACCAGTACCCGCTGCTGCTCCACTTCCCCTATTTCGACCTGTACCGCAAGCAGGTGGTCAAGCAGGCCGACCTGGTGCTCGCCATGCACATGTGCGGGTCGCAGTTCACCGCGGAGCAGAAGGCGCGCAACTTTGACTACTACGAGCCGCTGACCGTGCGGGACTCCTCGCTATCCGCGTGCACCCAGGCGGTCATCGCGGCCGAGGTCGGCCACCTCAGCCTGGCCTTCGACTACCTGGGCGAGGCCGCGATGATGGACCTGCAGGATCTGGAGCACAACACCAGCGACGGTCTGCACATCGCCTCGCTCGCCGGTGCCTGGGTCGCGCTCGTCGGCGGCTTCGCCGGCCTGCGGCACTGGGCCGGCCAGGTCAGCTTCGCGCCCCGCCTGCCGGAGGGCCTGAACCGGCTGGCCTTCAGCCTCCTACTGCGTGGCCAGCGCCTGCGGGTCGAGATCACCCAGGCCAGCGCCCGCTATCTGCTGGCCGAGGGAGAGCCGATAAAGATCTCCCACCACGGCACGGCACTCACGGTGGAAGCCGGGAAACCGCAACGGCGCCGGATCCCCGAAGCGCCCGTGCGCCCCCAGCCCAGCCAGCCCAAAGGCCGGGAGCCCGCCCGCCGCCGCCCCGTCTCCGGCTCTCCCGCGTAACCAGGTCAAGTACGGCGCTGAGCTGCTGCGAGGCGAGGATCGCGCAGATCCTCGCCCGGCGGCAGACTAAGGCACCGCGTGACCCGCGGGACAGAGACGAATACCCCTCGGGGGACGGGAAACCCTAAGGGGCCCCCAGCCCGACGAGCCCGTCCAGGGTTGACGTTGGTGCCAGGACCGACCCCCCACTCAGATAGTGGGATCAGGGTTCGTCTGGGTCCACAGCCATCCGGGATCCGTGCTAGCTGGTGAAGGTGGTGGTTTCTGTTAGGAGCATTCCGGTGAGGGTGATCGTGTGCTTCCCTGGCGCCAGGTTGAGCAGGGACGGATCGATCATGTAAGTGACGTCCCCCAGGGCGTTGGCGGCGAGCGTCGCGACGGTGTGACCGTCGATGGCGAAGTCCACCGGATGCCCAGGCAGGAAGTTCGACGCGAGCAGGTAGGAGGTGCCGTCCGCCGGAATGTGGCCAGCCGAGAGCTGCATACCGTGCTGCAGCCCGGTGAGCTGGGCCTGTGCCTGGGCGCGGATGACCTGGTCCTGGTGGCTCGCCACGGTCGCGGCGGCCAGGGCCGGCACGAACCTGGCGGCGTTGAGCGCGCCCCAGCCGCTGGCGACGTCGAAGCCCGGGCCGGCGGTGAACCCGGGGACGATGACGGTCTCGCCGTCCGGGGTGGTCACCGAGTTGTTGCCCTCGACCACGTCGGCGATCCCGGCCTGCGCCCCGGCGGGCCCCAGCACGCGGTACAGCGCCGGGTTGATGGGCCCGACGTCGGCCTTGTTGACCTGGGTGGCCAGGGCCAGGACGCCGGCCATCAGCGGCGCGGACTCGGACGTCCCGTCCCTGGAGTCCAGGGTGATGTCGGGCACCGAGCGCATCGGGCTGCGGGTGAGGCCCGCCACGCCGTTCTGGTAGGAGGGCCGGGGGAACACCGCGGAGAAGCCGGCGCCCTCGGCGAGCGCGCCGCCGACGTGCCAGACCGGGTCCGGGCCGAGCCGCTGGCCGGTCTCCGGGTCGAGGTTGGGCACGCTGCCGCCGACGGCGGTGACCCAGGGCGAGTCGTCCCAGGCCGCCGTGTCCGGTGTCGTCGCCGTGTTCGCGCACTGCGCGATGGCCACGGCCAGGTTCTGCACGACGCCGCAGTCGCCGGTGGCGACGAGCACCGGGACGCCGTTCGCCGCCGCGGTCAGTTCCGCCGCGTCCTGCGAGGTGATCTGGGCCCGGCCGGCCGGGTAGGTCGTCTCACCGGTCCCGTCGCTGATCGAGATGACGTTGGCCAGATGGTGGCTGGAGATGAACTCGACGCCCTTCATGATCTCCGGCATCGCCACGTTTTCCGCCGGGTCGCCGGTTATCTCCGTGTCGGCCGGGGTGGCGGAGATGATGATCTTCGCGTAGGGCGCGACCAGGTGGGCCGCTATCACGTCGAGGGTCAGTTCGTTCTTCCACGCGTTGCACGACCCGTAGCTCTGCAGCTTGACCATGCCGGCCGGGCACTTGGCCGGCAGCGGGCCCGCCGGGTAGATCGTCTGGATCCGCGGGTCCGGCAGCCCGAATTGCTTGTCGAAGGCGGCGACCTGGTTGGCGATGTCCAGGAAGTGCCAGCCCTCCATGACCGCGATCGTGGTCCCGGCCCCGTCGATGCCCTGGCGCCACAGCGGGCCGATGTTGTAGCCGAAGATGTCCGCCGGGCCCGGGGTAGACCCCGCGAACTGCGCGAAGTTCCGTTTCATCTTGGCCAGGGCCGCCGTGAGCACCTTGATCTGGTCCTGTTTCGACGGCAGGCCACCGGCGGCGGCCGGTACCGCGGCGGCGGCCGTGCTCGTGCCGGGAATGACGGCGCCGGTGATACGGGCGCGGAGGGGGTGCCCGGCGGGCCCGGCCGCGCCCGCCTGGGCCGACGGCAGCAAGAACGCCGCCAGCAGCGCTGCCGCCGTGATCGGGAGCGTTCGCCTGAACGGTGCGCTGCGCACGTATCTACTCCTCCGGGCGTCACTTGGCCGGCGGCTGGTGACCGTCGGCGCGGGCAATCCTGGAGCCATCGGCCGCTGGATAGCTCCACCCCCAAGGGCCCGGTCGCAATCGCCAGTCGCGGGTGCGGCCGAGCCGTACATCCGCATGTCCGGCAGGCCGCCGGTTGGATGATGCACGGAGCGTGGGGCGGCGGACGGTCAGCCCGCCGGGATGACGATGCCGTAGCCGTGGATCTTGCGGTAGATGGTTGCCCGCGACATGCCGAGCGATTCCGCTGCCTTGGCCTTGTTGCTGCCCGAGTCCAGCAGCGCCTGCACGATCGCGTCCCGCTCCAGCGCCTCCAGCGGGCTGAGCATGCGGCGGCTGACCGTCCAGCATTCGGGCGGCAGGTCCGCCGGCTCGATCGAACCGACCCGCTTGCGCCGCACGATCCGCCGGATGACCTGCCAGAGCTGCTCGATGTTGCCGGGCCAGGTGGACCGGGCGAGCAGCGTCATCGCCTCGGGGGAGCAGGTGAGCCGGCCGTGCTGGCTGAGCTTGCCGGTGAAGAACCGGACCAGGTCGGGCAGGTCTTCGACGTGGTGGCGCAGCGGCGGCAGCGCGACCGTGCGGGGGAACGACCGGAGCAGCTCGGTGAGGTCGGCCGTGCCGTCCCGGCCTAGGTTCCTGGTGACCGTCACCCGCTGGGCGTCGGCCCGCCCGGCCGCCTGGGCCTCTTGCAGCGCGCTCGCCAGGACGTGCGCCTGCCGGGCGGTGAGCCGGTCGATGTGCCTGATAACCAGGTCGCCTTCGCCTTCGAGCAGGGCATGCCTGGCCCGCACCAGCCATTCCTGCGCGGCGGCCTCCGCGGCGTCCAGCACGGTGAAACGCCCCGACGGGTCGCGCCGCTGGTGCACCGCGCGGAGCAGGGCAAGCTTCCCCACGCCGGGCTCGCCCTCGAGCACCAGCCACTCCCGGGACTCGTAGACCTCCTGTACCTGCTGGCAGCCACGCAGCCACAGCGTCCCCGAACCGACCAGGCCGGGCAGCACCATCAGCGCCGCATGCGCCGTGTCCGGGACCGGGCGCCGCAACGGCTCGATCAGCTTGACGTGCACCACGCCGCCGACCGCCGCCGCACGCACCCCCGCCAGCGCGCTGCGGGTCGGGCGGCAGTACATCCTGGCGGTGAGGCCGGTGGGCAACTCGACCTCGACCGCCCCGGGCCGCCCCGCCGACAGCGCCTCGCCCGCCTGCCCGAGCAGGACCGCCTGGTCGCCCGGATCCAGTACCTGCCGGGCACGGTCGTTCATCATCACCACGTCGTCGTTGAGCGCGAGCACGATGCCGTTGGTCCGGCGGCAGGCGCGCAGGTACTCCTGGAGCAGTTCCAGTTCCTGGGCGCTGGAGTCGGTCAGCAGGGCCTGGGTGATTTGGTCCGCAGCCGTCTTGACCAAGGCGAGGAGCAAGGGGTCGGCGTCCTTGCGCCAGCAGGTCAGGTCCACCGCGCCGACCGTTTTGCCGGTGATGGGGTGGTGGATCGGCACCCCTGCGCAGGCCAGGTCCTCCAGGTTCTCCGCGTAGTGCTCGTGGCCGAAGACGTGCGCGGGCTGGCCGCCCTCCAGCGCGGTGCCGATGCCGTTCGTGCCAACGAGTTCCTCGGCATAGCTGAAGCCGGGCGCCAGCTTGACGCCGTCGAGGTGCCGCTCCAGGTCATGATCGGCGGTGAGCCGCGCCAGCACCACCCCGGCGGGGTCGGTCAGGATGACGCTGATCGGCTGGCCTTCTACGTTCTCCCGCAGATGCCGGAGCACCGGCATGGCGCTGCGCGTCAGCGGGGTGTCGAGGTCGGGGTCGCGCACGTAGGACAGCTCGATCCGGTCCGCGGGCACGTTCCACTCCCGGGAGCGCCACCAGGAAGCCAGGATCGGGTCCCGGACGTTATGCGGCTCCACCGCCTCCCGGGTCAGGAACTTCTCCCGGTTCTGGGCCAGCCGGGCGCGATCCGGCGTGCGCCAAGAGCGGGACGACATTGGCGCCTCCTGCCTCCCGGCCCCACGCGGGGCCACCTGACCCGCGGGGCCCGGGTTGTGAGGCGTGTTTCGCAGGTGTGGCCTGTCTCACACGATAACCGCATGCCAGCGGTGCTGTGTCTCATGTTGAGACCGCCAGTCCCCGCCTTGGGGCGTTGGATACCTGAGCGTCTTTGTGCGCGCGCCCAGGGAGGTGTCCATGGCCGGGCCCAGCGAGCCGGAGGAGGAGACCTACAACCCCTGGAGCATCGTCAACCTGGTCTTTCACCACCTTGCCGACCAGGGACTGCACCCCACGCTGGGGGAAAGCGGGGACCCCGGCGAGCCGGCCGCCGCGCTGCTGCGGGCGCTGGGCATCGAGCCCGCCGCGGAAGGCAACCGGCAGGTCATGGCCGCCGTCCGGCTCCATCTTGACCAAATCCGCGCCGCGGTGCTCGACGAGCCCGGCGGCTCCTGACGAGCCGCTCGCCCCGGTTGTCTCATGTTGAGAGCCGCACGGCCATGGGCGCGGGTTGTGATCCTCCTATGAGACGTTCCGGGCTGCTGCGCTCGCGCGCCTGCCGGCATGGTGACAAACCGGCACAGAAGGGGACAACGCAGGCCGCTGGCAGCCCCCCGCAGCCGACTCAGAGAAGGGCAAGGGGTGACACATGAGTCGCCAGAGCGTGGCTAAGGCACACCAGAAGATTCAGGAGCTGGCCTGGGAACCGATGTACCACGAGCCGGTATCCCAGTACGGGACGGACTACACGTTCCAGAAGGCGCAGAAGAAAGACCCGCTCAAGCAGGTCCTGCGGTCCTACTTCCCGATGCAGGAGGAGAAGGACCACCGCGTTTACGGTGCCCAGGACGGTGCCATCCGCGGCAACATGTTCCGCCAGGTACAGGAGCGCTGGCTGGAGTGGCAGAAGCTGTTCCTGTCGATCATCCCGCTGCCCGAGATTTCGGCGGCGCGGGCGATGCCGCTGCTGTTCCGCACGGT
>Ga0070706_100006731_pt1 | contig 10850 bp, 5 predicted proteins | sample KBSK5501metaG_FD_65476 | JGI IMG/M metagenome (GOLD analysis project Ga0070706, IMG submission 65476) | Corn, switchgrass and miscanthus rhizosphere microbial communities from Kellogg Biological Station, Michigan, USA - KBS K5-50-1 metaG | ecosystem: Host-associated > Plants > Roots >...
GGTCCGTTACCACTATAAGTAAACGTGTTATTGACTATTTGACTGTCCGTCGCGAAGAGCACAAAACCCGGTGTGCCACCACCACCAACGTCAGTTAGACGATTGTCCAGGACATTTATTCTAGTACCTTCGATTCTGATTCCACTTTGACCGGTGCGCGTGATGACGTTATTCCGGATCGTCACGTTTCGCATGGTGGCCCCGAAAACATAGATGCCATTGCTCAACACATTAGTTACGGTGCCCTGGATTTCACCGCCAATGATGGTGTTGTTCTCGATGAGTATGGGGCCGACGTGAGGCGTGCCGGTAGTGGCCTGCACGACGATGCCGTTTCCTGTAGGCGCCATTTCGGAATTCCTGACATCGATGGTGTTGTTGCGAATGATTATGTTCTCAAGATGGTCACTTGGTTCATTCGGTTCCACGTCGATGTTCGTATTGCCTGGCCCTCCCACCTGTCCTGACTTGATAAACCGGTTGCCTTCAAAGACGATGTTTTTTCCATTAGCGAGAGCAAGGTTTTGCGACGCCACCCGCGTAAATAAACAATTTGTGACTTTTGAATTTTCAGCGAAAAACCCAGCGCTGCCGGTGCCGCCATATTGAATGCCGATCGAGCGGGTCCCGTTAATCCACACTTTATCAACCGTGCAACCGGAGCAGTTTCCCAGCGAAAGCGCCTGGTGCACCGAACCAAAACCGGCGTTCGCACCTTTAATCTGAATATCGCGAATGACAAGTGCGGAATCCGGTTTACCATTGAGGATTGACTGATTGTAGGCACATATCACCGTAAACTGATTTAGAGCGGTGGACTCCACTATGATCGATTCCCAACCTGAGCCAATAATCGAAGATCGAGACTTCATAAGGAAGGGGGTATTGGTGGTCTTGGTGACATACGTTCCTGGCAAGAACCGCAAGACATGATCAGAAGAGATGATCACCTGAGTTGAAATTGTGCCGCCGCCTTTTACCGTAATCTCGCCTGCATTGGTTCCGAGGGCCCCGTCGGCGGCATTGATTTTGGCGCCAAGGTCACTACCCGGGAAATCGTTGGCTGAAACTGTACGGCCTTGTTTTCTTTGCGCCGCGCTGGAAAAAAGCAAACATGAAACGAGCGAAATCAAGATGCCACTCAAGACTAGTCTGCGCACCGTGGAAGAAGAACTTGAATTACGTTTAAAGCTTTCGTTCATTTTTACCTCAATACATCTTTTCGTAGTGTCGCCGATCGCGCTGCCGCTCTGAGTAAGTTCGCCAATAAGACTCGCTACGCCCGCCACGACGACTAAGCGGATCCCAACCTGATAGCCTCTTGATCACACCGATTGGCGTTACCATCAAGTAGAAAACCAACGCCAGGATTATGCGGGTAGTTACAAAAGACAGCCCCGCGGCAAGCAACATCCAGGCTTTGTTTGGCCATACCAACAGTTTCGGCCAAACTAAACCCAGCAGCACCAGCAGAGCCCCACCGGCTAAAAACACTGGTGCGACCGTAAGAAACTTCCCGCGATAGAGCCACCAGCCACCGAGCAGGACAAAAACCCCTCCCACAATGAGGCCAAACTCTCGCTCCGCTCGAAAAGGTCTTCTCATTGTCTTTCTGACGTCGAAATTTCGTCCCTGCTCTCTGACCTCGATTGATCCCAATCGCAGATGAAGCCCGCGGCAGCGCTAAATCTCTGCGAGCAGGCCTCACTAAGATCTCCGCCAGCGTAATCGCTGTTCGGGAGTAATCGTATCCTGTAGAACGCCGCAAATAGAACGTCGCAAACAAACTCAGCGCGTTTCGGCAGCTGGTCCGGAAGCGATGTTCGGATTGTCGCCCTCGACATACTCCCCACCCGAGCTGTAATAGCCCGAGTAGTAGTAATCCTGAGTTTCGACTCTGACGTTATTGAGAACCACGCCAAAGATATGTGCCCCGACGTCAAGCAACTGCTGTTTCGCTCTACGCACAACCGCTCGCGAACTTCTACCACCATGAACAACCAACACTACGCCATCAACCATCGTGGAAAGGATAGACGCGTCGGTAAAAGATATTGCTGGTGGCGAGTCGATCACAACGTGCGCAAATCGTTCAGTCAGCAAGCCCAAGAGCTTGCGCATTTCATCTGAGCCCAAAAGTTCCGCGGGATTCGGAGGTACCGGACCAGAGGTCAAAAACTTAAGGTTGGGGAGCGTGGAATAGGTCTGCATCAGGCTATCGATGTCCGTTTCGCCGGAAAGCCAGTTGGTCAAACCTTTCGCATTGGGAGCACCGAAATGAGAGTGCAATCTGGGTCGCCTCAAATCACAATCGATCAACAAAACCTCGGCGCCCGTTTGTGCGAGCATGAATGCTGTATTGATTGCTGTGGTGGTCTTGCCTTCCGACGGCTGGCTGGAGGTTACCAAAATAGTCTTTGGTGGTTGTCCAGCGGATGACAACAAGAGCGAGGTACGCAAATGCCGGTAAGACTCGGCAATCGGCGAACGCGCATCGCTGATCATGGCAAGAGCGGTGGTGTCCCCCGGCGCCGGTCCATTGCCTGGTCCGCCAATTCCAATCAGGCGGCCGCGATCTCGGCTTGCCGGAATCAATGCCAGAGCCGGCATGTGCAAATATCGATCTACATCATCGACCGTCTTGATAGTGTCATCCAGGAAATCAAGAAGGAAAGCAAGGCCTATACCGGCAACCAGCGACAAGAGGAAGGCCACAAAAATATTACGGAAACGCTGCGGTCCAATTGGTTCGCGGTGCAAGCGACTATAGGTAGCAATGCTAACCTCATTCGATCGGTCGCCGCTGGTGACCTGATACTCGCGCTGCTTTTGCAAGAGAGTGTTTAGGATCTGCCTGTTGGTTTCCAGTTCCTGGGTCATGGCCAACAGATCGATCTGGTCGCGCGTGTTCTGGGTAAGAGTTCCCTTCTGCTGCTCATAGGCGCGTCGCAGCAGGTTTTCCTGTGAAACGGCCGCTTCATAACGCCTCTGTATGGCGGTCACGATCTCAGAAGGCGCCTTCTCGAGTTCCGCTTCCAGTCCTTTAAGTTGGGCGTCGATCTTCTTAACTTCCGGCCATTCTGGTTGGTAAACGATGAGCAGAGCGTCTCGTTTTTCCTTCAGGGCTGAGATGCGATCTCTGAGCTTCTCTACTCGGGTCGAGGTATTAACATCCGGAATGGAAAACGCATTCTTTTCTTTCCTGGCCGCTTCGAGCTGGGCCTGTAGATTCTTTCGTTCGTTTTCGGCGTTTAATAATTGGCCGCTAAGAGTCGCCAGGCGAGTAGCCTCGAGGTTTCCGGCGGTATCGTTGACCAGAGGCAGGTTCTTCTCTTTCGCGTAATTGAACCGCGCCTCCTGATCGTGTTTAATCTTGGTCTGGAGGTTTGCGATCTCTCGGGCGAGAAGATCTTCGGCCTTGTTGGACCCTCGGGTCGAACGTTCCAGATTGTTATTGACGAAAACTTCCGCGAGCGTGTTGGCGATCTTCTGCGCCAGTTCGGGATCAGAGTGTACGAATCTAATCTTAACGAGATTGGTCTGGGGCACTGATTCGACAATTTCTCCGCCGATGATGGCGTCTTCATAGGGCTCCAGTTCCGCCAATTGCTCCGGCGTTAACGAACCTCCGGTTACTTCACTTTCACCTACCACCGTGAGACCTGGAGACACAGCTGGTGATTCATTTGCCTTTTTGGGTTTTGAAAAAATTCGCCGAATCGATGAAAAGACTCCTCCCTGCGACTGTCCACCAAAGAATGCCGGATTGTGTTGTAGGTCGAGGGTAAGTACGACCTGGCGAGCGAGCGCGGGGTTCTCCAGAAGTTTTAGCTGGGTACCCCAGAAGTTAGGGTCGGTCTGACCCGCAATTACGATCTCTTTGGTTTGTAGTACGTTTGGCGCTTTTTGTTCAATGCGGATGGTGGCCTCGCCGGCGTAAATCGAAGGGGCGCGAAACGCCTGGATGGTTACCAGCGAAGTAACTACCAGCACCAGGCTGAGAATCAACCACTTCCTTTTTAAAACGATAAATAAATAGTCGCGGAAAGTGGTGGGCTCTAAACCGGAAGTACCATACGGTTTTGCCTGGGCGAAGTCTGCCAGTGGTCGATCGAGGGTGCGGTCGAGTCCGCTAACGGGCATGAGACGATTATCTTGCGACATCTTTATTTCCAGACCTCTAATTCAGAACCATTCATAAGATAAGAGAATAATAATAACAGACACCTCGTAGCAGGCAAGCTTAGGGCGGCATTCTAGCCTTTAGCTGCGACCCCACTACGCAAGTCCAGAGCGGCAAATCTGGTTAAGGCTTCCTTCCATAGTGGCAGCGGACTTAAACCCAGGGCGTCTGAAAGTAGGCATTTAAGACGCGAATTTCGGGGTCGTAGCGCTGGTCTGTCGAGGCTATCCATTTCCACACTCTCCAGATTCGTCGCGGCATGACCGCTTAGATCCAATGCAGCACGGGCAAACTCCTCGTAACTGACTCCGTCTCCGGCATTGACTACATGGAAGGTTCCCGGCAGATCCATTAGTGCCAATTCACGAAGCCGGCGGGCCAAATCGGGCGCATACGAAGGCGTCCCGTAGGCATCCCGGATGGCCTTGAGTTTTTCACCGCGGCCGGCCCGTTCAATTATCGTGCTCAGGAAATTGGTGCCGTTAGGACCGAAAACAAATCCAGTGCGGACCACAATCGTCCGCGCATAAGCCAACTGTGCTCGTCGTTCGCCCTCAAGCTTCGAGAGCCCGTAGATGCTCTCGGGGCCTGGCTGGTCCCTTTGAGTATAAAAGCCGTCTTTCTTGCCATCGAAGACGTAATCGGTGGAAATAGTAACCAGACCAGCGCCTATTTCGCGGCTTGCGTGCGCCAGGTTTTCCGGTCCCTCAGCGTTGGCCGCGAAAGCTCGATCGCGGTTCAGTTCGCAGCCGTCAACGTCAGTCCAGGCGGCGCAATTAATTATGAACTCCGGCTGGTCCCGGCGCAGCGTTTCATGCACGCGGTCAGAATCGCTGATGTCGAGTGACTGGTGATCGTATGGAAAAACAAGATCACCGCTCGCGCTGCAGTATTCCTGAACCGCCCGCCCGACCATTCCACCAGCACCGGAAATAAGAACTCTCAAATCACTCCTGCCTCTGCGCCATATTGTTCGCGGTAATAATCCCTGTAGGCGCCGCTCCGGGCTCGTTCAAGCCAACGGCCGTTTTGCCTATACCATTGAATGGTTTTTTGCAGTCCGGATTCCCAGGTCTCAAGCGGACGCCAACCGAGCTCCGATTCGATGAGCGACGGGTCAATCGCATATCGGCGGTCGTGTCCGGGTCGATCCTTGACAAAGCGAATCAACGAATGAGGCTTGCCCACCATTTCCAGTAATGACTCAACCACGTCGATGTTGCGTCTTTCGTTGCGCGCACCCACGTTATAGACGGTCCCCGGTCTACCCTGTTCCATAGCCAGAAATATTGCCCGGCAATGATCCTCAACGTAGATCCAGTCGCGAACATTTCGGCCGTCGCCGTAGACCGGGATCGGCTGCTCGCTGAGTGCGTTGGAGAGCGCCAGCGGCAGAAACTTTTCCGGGAATTGTCTGGGGCCGTAATTGTTGCCACAGCGCGTTATCACGGTATCGAGCCCAAAGGTGTGATGTGCCGCGCGAACCAAATGTTCGGCAGCTGCTTTAGACGCCGCATAAGGACTGTTTGGTTCGAAAGGAGAGTTTTCGGTGAAGAAAGTATCTTCGTTTTCGGGCAAACTGCCCATTACTTCGTCAGTAGATACCTGGACGAAACGCTTAACACCCCGGGCTCGTGCAGCATCCAGTAACACCTGGGTGCCGGTGATATTAGTGCGCAGAAACTCGGCAGCATCAGCAATGCTGCGATCAACGTGTGATTCCGCAGCAAAGTTAACGATCGCGGTTGTGTTTTCGCTTATTGCCGCGTGGACCGCATCCCGATCGGCTATGTTGCCATGCACAAAGCGATGGCGCGCCTCGTCCAGCCCCTCCAGATTGTCCAGGTTTCCGGCGTACGTCAGGGCGTCGAAATTGGTGATTTCGCAATTGTCGGTTTCCGCGAGCAGCAGCCGGACGAAGGCTGAGCCGATAAAGCCAGCGCCCCCGGTAACAAAGATTTCACAGGTCGGTTTAGTCAAGTTTTATGAATCCCTCTCGTGCAGATGAAGTCGCAAAAAGACCGATAAACCTCATGTTAATGAGAAAACGCCCGTTCTCAAAGCAGCTTTCTCGGGCCAGCAAAAGGATGCAAAAATCTTTGCACATTTCTGTTGACTTATCTCCGGAAACGTCTATCATACCCCCCTCGATTTTCCTTGGTTCTGGATTGCGGTAGCGTCGCCGGGTTCGAAGACAGGCTTGACTCGCAATTTCCTGGTTGAAGCGGCAACCAAATGACGCGCTTTCCCAAACAGGAAAGCTTAACATTCTAGGGACACCCAACACTCGAATCCATTTTATTAAGTCTCTTCTGTTTCCGCGCAATTCGTCGTACAGGCGAACTCCTGCATTACGCTCGCAAACAGAACTTCGCAAGAGATACCGAATGATAGCCAGCCGCCCCTATTGTACTTGGTGTCCCCAGGCTCGCAGCCGCGATCCGCATGAGCTCTCGCTTTCCGTACATTCGTCTTTTTACCTCATTAATTCGTTTTCGTTGCCTTCCCTATCGTTTTCCAGCGCCTGGCACAGAGCCCGCGCTTGACCATCTGGAGGAGTCCCCAAATGATATCGAATAACCTGCTGCCCAAGTCTACATCAACTAACAAAACTAACTCGCGAGTACTGCCCAAACGTTCGACAAGTTTGTTCCTGCGCCTTGGCGCTATCTTAGTATTGGCCGGCTTGCTGGTCACTGGGTTTTATTCATCGTCATCGGCTTCGCGCTCAGGAAAGGCGAATACGAAGGGATCTTCAGAAGTTGCGCAAATTGCGGCACCCGCGTCGCCGCAAACTTTGAAAGCGGCTGAACGCCTGCTGCCCGTGTCTAAAGAGGCATTTAGTCCCTTGCTATTACCGGCGCCGCCAATAGGTGAAACGATTGACACTTTTGCCGCTGGCTGTACGACGCCACAAAGCAGCTTCGTGATAGGCGATACGGTCTGCGTCAAGCTTACTGGATTTCCCACCAGTTCCTTCCCGCGGCGTTTGCTCATAGGAAACGCTAATTCCATTGTCATTCATGACGTCAACATTACGACCGATCCACAAACCTTTTCATTTACAGTTACTGCCACTTCTGTGATTGGGGGAGTCACTACTGATAATCGCGGGTCCTGGCTAGCTATTGTTCTGAATCCGTTTTTCTATTATCCGGAAGGCGCCACCGGGTTTTCGGTTGCTGATCCGTCGAATGCTACCGCTGACACAGCCGTCGCTACCTCGGTCGGTCCGGGGACTGCTCAGGCCGGCACGGCTGTCACCTTTGAACTGGAAGTGAAGAATTACGGACCAGACTCCGCAGCAACCGTTGCGCTAACCGATGCAATTCCGGCTAACACGACCTTTGTGGACTTCCAGCAAACAGGCGGACCGACCTTCAATTGTTCGCCCCTCCCAGCGGTCGGGGCCTCCTCCGGATCGACAAACTGTACGATTTCGAGTTTGGTTTGGCCCGGTCCTGCGGCCACCTTCGTAGCCACTTATCAGATAAACGCAAGTACCCCAGACAATACCGAAATTGTTAACACGGCGACTCTAACGAGCACCACAAACGATCAAAACACTTCTAACAACTCGACGACCGATACTGCGACAGTAGTTCAAACCGCGGGAACGGCCTGCTCGTTTACTTGCCCCGAAAACATGGTGGTCACCGCCACGAGTTCGAGTGGAGCAGTTGTGACCTTCGCGTCGGCCATCAATATCGACGGCGACTGCGGCGCTATCTCGGCGAGCCCAAGTTCCGGTTCTCAATTCCCGGTAGGGACGACAACAGTTAATGTCTCGTCGGGCGCGGGTCCAACTTGCAGCTTTACCGTGACGGTTACTAATACGCCAGCTCCGACGATTTCCTGCCCTGTGGATAAGTTCGCTACCGATACTGACAACAATGGGTTCGAAACCGTTGCTGTTGGCCTTCCGACAACCACGCCCACTAGTGGCGTTACGGTAGTCGGTAGGCGAAGTGACGATATCCCAGCCACCTACGACGATAATGGAAACGTGGTTACTCCTGAGGTCATCGTTCCACTTACAGATCCTTACCCGATTGGCACTACCGGCATCAACTGGACTGTTACAGATTCGGTTGGGCGCACGGCAAGTTGCACCCAAAGAATCGTAGTTGCCGCAGGGGCGGGTAGGCCAGATGTGACTATCACCTGCCCGGCGAATGTCAGCGTCACTGCTCCAGATGGTTCCTGCGAGGCAACGATTTCGGCTGCGACCATCGGCACGCCGACAACCAATCCCTCCGACAGCAATGTCGACGTATCGGCTCAGCGAAGTGATGGTCAAGCTCTATCAGACCCATTCCCCGCCGGCGCTACGACAATTACCTGGACGGCACACGACAACGCAACCAACACCACGGCTACGTGCACTCAAAACGTAACGGTAACGGTCAGCAGTACTGATACCACGCCGCCAACGTTTGTCGCGCCACTGCCGCCAAATCTGTCTGTGACGACATCCACCTGTACGGCAACACTCGACGATGAGTTGGGAACCGCACAGGCTACCGATGGCGGCGCCTGCAACGGTGCAGTCACTATCACGCGCACGGGTGTTCCGCCGAACTTTGTCTTCCCGACCGGGACGACAATTGTCACCTACACGGCAACGGATGCGTCAGGAAATACGGCTACGCACCTGCAAACCGTCACCGTGACTGAGAGCCCGGCCATACCGCCGACAGTTACGGCTCCGGCAAATGTAAGTGTCAACACTGGCCCTGGCGCAACAATCTGCGGCACAGTGGTATCTGACGTTACCCTAGGTAACGCATCAGCCAGCGACAACTGTCCTGGCGTTACGGTTGTCCGCACTGGGGTTCCCGTTGGGAATCTCTTCCCGGTCGGAAATACGACAGTCACTTACACAGCCACTGACCGTTCCGGCAATACGGCCTTCGCCAACCAGACGGTGACCGTCGTGGATAACACGGTGCCCATCGTTACAGCGCCAGCAGCCGTTACGCTTTACACCGGAGCTGGTGCGACTTCCTGTGGCGTTACCGTCAGCAACCTTGACGCAACGCTTGGTACCGGCTCAGCTACGGACAACTGTCCCGGTGTTGGCGCCGTCACTCGTAGCGGAGTCCCGGCAGGTAATGCATTCCCTGTCGGCAACACTGTCGTCACTTACTCGGCGACGGATGCCCATGGCAATACGGGGTCGGCCAATCAAACAGTGACGGTTATTGACAACACCGCACCGGTGATTAGTTGTCCGGCAGACATCGTCATCGAGCCAAGCTGTCCGACCGGCGCGATTGCGACGTATGCAACGCCGACTGCGACAGATAATTGCGCGGTGCAATCGGTGACTCGGAACGCCGGGTCGTTAGCCAGCGGATCCGTTTTCCCGATTGGCACAACCACCGTGACGCACACCGCGACTGACATATATGGCAATCAGTCGTCGTGTAGCTTTACGGTAACCGTCCTTACGCCACAGGCTGTAATCCAGAACCTGATTACCAGCGTCAACGCTTCTTCGTTGACTGGAACGCAGAAAAACGGATTAATCGCCAAGCTGAACGCTGCGCTCCAAGCCATTAACGGCGGGGGCGGGAATGCCTGTGCCAAGCTGAGTGACTTCGTCAACAGCGTTGGAACGCTGATAAGCAACGGAAGCCTAACGGCAGCAGAGGGCAACGCGTGGATTAGTTCCGCCAACCACGTCAGAAATACGATTGGCTGTACTAACCTTGGCTGCTCTTGAGTAAGTGGGCGATTTACTTGAACCACTCGAAGGAGCGCGCAACATAAAGAGGGCGCTCCTTCGAGGGCAAGTCTTGGGGCTTGCTAGTATGAACAGTCGACGCAACAGGTGACCGGAACCGATCCGTATTCTTCTGGCAACGAAGGGCAGGCGCTCTTATTCGCCATCAAACTATTTACCAAGAACTTGTAAGAACTTAAACTGAATCCCTAACCCCTAGGACCTAAAAGGAGACTACCCAATGAAGAAGGCTTTACATGTATTTGCAGTCTTAGTTTTCACCTGTGCTTTCGCGTCTCTCGCGCAAGCGCAAGCAACGCGCACCTGGGTATCCGGAGTCGGCGACGACGCCAACCCATGCAGCCGCACCGCCCCTTGCAAGACCTTCGCCGGTGCAATTTCCAAGACCGCAACTTGCGGTGAGATTGATGCCCTGGATCCAGGCGGTTTCGGCGCCGTCACCATCACCAAAGCAATTACGATCGATGGCACGGGAACTCTGGCCGGTATTCTGGCTTCCTTGACGACTGGCATCATCGTCAATATCCCACCCACCGCCGCGAACGACGTGGTCACGATTAGAGGTTTGTCGATTAACGGGGCCTGCAATGGCATTAGAGGCATGAATATTCTCTCGGCCGACGAAGTGAACGTCGAAGATTGCGTGATCTTCAGGTTTGCGAATGAAGGCATCCTCGTTAATGCCAGCGCCGCTACAAGGCTGAACGTTCGCAACAGCGTAATCAGGGACAACGTCGGTGACGGCGTCGGCGCCAGCACTTCAGGAGGCCAGGTGAAGGGAACGCTCTACAATTCATCCTTCATTGGCAATGGCACCGGCATTCATGCCAAGGTTAACGCTCGCTTGGTAGCCGATCACTGCAACATCTCCGCAAGTACCAACAATGGCGTCCTCGCAGATGGAAGCACCGGGGTCGC
>Ga0070706_100006733_pt1 | contig 10848 bp, 12 predicted proteins | sample KBSK5501metaG_FD_65476 | JGI IMG/M metagenome (GOLD analysis project Ga0070706, IMG submission 65476) | Corn, switchgrass and miscanthus rhizosphere microbial communities from Kellogg Biological Station, Michigan, USA - KBS K5-50-1 metaG | ecosystem: Host-associated > Plants > Roots >...
CGAATCACTCTGCGGCTGTTAGAGGATGTGGAGGTTCCCGCTACAGTTATTGCGTCAAGAACCCCATCCTTGATGCCGGAGACCCAGCGGTTGACACCAAGCAGCAAAAGCATGTCCTTGCGGCAACCGTGGTATGCAGGTTCTATATCACCCTCGGAGAGAAGCCCAACGGCGGAGCCTGCGCTCGCGCACCAGCAGCCAGGGATTACGGGATCCAGTTCTTTCTTCGAAGATGTGTCAGTACCGCAGCTTACCTGGCTGATTCTTAAAAACGGTACCAGCTATCTTGCGAGGGATTACTGGCTCGAGGCCGGCAAGCTGGTGTGTGTAACCCTGGACTGGGACCGCCAGTTGATCCCACTGGCTAGGCTGGATCTGGATGAGACCATTCGCCTTAACCGGGAACGCAACGTCGAGTTTGTGATTCGTTCGCGCGATCATAGCGAGCCGTGAAGCTCTTTCTGGAGAGGTCTCATGTCGGATCGAGCATGTAAGTCCGATAGTCACAGAGGGTTTGAAGGAGCATGCCCGGGCGTAGCGTTGCCGTCATCTAACCTAGAAGGAACAACGGAAGGTGGGGTTCCAGTGCTAGGAGCCACGGAAAATAGCGCTACGGCAATCGCACGGGGGCGGGCAATTAAGCGGGTAAACGCCTGGACGGCAGTTTTGTGTGGTGGCTTGCCTGCGCCCGTGCTGGGTATCCTCTTTCCCACTAAGCTGCCGCAGTGGCTCGCAGGTTTTGGAGTAGGGCTCCTGTGGGCCAGCTGGTTTGAATACGCATACCACAGGTTTCTTCTGCACTTGCCTGGAACGTTCTTTGCGCGGCGGCACCTCGAACATCACGCTTCGGTGGGGACGCCTATTGAAGCGGAGCACGTTAATTTCGGCAGCTCGCCGATTTGGGTCGTCGTCCTTTTTGCGATTAACGGCGTACCGGTAATGATCGCGGACTTACTATTCGGCCTCGGCATGGCGCCGGGGATATTCCTCGCGTTTGCGCTCTACTTCATCACGGTTGAAGAGATGCATTGGCGCATTCACCTTGGGGAATGGTTACCGCCAGTGTTGAGAGCGTCGAGAGCGTACCATCTGGCACACCACGCTCGCCCGGACGCACGGTTCAACATTTTTTTGCCATTGTGGGATACGTTGCTGGGACCCGCGGGGAGGTAGTTTCCTATGGCCGACCCCTATTTCAAGCTGAGACAACAAGTTCATGTAGTTCGCAATCACTGCGCGTCGTGCAGCGAACTCGAATCGCAGATGCAGCACCCGATCAGGGTCAGAGCCATCATGGCCTATGGCCAAGGGTCTACCTATCGCATCGAAGACGCGAAGGGTGCATGCTTCAACATCAATGAAGCATGCCTGTGTAGCAGTGCTTCGGGCCACGAGTTGAATCCCTGCATATTCTGCGGCCAGGGTGTCACCTGATCGGAGATTCCTGCGCTCGCCGGATCACGAACCGGGAGAACCAGGGCTTTGTTGACAGAATAGATAACTTGCTGCGTGGTAGTACCGCTACTTCATTCGCGGCCTGCTTAGCTTGACGCCTTGGTAGGCAAGGTAGCCCGCGATTGCAAGCCCTATCCAGCTAACCCAGAGAGGCACCACACGTCCCCGAGCCGCGGAGAAGGCGCAACACGTGGAGGAGAGCGCTATCAATGAGAAAAGCGTCGTGGTGATGAGGGAAAAGACTCTTGGTGTCATTCCGGCCTCTATCGATAAAGAATTGCAGGCGGTGAGGCCTTTAAATTCCCAAGACGCTTCTCGGGAGAACGCTTCAGGCAGCGGTTAGAAAGCGCTTTACCGTCTCGCCCCACTGTCCTCGCGAGACATCATCGACGGTGACTTCATCGGGCCAGGTACGCGACAGGTACTTTGGCGGGCCGAGAAGGAAGACGAAATGCTCCTGGGGACTCCGGTGCATTACCTCACCGTAGAATTCCAGCGCTTCCGCCGGGGAGTATCTGCGAACGTCGAGCATGAGGAGATCGTAGACATGGGGTCGCCACAGAAATCGCGCTGCGGAGATCTCTTCAGCTTCATGCACCTCAACTGCGTGAGTTCGCAGGACGGCGGCGCGCACCTCGCGAGTTGCTTGGCAGCGGTCGATGAGGAGAACTTTCTTGTCGGCAAGAGCCGGGCGGCCACGCAGTGGCGGTGGGCGATACATACGACACTCCCGAAACGAGCGCGCCCTCTTTGGGAAGGTGATTCGGCCAAAGTCTGCGCCGAGAAGGAGCGGGAGTCAACAGAAATATTAGGAGCGAGAAATAGAAAAGCCCCGATGACCAGTCGGGGCTTTCTTTTCTTACGTCTCATTTGGAATACTCGCCACTGCTGCCCCTTCAATCCTGCCCGCCGCACATCAGTCTTTGGCGCCTTCCCAATGCCACGCTGGGCTGCGAGGGAGACGACAACAACGTCCGCCTCACAATCAAAGCCAATAGGAATTGCGCCTAGAAACGTGCCAGCAATCGAGCAAGCAGTGGTTCTTTCTCCCTCTCTTCCTCCTCGTGCTGCACGGCCGGCTCCATATCCAGGAGGGTCGAGAGCTGTTCTGAGCCGGGGACAACGAGCACGTCAAAGATCAGACCGGAAGGCAGATCGCCCAATCTAATTTGCCTGCCTTCCGAGAACTCAAAGACGTCCCTCTTCGGCCGTTTTAACATTCTGAAGACCGCCTCGGCCTCGGCGCTGAAGTGGAGCGACGCTTGCTGACTTTCGGAGAACCGAAACAGGACCCTGGTCCGATCTATCAGGCAAACCGGACAAGGCCTTGGGGCGTCGAGCTCGGTTTCCCGAACCACCCAATTCGAATGCCAATGCATTTGCTTGATTCCAAGGCGCTGTCCAGTTTTGGCCTCTTCTATCTGGTTCGCATACTCAATCGAGAACCAACACATACGTTTATCCTCCAATCTTGGAAATTGAGCCAGCCATCGAGTCTTTGGAAAAGCGCGGATGACCCAGGCTCTGCCTTGATGATTTCAGGCTTGTCCTCGCGGGAGGAAGGATGTCGTGGGGTTCGGCGGATCTGGTGCCTACTTCGTGGCCCTTGAGGTCTGAGTCGGCGCTCGGGTCGGTCGTTCCATTGCCCTGTCCTCCTCCCAGACTCACAGTCAAACTATCACTCGAGGTTCACTGAATCAAGGGGCTGATACCGAGTTGGAAGGCAAGCAAACGACGCTGGGGCCGAGAAAGCAATCAAAGGTCTGAATGGCAGCATACTAAGAGATCGTACCCTGGACGTGAATTACGCTCGCCCTAGGCCAGAACGCCCAGCCAGCTTAGGGCGAGCGCGAACCGCGACGCCACGGGCTTCGTGACCGTGCGTGCGAATGTTTCTGGCCCTGCGCCGGAATCCAAGGTCTTCTCGGCCAACTGTGGACGATCACTTTCTCTCGCCATAGATCGGTGGCGAGGCGTGTGTCGTTCCGTAATCCAGGTCGAAGCCAAGCTGGAGCTTAGCTGCGTCCGACATGAGGCCGGGATGCCATGGCGGATCGAACACGACTTCAACATGAACTTCCTTGACACCGGGCAGCCGCGCGAGCTTGGTCTGTACGTCGCCTTTGAGCACGTTGCCCATACCGCATCCGGGAGCCGTCATGGACATCTTGACATGAACGCTCTTCCCGCCTTGCTCCACGGGCACAATCACGCACGAGTAAACCAGACCCAGATCCACAATATTGACCGGAATCTCAGGGTCGTACACGGTCTTCAACTGATTCCAAACCGTCTGATCGCTGAAGATCCCTTCCCGGATTGCAGGTTCTTGTGCCATCGCCGTGTTGGAGAACCCCAAGGCATCCGTATCCTTGGCATCGACACGGTACATGTAGCCGCGATCGGTGGCCACCGTGTAGCCGCTCCCCAAGGACTGCACAATTCTAACGACGGTACCGGCCGGGAGGATGGCGCGAATCCCGCTGGGGATCTCGAGGACTTCACAAGCCCGACCCAGCGTGATCAGTCCAGTCGCACTCATATAGAACCCGCCTCGTAGCCGTTCTTTCCTCTTCTCGCGTCGCGTGCTACTCCGTCGACACGGTCTCTTGCTTCCCTCGCATCGCAGCGTGTAATGCGTGCCAGGCAAGGGTTGCGCACTTGACCCGCACAGGAAATTCCGAGACGCCGGAGAAAACGGCTAGCTTGCCCAGTTCTGCCCGGTTCCCGTTCACCGGCTGGCCCGTCACCATTTTGTGGAACTGGTCGAAGAGGGTTTCCGCTTCCGCCCTGGTCTTACCTTTCACACTTTGCGTCATCATGGACGCCGAAGCCTTGGAAATCGCACATCCTGAGCCCTGGAAGCTGATGTCGCGAATCGAGTCGGCGTCCAAATTCAAGTAAACAGTAAAGTGGTCACCACACAGCGGGTTATATCCCTCCGCCGTGTGGCTTGCTGTCTCCATCTCGCGATAGTTGCGAGGCGCCTTGCTGTGTTCCAGGATCACTTCCTGGTAGAGTTCGCGCAGATCGGGCATCAGGCAAATACCTCCCGGACCTTCTCGATTCCCTCGACCAGAGCATCCACTTCTTCTCTGGTGTTGTAGAGAGCGAACGAAGCACGCGCCGTGGCTGCGATGCCGAAGCGCTGCATCACCGGCTGGGCGCAGTGATGCCCTGTCCGGATAGCAATTCCCTCGTGGTCAAGGATGGTCCCGATGTCGTGCGGGTGGATGCCGTCTAGCAGGAACGAGAGCACGCCCGCCTTTTCTCTTGCGGTGCCGATCAGACGGATCCCGGGGATCGCGGAAACAGCTTCACTGGCATAGGCCAGCACCTCGTGCTCATAGGAAGCTATGTTGTCCATCCCGACGCCATTCACATACTCGATGCCTGCGCCCAGGCCGATGGCGCCCGCCACATGGGGCGTGCCGGCCTCAAACTTGTAAGGCAGCTTGTTGTAGATCGTCTTCTCGAAGGTCACCGAACTGATCATGTCGCCGCCGCCCTGGTACGGAGGCATCGCATCCAGCAGAGCGGATTTGCCATACAGAACGCCGATGCCAGTGGGACCATAAACCTTGTGACCGGAGAAAACGTAGAAGTCACAATCCAGAGCCTGAACATCCATTTTGAGATGCGGAACGGCCTGGGCTCCGTCGACCAGCACCGGAATGTTCCTGCGATGTGCCATTTTGATGATCTGCTGGACGGGATTGATCGTGCCCAGCGCGTTTGAGACGTGCGTTACAGCGACAATTCTCGTTTGTGGCCCCAGCAGCTTCTCCAACTCCTCGAGCAGCAGCTCACCGCTGTCGCTGATTGGCGCAACCCGCAGCCTTGCGCCCTTCTCTTCACACAGGATCTGCCAGGGCACGATGTTGGAGTGATGCTCCATGGCGGTGATGAGCACTTCGTCGCCGGCATGAACGTTAGTGCGGCCGTAGGTCTGCGCCACGAGGTTGATCGCTTCCGTGCTGCCGCGAACAAAGATGATCTCGCTCGCATCGGCGGCGTTGAGGAAACCTTGCACCGTCGTCCGCGCCGCTTCGTACTCTTCCGTCGCATGTTCGGAAAGAAAATGCACGCCACGATGGATGTTGGCGTTGTCGCGCTCGTAGTACTGACGGATCGCATCAATGACCACCTGGGGCTTCTGGGACGTGGCTGCATTGTCCAGGTAAACCAGCGTCCTGCCGCGAACCGTCTGCCGGAGGATTGGAAAGTCACTCCGAACTTTGTCCACGTAAAACGCCACACCGGCGTCGGGTACCTGCGGCGAACGGAACTCTCTGGGCAATCTCTTGGCGGCGGTGGTCATCCGATTTCCTCCCAGTTTCTTCCGGTGTCCTCGCGGCGGTTTCCTATCGAGGCATCAGGCGCCTTGGCCAATTGAAGCAAGCATTCGTTGATCAGCCCCTTCACGTGCTTGCGGACGGATCCCTGCTTCATGCGGTCGAGACATTCGCTGGCGAAGGCGAAGAGCAGGAGCTTGCGCGCGGACACCTCGTCGATACCGCGAGAGCGCAGATAGAACAGGGCGTCCCCCTCAATCTGGCCGATGGTGGCCCCGTGGGTGCACTTCACGTCGTCGGCATAGATCTCCAGCTGCGGCTTGGTGTCGATTTGCGCGTCATCGGAAAGCAGCAGGTTACGGTTGGTCTGCTTAGCGTCAGTTCTCTGCGCGTCCTTGTGCACGATGATGCGACCGTGAAAAACGCCGTGTGCTTGGCCATCGAGGATGCCGTTGTAGAACTGCCGGCTGCCGCAGCGCGGACTGGCATGTTCTACCAGCATGTAGTTGTCCAGGTGCTGGTGGTCATTGCCGATGAAGAGGCCATTAATCAGGCACTCTCCCCCTTCGCCTGCCAGCACCGGGTGTACGTTGTTGCGAACCAGCGCGCCGCCCAACAGCACGGAGTGCGACACGATATTGGCGCTTCTTCCCTGCTGGATGCGCAGCGTGGAGATGTTGAAAGCCTGCTTGTGCTCGCGCTCGATCATGTAGTGCGAAAGCACAGTGTGGTCGCCGGCGACTAGTTCCGTAACCGTGTTGCAGAACGCCGCCCCGCCGCCGTCGAGCGACACATAGTGCTCGACGAACGTAGCCTGGCTGTCCTCCTCCGCCACAATGAGGTTGCGCGGATGGCTCATGGATGGGGCGGCGTCCGCGGTCGAGACGAACAGCAGGCAGATGGGCTCCTCCACTAGCGTGCCTCTGGGGATGTGCACAAACGCTCCGTCTTCCACGAAGGCCGCGTTCAGTGCACAAAAGGCATCGCGGCGGATATCAAGGTAGCGGCCGAGGTGCGGTTCAATCGCTCCGGGATTGCCTGAAATCTCCCCGGCGAGAGTGCTGACCTTCACCCCATCGGGCAAGTTGCCCAGCAACGACAACTCGCGCGCAAAGCGCCCGTTCACAAACACGAGTTGACAGGCAACGCCCGCAATCCGGTACGGCTCAAGTTCCTGTTGGGACAGCCGGGCGCGACCGTTCCGTGCGAGCTGGAAAGGCGTCTGCGCTATCGCCGAAACGTTGGTGAACCGCCAGTCTTCGTCGTCAGTGGTTGGGAACCCGACTTCGCAAAAGCGGGCAAACGCATCCTGGCGCAGTCTCCGCAACCATGGCAGGGCATGCCCTGGGGCAAGCTTCTCGAACTCGCTGAAGCCTTCCAGGTAATTGTCCAACTGCTGAGTTGCCGTGATCACGTTGTTCTATCCTCGTCCTTCTTAAGCGGGAGCAGCATCTCGAGCCTCGGCTTCCATCGAGCCATAGCCTTTCTCTTCCAGTTCCAGCGCCAGTTCCGAGCCGCCCGAACGCACGATGCGTCCATCCAACAACACGTGGACGAAGTCAGGGACGATGTAGTTCAACAGGCGCTGGTAGTGAGTCACCACCACGATGGCGCGCTCCGGGTTGCGCATGGCCTCGACACCCTGGGCCACGATTCTCAGCGCGTCAATGTCCAGACCGGAATCGGTCTCGTCCAGGATGGCAAGCTTCGGCTCCAGCACCGCCATCTGCAGGATCTCGTTGCGCTTCTTTTCTCCGCCGGAGAAGCCTTCGTTCACGGAGCGGTTCATCAGCTTCTCGTCCATGTCCAGCAGCTTCAACTTCTCTCGGAACAGGGGCAGGAAATCCATGGCATCTATCTCATCCAGCCCGCGGTACTTATGGATGGCATTGAGCGCAGACCGCAGGAGGTAAGCGTTGCTGATGCCGGGAATCTCTACTGGATATTGGAATGCCATGAAGATGCCTTCACAGGCGGCCTCCTCCGGTTTCATGGCCAGGAGGTCCTTACCGTTGTAAGATATCTCGCCCGAGGTGACCGCGTAGGTCTCGCGGCGGGCCAGAACCTGCGCCAGCGTGCTTTTGCCCGAACCGTTCGGGCCCATGATCGAGTGCACTTCGCCGGCGTTCACCTTCAGGTCAATGCCCTTGAGGATTTCGTGGTTGTCCACTTTGACGTGCAGATTCTTGATTTCCAGTAAGCTCATTCCCGTTCCTCTCACTAGCTGCGTCGTTGCTACTTTCTTGTAGGGAGACTCAGCCTTACCCGACGCTGCCTTCCAGACTGACGCCCAGGAGCTTCTGCGCCTCGACTGCAAACTCCATGGGCAGCTCGCGGAACACACGTTTGCAGAAGCCGTTCACGATCATGGAAACGGCATCTTCCGCCTTCAGCCCCCGCTGCCGCAGGTAGAAGAGCTGATCCTCACCGATCTTCGAGGTGGAAGCCTCATGCTCCATGCGGGCGCTGGAGTTCCTCACCTCGATGTAAGGGAAGGTGTGGGCACCGCACTTGTCGCCGATCAGAAGCGAGTCGCACTGCGTGTAGTTGCGTGCCCGGGTGGCACCCTTCATGATCTTCACCTGGCCCCGATAGGTGTTCTGGCCGTGGCCGGCGGAGATGCCCTTGGCGACGATGGTGCTGCGCGTGTTCTTGCCGATGTGGATCATCTTGGTCCCGGTGTCGGCCTGTTGGTAGTTGTTGGTAAGGGCAACCGAGTAGAACTCGCCCACCGAGTTCTCACCCTGCAGGATGCAGCTCGGATACTTCCAGGTAATGGCTGAGCCGGTCTCAACCTGTGTCCAGGAGATCTTCGAGTTCACGCCTAGGCACTTGCCCCGCTTGGTCACGAAGTTGTAGATCCCGCCCTTGCCTTCTTTATCGCCTGGGTACCAGTTCTGCACCGTGGAGTACTTGACCTGAGCGTTGTCGAGCGCGATCAACTCGACCACAGCAGCGTGCAATTGGTTTTCGTCGCGGATGGGTGCAGTGCAGCCTTCGAGGTAACTGACGTAGGAGCCCTCGTCGGCGACGATCAACGTGCGTTCGAACTGGCCGGTGTTCGCCGCGTTAATACGGAAGTAGGTGGAAAGTTCCATCGGGCAGCGGACCCCTTTTGGCACATACACGAAAGACCCGTCAGTGAACACGGCCGCGTTCAGGGCGGCGAAGAAGTTGTCGGTATAGGGCACAACCGAGCCCAGGTACTTCTGGACCAGGTCAGGATGTTTCTGCACAGCTTCCGAGAAAGAACAGAAGACAATTCCCAGCTCGGCCAGCTTCTCTTTGAAGGTCGTAGCCACGGAGACGCTGTCGAACACCGCATCCACCGCCACCCCCGCGAGGTGCTTCTGCTCCTCAAGCGGAATACCCAGTTTTTCGTAGGTGCGCAGGATCTCCGGATCCAGTTCCTCCAGGCTCGTGAGGCCGGGCTTCTGTTTGGGGGCGGAGTAATAAACGATTTCCTGGTAGTCGATCGGCCCGTACTTCACATTGGCCCACTTGGGTTCGGCCTGCGCCTTCTCCAGCGACGCCCAGTGGCGATAGGCCTTCAGCCTCCACTGGAGCATGAACTCTGGTTCATTCTTCTTGGCGGAGATCACACGAATGATGTCTTCGTTGAGTCCCTTTGGGACTCTCTCTTCCTCGACGGAAGTGACGAAGCCCCACTTGTATTCCCGCTCCGCCAAGTCTCGGATCGCGTTAAGGTTCGTGCTCATTGCATTCTCCCGGATACAAGACCAATAGCCGGCACTAGGTTTCCGCGCCCATCCCTGATGGTGGTCAGGTGTAAGGGTTGACTGAGATCGGAAAGCATCACCTTCTCCAGTGCGCCGCGTACCACCTGGCTGATGATCCGCTGATTGTTTTTGATGGGGCAACAGGGCTCCAAGTCGCACAGCCCGGAGATGTCAGTGCTGCATTCGGTGAGCGAGATCGGACCCTCGAGAACAGCGATGATTTCAGCCACTGAGATCTCTCGCGACTTCCTGGCCAGACTGTACCCACCTTTGATGCCACGGTGCGAAACCAGCAAGCCGCCCTGCAGAAGCTCCTTCAGCAGCTTGCTCACTGTTGGCAGGGGCAGCCGTGACTCAGCGGCCAAGGAGCGCGCTGTGTGCAGCAACCGATCGTGGTTCTGCGCAATGTGAGTCATCAGGACCAACCCGTAGTCCGTCAGTTTGCCTAGTCGGATCATCTCTTGCGGTCCTCTTCCAACGCTTCCTGCCGCATCTCTTTGGGCAAATAGTACTATTTTAGTACAGTTTTATTATAGCCCTGGATTGCTTACCTTTCAAGGCTTGCCTGAAGCCTTGCAAGTTAAAGAGGTAAAATCCTAGTGGTATCTACGCCACTCCCGGGCATAGATCCGAAATGCCCCAGCCCGAAGGCGATTGGGTCATGTTACTGACCAGGAAAGCATGGTACGGGCTGATTGCCGTGAAGCACTTGGCGGAACAGCCTCGCCAGAACTCGTTCAGCGCCAAAGATCTAGCGAACTCTTATGGATTCCCTCAGGAAGCGCTGGCCAAGATCCTGCAGGGACTCGCCAGGGCTGGCCTCCTACTCTCGCATCACGGAATCAAGGGCGGGTACACACTGGTACGCGACCCCGACCAGATTTCCGTGCTCGACGTGATCAAGGCGAGCGAAGAAGCGCCGGGCGACGCCATTCATGGAAAACACTGGCGGCACTTGGAATCCCTACCGGGCTACCACCAATTGCACATGGTCAGCCAAATCGTTGAGGATGCGCTGCGCCGGGTTACGATCGCGGACCTCAAGGGACAATCCTGCATCCCCACCGACAGTTACGATGCTCGGCGCGGTTGACGCTCGCGCGGCGGAGCGTAGGTGGCGGGACAGTCGGCTACTGGTTGAACGCTCAACATGTTTTTGGGGCCTGGTCGCGCTGCGTCCTAGGGAGTCACTGGGGCGCAGCCCGCATTTGTTGACTGCCCCGTACTGGACGTAGCGCCGGAACTTGCCAAACGGTTCCCGACGACTACCCTGTCGAGGTAGCACCCTGAAGAGCGGCGCGTGGACTGCCTCAGCCGTGGGAAAACGCTTAAGCTTCACCCAGCGAGTTCGGTAACCA
>Ga0070706_100006735_pt1 | contig 10847 bp, 10 predicted proteins | sample KBSK5501metaG_FD_65476 | JGI IMG/M metagenome (GOLD analysis project Ga0070706, IMG submission 65476) | Corn, switchgrass and miscanthus rhizosphere microbial communities from Kellogg Biological Station, Michigan, USA - KBS K5-50-1 metaG | ecosystem: Host-associated > Plants > Roots >...
CGCACCTGCTCCAGGAAGTCGCGGTGCTCGCCCTTGCGCTCCTTCACCAGCGGAGCGAGGAGGAGGAACTTCGTGCCCGGCGCGAGCGACGCGATCTCCTCCACGATCTGCTGCGACGACTGCTGGGAGACGGGCCGCCCGCACTGGTGGCAGGCGAGCCGTCCGACCCGCGCCCACAAGACTCGAAGGTAGTCGTGGATCTCCGTGATCGTCCCCACGGTGGAGCGCGGGTTTCCGCTCGCCGCCTTCTGCTCGATGGAGATCGTGGGGGCGAGGCCGCGGATGGAGTCGTAGAGGGGCTTGTCCATCTGCCCCAGGAACTGCCGGGCGTATGCGTTGAGGCTCTCGATGTACCGGCGCTGGCCCTCCGCGTAGAGCGTGTCGAAGGCGAGCGACGACTTGCCCGACCCCGACACGCCGGTGACGATCACCAGCTTCTTCTTGGGGATCTCGACGGTGACGTTCTTCAGGTTGTGCTGGCGGGCGCCCGTGATGACGACGCGGTCGATCTCCATCGGGAACCTTCGATCTTAGCTCCGAAAAAGGTCCGGGTCGAGCCCCGGGTGGCGTCCCCGCTCCTTCCGCGCGGGCCCGGCCTGCGCGATGATTGGGGGGTGCGCCTGGCCCTGACCTCCTCCCGGACGTCCCGGCGAAGCCTCGCCGCGGGCCTGGCCTTGTTGGCGCTGTCGGGGCTGCTCGTCATGCGGACGGGGGCCCAGGAGGCCGAGGTGCGCATGGCCTTCATCGGCGACGGCGGCACCGGCGACTCCAACCAGGCGGCGGTGCGTGACCAGATCCTGCGCTTCCTGCCGCGCTACCTCTTCCTGCTCGGGGACAACATCTACAGCGACGGCCGGGCCGCCTACATACGCCCCCGGTTCTACGACGTCTACCAGTCGCTCCTCCTGCGGGGGGTGGTGATCCACTCCGCGCTCGGAAACCACGACGTGCAGGACTGCGCGCGCGCGGACGTCGACCCGCTGCCCGCGACCGCCGATGCCTACCGGCGCGGAGCCGGCTGCGACGTCGGGGAGCACCTCGGGCACGGGCCGTTCGGGTATCAGGGCGGGCGCCGTTACTACTCGGTCGTGAGCGATCCGGGGCCGTCGCCGCTGGTCGAGATCTTCGTGCTGGACTCCAACACGCTCGCCGGCACGCAGAGCAAGACCCCGCTCCGCCCCGACCGGGCCCAGGTCGATTGGCTGGACGGCGCCCTCGGCGCGTCGCGCGCCCGCTGGAAGCTGCTGGCGATGCACCATCCGCCGCACTCCCCCACCGCCAAGAACGGGTTCCTGGGCTTCGGCGACGGACGCGTGCCGGAGGTGGCGCTCAAGAACCAGCTCGAGCCCGTCCTCGCCCGCCATCCGGTGGACGCCGCGCTCACCGCCCACAACCACTTCTATGCCCGCATGCTGCCCCAGTCGGGCATCCGCTACTTCGTGAGCGGGGGCGGCGGGCGGCGGGTGTACGGCTTCCAGCCGGCGCCCGGCTACCTCGCCAGCGGCGGGGCGTACCTCCACATGCTCTACGTGCGCCTCACGCGCGACCGCTTCGAATACTTCGTCGTCGACTCGCGGGGACGGTCTCGTGACGCGGGCTGGTTCGCGAAGGGGGACAAGTCGGACCACCCGCTCCCCGCCGGGTCGCTTCCTCCCACACCCACCCAGGCCGCCCGGTAGCGGCTAGTGAGGCGAGGGCGTGGGCACGCGCGGGCGTGGCGTGGGCCGCGCGTCGTCGTCGTCCTCGGGGGCATCGGTCCCCGGCTCGAGCTCGGGCGCGGGATCGACCGTGATCTGGAGCGCCTTGCTCTGGGTGCGCCCCACCGTCACCCGCACCGGAGCGGTCTTCCGCTCCCCGGGGTCGAGGGCCATGTCGGGCACCTCGATGAGGAGCCGGCTCCGCGTCGCCTCCAGCACGCGCGCCGCATAGTCCCCCACGTAGACGTTGTTGTCCTCGGGCCGGTGCGCGAACGCGCTGCCGGAGAGGATCACGACGTCGCCGACGCGGGCCCGGGACGGCACGACGAGGTCGAGCTGGGGCGGCTCCACCTTGCGCAGGCTGACGTACGCGACGAGGCCGAGGACCATGACGCCCAGCAGCCCGTAGAGGGCCCGGCGGGCCCGGCGCCAGCGCCGGGGGAAGTGTCGGCGCTCGATGGGAGGGGCCGCGGTCGGAGGCGCGTTCGTCGACATGCCCTCCGCGAATTATTGCACGCCGTTTCTATTCCCGGCGGCGCGGCGGGTTGAGCTGGGTCTCGATCAGCGCGTTCCAGGCCGGAGCGCCCATCGACGCGAGCTGGTCGAGCTGGGCGGCGGCGAGGACCAGCTTCCGCACGGCCGGGACCACGACCAGCTCGAGCTCCGAGGCGCTCGGCTTCTGGGCCGCGGCGAGGTCGTTCCTGGCCTCCTCGCTCCACGCCGCCGGCGCCGAGTGGCCCGAGGCGAGGTGGTCCAGAGCCTCCAGGCCCCGCCGGCTCACCACCATCAGGTCGCGCGAGTGCACCCGCGCCTCCGCCGCGCGCGGCGAACGGTCGAGGATCGGCTCCAGCGCCGCGTGGTTGTCCCGCCAGCGCGTGAGCGCGGAACGGAGGTCGCCGGACTGCGCCGCGTCGGGTCCGCTCTTCAGGTAGAAGTCGACCTGCCGGCGGAAGCGCCGCGCCGTCTCGCTTTCGGGCCGCGCCGCGTCCACCAGCCGGTCGAGCGGCGTGTCGCTGCGGTAGCTGCGCACCTCGCCGCGGGCGTAGTGCTTCACCGGCTCGACGAGGTCGGCCAGCGTCTTCAGCGGCTCGACGGGAGCGTCGCCGACGAGCCTCTGCAGCATCGGCACGTAGCCCGACCGGTGGTTGAGGCCGAACGCCTCCAGCCGCCGGCTCTCCGTCTCCAGCCGCCGATGCATGTCGTCCACGTCCTTCACCGCCGCCGGCGACCACAGCCGCTCGGCCACCGCGGCCGCCCGCGGCCAGATGCGGGAGTCGATCGTCTCCGGCGTCACCATCTCCGACCACATGCACGCCTCGCCGCCGAGGATGTGACGGCGGGCCTCCTCGGGCAGATCCGAGCCGGCGGGGACCGGATCGGCCAGGTAATGGCTCGCGGTCGACAGGTTGAGATCGAGGTAGTAGCCGTTGGCGAGCATGCCGTCGTACCCGAGCCGGGCCGCCTGGGCGAGGGCTTCCGCCCCGCGCCAGGACTCGACCACGATGTTCCGCGGAAGGTCGGGGTGCAGCACCTCGTCCCAGCCCACGACGCGCTTGCCGTGGCGGGTGACGATGTCGGACAGGCGCTTGTTGAACGAGGCCTGGAGGTCGTGGTTGTCACGAAGCCGATGCTGATACATGAAGTCCTGGATGCGGGGGTTCTGGTTCCAGGACCGGCCGTTGACCTCGTCGCCCCCGATGTGCAGGTAGGCATCGGGAAAGAGAGCGGCCATCTCGCCCAGGAAGCCGTCGAGGAGCGCGTAGACCTCGTCGCGCGTCGGGTCGAGGGCGTCGTCGAAGACGCCCCACGTGCGGACGATCTGGAAGGGGCCCGGCGCGCTGGCCAGTTCGGGATGCCCGACCATCCAGGCGGTGGTGTGGCCGGGCATGTCGAACTCCGGCATCACCCGGATGCCCCGGTCGCGCGCGTAGGCGATGACGTCCTTGACCTGCTCCTGCGTGTAGAACCTGCCGTCCGAGCCCTGCCCGTGCAGCTTCGGATAGCGCTTGCTCTCGACGCGGAAGCCCTGGTCCTCGGTCAGGTGCCAGTGGAAGGCGTTCATCTTCACCGAGGACATGCCGTCCAGGGTGCGCTTGATGACCTCGACCGGCTGCCAGTGGCGGGCGGCGTCGATGAGCAGCCCGCGCCACGGGAAGCGCGGGCGATCCTTGATCATGACCGCGGGCACGTGGACGGCCCCGCCCTCGGCGCGCGCGAGCTGGAGAAGCGTCTCGAGGCCCCACAGGATCCCGAGGGGCGTGCCCGCTTCGAGCACCGCCTGGCGCGGCGTCACCGTGAGCGTGTACGACTCGTCCTCGCCCACGGCCTGCACGGGCGCGCCCGCGTTCTGCCATCGCAGCACCAGGGTCGCCTTCTTCTCGTCGGCCGGGCGTGAGGAGGTCGGGCGCACGCCGAGCGCCTGCAACCGGGCGAGCGCCCGTCCCCACGCCGCGGGCACGCGCGGATCGGCGGGGCCGCTCGTGGCCACCGTCATCTTCGCGTCGAGCGGAAGGCGGCCGCTCTGCCAGACGACCTCGGCCGGCGCCGGCATCAGGTCGGCGGGGCCGCCGGCCACCGGGGACTGCGCCCGGGCGGCGGCGCCGGCCAGGAGCACGGGAAGCGCGACCAGCAGCGTTCTCATGAGCAACCCTCTCGATTTCCGAGGCGTACGCGTCGGAAACGGACCATCAGCGGCCGGTGGACCCGAAGCCGCCCTCGCCCCGGGACGTCGTGGCCAGGGCGGGCGCCCGCGAGAAGTGCGCGCGCTCGACCTTCTGGATGAGAAGCTGGCCGATGCGGTCACCCGGCTCGATGCGGAACGCGGCTTCCCCGTGGTTGACGAGCACGACCCGCACCTCGCCTCGGTAGTCGCTGTCGATGACGCCGGCCAGGGTGTCGATGCCGTTCCGCACGGCGAGGCCGCTGCGGGGCCACACGAGCCCGACGTGGCCCGGGGGGATCTCCACGTGGAGACCGGTCGCGACCGCGGCCCGCGCGCCCGGAGAAAGCACGACCGACTCGCGCGCGCGAAGGTCGGCGCCCGCGGCTCCGTCCGTGGAGTACTCGGGCAGTTGTCCGGATCCGTCCACCTTCACGCTGACGGGCACCGGAGGATTATATTTCCAACGTGGACGGCAAGAAGAATCTGTTCGGGCTCGACCGCGCCGGTCTCGAGGGGGTGATGGCGGAGCTGGGCGAGCCGGCCTACCGGGCGCGCCAGTCGTACGTCTGGCTCTACCGCCGCCGCGCCCGCGATCTGGCCGCGATGACCGACCTCGGCAAGGGGCTGCGCGGGCGCCTCGAGTCCGGCTTCGAGGTCCGCTGGCCCGAAGTCGCCGCCCGCGACGTCTCCCGCGACGGCACGATCAAGTATCTCTTCCGTCTCGATGATGACAGCACCATCGAGAGTGTGTTCATCCCGGAGGAGCGGCGCCGGACGATCTGCATCTCCACCCAGGCGGGCTGCCCGCTGAAGTGCGCGTTCTGCCTGACCGGGATCGCCGGCTACCAGCGGAACCTCAAGTCGTGGGAGATCCTCGGCCAGGTGGCGACGGTGATGGACGAGGCGCCGCGCCAGCAGAAGCCGTGGAACGTCGTGGTCATGGGCATGGGGGAGCCGCTGCTCAACTACGAGGCCACGGTGCACGCGCTGCGGATCCTGATGGACCCCGAGGGCTTCGCGATCGCGCCGAAGAAGCTGACGCTCTCGACGGTGGGGATCCTGCCCGCGCTCGAGAAGCTGATGGCGGAGCCGGTGCGCCCGAACCTGGCCATCAGCCTCCACGCGCCCGAGCCCGGCTTGCGGCGGCAGCTCATGCCCATCGAGGAGAAGTACCGCCTCGAGGATGTGATCGCCGCCGCCCAGCGCTATCCCATCCCGCGAGGAGGCCGCGTGACCTACGAGTACGTGTTGCTCAAGGGCGTGAACGATTCGACGACCCACGCCCGCCAGCTCGCGCGCCTGCTCCGCGGCGCGAAGGCGAAGGTGAACCTCATCCCGCTCAACCCCGCGGCCGAGATCCCCTTCGACGCCCCGACCCCCGAAGCGGTAGACGCCTTCGCGGGCGTGCTCGCCGACGCCCACGTGACCGTCTCCGTGCGCCGCCCGCGCGGGCAGGACATCCTGGCCGCGTGCGGCCAGCTCCATCTCAGGACGGCGGCAACCGGCGCTTCAGGAAGTCGAGCGTCCGCGCGATGATCTCGCGCGAGCGGTCGTCGTCGTCCAGGACGTCGAAGCCGTGCTGGCCGGCGGGATGGGTCATGAGCTCGAGGGCGGCGTTGCGCGCCAGCGCCTCCTGAACGAAGCGGTCGATCGTCGCGTTCAGCCACGGGTTGTCGCGGCCCGCGCGCGCGACGAACAGCGGCGGCGTCTTCTCGCCGGCCGCCGCCAGTTGGCGCAGCGGCGAGAACTCCCGCCGCGTCTCGTCCGTGATACCGCTGGCCGCGCCCGGAGGCGGCACCTGCAGGTCCAGCACCGCGTAGTAGGCGACGATCGCGCGCACGAACGGCCACTGCTCGCGCAGGGGAGCGCTCAGGAACGGTCCACCTCCGGAGAAGGCCCAGAGCGCGAGCCGGTCCGGATCTCCGCCCAGCTCCTGGGCATGGCTGCGCACGTGCGCGACCGCCGCCGCGACGTCCCCGGCCGCGTCGGCGAGCGCGCTCGCGCCGTAGAACCGGTGACTGAACGTCACGGCCATGAGTCCCGAGGCGGCGAGCAGCTCTCCGTAGGAGAGGAAGACGCCCATGTTCTTGGCGGAGGCGCCGGCGGGCACGGGGCCGCCGTGGACGAGGATCACGACGGGAAGAGGCGCGCCGGGCGTCGCCTCGGCGGGCGAGTACACGTCCATTTCGAGCCGCGAGCCGTCGACGTCCCGGTAGACGCGATCCCGCTCCACGCGCACGCGATCCATGCCGGGCACGGTGTACACGACGCGAAGCCGGACGAGGTCGGGAAGACCGGGCATGGGCTCTATGCCGGCGCGCCCCGCTCGGCGAACGCCTCGCCGGCCGCGCGGACGGTGGCCCCGAGGTCCAGCTCCGTGTGGGCCAGGCTCACGAAGGCGGCCTCGAACTGCGCGGGGGGCAGGTACACGCCGCGGCGCAGCATGCCATGGAAGAAGCGCGCGAAGCGCGCGGTGTCGGATGCCTTCGCGCTCGCGTAGTCGATGACCGGCCCGCGGCAGAAGAACACCGTGAACATCGACGCGACGCGGTTGATCGTGACCTCGACCGACGCGGCCTTCGCCGCCGCGGCGAGGCCGTCGGTGAGCCGCACGGTGAGCGCGGCCAGCCGCTCATAGGTTCCGGGCCTCTGCAGCGCGTCGAGAGCCGCGCATCCGGCGGCCATCGCCAGCGGGTTTCCCGACAGGGTGCCGGCCTGGTAGACGGGACCCTCCGGGGCCACGCAGCCCATGATGTCGGCGCGCCCCCCGTACGCGCCCACGGGCAGGCCGCCGCCGATGATCTTGCCCAGGCAGGTGAGGTCCGGCGTGACGCCGTAGTGCGCCTGGGCCCCGCCGAGGCCGAGCCGGAAGCCGGTGATCACCTCGTCGAACACGAGCAGCGCCCCGGCGCGGCGCGTGATGTCGCGAAGTCCCGCGAGATAGCCGGGGGCGGGCGGGACACATCCCATGTTCCCGACCACCGGCTCCACGATGACCGCGGCCAGGTCGCGCCCGTGGACGGCGACGGCCTCTTCCACGGCCCCCAGGTCGTTGTAGGGAGCCGTCAGCGTGTCGGCCACGGTGCCGGCCGGCACGCCCGGCGAGCCCGGGATGCCGAGGGTGGCGACGCCCGAGCCGGCGGCCACGAGCAGGCTGTCGGCGTGTCCGTGATAGCAACCCTCGAACTTCAGGATCTTGTCGCGGCCGGTGAAGCCGCGGGCCAGACGCAGAGCGCTCATCGCGGCCTCGGTCCCGGAGGAGACGAAGCGGACCTTCTCCATGGACGGCAGGAGGCGGTTCACACGTTCGGCCAGCTCCACCTCGGCGGGGCAGGGTGCGCCGAACGAGGTTCCCGACAGGGCGGCGTCCCGCACCGCCTGCACCACGTCGGGATGGGCGTGGCCGAGGATCAGCGGTCCCCATGAACCGAGGTAGTCGATGTAGGCGCGGCCGTCGGCATCCCGTACGCGCGCGCCTTCGCCCCCGACGATGAAGGGCGGGCTGCCGCCGACCGCCTTGAACGCCCGCACCGGGGAATTGACGCCGCCCGGGATCACGCGCTGCGCCCGCGCGAACAACTCCTCGGACCGCGTCATCGCCATTTGCTTTCGCTCAGAGCCAATAGCCACGGCTTCAGCGCCAGCGGGCAAAGTCTTTCGCATGGTAGGTAACGATGATCTGGGCGCCGGCACGGGCGATGGAGGTGAGCGTCTCCTCGACCACCCGCTCCTCGTCGATCCATCCCCGCTGCGCGGCCGCCTTGACCATGGCGTATTCGCCCGACACGTTGTAGGCCGCCACCGGGCGGTCGCAGGACTCGCGCACGGCCCGGATGACGTCGAGGTAGGGGAGGGCCGGCTTCACCATCACGATGTCGGCGCCTTCCTCCACGTCGAGCCGCACCTCGCGCAGCGCCTCCCTCACGTTGGCGGGGTCCATCTGGTAGCCGCGGCGGTCGCCGAACTGCGGCGTGGAGTCCGCCGCCTCCCGGAACGGGCCGTAGAAGCCGGAGGCGTACTTGGCCGCATAAGAGAGGATGGCCACGTCGGCGTGGTTCTGGGCGTCGAGAGCGCGGCGAATCGCCGCCACCCGCCCGTCCATCATGTCGGAGGGCGCCACCACGTGCGCCCCGGCCCGCGCGTGGGCGACCGCCATCTTCGCGAGCAGCTCGAGCGTGGGGTCGTTCTTCACCTCGCCGCCCTCCACCACGCCGCAGTGGCCGTGGGAGGTGTACTCGCAGAGGCAGACGTCCGTGAGGACCAGCAGCTCCTTGCACTCCTCTCGGATCGCTCGGACCGCGCACGGCACGACCCCGTCCTCGGACCATCCCTGGCTGCCCGTGGCGTCCTTGCCCTCGGGCAGGCCGAAGAGGATCACCCCCGCAATGCCGAGCTTCTCGACCTCGCGGGCCTCACGAGCGGCCTCGTCGGCGGAGAGATGGAAGGAACCGGGGAGGGAGGAGATCTCGCGGCGCACACCGCGTCCGGGCGCGACGAAGAGGGGGTAGATCAGCCGGTCCGGAGTGACGCGGGTCTCGCGCACGAGGGCGCGGAGCCTCTCGTTCCGACGCAACCGCCGCGGCCTCTCTTCAGGAAACGGCATCCTCACTCATCCTCGTCGTCGCCCCAGAAAAACTGATCGGCGCACTTGCGCTGGCAGAAGGCGCGGCCGTAGCTGCGCACCGCGCAGTTGTCACAGACCCATTTGAAGCAGATGGGGCACTTGTGGAGGCGCACGTCCTGGTCACTCACCTGGCAGGCAACGCATTCCATCGCTGCGGGGCGAGTATAGCACCGGGCCCCGACGCGCCACTCTCGGCCCCGACCCATCCGTAGTACACTGGGTCGGATGAGTTTACTCTCCGGGGGCGGGGAAGCCCCGGGGACGCGCGCTCGTCGATGGCGGTGTAGCTCAGTTGGTTAGAGCACGCGGCTCATATCCGCGGCGTCCGGGGTTCAAGTCCCTGCACCGCCACCATCCCCTCTGCTCGGAGGCGCCCTGATCGTGAGGCCGACGCTCCTGCTGACACACGCGGCGCGGGCCCTGGCCGGCCCGGGGGCGCCGTGCGCCGGGCAGACGGTGGTCGCCGGCCTCTCCGGGGGGCCCGACTCGGTGGCGATGCTCGACGCGCTCCTCCTTCTCGCTCCCGCGCGTGGCTTCCGGGTGATCGCGGCGCACCTCGACCACGGCCTGCGGCCCGGGGCGAAGGACGACGCGGCCTTCTGCCGCGAGCTGTGCGGCCGTCTCGGCGTGCCTCTGCGCGAGGGCTCCGCCGACGTGGCGGCCCGGGCGCGGCGCGACGGCGGCGGCGTCGAAGAAGCGGCGCGGGAGGAGCGCTACGCGTTCCTGCGCGGTGTCAAAGAGAAAGAGGAGGCGGCCGCGATCGCCGTGGCCCACACGCGTGACGACCAGGCCGAGACGCTGCTCCTGCGTCTGGTGCGGGGAGCGGGGCGGCGCGGGCTGGCCGCGATGCGGGAGCGGTCCGGCGACCTGTGGCGCCCGCTCCTGGCCGTATCGCGCGCCGAGGTGCTCGACCATCTCCGCGCCCGCGCGCTGCCGTCGCGCGAGGACCCGACCAACGCCGACCCATCGTTCCTGCGCAACCGGGTCCGGGCCGAGCTGCTGCCGTACCTCGAGTCGCGCCTGAACCCGTCCGCCCGGGAGACGCTCGCGCGGGCGGCCGCGCTGCTGGCCGAGGAGGACGACCTGCTCGCGGAGCTGGCGGGGGCGCTGTGGACCCGCGTCGCCCGGCGTGACGGGCCGGCGGCGGTGCTCGACCGGGAGGCCTTGCGCCGCGCGCCCCGCGCCCTGGCCCGCCGCGCGCTCCGCCGCGCCCTGGAAGAGACCGGAGGCCTGAGGGGCGTCGGGCACGACCACGTCGAGAAGCTCCTGGCCCTCGCCGGCGGCGGCTCCGGCCGGCGCCTGCCGCTACCGGGCGGGCGCGAGGCCTGCGTCCGGTTCGAGGAGATCCGGATCGGCCCGCGGGTCACGGCCGCGGGACCGTTTGCCTTCGACCTGCCCGTGCCCGGCCGGGTGGAGCTGCCGGGCGGCCAGGCCGTCCGGGCGCGGCCGGCCCGCGGACCCGCGTCGGCCGGTCGGCAGTCGGCGGTCGTGGCGGTCCCCGCGGAGCCGCTCGTCGTGCGCTCCCGCCGGGCCGGGGACCGAGTGCGCGCGGGAAGCCGCGACGTGAGCCTGAAGCGCTTCCTCATGGACCGTCGTGTCCCGGCCGACCTGCGCCCGCGGCTCCCGTTGGTAGCGGCAGGAAATCTGGTCCTCTGGGTGCCGGGGCAGCTGTTGCCAGGTGCGCCGCTGGATACCAAAGCCAAAGCCGCGAGCGGAGCGGGATTGACTCCCGCGCAGCGAGCGGGGGGTCTGGGGGGTGCGCCGCTAGCACCCCCCAGCTCAAGACGCTTCGTGCGCCTGGAGCTGCAGGGCGCGGAGGTGGCGCTCCGATGACGCTGGCCAAGCCCGAAGTGCTGTATGACGA
>Ga0070706_100006736_pt1 | contig 10845 bp, 8 predicted proteins | sample KBSK5501metaG_FD_65476 | JGI IMG/M metagenome (GOLD analysis project Ga0070706, IMG submission 65476) | Corn, switchgrass and miscanthus rhizosphere microbial communities from Kellogg Biological Station, Michigan, USA - KBS K5-50-1 metaG | ecosystem: Host-associated > Plants > Roots >...
CATCGCCCGCCACAACGCCTCCAGGATCGATTCTCGGGGCCCATCCCAACCCCCGATGCCCCCCTCGCCACGCTTGCCGCGCCGCAAGCAGCTCCGGGCCCAGAACATGACAGATTCATTGAGCACTTAGGGTGACAGAATCATTGAACTATGACACGGCCTTACGGCGAAGGCCGCGGGGCGCAGGCGCCCTGGGAGGCGAACGCATTCCGGAGGCCCGCGTCATACGGCGGGCCGATCACGCCCGTCTCGGTAATGATCGCGGTGACGAGGTCGTGCGGGGTGACGTCGAACGCCGGGTTGCGCACTTGGATCCCTGCCGGCGCGACGCGCACCCCCCCCACGGACACGATCTCTCCTGGGGAGCGCTCCTCAATTGGGATCGACGCCCCCGAGGGCGTGTCGAGATCGACGGTGCTGAGGGGAGCGGCCACGTAAAACGGGATCCCGTGCGCGCGCGCGAGGACGGCGAGCGTGTAGGTGCCGACCTTATTCGCCACGTCGCCGTTGGCGGCGATCCGGTCGGCCCCCACGATCACCGCGTTGACGCCGGACGCCCGCATCAAGGTGCCGGCGGCGTTGTCGGTGATGAGGGTCGCCGGGATGCCTGCGCGCAACAACTCCCACGCGGTGAGCCGGGCGCCCTGAAGGACCGGACGGGTCTCACAGGCGATGACGTGGATTCCGCGGCCCTCCTCGTGCGCCCGCCGGAGCACCCCGAACGCCGTCCCGTATCCCCCCGTCGCCAGCATGCCCGTGTTGCAGTAGGTGAGGACGCGGGCGCCGCGCGAGAGCAACGCGGCTCCATGCTCGCCGATCCGGCGGTTGGTGTCCACGTCGGCGCGGGCGAGGGCCTCCGCGGCCGCAAGCAGCCGGGGGGGAAGCTCGGCCGCATTGTCCGCGCCCTCCGCGACCGCCAGCATCCGGTCGAGGGCCCAGGCGAGATTGGCCGCGGTGGGCCGCGTCGCGCGCAAGACGTCCGCCGCACGCCGCAGCGCCTCGAGCGGCTCCTTCGAGGGATGTCGAGCCTGCGCCTGCGCCGCAAGCGCCAACCCGTACGCGGCGGCGATGCCGATCGCCGGAGCGCCTCGGATCCGCAGCGCCCGGATGGCCTCGGCGACCTCCTCAAACGAGGTGCAGCGGATCGTGCGCACGTCGTGCGGCAAACCTGTCTGGTCGAGCAGACAGAGCGCCCCGTCTTCCCACCAGAGGGGAGCGTCCATCTCCATCCGTGCGCTCCTTTGCGCTCCGCGGCACCGGCCCCGGCGCCGGGCGGGTGTCTGGCGTCAGTCGATCGGGAACAACAACCCGGACTTGCTCTCTTCCCGCACCTGTTCCGCGGTGATGAACACCTGGCGGGGCGTAAAAAGGAAGATCTCGTCCCCGACCCGCTGCATGTGCCCGTCCAGCGCGTAGGTCACGCCGCTCAGAAAATCGACGACGCGCCGGCCGAGGTCCTTTTGCGCCGATCTCAAGTTCACCACAATCGGCCTATGGGTCTTGAGGTAGTCGGCCGCGCTCTGCGCCTCGTCGTAGGCCCCAGGCTCGAGCACGACGATCTCCATCGTGCGCTGGGTATGGAGGCTGAATACCGGGGCCCGTGCGCCGCCGGGCTCGCGTGACATCCCTCCGGACGGCTGATCCTCTTCGAATCCGAGAAAGTTCCACATCCGCTGCATGATCCGGCCCATCGTAGCCCCTCCGTCGATGCTGCGTCTTGTGCGGCGATTGTGCGGTGATGCTCTCGGGCGTCTCTGGTGTCAGGCGAACAAGGCTCGGCCCACGCGGACCATCGTGGCCCCTTCTTCGATCGCGACCTCGAAATCGTCGGTCATCCCCATCGAGAGGTCGCCCGGCCCCGCGCCGGGCAGCGCTTCCCGAACGCGGTCGCGCAGCTCGCGGAGGCGGCGGAAGTACGGCCGGGCCTCCTCGGGATTGGAGACGAGCGGCGCCATTCCCATGAATCCGCGCACCCGGACGCCCGGGAGCCGGAGCGCCCGCGCGACCAGATGCTCGGCGTCGTCGAGGGGCGCGCCGTGCTTTTGGGACTCCAGAGAAATGTTGACCTGGATCAGTACGTCCACCGGCCCGGCTCCTTCCCGCTCCGCGCTCCGCCGGCTCAGCTCTTCGGCCAGACCGAATGAGTCTACGGAGTGGACCACCTGGAACAGCCGCAGCGCCTCTTTGACCTTGTTCCGTTGCAGGCTGCCGATGAGATGCCAGGTGACCTCCGGCAGCTCCGGGACTTTCACCCTCGCCTCCTGTACGCGGTTCTCGCCGCACTCGTGAACGCCGCATGCGACGAGATCGCGAACGCGGTCGACGCCGACGGTCTTCGTCACCCCCACCAGGACCACGCTCTCGGGCCGCCGCCCGCTGCGCAGGGCCGCTTCGGCGATCCTGGCGCGCACGCGTGCGACGTTGGCCCCGATATCCCCCATCTGCGTCCTGCCCGCTCGGCGGCGAGGCGCCAAGGGCGGGAACTATTCGACGGAGGGGGAACGAGCTCCTTGCCCTAGCCGAGGAGGCTGATGCAGGCGGCCATCCGGCCGGTGATGCCGTCCCGCCGGTACGAAAAGAAGAGATCGGGCCTGCAGGCGGTGCACAAGGGGACGGAGGCGATCCGGCCGGCCGGGACCCCCGCGTCCATCAGTTGACGCCGGATCGCGGTCCGGAGATCGAGGTGCCACCGGTTGGGTCCCGTCGCGCGCGCGGCTTCCGGCCACCACGGCGCCTGGTCCATCGCGCGGGCCACCGGGAGGTCCACCTCGTAACAGCACCCGCCGATCGCCGGGCCCAGCATCACGGTGCACTGTTCGGCGTCGGTGCCAAACGCGTTGTGCATTCGCGCGATCGTCTCGGGGACGATGCCCGCGGCGGTCCCCCGCCACCCGGCGTGCACGGCGGCCACTCCCGGCGTCTTTCCGTCGACGAGGAGCACGGGCACGCAGTCCGCAGCATAGATCGCAAGCCAGAGGCCGGCCCGGTTGGTCACGAGCGCGTCCACGCCCCGGATCGGGGCACCGGCCGAGGCGACCACCGCGGCGCAGCGTCCGTGCACTTGCTCCGCTTCCGCGAGCGCATGCGGCGCCATCCCCAGGAACGCGGCGAGCCGACCCCGGTTGGTGGACACCGCCTCGGGGTCGTCGCCGACGCTGCGGGCGAGGTTCAGGCTGTGGTATGGGCCGACGCTGGCGCCGCCGAGGCGGGTCGTGAACGCGGCGCGGACGAGCCCGGTGCCGTCGAGCGAGGGGGCGGGGATGAGGGAGGCGCTCAGACGATCCGTTCGCGCACCACCGCACTCGCGTAATCGAGGATCGCCACCACGATCGCGATCATCCACAGCGCGGTCGCGGCCTGCCGCCACTGCAGAAGGTTGATGTACTGCTGGAGGACGAACCCGATCCCGCCGCCGCCCACGAATCCGATCACGGTGCTGAAGCGGACGTTGATGTCCCACCGGTAAATCGTGAACGCGATGAACTGCGGGACGATTTGCGGCACGACCGCGTATCGGACGACTTGGAGGGCGCTCGCCCCGGTCGCGGTGATCGCCTCGATCGGCCCGGCGTCGATGCTCTCGATCGCCTCGGAGTAGAGCTTCCCGAGTGAGGCGATGCTGTGCACGCCGAGGGCCAGCACTCCCGCGAACGGCCCCAAGCCGACCCAGACGGTGAAGACGATCGCCAGCACCAGCGCCTCGATCGACCGCGCGATGTTAAAGAAGGCGCGCGTGGCCCCGTAGACGATCGCGCCCCCCGGCAGATTGGCCGTCAGGTTCTTCGCCCCCAGGAACGAGAGCGGGACGGCTAAGATCACGCCCATGGTCGTCCCCATGAGGGCGAGAAAAATCGTCTCGACCATCCGGTCGAGCACGATGAGCAGCGTGGGGCTGGCCCGAAGCGGCCCGGTCCCCGTCACCACCTCGGCGCTCACCGTGTTATGGGTCCCCTGCACCTCCGGGGTCGTGAACGCGAGCGAGAATCGTCCCTTCGCATCGGTCGTGAACGATCCGAGCTGCTGGCGCTGGCCGATCTGATTCTCCCACCACAGAGTCCCGCGACGGTCCGGCACAAACCCCTCGCCGATCACGGTGACGCGATCGCCGATGCCGCCGGTGACCCGCGACAGCATGAGGCGGGCGCCCCCCCCGGAGGCGGCCGGCGGAGGCGTTTCTCCGCCGAAGTAGAACGGCGAGGCGGCGGCCTGGACGTGCTGATCCCGGGTCATCACGTCGGGGGAGGCGAGCGCCACCACGAACGGGGCGATGAGATGGGCGCCGCGGACCAGCTCCCCGAGACGAATCTGGGTGACCCTCCACCCGTAGCCGTAGACCACGAGTAGCGCGAGCGCGCCGAGGTAGAACTTCCAGGAACGATACCAGACGGTGGGTTGCCAGCTGCCCGCGGGCTGAGGACGGCTCAGCTCCTTGACCGCCATCAGCGAATCTCCACCTCAACCGCGTCCTCGCCGTAGATGGCTTTGAACCGCGCATCGTCGATCTCGTGCGGGAGACCGTCGTACACGATCTGGCCCGCCTTCATGGCGAGAATGCGGGTCCCGTAGCGGCGGGCGAGGCTGAGAAAGTGCAGGCAACACAGGACGGTGATCCCGTCCTTCTTGTTGAGCTCCTCGACGTAGCGCAGGACCGAATGGGACGTCGCCGGATCGAGGCTCGCGACAGGCTCGTCGGCCAGGATCAGCTGGGGCTCCTGCATGAGGGCCCGGGCGATCCCGACCCGCTGCTGCTGTCCTCCCGACAGCGTATCCGCTCTGACGAACGCTTTCTCGGGGATGCCCACGCGTTCGAGATTGGCCATCGCGCCCTGGGCCAGCGATCCCGGAAAGTAGTTGCCGAGGGACCACGCCGGCGGGAGGTACCCCAGGCGCCCGGTCAGGACATTGGTCACCACCGGAGCCCGCTTGACCAGGTTGAACTGCTGGAAGATCATGCCGATCTTGCGCCGGATCTCCCGCAATTCCTGCTGCGACGCGCCCGTCACCTCCCGGCCGTCGAAGAACACCTTCCCCGATGTGGGCTCGATCAACCGGTTGATGCAGCGAAGGAGCGTCGATTTCCCCGAGCCGGAGAGGCCGATGATGATCAGGAACTCGCCGCGTGCCACCTCGAAGGAGACATCCGACAGCGCCCGCGTGCCGCCCTCGTATACCTTCGTGAGGTGCTCGATCCGTAGGATCGGCTCGGTGCCGCCGCCCACCCTAATCGCCACCCTTCGCGGCCGGCCGGTCCCTAGCCCCAGACCCGCCTCGGCCCGGCGACGGCGCGCACCCTAGCGGGGCTTGATGAGGTCTTCGAGGTTGATGCCCGCGTACTGCGCGACCTCGCGGACGGGGGTGTAGAACGCGTCGAGCGTAGGAACATTGATCTTGTACTTGCTCACCAGGAGCGGGTAGTCCGCAAGCGCTTCGATCTCATAGAGGCTCTTCAGCGCGTCGAGCCCGGCCGGGTCCTGGGAGAAGCGCAGCAGCGCCTTCGTGACCCGGTCCTTGACGTCGCCCGGGAGTTCGCGCCGAAAGGTCACGGTGTCGTTCGGGATGGGATCGGATTTCCAGACGACCTTCAACTTCTGCATGACGTCCGGGAGGGTCTTTTGGACGCTGCCCCGGGCATCTTCGAACACCGATCCCGCGTCGACCCGCCCCTGATAGACGGCAAGCACGACGTTGTTGTGAGAGCCGGCAAAGATCGTCTGGCCAAAAAACTTCTGCGGATCGTACCCGGCTTTCTTCAACCCCGCGAGGGGAAAGAGGTACCCCGAGGTACTGGCCGGATCCACAAACGCGAATCGCTTGCCCTTGAGGTCGGCGAGCGTGTTGATCCCCGCGCTCGATTGAGCGATGATCTCCGCCTTGTAATAGGGCAGGCCGAACCGGACCGTGACGAGACGCACCTCCGCCCCATACTTCTGATGCGCGATCACGTAGGAAAACGTGTTCAACCAGCCGATATCGGCTCGCCCCGCCCCCATCGCCTCGATGACCCCGGCGTAGCTCGTGGCGACGAACGATTCGAACCGGTACCCGGTCGCCACCTCGAGCAGGTGGGCAAGCTTGTTCCCGGATTCCAGGATGGTCCGCGCTTCGCCGGAAGGAACGAAGGCCATTACCAGCTTCGTCTCCGCGGGAGATGGGGTCACCGACACACCCGCCAGCGTGACGACGATGAGGGCCGCGGTGAGCCCCAGAGCGCCAAGTCGCCGAATGGTCACGAGATGCCTCCCTCGAAGCGGGGTGTGCGGCCGGCCGGTATTTTCTGGCGGCCGGGAGGTTTCTCCTGCCCGCTACGCGACCTCGCGATCGCTGCGGGGTCGGGCCTTAGAAGAAGGCCCGACCGGGGTCGCCTGCGCGGCCTCGGCCGCCTGGGCCGCCTGCAGCGGGAACGGCAGCGAAGCTAGTTCGTGGCGTCGCACCTCCCACAGGCGATCCAACTCCCGCACGATCTCCACCAGCCGGGCGCGGACGTCGCGGGGAAACGGCCGGCCCGCGCCCCGGCGGTACAGCAGCAGGCGCTCGTGCGAGAGCTGGTTGATCAGCTCACCGGTCGTCGGTGGGTCCGGTTCGCGGGTCCGCTTTTTCATCGCCGGGGCTCCTCAGCACCGCGAGTAGCCGCATGAGCGGCACGAACTGCACCCGTTCTCGTAGATCAGCGAACTGCCGCAGTCGGGGCAGACACCGGCGAAGGTCAGCAGCGGCTGCTGCACATCCTCCGCCGCGATGGTCGATGGCGGGGCACCCTCCGCGAACACGGCCGCCGCCTCCCGCTTCATCTCGCCCGCCCCCACGCCATACGTGTGCCCGTTCGTGAGCTTGGGTGCGGGCAGGCGGTCGGCCATCGGGAAGACGGAATCGGGGCGAAATCCGGACCCGTACAAAGTGCGGCCCAACGCCAGGGCCACGCCCTGGGCCACGGTGGATACCCGGACGACCGTCCCATCCGCAGATCGGTCGATCGAGACCTCCCGAGACTGCACGCGCCACAGTTGCTCGATCACATCGCGCGGGTCGGCCCCCGTGCGGAGCGCCAGCGAGGCCATCCGGCCGATCGCGTCGGCCTCCACGTCGAGCGACTGGACGAAGACCTCGCACACCCCCGCGCCGTCCTCGTTGATCGTGACGTAGATCCGGCCCCGAGGCGTTTCGATCCGCTCGGTGCGCCCGGTCGTCACCTTGGGACGCGCCCGCGTGGTCTGCCGCTCGCGGGAGACTGCCGCCGTCGCAGGGGCGACCACCTCCGCCGGCCGCGCCGGCGCGGCGCCTCCGGCCGTCCCCGCCGCCTGCATGGAGCGTTGCGTCCCGGCGGTCAGGATGTTCTCGCGCGAGTCCGCGCGGTACACGGTGATGCCCTTACACCCTTGCTTCCAGGCGTGGAAATAGATCCGGGCCACATCTTCCTCGGTCGTGTCGGCCGGGCAGTTCACCGTGGAAGAAATGGAGTGATCGACATGCTTTTGGATCGTGGCCTGCATCCGCACCCGCATCTCCGGCTGGATCTCGTGGGCGGTGACGAAGTACTCGGGCAGCGTCTCCTCGCTGGCAAGCTCGAACCGCTCCATGTACGCCTTGACCAGCGGATGGTACACCGCGAAGGTTTCCTGCGAGAGCGACTCGCTGCGCCGCGTGTATCCCAGGTCGAAGATCGGCTCGATCCCGCTCGTGGTCCCCGCGAGCGCCGCCCCGCTCCCGACCGGAGGCACGGTCAGCAGGGCCACGTTGCGCAGCCCATGTTCGCGGATCTGCTCGAGCACAGACGCATCAAGCGTTTGAAGGAACCGCCCCTGAAGGTGCTGGTCCCGATCGTACCCCGGGAACACCCCCTTTTCGCGGGCGAGGTAGGTGCTCTCGTCGTAGACGATGTTCTTGACCCGGTCGAAGAACCGGTCCACGAACGCGACCGCGTCCTCCGTATCGTACTTGAGGCGCAGCTTGCACAACAGGTCCCCCAGGCCGGTGAACCCAACCCCAATCCGCCGCGAGTAGAGGCTGGCCTGGCGCTGTTCGGGGAGCGGATGTTTGTCGGCGTTGTAGTCGAGTATGTTGTCGAGGAAGCGTGTCGCCAGCCGGAGTGCCTGGTCCAACTGTGGCCAGTCCACCTGCGCCTGGGGGGTGAATGCATCCTTCACAAACGAAGCCAGGTTGAGATTGCCTAAGCAGCAGCATCCATAGGGTTCAAGCGGGATCTCTGAGTTGCTTACGACTAGGCCATTCGCAATAAAAGATTTCGTATCGAGCACTGTGAGGTCATACACCGGCTCAGTGACTCTCTCATCGACAACCTCTACCACACGAGTCTCGCTGCTCGCTTCGCCAACCGGCATCTTGCGCTGCGCCAGCAATGCCGCAATAATTTCGCGTTTTCGTGGCAGGGCACTCCCGATGAGCCGGGCAAAGCGCTCGAACGATGGGTAACTCGTGATGCACAGTTTGTGCACATCGTGCACGCTCTTGTACGCTCGCCGCTCGCCAGCTTTCGTGACGTATGTGAAACCACTTCGGTGCGCGTTCTTCCTCTCAACTCGGTCCGTCCTCAGGGTCGAGAAGATCCCGAACTGCAACAGTAGCAGTTGAACTTGCTCGAGGAGCTGCCGTGAAATGGAGGAGCAGATGATTTGCTGCCCATGACCAGATTGAATGTGGCCATCAGCATCGAACAACCCGCGCAGAAAACTCGCCGTGGCATCCTGCGGTGCAGTCAAGATCGACTCCGGCACGGTTTTCTCATGCCCCACAGCGGGCCGCAGCCCCAGACAGGCGAGCAGCCGCATGAATGCGCCCGAATGAATGGAAACCCAGGCGCGGCGAGAACCGTCCGTCGTGTGAAGGGGATAGGGCTCCATCGTCGTCGGTTGCAACCCATCCGCGTGTAGGCCAGCAGGGACCGGAATCTTGCGGTGGACGCAACGGCACGTCACACGGTCAATTACGGGTTTGATGTAAGGGGCATCGTCGACGTGCATATGGATGTCCAGCCGCTTTCCATGATCCCGGCGGTTGTGATTGGTATAGGAGCCGTCCCCCACCGCATATCCCAGCAGATAAGCAAGGTCCTCGTCCCAGCGATCCGGGATATTGATCAACGCGAAGTGCGCATCGCGGCGGCGGGGCTGGACATACTCTCTATCGATGTGCAGATGTGGAGAACGATCCCGAAAAGTCGTTGCGATGAGCGCTGGGTCATTAGGATCCATCACCGCAAGCACATCTCCGGGGTTCAACTCGTCGATCCGCTTCCATCCCTTCGACCCATGAAGTGGATCGACCGTGTCGTCGTTGAGCACCTTGACCTTATGATCGCCAGTCCCTCTGACCGTGAAGCCGCTCGTGGTCTCCACTCGAAAAATGCGCTTCACGCCCGTGAATGCCAGCGCATCAGCCGCGACCGACACCACACCTCGCGAGTCCCCGGCACGGCGGTCGATGAGAACCTCCGGAGCCGTTCTGTCCGCCACTGCATTAGCCACAAGCTGGTCGAGACGGTGAATCCCGCTCGGCGTCATGACATAAGTGGATCCGACCAGCGAGCACGGGTTGGTTGTCGTGACATGCATGCCGTTGTATTCAGACGTGCTCCACCGTTTGATCGAGTCCCAGAAGATGACGCCGGGCTCGGCGAAGTCGCGGGCACCGCGGATCAGCTCGCTCCAGATCTCCCTGGCGCGAATCGAGCGCCGCACGTTCACGCGGTCGTTTTCGAAGTAGAGGTCCCACATCGCATCCGCTTCGACCGCCCGCATGAACGAATCGGTGATCCGCACGCTGATGTTCGCGTAGCGGACACGGCTGAGGTTCCGCTTGATCTTCGTGAAGTCGAGCACGTCGGGGTGGTGATCCGCGATCGTGATCATGAGCGCGCCCCGGCGGCCGCTCTGCCCGATCGTCCCCGTGGTCAGCGACATCAGCTCCATGAACGAGGTCGAGCCGGTGCTGGTGCGGGCGGCGTTGTTCACGGGCGCACCCGATGGGCGAAGCACGCTGATGTCGCCGCCGACGCCACCGCCGAGCGAATAGGTCCGCGCCGCTTCCTTCATCCACTCGAAGATGGCCTCGATCGAGTCGTCCTTGATGGGAATGACGTAGCAATTGTGAGAAACGGCGAACTCGGCCACGAATGAATGGTCATCTTCCACGCTGAGGTCGTAGACCGTTCCTCCGGATTGGGGTGTCCATCCACACTCCTTGACCTTCACAAACAGATCGCCATCGACCACCTTGTAAAAGTAGTTAAAAGGAGACTCCTCGAGCGTCGCTTCGTAGTCCCACTTCCCCTCCAGCCAGTGCTGAATGGCCTCGACGTATCGTTGGGTCCCAATGGTAATCCACATGCCGCGGTGCCGTGTATAGCGGAGAATGCCCTCCCAGCGAATGGATGCCACGACTCCAAGCCGGAGAAGAATCGCAAAGACCTGCCGAACCAGATCTGGGTTCGCCAGAAAGAGCCTCGCGAAGTCGTCGTGGACCGTGCCATCGCCTGAGAACAACCCCGCAATAAACGCCTTCTGTACTATCTTCGGCGCCGTCATGAACCACGCCGGAAGGCGCTTGTCGTGGGCGTGGAATGCTCCATCAAAGAAGTTCTTCATAAACTCGACCATGAGTTTGCTGTGCACGTAGACACGCATCCAGTGACCGTTCTGGCCCTCGCGCCGCTGGATCGCAGCTTCTACACCGAACAATTGCTGGGACAGCGTGTAAATGGCTTCCGCGTACGGCTCCTCATCCTCACTGAACGTGAAATACACGCTGTTGTCGGTCATACCGCCTTCCGCCATGAAAAACCCGAGCCACAGGCCGAACCGCGCGTCGAGAGGGACCTTACGGGAGACCCTT
>Ga0070706_100006738_pt1 | contig 10843 bp, 12 predicted proteins | sample KBSK5501metaG_FD_65476 | JGI IMG/M metagenome (GOLD analysis project Ga0070706, IMG submission 65476) | Corn, switchgrass and miscanthus rhizosphere microbial communities from Kellogg Biological Station, Michigan, USA - KBS K5-50-1 metaG | ecosystem: Host-associated > Plants > Roots >...
GTCTGCCGCACTGAACCGCGGCCTCGCGGAAGCCAAGTACCATCTCATCGTCACGCTCGACGCCGATTCATATCTCTATCGCGACGCGCTGCGCAACTTGGTCGAGCGTTACATGAGCGACCCCGTGAGCACGGTCGCCGTGGCCGGCACGATGCTGGTCAGGAATTCGCGCAAGAACTGGGTGACCAAGGTCCAGGAATGGGACTATTTCCACGGCATCGCGGCCATCAAGCGCGTCCAATCCCTGTTCCAGGGCACACTGGTCGCGCAAGGCGCGTTCTCAATTTATGATCGCAGGATCCTGAAGGAGATCGGCGGCTGGCTCGATTGCGTTGGAGAAGACATCGTCTTGACGTGGGAGATCCTCGGCCGGGGCTGGCGCATCGGCCACGCGGAGGACGCCTGCTGCTTCACCAATGCGCCCGACACCTTGCGGCAGTTCGTTCGTCAACGCCAGCGCTGGGCACGCGGTATGATGGAGGCGTTCCGGCGTTCGCCTGGCATTCTGTTCAAGCCGCGCATGTCGACGCTGTTCGTGTGGTGGAACCTGTTCTTTCCATGGCTCGACCTTGCGTTCACGGTGTTCTTCATTCCCGGTCTCGTTCTGGCCGCGTTCGGCGTTTACTGGATCGCGGGACCGCTCACACTTGCGCTGCTGCCGCTGGCGCTGGTGATGAACTTCCTGATGTTCCGCGTGGGCTCCAAGATGTTCGCGGCGCAAGGCCTGCGCGTGCGACGCAACGTCTCCGGATTCCTGGTCTATGCCTTCTGCTATAGCCTGATCCTGCAGCCCGCATGCGTCGCAGGATACTTCTCCGAGCTACTGGGTCTGCGCAAGACCTGGGGCACCAAGTAGTGCGCATCGCGGCGGCGCTGCTCCTCGCGCTGCTTGCGAACGCGGCGCCCGCGCAAACCTCTGCGGCGCTCGGCCAAGCTGCCTTCAGCGACGACACCGACGGCTTCCACGCCTGGTTGGTTCGCGGCGGGGCGCTGTTCGAGCATGCGTCGTATCTCGATTACAAAGGCGTCGCGGTCCAGACGACGCACTACTCGCAGTCCGGATGGAGCCGCGACGCGCCCGGGATCGTCGGCCTGTGGCGTGATCAACGTCGCGATACGCTGGCCGGCGTCAATGCCGAAGCCGGAATCGTCCAAGTCGCCGGCCATACCCGTCCCGTCGGCGATGCCACATGGAGCTTGCGTCCTGCGACGGGAACTGGCGTGGAGCTCATCGCCGCCGGCGGGCTCGTCGAGACACGGCCGGCACTCGACCGGGGAATCGCCTATACGCTATGGGGAGTCGGCGCCGAGCAGGGTCTGGGCGATCGTTTTACCGCCGTCGGCCTCGTCGCGGCGCAGCCATTCACCGACGGTAACGATCGCATCCACGTGCGCGGACGACTGATCTGGGACGCGCTGCCGGAATACGGAATCACTGCACAACTGCGTTGGCGACAATACGAGAGCCGCAAGTCGGACGTGGGCGGTGCGTATTTCAATCCGGACCGCTACAGCCAATGGCTGGCGGGTATCGGTATCCGGCAGCGACACGTCGGGTGGGTATGGAGCGGTACCTTCGCTGCCGGTGAGCAAGATATCAAAGGCACGGGCACCCAACCTTCGTACCTCGCCGAGATCCGCGGCGAAGGTTCGTTGACCGGCGACACCCATCTCGCGTTCAATTTCCTGTACAGCCGCGCAGCGGCCTTCTCGGAATCGGCCAGCTATTGGTACGGCTTGATCGGCGTAACCCTGATCGTGCCGTTGCATTGAGTCTTTCACACATGAGTTATAGCCCAACGCTCAACGCGGCGTTGCCCGCCCCCGCCGGCTGCAATCGACCCTCAGCAGCAAGTTGCTGCTTCCACGAGCGGACGTTCAGTGAATCAGCCAACTGGTGAACGCGGCGGCGGCACGAAAGCCGCTAACGACCCGGAATGCTCGACTACTGGATCAGCTTATCCGCGCGCAGCAACACTGATTGCGGAGTGGTGACGTTAATCGCCTTCGCGGTTCTGAGATTGATCGCAAGCTCAAATATCGCCAACTGTTCGACCGGCAAGTCGGCAGGTTTGGCGCCTTTCAGTATTTTGGCGACGTAGGTAGCCGCGTGGCGAAACGCCTCAAGATCGTCAGTCGCATACGACATCAGGCCTCCGAACTCCACCCACGCGCTCCCTGGGAACATCGTAGGCAGCCGGTTCTTCACTGCGAGATCGGCGATTCGCCTTTGTCGAAGAAAGAGCGAGGCACTCGTAATCGTGATCAGTGCATCGGCGCGCGCGTTGGCGGCAGCTTGGAACGCTTCGTCGACATCAGGGTCCTCAGGGCGGACTTGCAAGGATTGGAGCTGTACGTTAAGAACGCGCGCCGCAGCCTCGTATTCCTTAAAATGAGCCGTCGAGACGGAATTGTCCGGTCTCCAAAGTACGGCCACGCGCGATAGTCGCGGAATGACCTCCTTGAGCAATTCCAACCGTTTTGCGTTTAGATCTTGGGTCAGTGTCGCGACGCCGGTAATATTTCCACCGGGTCGTGCCAAACTGTCGACCGTTCCGTCCGCGACTGGATCAAGCCCCGTCACTATGACAATGGGAATTGTCTTGGTCGCTTGCTTCGCCGCGCGAACCACTACTGTGATGGGAGCTACAATTACGTCGACCTTGAGCTGCACGAGCTCGTCAATGATGCTCGGGACACGGTCCAACTTTCCCTCAGCGCCGCGATACTCGATGGAGAAATCTCTTCCTTCGAATTGGCCGAGATCGCGCAACCCTCGACGGAGTGCTTCGACGTAAGGTCCTTGATCGGTGGCGCTGCCGGTTCCTGACACGTAACCGATACGCGGGATTTTCACTCGCTGCTGCGCGCGCGCGGCGAGTGGTGCCGCGACTATGCCGCCCGCAATGCAGCCGACGAATGCTCGACGATCCATGGCCGGGTTGCCTCCTAGGCGAACGGGAGTCTGGAAATGCTACGCTACCCAAAGCGTGCTTCGTCGCCTCGATGAATGGCCCGTCTTGGCTGGCCGCTGCCGGTGAACGTCCGCATTGGAGAACGGGGCGCTATGGCTGCTTGTGGCCGGTCACGGAAGTTCAGGCGGTGCAACTGAGCGGCCGGTGCATAGTGCACAGCGGCCATCGAGGCGCGAAGGGCGGCTATCGGCAACAGAGCTGCCGGTGGGCGCCTCTGTTCCAATGGGCGTGAACGACCCTCGGCCGACCTTTGCGACCGACCGCTATCTGGCAAGCCCTCGCAATCTCCGAACGCAGCGCCTGCGGCTTGTCTACGGAATGCTGTGCCCAAGCATCGAGCGCCCCAGACGTCTAAATTCGGATCTCGGTCGTGGGATTAACAATTCACCTCGTCCCTTCGCGTCGCATGTCCTGCGTGTCTGTTCTATTTCAGGATTACTGCGGATTAGCAACTTGCGCGCTGCGGACACACCAGGCGTTTAGCTGAGTGTCCGAGTTCGCGGGAATGGTACCAAACACGAACTCAGGCCGAGATGGTGGAAACGCCATATTGGAGAGACTTACGACGTAGACCTGAGTGGCGTCGAACCAGTAGTGGGTAGCCGTCCAGTAAAGGCCACCGCGGACATTCGTAAACGGATGTCCCGCGGGAAGAGCAATTCCCGAACTGATCGAGGCATCGATCAACGTCAGCATTTCCTGCATAGTAGGAAGCCGCCAGCCGAGACGGTTACCGACCGCGATATTGGGACATATATCGCTGCTCATCGCCTGATAGTTACCAAAACCGGCCTGCGTTCCAGGCGCTTGGAGCCAGACGAGACCTGTCTCACGGTCCAACACTGCGGCACTGCTCAAGTTCGACAGGACAATGAACCGCGTGCTCGCCGGCAGCGTCTGGTCCCACGATGGCGTGGCGTAATACGGTCCCACGGCGTCTGCGGCGGCGGGACCGGCACCGAGCGCAAGCAATGCCGCTGTCACGAATCCAAATGCATGCATGAGTCCGTGCTTCATGGTGTTCTCTCCTCGTCTTGTTACCCAGCAAACTGCGCGAAGCAACATGGGCAACCTCGCGCACCAATTTCTCGTCTGGCTCATCGTCGCGCCAACTCTTGCTCCAAGACCTCCTGCGCCCGTGTGCGCACTGACTCGTCCGAATCGACGAGCGCATAGGTCACCGGGTCGAGCGATGCGCCCGGCCGTCGCGCCCAGGCATCGAGCGTCTGGATTCGCACGTTCGGATCGGAAGCGTCGAGCATCTCCGCCAGCCAAGGCGGCGGATCTTCTGTCTGGTATTGATCGGGCCGTGGCGCGCTGGGAGCAGACAATCCTTCGGTAGTCTTCAGTTCGTAATGCGCCGCGGGAGGAGGAGGTGCCGCGTGGTCAGCCGCTGCGGCTTGCGCGGCGACCACTTGAACCGGGCGATCTAATACCGCCGGAGACGGCTTGCTGCAGCCTTCAAGAACGAATGCGGCCGCGAGGACCGCGAACCAAACACTGGGGACGAGATGGCGCGCCACCTCTCATCCTTACGCAGATCGACCTAATTGCGGCGCGCGCGTTTGGCTAGGCGCCGACCACCCAGCACCGCAAGCCCAGCAAGGACCAGCGCGAGCGTTGCCGGTTCTGGCGCTCCCTGCACGACCGTCGTGCCCTGGATGCTGAAGTTGGGCTTGTTTTCTTCCTGGCCGGGAATGAATTGGAAAAGGATGTAGGCCAAGGCACCGGCGCCCGAGGGTCCGGTCAGGAGCGAAGGGTATTCGCCCGCTACCGTATCGACCTCCCCGAAGGCGTTAAACGGGAAGCCGCCGAGGATGAATGAGAGCGAGTTGAGGTCGCCTGGCGTGAATTCGGCCCCGTAGATGCCCGAGGTCCCGTCACCAGGATCGACTTCCTGAACGACGGCGGGATCGAAAGTTAGAGTGAATTGCCAGAATTGCAGGTTGCTCGCGCCGGAAATGTCAACCGGCAGCAGGAAGTCATCCGGTGGGATAAGGGGCGGAACGGTCATGCCGAACAAGTACGACCCGTCGGTCAGGTAGCTCGGCACATCGGCATTGTTGGTGATCGGCGTGCCGACCGAGATGATTGGGTCAGCCGCGGCCCCATACGAAATAAGCGCCGCGGTCGATGCGATCGCGAGCACAGCCAACCAACTATGTCTTCTCACCATTGATCTTCCCCCCCCGCCTGGCATCCCTGTTTTTGTTGTATTCGCACCAACTATCGTTGGCCAATGGCGCTGCCGACTAGCTCTAGCACCGACCATGCCAAGCAAATGAATCAATCGGTTAACGATCACGTAGAGTATAGCTGTAAGAATTGTCGACACGCGAGCGGCGCGGAGAAATTGGCGCCCTGTTGGTATATACGCATCAGCCGACGCAAATCCGCCATCGAAGGCACAAATCGCCAGCCGCCTGCGGGGACAGAATACTGTGCAGCACAACCGACGGCACGCTGCCTTAGTACGCGTGAATTCCGAACTGAGTTATTTCGCTCCTGCGCACGCTTTGCCCACCCGTTAGAAGAACCCCAGCGCGGCGCCGGCGGTTGTACGCGAATCACCGACGGCCGCTTTCGGGATGGCAGTTTTCCAAGGCAAACGGCAGCTCGTGGGCCGGTGACCGCCACTGACCCGCGCGCGCCGAATGGCCGCTCCCCCGTCTGAAGCGGTCGGTCAGTTAGCGTCAGTCGACGGCAACTGATGGCCGAACCGAGGACCGCGAAGCACCGATATGACCTGACACCGTCCGCGAGATTCAGGTCTCAATTAGGACAATTCAAATGCAATGCCGGGCTTCCGCAATCTCGCGGGGCGCCACACTATCGCGAAAGCCCTCGCTGCCTGCCAAAGCTCCAGATGACTTGATCGCCGTGTAGTGTTGCGCCCATGGTTTGACCGAGCCGCTTCTCCAACACCGGCCGCCACGGCACCAGGCTGAAGCCGAGTCCGTCGTCAAGCATCGCGAAGCGCCCGCTGGCGGTGGAGATCATGCGCCGATACACCCCTGAAGTGGTTTGTCCGTCGCCGAGGGGACGATAGTCGAGCCCTGTTTCGGTCGCCAGAGTCTTCGCTGTCGCGTCGAGCTCGCGCTGCCGTAGCATCGCGAACAAGTTCCTCGGCAGCCTTACGACGCCGTTGTCGCGCTCTGCAACTCCTTGCTCGATGAGGAACTCTTCCCGACGCTGTAGCGCATCTCTAACCGCAGCCCCAAATCCTGTATTCGCGAGCGAGTTCTCGCGGGTCACGAGCTGCCGATCGAGCCAAGGCGCACCCATGGCGGTCAGCTGCTTGTCGATCGGCAGGTCGGAATGCTGCTTGATCTCGACGCCGCCGGTGCGCTGCCGGTCATAAGCCTGCCCGCGAGTGACCAGATCCGCAGGCACGCGCCAGACGCCTTCCTCTATGCGTTCCACGATCCCCGCGCGCCGCAGCGCCTCCAAGCGCCGACGTGGGCGTCAACGATCTCTTCAGGATCGACTTGCCCATCTGCCCTGGCTTGAAGACGCTCGCGATGCTCGGCGGTTAAGTAGAGGCCGTCTTGGCTTAGCGCGGCGATATTCCGGTCCGCCACCCGCGGCCGCGTCGGCCGGACTTCGACGATGCTGCCGCGTGCGAATTCCGCGGGATCTCTCTTCCCGAGGCGGACATGGTGGGCTCGCCCGTCGATGCCGTCGACGATGGCGTAGCCGCGCTCGTCGAGCTGCTCCAGGTACCCCGTGGCGATGACCCGCCCGATGATTGGTTTGGTTGCCCTGGCGGCATCGTAGATCGCGAGTTCGCGCTGCTCATTGCCCAGGGCGCGCTGCATCGTTCGGACGATGTCGCCGCGCTCTCCCAGGGCTCTCAACGTCGCCTCGACGTCGGCTCTCAGGGTCCACGTTCCATCGCCCTGCTCTTTAGCCAGACCCACATCGACCTCGATCAACGTGCACGGATAGGCGGCCGCAAGCTGCCACCGGATGATCGATCCACACCCTCCAAGGACGCGATGGTGTCAGCCTTGGTGGCACGACTTGGACACGAATACCGCTCCGTTGCGCGCTGGCATCTGGACAAAGTGGGATGGCAAGCGCCGGATTCGAGCTGTCACCGGAAGCGTATTTGCGCCCATCCCCGGGATGCCGCACGGGGCGATGACTGCTATCGAGGAAGAGCGCGCGACGGCGGCTGCAGCTTGCGTCGCCGGCGACACGACTAGCGCAACATGGCGAACCGCAGCGTCGCACTGAGATGAGCATTCGGGTGATGACCTGGGCCTGGTCCATCGCGCTACCGCCGACGCCCAAGCTCGTGCTCATGGCCCTCGCCGATATTGCCGATGACCTCGGCATCTGCTGGCCCAGCCACCCTACTCTCGCGGCAAAGTGTTCGATGACGGATCGCAACGTGCGACGGATTCTTAGCCTGTTGCAAGCGCGGAAGCTGGTCTTCATCGAGCCGCGCTTCAAGACAACTGGATCGCGCACAACGAATCGCTATCGGCTGGCGGTCGACACCCCCCAGGACAATTTGTCCGGGGGGCCCCGGACACCCATGGCAGGGGGGAGGGGGCAGCCCTGTCCAGGGGCCCCGGACACTCGTGTCCTAGCAACCACCACTGAACCGTCTATTGAACCATCACTACCACCACCGGCGCCGGACCGAGCGACCCGACCGTGCGCACCGGTTGGTGGTGGTAGTAGTGATCTTCTCTATCCCAAGACCCTCACCCCCAGGCAAAGCCAGGCGCTGCAGGCTCGCTTGATCGTCTTGAATCATGCCCAAGCGCAGGAAGTGCTCGATGAGCTCTCAGGGCGCATGGCGATCGCCCAGGTCAGGAACCCGCTTCGGTACTGTACGACGCTGATCGAGCGCATGCAGCGTGGCGAATTCTTACCCGAGCTCGGGCTTAAGGTTGGGGATGCACGACAAGCTGAGCGCCAGGCCGAGCTCGCGCGAATCGAGACGATTTCTGTAAGCAGGTCTAGAGCCGGACCACGCGAGGTCCCGATCGAGTTCCGCGAAGCGATGAAACGCATTCTCCCGAGATCGCGTGTGCTTTCCAAAAAAGGCTATTGAAGCTCCTGGGCCGTGCGCGAGATGAACACTTTCCTTACCGACGAAGAACTGTTCGTACTGACTGGGCGTCGGCGAGCAAAAGCACAGGCAGAGTTCCTCCGCTCGCGTCACATCCGGCACATAGTGAATCGTGCCGGGCGCGTGGTCGTCGTGCGCGAATGGCTGACCAGCGAATCGAAGGCGGCGCCGATCGAGCCCAACTTTGCGGCTCTAAAGGCACTGGCGTAGCATGACCGGTCCTATGGGTCGCCGCCGCCAGTCCAACTTGGACTTGCCCGCTCGGATGTATTTCCGGCGCGGACGCTATTACTAGGGCCGCGACGACATTGCCCTGGGCGCCGATAAGCGCGTGGCACTTCATCGCTACGCCGAACTCGAAACCGGCGGCGCAACTCCGGGCACGTTCGCTGATGCCGTCAAACTGTATCGCGAGCAGGAACTGCCGAGCAAGGCCGCCAAGACGCGCGAGGAATACGACCGACAGCTCAATGTGCTGTGTGTCGCGTTCGGCCATGTACCTCTCGATGGCATTACGCCCGCGCATGTTCGGCAGTACATGCGCACGCGCGGCAAGCCGATCGCCGCAACGAGGGAAAAGGCACTGCTCTCGGCAGTCTTCAATTTTGCGCGCGGCGAAGGCCTGACGACCGCCGCGAATCCGTGCGCCGGTATCCGCGGCACGAAGGCGCACCGCGAAAGGTACGTAACGCACGAGGAACTGAGTGCTGTGCTTGATCGCGCGGATCCGACGCTGGCCGGATTCCTCGAACTTTGCTACATGACGGGCCAGCGGCCTAGCGATGTTCTTAAAATGCGCCGCCAGGATGTGCAGGACGGCCATTTACTCGTCACGCAGCGCAAGACTGGCGCCAAGGTGCGCATTGCGGTTGTCGGCGCTCTCGCGGTCGTTCTGGCGCGGCTTGCCGAAGGTCCGGTAGCATCGGTGTGGCTCGTGCATGACCGTCGCGGGCAGCGCTTTACATTGAGCGCGATGCAGCGTCGGTTCTCGAAGCTATCGCCAGGATGGCAGATTCGAGACTTGCGTGCGAAGGCGGCAAGCGACGCTGATACCTCAAAACATGCGCAGGCTTTGCTTGGACATTCTGCGGCGACAACAACCGATGGCTACATCCGTCGACGCGTCGGGGAGAAGGTGCTGCCCATCGAAATTGCGGGCAAGCCGCAAAGTTTTGCGGGCAAGGATTCCAACGAGCCCCAATAATATATAATTGAATCAACGCGGAGAGATGGCCGAGTGGTCGAAGGCGCCTGACTCGAAATCAGGTTTAGGGCAACCTAACGGGGGTTCGAATCCCTCTCTCTCCGCCACTTTCCAGGCAATTGACGCTTTAGCGCTTGTCCGCAATTCCCGGAATGTTGTCCGCAATTCCGCGCGGTAACGCTTCCGCCAGACCGCCTTTACGGTCGCGCAAGTAGATGTCGGTTGTGCTCCGTTGAGTGTGCCCGAGCCCCCGCTGCGCTTTCTCCGCGTCGCCGATATCGGACCCGTACTTCGGTCGCAAGTCGCGGATCTGAAAGTCGGTCACCTTCGCTTCCTTGCACGCCTTCCAGAATCGCTTGCGCATGGCCTGGAGGTTCATCCCCTGACCGCGCTCGTCGAGCACCAGGTACATCGCCTGCACCGGATAAGTCTGCGTCGATAGACGCGCTAGAACGCGCTCCAGTGGGCCGGCGATCGCGAGCCGGAGCTTCGTACGAGTTTTGGCCTGCCGCACCCATAACGCCCCGTCGCGCACGTCCTGCCGCGTCATCTTCAGCACGTCCGATGGCCGCTGCCCGGTCAGGTAGCAGAGATCGAGGAAGTCTCGCAGCGGGCGATCGGCGGCGCCGTAAACCGCGCTCAGCTCCTCGTCGCTCACGTAACGATCGCGCTTGCTCCTGGCACCTCGCACGCCGGCGCATGGATTCGCTGCATTCGTGAGGCGCGAAATCCGAGCGAAATTGAAAACCAGCGAAAGAAGTGCCTTCTCCCGGCTGCCGGCGACCTTTGGCCGCAGCGACAGATACTCGGCAACGTCACCCGGCCCGATGTTGTCCAGCGCCACCCGCCCGAAAACCTTTGTCAGCGTGCCGAGCTGGCGCCGGTATTCCGACTGCGTTTTCGGAGCACGCTTCGGCAACTCCTCACGCTCGTACTTTGCTGCGGCGAGGGCAAACGTCTTGAGCTCGTCGGCAACGCGCTCGCCGCGAAGCTCAGCCCAGCGGCGCAGCGCAGTGGGTAAATCGGCTCCGAGCGCTACCTGGTTACGCCCATAGTAAAAGCGGTCGCGCTTACGCGCCATTCCTGGCGGCAAATCGTGATCACGCGTACGGCGGCGGCCCATAGTCGTCGGCAATCTTACGCCCTCGTACTTATCGCCGCGAAATCTGGCCGCGCTGCCGACTTGGGCGCTTCCTCGGTCACCATGCGGCGTTCGTAGTAGGCTCGCGCGACTTTCGGCCTTCCATCCGCGTCCAAAGCTAGGCGCCAGCGGTATCGGCGCAGCCACGCGACTTGCGCTGTCGGACGCACGCGGCCGGTCAATTCGCGCAGTTCGTTGGTCGTCAGAAACATCGCGCAGCTCTGGACGTTTTGTCTTCGACCCGCAGCAAACTACCGACCCAAATACACCGCCGTAATTTGCTCGCGGCCGTGGCCCATCTCGCGGCTGATGACCTCGCGCGCCTCGCGATCGATCGCCTTCTGTTTCGCCGTGAGCTGCTTCGACCTCGGCCCGCCACGCGCCGGACACTCCCGGCCAGTCAATTCTTGATAGCGTGCCTGCGCATAGAAGTGGCG
>Ga0070706_100006740_pt1 | contig 10841 bp, 11 predicted proteins | sample KBSK5501metaG_FD_65476 | JGI IMG/M metagenome (GOLD analysis project Ga0070706, IMG submission 65476) | Corn, switchgrass and miscanthus rhizosphere microbial communities from Kellogg Biological Station, Michigan, USA - KBS K5-50-1 metaG | ecosystem: Host-associated > Plants > Roots >...
CCCGGGAGGAGCACCGAATTGGCTGTTTCAGTGCGAAACGCTGACTCTTCGGTTACACGTCAATCACTGGTCATGCCGCATGCTGATATTAATGGGTTTGCGTGCGGCGGGTGTTTGTGGCCAGTACGCTGATGGTTCGCGCTCCGGGGGCTGACGGATACTGAGATGAAGGAAAACGACTCAGCTGACGCCGGCGAGTACGCGCCCGGTATGACGCTCACCGGCGAGAAGCCGAGGCAGGCCGGGTCGTCCGCCGGACCTGGGGTTCCGGCGTTCTGGCGGGGCCTGGAGCGGCACGGCGCCGACCGGCGGAACCTTCGCCCCATCGTCCCCCGCGCGGCCGGGCTGATCTGCATGATCATCGGGCTGAGCGACATCATCTCGATCATCCTGCCGCAGTGGCAGGACAGGCTCCGGTCGATGCACCGCATCACCGCCGCGGTACCTGGCACGGTGCTCCCCACCGGCACGGCGGTCGCCGGCACAGCCGTCGTGATCATCGGCCTGCTGCTGCTGATGCTCTCGCACGGGCTCCGGCGCCGCAAGCGCCGGGCCTGGCAGGCCGTGGTCGTGCTGCTCACCTTTGACATCGTGATTCACCTGGTGCGCGGGCTGCACGTGTGGCTGGCGGTGGTGTCCTTCTTCACGCTCGTCGCGCTGCTGGTGTTCAGGAACCACTTCTACGCCCGAACCGACCCCAGGACCAGGTGGCAGGCGCTGTGGGTGTTCTGCGCGCTCGCGGTGGCGGACGTGGCCATCGGCCTGGGGTACATCCTGCTGGCCCGCGGGCTCGCCCGGGACTACTCCTTCGCAGCGCGGCTGCAGCACGTCCTCTACGGGCTGGTCGGGTTCTCCGGCCCGGTGCAGTTCGTGCCGGAGAGCCGCGGCGACCTGTTCGACGTGCTGACCACCGCGCTCGGCCTGTTCACGCTCGTCGTGACCGCGTACCTGTTCCTGCGGCCGGCCCGGCGCAAGGCCAGGCTGGGCAAGCAGGACGCGGCCCGGATCCGTGACCTGCTGTGCAGGCACGGCGAGCGGGACTCGCTCGGTTACTTCGCGCTGCGCGACGACAAGAACGTCGTGTGGTCGCCGACCGGGAAGTCCTGCATCTGCTACCGGGTGGTCTCCGGCGTGATGCTGGCCAGCGGCGATCCGATCGGCGACCCGGAGGCGTGGCCGGGCGCGATCAGCGCGTTCCTGGACGAGGCGGCGGGCCACGCGTGGATCCCGGCCGTCATGGGCTGCAGCGAGCTGGGCGCCGAGGTGTGGTGCCGCAAGGGCTGCATGACCGCGCTGGAACTCGGCGACGAGGCGTTCGTCGGGGTGGCCGATTTCAGCCTCGAGGGGCGGCAGATGCGCAACGTGCGGCAGATGGTGTCGCGCGTCGCCAGGCAGGGCTACGAGGCGCAGGTGCGCCGGCTGGCCGACGTGCCCAGGCAGGAGATCGAGGACCTGGTCCGGCAAGCCGGCTCCTGGCGGGGCAGCCCCACCGAGCGAGGATTCTCCATGGCGCTCGGCCGGGTCGGCGGGCCCGGGGATGAGGACTGCGTGGTGGCGACCGCCACCGAGAACGGCGCGCTGCGGGCGCTGCTGCACTTCGTTCCCTGGGGCAGCGACGGGCTGTCGCTGGACCTGATGCGGCGGGACAGGTCGTCACAGCCGGGCCTCAACGACTTCCTCATCGTGGAGGCGATCAAGGCGGCGCCGTCTCTCGGCGTCAAGCGGCTGTCGCTCAACTTCGCGGTGTTCCGCGCCGCGCTCGAGCGCGGCGAGCGGATCGGCGCTGGCCCGGTGCTGAAGGCGTGGCGCTCCCTGCTGGTCTTCGCCTCCCGCTGGTTCCAGATCGAGTCGCTGTACAAGTTCAACGCCAAGTTCTGCCCGGTCTGGCAGCCGCGGTTCTTCGTCTTCCCCAGCACCAGGGACGCGCCGCGGATCGCGGTGGCCGCGCTCGAGGCGGAGGCGTTCCTCGTCTGGCCGCGGCTCGAGCTGCGCCGGATCGCGCGCAAGTTGGGCCTCGGCAAGCTGCGGCGGTGGCTGCGCCGCCGTGCGCGCGCCCGCCCGCCCCGCGCGGCCTGACGCCCGCCGCGCTGCTGCCCCGAGCCGGGCTGACGACCGCCACCGTGCCGCCGCGGCACATAGGCTGGCGGGATGAGCGGACACCCGGCGGGCGGCGGCCCGGACGACCGGCCGGGCCCGCTGCCCGGCGTGGCCGGCGCGGGCCGCTGCCTGGTGATGGGCGTGGTGAACGTCACCCCTGACTCGTTCTCCGACGGCGGCGCGTGGTTCGGCACCGACACGGCGATCGGCCGCGGGCTGGAGCTCGCCGCGCAGGGCGCCGACCTGGTGGACGTGGGCGGTGAGTCCACCCGGCCGGGAGCGCAGCGGGTGTCGGACGCCGAGGAACTGCGCCGGGTCATCCCGGTGATCAGCGCGCTGGCCGCGGCCGGCGTGCGGGTGAGCGTGGACACGATGCGCACCCGGGTCGCCGAGGCCGCGCTGACGGCCGGGGTGTGCCTGGTCAACGACGTGAGCGGCGGGCTCGCCGACCCGCAGATGCCGCGGCTGGTCGCGAAGTCCGGGGTGGCGTACGTCGTGATGCACTGGCGGGGACACAGCCACGACATGATGCAGCGGGCGGTCTACGGCGACGTGGTGGCCGAGGTACGCGACGAGCTGCGGCGCCGCGTCGACACCGTCGTCGCCGAGGGGGTGGACCCGGACCGGATCATCCTGGATCCGGGGCTGGGCTTCGCCAAGCGTCCCGCGCACAACTGGGCGCTGCTCACACGGCTCGACGAGATCGCCGCGCTCGGCGGCGGCCGGCGCTTCCCGGTCCTGGTCGGAGCCTCGCGCAAGAGCTTCCTCGGCAAGCTGCTCGCCGGGCCCGACGGCACCCCCCGGTCGTTCACCGGCAGCGACGCCGCGACCGTGGCGGTGACCGCGCTCGCCGCCGCGGCCGGCGCGTGGGGGGTCCGGGTGCACGAGGTCCCGGACAACGTGGACGCGGTCCGTATCGGCATGGCCTGGCGCGCCGCGTCCCTGGCGCCCGGATGAGCCTGGACCGCGTCGGCCTGCACGGGCTGCGGGTGCACGGCAGGCACGGCGTCCACGACCACGAGCGCAGCGAGGGCCAGGACTATGTCATCGACGCGGTGCTGGGCCTCGACACCCGTCCGGCCGCCGCCGGCGACGACCTGTCCCTTACCGTCGACTACGGCCAGCTGACCGCGCGGCTGGCCGCCGTCGTCGCCGGAGAGCCGGTGCGGCTGATCGAGACGCTGGCCGACCGGCTGGCCGGCGTCTGCCTGGCCGAGCCCGTCGTACTGGAGGTCGAGATCACCGTTCACAAGCCGCACGCGCCGCTGCCCCAGGCGTTCGACGACGTCACCGTCACCATCCAGCGGCGCAAGACGTGACCGCGCCGGCGGCGCCGGCGCGAAGCCGCGTCGTGCTGGCGCTGGGCAGCAACCTGGGCAGTCGGCTGGAGAACCTGCAGGGCGCGGTCGACGCGCTGTTCGACGCGCCCGGCCTCGACTTCCGCGCCGCGTCGCCGGTCTACGAGACCGCGCCAGTCGGCGGCCCGGAGCAGCCCGACTACCTCAACGCCGTGATCACCGCGGACACCGCGCTGCCCAGCCGGGCGATCCTGGACCGCGCGCACGGCGTGGAGGAGGCATTCGGGCGCGTGCGGGAGGTCACCTGGGGACCGCGCACGCTCGACGTCGACCTCATCGTCTGCGGCGATGAGATCAGTGACGATCCCGGGCTCACGCTGCCGCATCCGCGGGCGCACGAGCGCGCCTTCGTGCTCGCGCCGTGGCATGACATCGAGCCGGACGCCGAGATTCCCGGGCGCGGCCGGGTGGACGAGCTGCTCACGGCCGTCGGCCTGGACGGGGTACGGCGGGCCCGCGACAGCGGGCTGCAGCCGCCGGCATGACCCCGACGCAGACCCGCTGGCTTGTCACCCTGGGGGTGGCGAGCGCCCTGGTGGTGTGGCTGCTGCTGCGGCACGTCTACGCCAGCCTGGCGCCGCTGCCGTGGACGCCGGTGCCGACCCTGCTGATCCTCGCCGCCGCGGAAGCCTGGGCCGGCCGCGGGCTGCGGGCCAGGCTGGCCGGGCGGGACCGGGCGGCGCAGAACGGGGCCAGCGGGTCGCGGCTGCGGCCGCTGCCGCCGATCACGATCGCCCGCACGGCCGCGCTCGCCAAGGCGAGCGCGCACGCTGCGGCGGTCATCGCCGGCCTCGCCGCCGGATTCGTGATCTACCTGGCCGGATCGCTGAACAAGCCGATCCCGCGCGGTGACGTGTTCTCCGCGGCCGGGACGTTCGTCGGCGCGATCGCCCTGGTCGCCGGCGCCCTCTACCTGGAACGGTCCTGCCGCGTGCCCAAGTCCCCGGACGAGCGCGACACCACCCGCGGTGGCGGCTGACGCCTGCGCCGAGCCACCAGCCGCCGCGGCAGCGCGGCACCGCGGCAGCGTGCAGGGACTGGCTGTGCCGGTTGGGTATGCTGATCGCGCTCGTCCGGTACCGGAAGGACTGGAACGAATGGAATCCGACGTGAACGCGGGCCGCGCCACGGCGCAGGCACGCCCGCATCCCGCCAGGCTCAGGATCGGGGTGGTCGGCACCGGCCGGGTTGGTTCCGTACTCGGCGCCGTCCTGGCCCGCGCCGGGCACACCGTGGTCGCCGCCTCGGCGGTTTCCGAAGCCTCCGTGAGCCGGGCCCGCAGCAGGCTGCCCGGGGTGCCGCTCGCCGAACCGCACGAGGTGATGGCCCAGGCCGAGCTCGTCTTGCTCACCGTGCCCGACGACGCCCTCCCCAGCCTGGTCGCGGGGCTGGCCGCGACCGGCGCGGAGCTGGCGGGCCGGCTGCTCGTGCACACCAGCGGCCGGTACGGCCTCGGGGTGCTCGAGCCCGCCGTCCGCCGCGGGGCGCTGCCGCTCGCGCTGCACCCGGTGATGACGTTCACCGGCCGGCCGGACGACATCGCGCGACTGGAGGGCGTCTGCTTCGGCGTCACGGCGCCCGACCAGCTGCGGCTGGTGGCTGAGGCGCTGGTGATCGAGATGGGCGGGGAGCCGGTCATGATCGCCGAGGAGGACCGGGGGCTGTATCACGCCGCGCTGGCCAGCGCGGCCAACCACCTCGTCGCGCTGGTCGCGGAGTCGGCGGATCTGCTCCGCTCCGTCGGGGTCGGCGACCCGGGACGGATGCTCAGCCCGCTGCTGTACGCCGCGCTCGACAACGCGCTGCGGCTGGGCGACGCCGGCCTGACCGGGCCGGTCGCGCGGGGCGACGCCGAGACCGTGGCCCGGCACGTCGAGGTGCTGGGCAAGGCCTCGCCGCGGGCGCAGGCCGCGTACCTGGCCCTGGCCCGGCTGACCGCCGGCCGCGTGCTCGCCGCTGGCCTGCTCGCGCCGTCGGACGCGCGGCGGCTGCTGGACGTGCTTGCCGGCCCCGGCGCTCCAGGCGGCCCCGGCGCTCCGGGCGGGCCGCACGAGCCACCGGACTCGCCCGATGATCGCGGCGGGCCCCGGTGAGCCTGCTGGTGGCGCGCACCAGGGCCGAGCTCGTCGGCCTGCGCCGCGGGCTGGCCGCCCCGGTCGTGCTCGTGCCCACGATGGGAGCGCTGCACGACGGGCACCGGGCGCTGCTGCGGCGGGCCCGTGAGCTCGCGGTGGCGGACGGCAGCGTGGTGGCGTCGGTGTTCGTGAACCCGCTGCAGTTCGGTCCGGCAGAGGACTTCGACCGCTACCCGCGACCGCTGGACGCCGACCTGAAGGCCGCCGAAGCTGAGGGCGTCACGGCCGTCTTCGCGCCGGACCAGCAGCAGGTGTACCCGCACCCACCGCGCGTCACCGTGGATCCGGGCCCGGCCGGTCGGGTGCTTGAGGGCGAATTCCGCCCCGGGTTCTTCGGCGGCGTGCTGACCGTCGTGCTCAAGCTGTTCCAGCTGGTCCGGCCCGAGATCGCGGTGTTCGGGTGCAAGGACGCGCAGCAGCTCGCGCTCATCAGGCAGATGGTCGCCGACCTTGACCTTGGCGTGCGGATCGAGGCGGTGCCCACCGTCCGGGATCCGGACGGCCTGGCCACCTCGAGCCGGAACGACTACCTGTCCGCCGAAGACCGGGCGGCCGCGCTGGCGATCCCCGCCGCGCTGGCGGCCGGCCGGGACGCCGCGGCCGGCGGCCCTGACGCGATCCTGGCCGCGGCGCGCGAGGTGCTGGACCGCGGCGCGGCCGGCGGGCGCGCGCTGGTAGTCGACTATCTCAGCCTGGTCCACCCGCGGACCTTCGCCGCGGTGAGCCGGCAGCACACGGGCCCGGCGCTGCTGGCGATCGCCGCCAGAGCCGGGAGCACCCGCCTGATCGACAACGTTCCGCTGACCCTGCGCGGGGAAGGCTGACGCCATGCTGCTCACGATCGACGTCGGGAACACCAACACCGTGCTCGGGGTGTTCGACGGCACCGAGGTCATCGAGGACTGGCGGATCGCCACCGTCCCGGACCGCACCGCGGACGAGATCGCCGTGGTCTTGCAGGGCCTGCTCGGGCAGAGCGCGCGCGTCAAGGACGCAGACGTCACCGGGATCGCGCTGTGCTCCACGGTGCCGTCGGTGCTGCACGAGATGCGGGAGATGTGCCGCCGCTACTACGGGGACGTGCCAGCGGTCATCGTGGAGCCCGGGGTGAAGACCGGCGTGCCGGTCCGGGTGGACAACCCCAAGGAGGTCGGCAGCGACCGGATCATGAACGCGCTCGCGGCCGTCCACCTCTACGGCGGCCCGGCGATCGTGGTTGACTTCGGCACCTCGACGAACTTCGACGTGATCAGCGCCAACGGTGAGTTCATCGGCGGGGCGCTCGCGCCCGGCATCGAGATCTCCGTCGACGCCCTGTCCCGGCGCGCGGCCCAGCTGCTCAAGGTGGAGCTGACCAGGCCGCAGCGGGTCATCGGCCGGAACACCGTCGAGTCGCTGCAGTCGGGCATCATCTACGGGTTCGCCGGCCAGGTCGATGGGATCGTGGCCAGGATCACCCGCGAGCTCGCGCCCGACGACCCCGACTCGGTGACCGTCGTCGCCACCGGCGGCCTGGCCCCGCTGCTGCTGGACGAAGTGACCGTCGTCGACTCCTACGAGCCGTGGCTCACGCTGATCGGGCTCCGGCTCGTCTACGAGCGAAACACCGAGGATCCCTGACGGGCAGCCCCAGCGCGCAGCCGGCGCGAGCCGCGCGAAACCGCGGTGCCCGCGACCGGGCGTGACCGGTACCCTCTGGCAGGTGACGCAAGACAGCGAGCTGCCGGAGCAGATGCGGGTGCGCCGGGCCAAGCGGGACCGGATTCTCGCCGCGGGCGGCGACCCCTACCCGCCTGACTTCCACCGCACGGCGACGATCGGCCAGGTGCGCGACCGGTTCGCCGGGCTGGGACCTGGCGAGGCGACGGGCGAGCGGGTTGCGGTGGCCGGCCGGGTCATGCTGTCGCGCCCCGGCGGCAAGCTGAGCTTCGGCACGATCAGGGATGGCACCGGCGAGATCCAGGTCATGATCTCGCTGGACCGTTCCGGCCAGGATGCGCTGGACGCCTGGCAGCGCGACGTGGACCTCGGCGACCACGTCGGCGTCGACGGCGAAGTGGTCACGTCGCGCCGCGGCGAGCTGTCCGTGCTCGCCGACAGGTTCGTCATCACCGCGAAGAGCCTCCGCCCGCTGCCGGACAAGCACAAGGGGCTGACCGACCCTGAGGCCCGGGTCCGGCAGCGCTACGTCGACCTGATCGTCAACCCGCAGACGCGCCGGCTGGCCGAGCTGCGCAGCGCCGTGCTTCGCTCGCTGCGCGAGGATCTGCACGCACGCGGGTTCCTCGAGGCGGAGACCCCCGTCCTGCAGACCGTGCACGGGGGCGCGAACGCCCGCCCGTTCACCACGCACGTGAACGCGTACGAGATGGACGCCTACCTGCGGATCGCGCTGGAGCTCTACCTCAAGCGGCTGGTCGTGGGCGGCGTCGAGAAGGTCTTCGAGATCAGCAAGAACTTCCGCAACGAGGGCATCGACGCCACCCACTCACCCGAGTTCACCATGCTCGAGGCCTATGAGGCGTACGGCGACTACGACACGATCGGGACCCTGACCCGGGAGCTCATCCAGCGGGCGGCGCGCGAGGCGCTCGGCACGACCATGCTGCACCGGGCCGACGGCACGCAGTACGACATCGGCGGCGAGTGGCCGGCCAAGACCGTGCACGGCGCGATTTCCGAGGCGCTCGGCGTGGAGGTCACGCCCGGCACGCCGCTGGACAAGCTGCGCCAGCTGTGCGCCGACGCCGGAATCCTGGTCGAGCCCGGCTGGAACGCCGGCCAGGTGGTCCTGGAGATGTACGAGCACCTGGTCGAGGCCAGCACGGTCGGGCCGACGTTCTACCGTGACTTCCCGGTGGAGGTATCGCCGCTCACCCGGAGGCACCGCGACGACCCGCGGCTCGCCGAGCGGTGGGACCTCGTGGCGTTCGGCACCGAGCTCGGCACGGGCTACACCGAGCTGGTCGACCCGGTCGAGCAGCGGGCCAGGCTCACCGAGCAGTCGCTGCTGGCCGCGAAAGGCGATCCCGAGGCGATGCAGCTGGACGAGGATTTCCTGCGGGCGCTCGAGTACGGCATGCCGCCGAGCGGCGGCATGGGCCTCGGCATCGACCGGCTGCTCATCATGTTCACTGGGGAGAGCATCCGGGAGCTGATCATGTTCCCGTTCGTCAAGCCCGAGTAGCGCCCGCTCAGGCCACGATGCGGACAGCCCCGATGAACGCGCTCCAGTAGATCGGCTGCACCTGGACGGTCTGCCCGAAGTCCGGCGCATCCACCATCAGCCCGTTGCCGATGTACATCCCCACGTGGCTGATGTCCGGGAAGAAGAACACCAGGTCACCGGGCTGTAGCTGGCTCCGCGAGATGTGCTCGCCCTCGGTCCACTGCAGCCCCGTGTAGTGCGCCAGGTGGATCCCCACCTGGGCGTACGCCCAGTCGACCAGGCCCGAGCAGTCGAAGGCTGACGGTCCCGCCGCGCCCCACACGTAGGGGTCCCCGCGCCTGGACAGGGCGGCGCGCAGCGCTCGCTCGCCGACCGTGTTGCCGCCGGGGACGGAGATCAGCGGGAACTGGCCGGTCCGGGAGAACGAGGCCAGCGCCTGCTTGAACGCCGCGCCGTTCAGTTTATTGATCTTGGCTTGGATCGCGGCGGTCTTGGCCTGCATCTGCTTGACCAGGCCGCTGACCGCGACAGCTTGCTGCGCGGCGGCCTGCCGCGCGCGGCGGGCGGTGTCCTCCGCCGCCGCGAGGGCGCTGACCTGGTCGCCCTTCTGCCGGTCGAGCTGCTGGATGATCGCCGCCCGGGCGACCACGGTCTGCGGGTCGGTGCTCGAGATGAACTGCAGCGTCGGATCGACGCTGCCCGTCATGTAGCTCTCGGCGGCGAGCTGCCCCACCTGCGCCTGGCCCGCGCCGAGCTGGCTCGCGTCCCTGGCCGCGGTCGCGGCGGCGGTCCGCTCTTCCTCGCGCGCCTGGGACAGCTGGATGCGCAGCCCGTCGTACTGCTCGCTCAGCACGTTGATCTGGCTGGACAGCAGCTTGGCCTGCGCGATTAGGGACTTCAGGCTCGGCGGCGGCGTCCGCTGCGCGGCGCTGCCCAGATCACTAGGCACGACGACGCTTGCCGCGGCGAGAGCCGCCGTCACGACGGCGGTCCGGAACCAGGCCCGGTGCGGACGGGTGCCGGGTGACCACTCCGGCTCGGCGTGCCTGCCGCGACTCGAGCGGTCCACGGACTCTCCTCTCCTGCGGCCAGCGGGTGAGCTGACGGCATCCGGGCCGGAACAGCCCGGCCACGGGCCGCATCCGCCCGGGCGGGCGCGGCCCGAGGATCACCCCGGGGAAGGCGGGTCCTGGGTCCGGGAGCGCTGGCTGCGCACCACGGGGATCGGGGCCGGCGATACCCGGCCGCTCGGCGCGGGTGATCGCCTATATCAGCGATGGAGAATAACGGAACCGGGACCCGACGCGAAGCAGAACCGCCGAATCCATAACGATTTCCGAACCATTCCGGCACCGCAAATTGGCTCACCGTCCGCCAGAGCTCACCGTCCGCCAGAACAGCGCGGCGCACGGCGCCCCGCCGAGGTGCGGTACCGCTCCACTAAGGTGCGGCAATGGACTACACGGTCAGGCGGGCGCGAACCGGCGACGTGCGGGCCATCCGCCGGCTGATCGACGCGAACGTGGCATCCGGGCGCCTGCTCGACAAGGCGACCGTCACGCTGTACGAGGACATCCAGGAGTTCCTGGTGGCCGGGCGGGCGGACGGGACGATCGCGGGGTGCGGCGCGCTGCACGTGATGTGGGAGGACCTGGCCGAGATCCGCACGCTGGCGGTCGACGGCTCGTGCCGTGGACACGGGATCGGCCGCCAGATGGTCGACGCGCTGGTCGCCGCCGCGCGCGAGATAGGCGTGCGGCGGGTTTTCGTGCTCACGTTCGAGGTGGACTTCTTCGCCCGGCGCGGTTTCGAGGAGATCCAGGCCGCGCCGGTCTCCGCGGAGGTGTACGCGGAGCTGCTCCGCTCCTACGACGAGGGCGTCGCCGAGTTCCTCGACCTGGACTCCGTCAAGCCGAACACGCTGGGCAACACCAGGATGCTGCTGCGCCTGTAGGCCACGGCCGATGCTCGCCAGCGCGGTCACAGCAGGCGCAGCTGCCGGGCCAGGCGGGGGCGGGCGGCGGGCGCCGCGGTGCGGGCGAGCAGCCGCGGGTCGACCGCGGCGAGGAAGGGCGACGGCCC
>Ga0070706_100006741_pt1 | contig 10841 bp, 8 predicted proteins | sample KBSK5501metaG_FD_65476 | JGI IMG/M metagenome (GOLD analysis project Ga0070706, IMG submission 65476) | Corn, switchgrass and miscanthus rhizosphere microbial communities from Kellogg Biological Station, Michigan, USA - KBS K5-50-1 metaG | ecosystem: Host-associated > Plants > Roots >...
CGTGCGTGCTGGGAGCACGCGCTGGCCATCTGTGCCCGGCTGGGCGAGGGCCTGTTTCGCCCGCACATCGAGCGGGCGCTCTCGGAGCTCGGAGCACCCGGTGCCGTTGACGAGCAGCCGGCGGGTGCCTCGTAAGTGGTGAATGCCGACGAGCCCACTCCTCCGCGCTGCGGTGAGCTCGCACGTCTCGACCGCCGTGCTGTCGACCGCAGACCCCGCGCAGGCCGGTACACGCTCGGCGGGCGAGACGCACGTCGCGCGCACGGACGCGGCGTTGTGGGCGATCGCCCTGGCTGTCTGGCACGCCGGCTGGCCCGAGCTTATCCGGTCTCCACGCCTCGTCCTGGCCCACGTCTGGGAGGGAGTGGGGTTGTGAAACGCCCTCCTGTTGACAAAAGTGTGATTGGCATCGTCGAGAACGGCATGCACCTCAGGATACGCAGCTTCCAGCTCGCGGAATGCCTGTTGAACCGCGACGAGCTGGGCATGCCGCCAGCGCCAAAGATCTACGAAGTATTGTGCCTCATGGGAGAGATGGTCGCGCTCCCACGCTGAGAGCCAGCGCGGGAATTGCTCGCTGGCCTCATCTGAACCACTTGAGCCGCTCCCGCGTCCAACTTCAGTCAATTCCTCCCTTGTCTCCGAATAATAGAGCTCGCTCGCCTGCTCCTTCAGGCCTGCAACCCGCGCCGGCTCTTTAGCTAGCCAGTGCCACACGCGATGAGCAAGGTTTAGAAGGTCAGCTTCCGACATCGGAATTGAAGGACCGAAGTGCCATTCGCGTGAGGCATTCTCGCGGATGCCGATTCGTCCGCAGAGAACATAATAGAGATCTCCGTCGCTTGAAAGCAAAAGATGAGGAGGCATGAGCCCAAGTCGAACAGTAAATCGCCCGTAGATCTGTACGCGCGGTCCGTAATGGCCGGTATACCTCAACTGTATTCTCACTCCGCACTTTCCTGGAAGGCGCAATAGCAGTTTTCGTAGGCGGGTCCCAACAGGTGGAGGACGAGGCGGTGCACCTTCTCCAGCCGCAACGTTTGGGACGAGCGGGACCCGTCGGGCTGCGTGATGTGCAGCAGATCAATCCCCTCAAAACACTGGAAGAGCCAGCGCAGCGTGGGGCGAGCTGTGGGCTTGCGCACTTGGTCGGGGACGGTCTGCCCGGTCTCGGCCAACCGCTGCCGAATGCGCACCTCGGCCAACTTGTAGACCAGCAGGCACAACGTCATGACGAACGCGAGCGCCATAATGCGCTCTGGCCGCTTGACAAAGACCGACGAGGCGAGAAACTGGGGATCCTTTAAGAAGGCGAAGCCGCGCTCGATCACGCTCTGTTCGTGATAGCACCCGAGCACTGTCTCATCGGGCCACGCCGCTGGATCGAGCAGGTTCGTGCCAACAATGTACGCCGCTCGTCGCAGTGCCTCGCGCTCCAGGGCCAGTGGATCCCGCTCCAGGGTGGCGCGGATCTGCCAGACCTGGGTGGCAGCCGAGGGGGCGTCTTTGCGGGGACGTCCCGGGGTGGGGTAGGTGGGATGGGAGGTCACATTGGACTGGACCTGGAACCAGACGGGAAGGCGCTGGCACGTTTTGGCCAGCGCCGCCGCGGCGTCGGGTTGGCAGGCAAAGGTCTGGTTGCCCAGATGCCAGAGCTGCTTCTCCCAGGTGGTTTGCTCCCGCTCAGCTTGGCGTTGCAGGGTGGCCCGCGCGCGCTCCTCCCCCTCCTGGGTGCGGACCACAATCCAGCGTTCCGGCCCCTGGGCGAGCGCGGGCTGCTGTCGGCTCCACCAGTGGCGCGTGCCGTCCGAACTGCTCTGCCACGTTTTGGGCACGTCCACCGTGCCAACGGTGTCTGAAGATGAAAAGTCCCTGCGCGCCAACCGCTCCTGGATGATGGCTTGGGCGGCGGTCGAGGTCTCAGGGACGCGGCTCACCCACTGCACACCAGCTTGGTTGAGTCGGGCCATGTTCTCGGCGCTGTAGAGCCCGCTGTCGGCGACGTAGACACCCGGCGCCTCCCCGCTCTCCTGCAACTGCTGGGTCAGCTCGGTCACCGCCGCGAGCAGCGCCCGCTTATCGCTCGCATTCCCGTCCAGCGGCTGGAGGAACTGGGGCACGCCCTCCCCAGAGGTCACCAGCGCCAGCATCCACTGCTTCAGGTCGTCACGGTGGTCGCGCGAATAGCCGTAGGTCACCGCGATGACGGCCGGCTCGCCCTCGTCGTCCTCTTTGTCTTCCTCTTCGTCTTCCTCGCGCTCGATGTCCGCATCTGGCCCGTCGGACGCGTACTGGCCATGGACTGAAAACGAGGTGGTGTCGGCATGCAAGCGCCCCACCTCCAAGTCAAACGCCCGGCGCGCCCGCAGTGCTAGCCCCGCAAACAGCCGCGTCACGTCCTGGTCATACAACCAGTCCAGCGTGCGTCCCAGACAGTCGTCGTTCAGATCCTCGGCCATGATGCCTGGTCCCAAGAGATGCTCGATGGGCTTGTCCGCGAAGAATTGCGGCACGAGATAGAGCCGGCGGTTACTGAATCCCAGGCCGTTCAGCACGAGCGCCACCGTCGCCGTCCCCACACTGACCTGCTGGCGGTTGCCTGGTTCCTGCTGGTCGAGCCACTCCGCCACTCCAATCTCCCGGCAGACCTCTGCGACGATCCCGAGATGGTTCAGATGCTCGACGACGAAGCGAGTTACCATACGGCCGCAGACTCCTTCCAACCTTGGTTGGAGCCCACGCTTGGCCCCTGACGTTCACCCTACCCAAAATCCCGCAGGTGGGTCAATCCAAAGTGCGGAATGGGAGGTACTAACTTCAGTTTTGCCATTTTTCCCCCATTGCCTTCGTCCGGTTCTCAGCTTACTACCCAAAATGATCTTACTCCGAACATGTTCAATCTCTCGCCTTGCTCTGCATGATTGGATACCTCTCCTACATTGCTCGCACTGACGACACTGTTAAAAGTGGGAGGAATGTGTTCGAGGCCGGAAAATATCCACTGACGCCACAGACGTACCGCCCATCGGAGAGGGAGGTCTGTTGAACAGAGTTGCCGCGTCATCCGTCGCCACGCACCCGTCATATTCTGCGCGATAAGCTGTTCGTGCGCCGGCCACGCCTACTGGCGCACGCACGCCCCTCTCTGGCGCGGAGAGGGGCCGAGGGTGAGGTTCTGCGGGGACTGGGGGCGGGGTTATCCCTGCCGGGCCTGCGCAATCACGTCGTTGACCGGGCCAGAGCCCATCACCAGTACGACATCCCCCGGCCGGCGCAGCGTGCGCAGGAGCGCGGCGGTCTCAGCGAACGTGCCGCCATAGTGGACGGACCCGGCACGACCGGCGAACGGCGGACGCTGCTGGATGGCGCGCACCAGATCGTTGCCGTGTACGAGGCCGGTATCCACCTCGCGCGAGGGCTGCGTCTCGACGATCACCACCTCGTCGGCGGCGTCGAACGACTCCGCATAGCGCTGCAAGAAGCGGTGTAGCCGGGTGTAAAGCGTCGGCTGGAAGAGGGCAACGAGGCGGCGGCCACGGAAACGCAGACGCGCCGTGGCGAGGGTGACGGCGATGGCGCTGGGATGGTGGGCGTAGTCGTCCACGAAGGTCACGTCGCCGTCCTCGACCAGCTCGAAGCGGCGGTGCAGGCCCTGGAAGGCGCCCAGCGCGGGCACGAGGGCGGCCCGCGGGACGCCGAGCGCATGCGCCCCGGCGGCGGCGGCCAGCGCATTGGCAACGTAGTGCCGGCCCGGCGTGCGCAGGGTGACGCGCCCGAGCGACTCCCCATCCATCACGAGCGTAAAGCTCGTGTCGGCAGCAATCGTGAGGTCCACGGCGCGCACGTCGGCGGGGGCGCCGCTCAGGCCGAAGCGCCGCACGCGACCGGGGAAATCGCCACGCTGGGCCAGCACGTCTGCACACCCTGGGCTGTCGGCGTTGAGCACGAGCGTGGGAGGCGGCACGTCCTCAACGTGCGGGGAGAGGTCCATGCCGCGCAGGAACTGGACGAAGGCATCGCGGATGGCCTCGTACGATGCGAAGAACTCAGGGTGGTCGTATTCGACGGCGGTGAGGACGATGACGCGCGGATGGTAATGCAGGAAGTTGTAGTCGAACTCGTCGGCCTCGTTGATGAAATAGCGCCCATGCCCGAGCCGGACGTTGGAGGCCCACTCGATGACTGTTTCGCCGACCTCGACGGTGGGATCGAGTCCACCGGCGATGGCCAGGCTGCCGAGCAAAGCGGTGGTCGAGCCCTTGCCATGCACGCCAGCAACCGAGACACCGATGCTGCCAGTCATGAGGTACCCCAGCAGCGCCTGCCACTTGAGCACGGGCACGCCGCGCGCGTGCGCGACGACCAGCTCTGGCAGGTCGGGCTGCAGGAAGGTGACGGCCGGGGAGACGACGACGAGGTCGGCGTCGTCTGCGTGGCCGGCGTCGTGACCGATGGCCATGGGCACGCCCTGGCTGGCCAGCGCGCGCGCCATTGGCGAGTCCGCGGCGTCGCACCCCGAGACCAGTGCGCCGCGCTCTCGTGCCAGCCGCAGCGCCGCCGAGATGCCGTGCCCGCCCGCGCCGACGGCATGGATGCGCACGCCCCCCAACCCATGCGGGAACCGCTCCGCCAGCGACAGCTCCGTCATACGTGCTCCTCTGCCACCGTCAAAAAGACCTCACCCCAACCCACTCTCCACACCGGAGAGTGCCGGGGCCCGCCGCGATCGCAGAATTTCACCACACAATTCGCAGAGCTCATAGAGGCCGGAGAGGATGAGAGAAGCGCTGAGATACGGCCTTCTCGCGCTGCGCTCTCGCGCCAGCCGCACCGCGTCGCGCTGACATCTCTTTCATGTCGCTGTATGGACTCTGTGTACTCCGTGTTCTCTGTGGTGAAGATTCTGCTCTGTATGGTCGCGGGCCGCACCTGCGCTCCCTCTCCGTTTAGGGGTGGGAGGCATCTACTGGCTCACGTGCGAACCGATATGTCCAGACCTCGGTCGCTGAGACGCGACCATCCTCCCCACGGGAGAAGGTGAAGAGCCCGCCCTCATGGTAGGCGTACCTCAGGTCGTCCAGCGCCACGCACACGCGCTCGCCCGGCTCCCAGGAGCGCTGCGCCACCAGGTGGTCGCCTTCCACCATGAACGTGACCGTGCCGCCCTCGCGGTCTACGTAGCGGCCGGCACAGGCGGCGAGCTGAGCGGGCGCGGGCGCGAAACGCCGCTCCGGAGCGATGCGCTCCCACAGGTCGTACAGGTGCGCCTGATAGTGGCCGTAGCCCGGCCCCGCGGCGATGCGCCGCCAGAATGGCTGACGGTCGAGCCAGGGGAAGCGCGTCGGATCGCTCAGGTCGTCGTCGCTGAAGGCCTCGATCTGCGCCAGCACCTGCGCGAACGAACGGCGCGAGTCGGCGGTAATATCTTCCAACTCGCGGTCGCGGTTGGCGGCGTAGGATACGGCGTTCAGGCGGTCCATGTCGTCCCAGGTGGCGCCCGGCTCGGGGATCTGCGTGCTCGCGCCGCGCGCCGCGGCGGCCAGCCAGCCGAGCAGCCGCCGCTCCCACGTCGTGACGTGCGCGAGGATGTCCTTGCCGGACCAGTGCCCCTCGCGCGGCGGCTCGCGCATACGCTCGTCGCTCACCAGCGCCACGGTCTGATCGAAGAACGCCCGGTTCTCGCGCAGCATGCGCAGGAGCGTGGCCTTCTCCATTCGCGCCTCCTGGCTGTCTTGCCCGGCTACGCGGTCAGCTCGCGCACCAGCTCTTGCACGCGGCGGCCGTCGGCGCGGCCCCTGGTCTCGCGCGCGGCGGCAGGCATGACGGCGCGAAAGTCCTTGCCGTGTGTGGCAATCAGCCGCTCGATCAGCGCGCGGAGCTCGTCGTCGCCGAGCGCGGCCGGCAGGTACGCCTTGAGCAGCGCCGCCTCGCGGTCTTCTTTGTCGGCCTGATCGGCGCGGCCGGCGGTGCGGTAGATCTGTGCCGCTTCCTCGCGCTGCTTGACCTGCTTCTCGACAATGCCGAGACGGTCTTGTTCGGTCAGCGGCTGGCGAAATTGCTTGCTCTTCTCGTCGGTACGGGCCACTTCTTCGAGATGGAAGGCATTGAGCGCCATGCGCAGCGTATCCGTGCGCACCTGGTCGTGCGCGCGCATGGCTTCTTTCGTGTCCGCCCGCAGGCGCTCTTCGAGCGGCGAGGCGCCCTCAGTCTTTTCGTTCGACATGGTGTCAGGCTCACTTCAAGGCCAGTGCGCATCAGGCGCGCCAGCCGTGATGCACTATAGCACACGCCTGGGAGCGGGCGCGTCGTCGGTGCGCAGGGCTGGAGCCGCTGGCTGCCCTACAGCGGTAGGGCATGCTATCGGAGTCGGCACGTTGCCGTATCCGGGCAGAGCTACTCCTGAGTGGAGGTGCACGATGCTCCGCGCACCCTCCTGCCTGCCCGAGCGAGTTGTGCCCCGCGGCACACTGCCCGGCGTGGGAGATGCACTTCAGGCGTCAGGCCAGGAAGACGGCCATCCCTGGCGGAGAAGGCGCGCGCGCGTGTGGGGAGGCGCTCGGCGAGGCAGACGGCGAAGCAGACGGCGAGGCGGTGCCGCTCGGCGTAGAGATCGTCGCGGGCGGTGTGCCGTGGACTCCAGGCGTGCTCACCTTGTAATAGCCGTAGGCGCCACCCGCGCCGACCAGGAACAGCAACAGCCAAATCAGGGCTGCCTTGCCAAAGGAAAAGTCGCTGGACTCTTCCTCCGGCTCCTCGTCACTGATAAGCCCGCGGCGCAGCGCACGTGGATCGTTCATGGATGGGCGCGCGCCACGCCGGCGCGGGTCGCCGGCATCCGGGCGCCGGCGCGCGGACGTGCCCGGCTCGTCGTCCCACAAGCCGCCGCGGCCAGGAGCCCGCCGCTGCCCGCTCGATCCGGCGGGATTGCCGCCGCGCGGTGGTGGGCGCTGTCCACGCATCGAGCGGTCGTCGTACTCGTCACGGCCTCCCGGGACATACCTGCGTTGTTGTGCGCTGGCGCGACTTGGATCGACCGGCCGGCCATCGCCGCGCGAAGAGGCCGAGCGGTTCCAGTCGTCGCGCGCGCGTGGCCGGCCACCAGAGCCGCCATCATCCCAGCCGCGGGATGATCCCCTGCTGGGTTGGTCGTACGAGCTCGCATGAGCCGAGCCGCCGCGCTCGTAGGCCCGTCCAGGAGGCCGGTCGTCTTCCCCCCGCCGCTCACGTGGGGGCCGGCCGCGTTCCCGCGACTCGTCGTCCCAGCCGGAACTGCCCATCACTCTCCGCCCTTCACGTTGTACGTCGCGCACGGCAACTCCTTTCGTCCGTCACTCACGGCGCACCGCCACCACCCAACCCGGCGCCTCACAGATAGGTCAACATGGCGCGAGTGTACCATACTCTGCCTGCCGGTGCATCCATTTGGGCCAGCAGAGTGACGAATTGGGGGCAATAGAGCTGTATTCTACCGGCGTGCCCAGACCGAAAACCTGCAAGGAGCAGAGCGCGCGGGGCGCTGCTACTCTTCCTCAGGTTCCGGCTCTGGCTCCGGCTCGCGGCGCGGCGGTTGGCGGGTAATCGCGGCGCCGCCGCCTTCCATTAAGCCGCTGATGCCGACGACGCTTGAGCCGCGGTCCGGCTCGGCTGGGACCTTCTCCAGCTCCTCGCGGAGCGCCTGCACCTGGGCACCGAGCTTGGCAGCGGCCACACCTTCGCCAGGCAGGACCAGGCCGTCCGCACCCATACGCACGAGCAGCTTGACATGGCCAGCCTCGGGCGCTTCACGCAGCGAAACCAGCGTCGGGAAGCGCAGCCCTTCCAGCATGAGGCGCTGTCGCGCGAACTCCGCGACCGTCAGCTCGCTCAGCTCGGCGTTGGTGAAGCGCGTGCGCAACAGCGCAACCTGCACCGGGAGGAGATTCTCGGCGCGTAGCAGCACCAGTCCCAGGTCATCCGCCGGCGGGTCCACCGCCACGCCGATGTCGAATTTCTCGTGTTTATCGGCCAGGAGTGTCGCGGGCGCCGTTGGCCCGACGATCACGAAGCCCGCGCCGGCTTCCTGAGCGGCCGTTATGGCGCTCGCGGCGGCGGAGCCTTCAGCGGCTGACTCGACCCCCCACAGCGCGCTGCTCGCCGAGAGTGCGGACTTGAGCGCGCTCAGATCGGTGGACGGCTGCCAGCCGGTGATGATGACGGCGTCCGCGCCATTCTTGATGGCTGCCTCCGCGGCGGCGCTATCCGCGGCGCGGAGGGTCACGACTATCGCCGCGGGGCGGGGAGCCTGCCCGCGAGTGCGACCAAGAAACCCTATGCCGCCACCGCCGCCCTGGCCAATTTGCTGCAATTTATCGACGAGCTTGCCCATCCTGATGCTCTCCTCTGTCCCCATGGTGCTGCATGTGCCGCCACGCGCCCCTTTTCCTGGGCGACGATCTCAGGCGGCACTACCGCATTATATCAGCGAAAGGGGGGAGCAGCCACGCAACAAGAGAGCTCCGCCTGTTGCATCCACCGGCACGCGTGCAGCATAGTGAAGGGGAGGTGGCCAGCCTGCCGCCGTGTGACGTGCCCGCGACCCAGGCCGGCTCAGTATCACATTCGGCAGACGCAGGCCCTCGGGTTCCCCTGCCTGCCGCGGTGGCGACCGACGGGCGCGCCAGCAGAGCGCGCGGTGCCGGGCGCGGAGAGGCACGGAGAGGCGCGGAAGGCGCGAGGGGAAAAGAACCCAAGCCGCGCTCGCCGACATTCTGGCATGATTCGAGATAAATGAGGTGGTGATCAATGCAGTCGCTAGAGGGTGTGCGCGTGGTGGACCTCACCCGCGCGCTGGCAGGCCCGTTCTGCGCGATGACGCTGGGCGACCTGGGCGCGGACGTCATCAAGGTGGAGGAGCCGGGCACCGGCGACGACAGCCGTCACTGGGGGCCGCCGTTTCAGCGCGGGGAAAGCGCCTACTTCCTGTCCTGTAATCGCAATAAGCGCGGCATCACGCTCAACCTCAAGCGCGACGGCGGGCGCGAGGCGCTCTGGCGGCTCATCGAGGAGGCCGACGTACTTATCGAGAACTTCCGGCCCGGCCTGATGACGCGACTGGGCTTCGGGTACGATGACGAGACCATCGCCCGCAATCCGCGGCTCATCTACTGCTCGATCTCGGGCTTCGGCCAGGAGGGCCCCGAGGCCAACCGGCCCGGCTACGACATTATCCTGCAAGGCATGAGCGGCGTCACCAGCATCACTGGCGATCCAAACGGCTCACCCTATCGCTGCGGCCTGCCGATCTGCGACATCCTGGCGGGCATGTTCGCGGCGCAGGGCATCCTCGCGGCGCTGCTGGCCCGCCAGCAGACCGGGCGCGGCCAGCGCGTCGAGACGACGCTGCTCGGCGCCACAGTCGCCGCGCTGGCGAATCTCGCCGGCAGCTACCTCGTTTCAGGTGAGGCGCCGCCGCGCTTCGGCAACAGCCATCTGCAGATCGCGCCCTACGATCTGCTGCACACGTCGGACGGCTACGCCAACGTAGCCGTCGGCAACGATGCCATCTGGCGGCGCTTCTGCAATGTGCTGGACCTGGAAGAGCTGCTGGCCGACGAGCATTTCACGACCAACGGCGAGCGGGTGCACAATCGCCCGGCGTTGCTCGCCGCCATCGAGGCACGCACGACCCAGCTGACGACGGCGGAGCTGCTGGCGCGCATGGACGAGGCCGGCGTGCCGGCCGGACCCATTCGCGACCTGCGCGAGGTCTTCGAGAGCCCCCAGGCGCAGTTTCTCGGGCTGGCCGTGACGCAGGAGCACCCGACCAGCGGCACGATCCGCACCGTCCGCCCGGCCATCGGCCTCTCCGAGACTCCCGCCGAGGTGCGGCTGTCCCCACCTGCCCTGGGCCAACACACGAATGAGGTGCTGGGCGCGCTCGGCTACGACGACGAGACCATCGCACGCTGGCACGCCGAGGGCACGGTGTAGGCGAGCGGCGAGCGCGGGAGGGAAGGTGACGCTGGGATCGCTTCCGGCTCTCACTGGCTGTGCGGCCGCGCAACCCGCACCTTTGCCGGCGAGGAGCAGGCCCTCACTCGCGGACCACGACCGCTACCGCGATGGCTGAACCCAGGTTGGCGCCGATCGCCGGGCCGAGCCATGTCTTCTGGATCGTCCCCGTATAACGCTCGGCCAGGAGGGCATCCATCTCGGCGATTGACTCGACACTGGTGCCGCAGGTGAGTAGCATGTCGATCGCACCGGTCTCCTGTGCCAAGTCGCACAGGCGCAGCACGGCACGCCTGCGCGAACGGACCGTTTCCACCAGTCGCGCCTCGCCCTGGTCGAGAGTGAGGATCGGATGCGCGTCGATGAGGGTCCCGACCAGCTCCTGCGCGCGTCCGATACGCCCCGAGCGCCGCAAGGGCTCCAACGACTCCACCAGCACGAACGCGTGCGTGCGCGCCAGCAGAGCGACGACGCGCTCGTGCACGTCTCGTGCCGACGCGCCCAGATTGGCCAACCGCGACGCCTCGATCACGGCGGGCCACATGCCGATGCCGAGCTGGAGCGAGTCGATCACGTCTATCGCGGCGGGCGCAAGATAGTCCCGCGCGGCCACCGCATGCTGGACGACCTGGCTCAGGCGGCTGGAGGTGTGGATGGACACGATCGCAGGCGCGCCCGCGCGCAAAGCCGCCACATAGGCATTGTAAAAGTCAGCGGGCGGGGCTGGCTCCGTGACGACTCCCCATGGCTAAAGCCAGGGGCTTCTACGGTCTTGCACCGAGGCTGTGTCGTCCCACAGCCAGTAGGGTGGTTTCGTTCAACACCAGAGAGGTGGCATGCGCTGCTCTGGC
>Ga0070706_100006742_pt1 | contig 10840 bp, 5 predicted proteins | sample KBSK5501metaG_FD_65476 | JGI IMG/M metagenome (GOLD analysis project Ga0070706, IMG submission 65476) | Corn, switchgrass and miscanthus rhizosphere microbial communities from Kellogg Biological Station, Michigan, USA - KBS K5-50-1 metaG | ecosystem: Host-associated > Plants > Roots >...
CTTCACCTCCGTTTCTGCTTCCGGCAAAGGTGCAAGTGACTCGCCTCGGAAAGCGGCTTTGAGATTTGCACCGATATCGTTCCCTATTCGAGGGTTACCGAAGGCGATCAATGAGGCCGACCCGCGCTCGGAAGGTTTCTGCCTTTGCGACATCTGTCTCAGGACTCCGAGCGATGGCGCATAGTAGAGAACATAGTCTTCGAGTAAATACCGATCATCTTTTGATTGCAGAGTTTGAAACGGCAAATCCCACAAGGGGCCGTCAGGGATGATGCAGATCGTCTTTTTATCCCGGAGCTGATCCGCGGCCGGCTTAATGAGCACATCGTAAAGCTCGTGCGTTTTGTCAGCGAAGACCGGACTCTGCTCAGCCAGCATGTCCCGCAACCGATGCGCTTGCTGGGCCAGCTCCTTATCCGCGACATTGATTTGATAAACGGTCAGTGCTGGGACTCCTGCTTGTTGTCCCCTGGTTAAGACAAAAAGGTATGTCTTCTCCGTAGTCACCACGTATTCAAGGATCGCGGCCTTATCATCAGTTAGTAATTTGCTGATCTGTTCGACAGTCAAAGTGGCAAGTCTTCCAGAGCTCAGTCGTAGTTCAGGGTGGTAGGCGTAAAGAGAGTCTTGGAAGGCCTCATATCGTAGGCGAGCTGACCCCAGCTGTTCATTCAACCTATTTAACAACGCATCGTCAGAGGCTTTCTTGCTGGACTCTTGACTGATCTGAATGTTCAGAGCAACGATGTTTCCGTTCAGTCTTCTTTCCTCAATCTTCTCCGATTCGGTTATCGCCTTAGCGAAATCAACTTTGCCATTGCTCAGCACATCAAGGAGCACCCGGCCTTTGGCTCGCTCTGCCGCGAGGAGCCCATCGATGGGTTTATCTTGCTTAACAAACAGATCGACCAGCGAACGGTAAGCAGCCACTTTGTTTTCCAGGAAGAGTTGGGATTCAACTTCAGTCCCCGCAACATGGTCACGCATAGCCTCGATTTGGTCGGTTGCCTGCTTGAGGGTTTGGGTAGCAAGTTCTAATTTCTTTTGGGCCGCGTACGATTGACCCAGAGTTGTAGTAGCGAGATATAGAAGCTTCGATAAGTGTGATGCGCGAGCAAGGTCAGCGGCGCTTTCGGCGTAGATAACCGCTTGGGCGTAGTTTCCCATAGCGTAATAGGTCTCTGCTGAGCGCCATAGAACTTCTGTCTGCCGAGTCTTGTTTTCTGCTTGTTTGGCAAGGGCAAGGCTCTCATTCAAAATCTCCAACGCCCCCACGAAGTCCTTTCTTGCAGTTAGAACAACGCTTATCCCTTCTCCCGCTGCGATAATGCCGTCGATGCTTAGGGTCGCCTTTGCTGCCTGCAAGCTGAGTCTGAACTGGGTTAACGCTTGCTCATAATTTGATTGGCGTTGTTCTATCACGCCAAGATTCAGAAGGACTTTCGCTGCCTCCTTGTGCTTACTAATCGAGAGATAGATCTGGAGGCTGTCATCAAGGCTTCTCTTTGCTTGGGAGTAATCCTCTTGTTCCAGGTAGAGGATGCCTATGCTGTTTAGCAAGCTAGCCATTGCGTCTGGGTCCGCCAGACTCTTGACGATCTTCAGGGCCTGACTGAGATGAATGAGCGCTTGAGTGAAGTCGCCGCTGGCTGTATAAAGCCGGCCTAGCGTTTGATGATCGTCAGCGATAAACGTCTGGTAACGCGAATTTTCGCGATTCAACTGTTCGTGGAGGACGAGTGCGGTTCGGAGGTTCTGAACGGCCTGCTCATAGTCACCATCGCGCAAGTGGAGATCGGCAAGCGTGGCTAAAGCTGTTGCCTTAGTAAATTCATCTGGCGGAGTTCCTGGAGAAGCGGGTATTCCCGTCGTGTCCGTTTGCGCAAGGCTTTGCTCGGAATATGATTTTGCTTTCTCATAATCTTCTAGGAGGAAATACAGTCTCCCGAGATCGGCGAATATATAACTGAGATCACGTTGTAATCCTGCCTGTTCAAAAACTCTTCTGCTCTTTTCGTAGGCCTCGACCGCCTTTGATAGTTGATCTAAACCTGAGTGGGCCCGGCCAATGTTGTAGTAAGTTTTCCCAAGCAGTTGTTGACTGTGCAACTGGCTAGCAACTTGGAGCGCAATTTCATAGATAGCCAACGATTGCTCCGGTGATGGTCCGTGATAAGCCTCGAATGCACTCCTGCTTAAAGCGCTCCATAACTGATTGTTGACAAGCTGCGGATGTGACTTCAGCAATTGCTCTCTCGATTGCTCATCCTCATGAGCACGGCAAAGCACAGAGGCCAGCTCGACCTCTGTCTGAATCCTCGGCTCGCCGGATTGCGCAAAGGCCAACAATGGCGACAGAAAAAGAATTAGGATGGCGCGCAAGTTGAGCGACATGATCACTAATAACTAATGGCCAAGTTCCAGCGCAGAGCTAGTGAACAACAGCCTCGCTTTGCGCTGGAGGCTTGGAACGGAGGGACCTCTTGAAGTTAAAAAATTTTCATCAAGGCCATCATCACTGCGGCCCAGTCGATAGTGGGAGCTGGTGCCTTCGGAGCTGAATTCGCTGTTCCCTGCGGCCCTTCGTCCGCATAGGCCGTGCTTGGAACTGCGAATGCCAGCGCTGCGACCAGACATAAAGTAGTTACGACTAGCTTTAGTTTATTCATGATCTTTCTCCTTTTGGGTTGGGCCGCGAAGTTGACGCGGCTTGGGTTAAAGGGTTGTGCTCACTTGAGCAGGAACTCTGTGACAAAGAGTATCGTCGCTTACAGTCGGTAATCTCGATTGTTCTGCTGGCAAACGGATGCGCCCACCCTGCGCTTACCCGATGAGTTAAGCCTTCAGTTCTTAGAACACCGCAGCAATGATCCAGAGGAGTACCGTCGGATCCATTTGCACCGTTGTTGCCGGCGGTGGCGGTGGCGGCGGTGGTTTTGGGCCGGAGTTGGCCGTTCCCTGAGCATGAACAGATACCGTAGGAACTGCCAGCGCCAAGCCTGCAACAAGACAGAGGGTGGCGAGCATTAACAAGAGTTTCTTAGCAGACTTTTTCATATGCATTCTCCTGTGGTGAGCGCCGCCTTGGCGCGGCGGCGTTTGTGAGAGATTTGTTCGAGTAGGAAGTCCAAACTGAGACTGCGGAGTATCCGTGTCTAGATTTACTGCCTTTAACCGAACGTAGTCAGAATCCCAGCCAAGCAGTTTGGTGGAACCCCCGCGCTTGACGGTGGAACGCATGAGAGATTGCCAAGATGTTTTCTAGTTTCTTCATCCTTTTCTCCTTGGTTATTACCGTCGATAGCGCCACGGCTCATTAAAGAGTCCCCATCACTTGAGCAAAAACTCCTTGACGAACAGGATGCCTGCGTAAATTCGATAATCACGATTGGCTTTTTTGGCAAAACCGTGGCCTTCATCCTTAGCCAGAATGTACCAGACCGGAATCCGCTCCTTGGTTGCGGCCACAAGTCGCTCGGCTTCTCCAGCTGGAACACGGGGATCGTTCTGACCTTGAATGATCAGCAAGGGCTTTTTGATCTTTTGGGCGTTATTGAGCGGCGCCGTACGCTCCATAAATTCTCTGACTTTAGGATCGCGCTCGTCACCGAATTCCGCCCTTTGCAAATCGCGGCGCCAACCTTCGGTATGCTCCACAAAACTCGCTAGATCAGAAATCCCGCTATCTGAGATCACCGCTCTTATGCGGTCGCTGTAAGTGCATGCTGTCGCTAGCGCAAGGTATCCGCCATAGCTCACACCCTCAACCAGTACCCGATCGGCATCCAGATCTGGTCGGGTTTTGATCCAATCCAACAGCGCCCCTACGTCTTTCACAGCATCCTCGCGCCGCAAGCCGTCATCCAGACGCAAGAACTTCTTGCCATACCCCGATGAACCACGAACATTTGGGTAAATCTTGGCGATTCCCAATTCATTCAAGAAGTAATTGTCTTCGTAGACAAACTCGGGTCGGTACTGTTCCTCCGGCCCTCCGTGAACGTCAATGATGACGGGACGTTTCCCTGTGAATTTTACGGGGGGAGGATAAAGAAAGCCTGAGAGAGTTCTCTTATCATGTGTTGGCCAGTGAATTAGCTCAGGCTGCGAAAACTTAGAGATATCAACCCCATTCGTTTCACTCTTCGACCAGAGTTCCACTTTGCCTGTCAGAGCGTTGACTGAATAGACATCGTTTGGCGTGCGCGGCGATTTGAAATTGAAAGCGAGGTCAAAAGAGTCTTTGCGCCACTTGAGATCAGAGATGATTCCCAGCGGAAGCTGTGGCGATGTGCACTCCTTGCCAGTGAGGAGATCAAGAAAATGCAGCCGGGAAATCCCTTCTTCGTTTGAGACAAATGCGATGGTTTTCCCATCAGGCGCAAGCTGAAATTCATCAACATCCCACTGTTCAACCGATGAGATATATTTGACCTTTCGAGAGGTCAAATCGATGTAAGCCAATCGTCGAAAATCAGAATCATGATCGGTAACAACGTAAACCCCTTTGCCGTCTTTGCTGAAGTGCGGGTAGTCATAGAGTTCTGGTTGCTCCGTCCTGGGCGAGAGTAGGACTTTTGTACCGGTGGCAAGTTCAACCAACCACAAGCTGCTGGCTGTGTTTGAGGTGAAGTCGCAGTACACGAGGTGCTTATCATCAGGCGACCAGTCATATGCCTTAAAGTAACTTCCTGAGGATTTCGCCAACAGATGATTGGTCTTTGGTTCAAAGGGGTTGATCAGCCATAGGCTGACACCTGAATCACCCGCAGGAGTGGAACTGTAGACTATTTTGTCGCCGGCATTAGACCAGACCGGCTCAGTGTTTCGGGATTTTCCATCCGAGAGAAGGGTCGAGGAGCCTGTCGCAATCATATAGAGGTAGAGTTGGAAAGCTTCATCGCCATTGCTATCCCTGGTGTAGGCCAGGTATCTCTCCTGCGGCTGCATATAGAGGTCGTAGATTCCACTTGAGCGAATGTAGATTGAGGAAGTCTCCGGCCTAGCGCCCGGACTCTCGACACGAGAGATCCAGGCCACGCTGGAAAGACCCTTCAGTCTGATCTCACGTTTCGCTGGATCCCAGCGGGCCAGGGGCAGTCCGTAAATTTGCGTATAGGGATCTAGTTGTCGCGGGAGAGATGCCGGGATTGCAGGAACTCCAATGGCCTCGATGTGCAAGTCCGGTTGAGTCACCTCGCTTTGTCCTGCCAAATTCGGCAAACAAAGACTCAGGAGTGACACCGATACCGAAACGCTGTACAGGCATCTCTTGAAAACTTGCCGCACCATACACCTCTGAAATACAAGCCTGTTTGTGGTCTCTGCGTCGGGGGATCTGCTTTTCTGCGAGAAGACCCAATGTCTTAAACGCTGCTTTACGAATTGTTGAGGCGTCGAATGCTAAGGCAGCGATTTGAGACCGTCTGTCATTTGCATGGCAGCGGTGAATGCAACCACACGTGCAAGCAAATGCGGTCCTGTCAATTGGCAGTGACGTACAAAAATTATTCTTACCAAAGGTAGAAAGTCTCGGAGTGGACCGTCTTTAGATCTTACAAGGCAAAACTTGACCGCGAGTCTTTCAGCTTCGCAAAAGAAGATTGTCCAGAAGAGATTGAGACTGATGAGCGCTTCAGCTACAGAAGTGTCCTTGCACAATCGCCTGCTGCAAGCATTGCCAGCGGCCGACTACCAGCGCCTGGTCCCTCGATTCCGACGGGTCGAGTTGCCGCGCGGCAGAATCATCTGCGAAGCGGGTGATCCCGCTGACTACGTCTATTTTCCGGTCAGGGGTGTTGTTTCTTTGTTGTCAATCACCGAGGACGGCGAGAGCATTGAGGTGGGAATGGTCGGCAACGAGGGAGCGACAGGGGTTCCCATCATTACGCGCAGCGGACGCGCGCCCTATCGTGCGGTGGTGCAAATTCCCGCTGACGCGCTGAGATGCGAAGCAGGCGTGCTGCGATCTGAGTTCGAAGGCGGCAGCCCTCTTACTCGCGTCATCCTCTCCTATACGGAAGCGTTATTCACACAGATAGCGCAGTCAGCAGTCTGCAATCGCTTCCATTCGACGGAGGAGCGGTTATGTCGTTGGCTTCTGTGCACGCGTGATCGAGTCGAGTCAGATATCATTGAGTTGACCCACGAATCCATCTCAAACATGCTGGGAACCCAGCGCCCGGTCGTTAGCGCGACGGCAGCGGTGCTGCAGAGAAAAGGTCTTATCAGTTACGGTCGTGGCGCGATCAAAATCGTGAACCGACCCGGTCTGGAGTTTGCCGCCTGTGAATGTTATCGCATCGTTCGGGAGTCAATGACCTCAAGCCTTGAGCCAATCCAGTCAATGTAGAGAAATAGTTCCCAGCCTTCCCGAAGGCCCAGAGACCCGCCAATCTGGCGAGTAAACAGGCCCGATCAGAGTTAAGATCGCCCTCAGTACGCTGTTAGATCTTTTGCTAAATGAGGCCGCCAAACTCATTAATCGTCTCAGTTTATTTATTAACCCCGAGTGGATGTCAGATTAACCTGACATAGAGCGTTATAGAGTTAAGATAAATTTAACTTGGGGACAAAAGCGGTTAATCCGCTCTCCCGAAATGAAAATGCCCAGACCGCAGGCGATTTCGCCCAGCTCCAATCATGAAGAAATCTTCGCTCAGCATTATCGCTGGCTAATGGGTTGGGCGCTGCGCTTCACCAATCACGACCGCGAGCAGGCCGAGGATCTGGTTCACGACACCTTTGTCCAGTTCATGATTAACCGCCCCGATCTTGGCATCGTCAACCAAAACATCGAAGGCTATCTCTACAGCATGCTGCGCAACATGCACGTCTCGCAAGTGCGACGAGCGGCCCGTCTTCGAGAGACCGCTTTTCCTATCGCCGACATTCTCTCCATCTCGGAGACGGCCTCAGTACGAACAGAATTGAGAATGGCCAGCCAGCGAATTCAGATTCAGGACGAGCTGTGTCGTATCTGTCAATACGCCAGCATTCGCAAGAACAGTTCAAAAGTCGGCGGTGTAGTTATCCTGCGCTTCTTTCACGGTTACTACCCCAATGAGATAGCCGCGGTAACCCGCAGTTCTCGCGCTGGTGTAGACAAGATGCTCCAACGAGCGCGCACCGAGGCGCGCCTCTATCTTAAAGACCCTGGCGCTTTGAGCTTCCTTAACGGAGAACCGCCGTCAGCGGATCTACAGACGAGGTTCGGTCAAGAACCCGAAGACCTGCTGCGTGAATTAAGAAATGCTCTCTATGACTCAAAGCAAGGCGACTGCCTCTCTCCGGATCAACTTCGCGAAGCTTATCAAACAAAAACAATCGATCGTGTGAACCATCAGCTGCTGGCCCACGTGACCTGCTGCGCCGTGTGCCTGGATGAAGTCAACAGGCTCTTAAACCTGCCGATGTTAGCTGAACGGGAGCCGGAAAAGATGACCGGAAGAGATAAGCGCGATCGAGATAAGGGTGATGGTTCCGGAGATGGCTCGGGCTCAACCAGGGACTTTATGGATAAACCACGCCACCGCTTGAAGGAAGTACTGGAACATCGACCAAAGGAACTGCGCGTTTCGGTCAACGGCTTCATCCTGGGCTCGCACGCGATTAACTCAGAACTGAATAAGCTCAGCATTAGCGCCAAAGGCGAAGAGAAGATTGGCTTCGTCGAGGTGTTCAGCGAAGAGGAAGTGCGTTTGCTCTTTTGCCTCGTCGACGCTCCGCCTGATGGGCCAGTCGAGCGGAAGGTGGTGGCCGGGCTCAGTGACGACCGCAGCCTCGAATTGTTTCTCGACTTCAGTGACTCATGGCCGAATCTTAATGTCACTTATCACGATCCTACCTTCACCGCTGAAGCCGGACTATTGAGCCTCCAATCTCAAGTCGAATTATCCGACAGCGCAACGTCCAGTGTAGTCAAAAACACAAACTCTAAAGTGCAAAGTCCCTTGAACGGAAATACTGGCCTACTCGCAAGGCTCCGCCGGCGCTTGTCAGACTTTGGACTTTGGACTTTAGACTTTGGACTCTTCTTAAAGCCGGGGGCGGTGACGGCGATCTTTGCGCTCGTTCTGATTGCCTCGCTCGTCCTTATGTATTGGCGCGCGCCAGCCCCGATAGTCACCGCTGAGGATCTGCTTCGCCGGTCAATTGTCGCTGAAGAAACGATCGCGGCCAGCGGAACTCAAGTTCTACATCGAACTCTGCAATTGGAAGAGCGCAGGCTGCCTAGCCGAGAGCTAGTCGCCCGATCACGAATTGAAGTCTGGGAAGGAAAGGGCGTAAGCGCGCGGCGTTTGTATGATGGGCAAAACAAGCTGGTAGCGGGCGAGTGGGCAAAGAGTGACGGCTCAAGAGTGCTTTATCATCATGGCTCGAAATTGACTTTCCGGTCAGCGCAGGACTTACCGAGGGAGCACAGTCTTACGTCGGATGAGATCTGGAAGGCCACGCCATCGGCGAAGGAGTTTACCTCGCTAGTTGCGCAGCATGGAGCGGCACGGGTCGATGAAACGCCGGCGAGCTATCTGCTTGAATTCGATGCTACGTCGGCAACCTCCGCTACTCATGCGCCCAGGGTGCTCCGCGCCTCTTTGGTTTTGGGGCGTCACGACCTTCACGCCACCGAACTCATTCTTGTAATCGAAGGGGCAGATTCGCAGCCTTTTGAGTTTCGGTTTACTGAAACCGGTTACGAACGGCGGGCCCCGCAGGGCGTGGCCCCGGCTATCTTCGAGCCCGATCCGGAATTGCTTTCATCAGCCAAACTCGAAACTCGAAACTCGAAACCTGAAACTAATGCTCTTTCCCTGTTGCCCGTTTCCCCTCCCGCCGCTGGCGCTACTGCCGGGATGGAAGTTGAAGTGCTCGGTTTGCTCGGCCAGATTTCTGCCGATATGGGTCAGGAAGTAAGCGTCAAGCGCGAGACGGATGGCGCGCTTCATGTCGAAGCCATCGTCGAATCGGAAAAGCGGAAGGCGGAAATCTTATCGGCTCTTTCTCCCGCAGCGCATGAGCGCGCACTCAGGATTCGTATTGAGACGACAGCCGAGGCCCAGGCACGCATCCGACGCGAGAGTCACCGTGGCCAAGCCAACATTGGATCGCAGGTTAATCTCGATGCGACAACTACTGCCAATGTGATTCCAGTTGATGTGGAAGTGCGGCGCTATCTGAGATCGAAGGGAACATCTGAAAAGCAGTTAAACGAGGAAGTCAGCCGTCTGTCCAACCGCATGCTCAACCGCTCGCATCAGGCCCTGCTCCACGCCTTTGCGATAAAGAATCTGGTTGAACGGTTCTCTGCTGACGATCTGCGCTCGCTAGATGCGGACGCGCGGGCAAAGTGGCTGGCGATGATCGCCACACATGCGCACGGCTTTCAAGGCGACCTCGCTTCCATCCGACAAGAGCTGGGGCCGATCTTCGGCTCAGTATCATCCAGTAGCGTCGGGGATGAAATGGGGGTTGCCGACGATGCGTCCTTGTTTCGTGCTGTATCACGATTGACAGAGATTGCGTCATTCACAAACGAATCCGTCCAGTCGGCCTTTACGATTTCATCTGGCAACAAAAGTGTTGCCGTTAGAACGCCACAGTTCTGGCACTCGCTGAGCAGCGGCGAAAAGATCGCGCAAGCGATACAGACCCGGGAGCGGTAGCGACCGGCTAAGGATTGTTCCACAGACTACGCATCAGATTTCATGCACAAGCAATAGACGAGATGATTATGGGGCACGCAAGCTCCAGCTGTTTTTATATCGGTTCAATCTGCAGCATCTGCGAACGATCCTTTTGAAACCTGACATCCGAACTTGGAGGATAACACCATGACTCGCCGTAACGCTTGGCTCTATGCGCTTCGCGCTTTGCTCCTCTTCGCCCTTTGTGCCTCGCCGTTTGCGCTTGCGAGCGCGCAGTCAACTGCAACGCTGAGCGGCACTGTCGTGGACCAGAATGGTGCAGTAGTACCTGGCTCTGACGTAAAGATTATCAACCCAGCCACGGCATTTTCACGGCAGACGATATCGAATGATGGCGGCGATTACTTGTTTCCGTTATTGCCTCCGGGAACATATTCAGTGACCGTGCAGCGAGATGGGTTCGCACCGGTTCGCGTGGAGAATGTCGTGCTGAACGTTGGCGATCAGAAGGCGTTGCAGATTCAATTGAAGGCGGGCGATGTGAATGCCACGGTCACAGTTGATTCGACTGCGGAAACGATCAGGACGGATGGCAGCGTCGGCACGGTTGTAGATCGACAGTTCGTGGCGACTATCCCGCTAAACGGACGGAGTTTGCAGGCGCTCATCCAGCTCACGCCGGGCGTCGTACTAACCGTCAACAGTAGTAACGCGACCTCCGGGGCACAATTTAGTGTAAACGGTAACCGTGTTACCTCAAACTACTTTATGGTCGATGGAGTTAGCGCGAATACAGGGATCGCCGCCTCTAACGCAGGTTTCCCCGGCGCATCAGGGTCTGGTCAGACGGCCGGGACAACCGCTCTTGGCGGTACCAATAGTCTGGTCAGTCTAGACGCGTTGCAGGAATTTCGTATCGAAACGTCGACCTATGCTGCGGAGTTTGGCCGCACCTCGGGTGGGCAGATCTCGTTAGTGTCGAGAGGCGGAACGAATCAGTTCCACGGTAGTGCCTCTTATTATTTCCGCAATGAGGCTCTGGATGCCAACGATTGGTTCGCCAACGCCAATAGGCAGCTAAAGCCCAAAGAGAGACAGAACCTGTTCGGCGGAGTATTGGGCGGACCCATCAAGCGAGATCGGCTCTTCTTGTTCGGCTCGTATGAAGGGCTGCGTTTGCACCAGCCGAAAGT
>Ga0070706_100006744_pt1 | contig 10837 bp, 6 predicted proteins | sample KBSK5501metaG_FD_65476 | JGI IMG/M metagenome (GOLD analysis project Ga0070706, IMG submission 65476) | Corn, switchgrass and miscanthus rhizosphere microbial communities from Kellogg Biological Station, Michigan, USA - KBS K5-50-1 metaG | ecosystem: Host-associated > Plants > Roots >...
AATTCAGTCCAAGTCGCATTTCTTTGTTGTCTCCCGTCTCGATTCGCAGTATATTCGCCCAGACAATAGCCGAAGTCCACTCTCACTGTCACGTCGAAGAGGTCTTTGCATTATTCAGACCCGCTTCAGTCCCCGATGGGAAGAGTCTCCGTTCACACAACGGACGTCAGACGGCGTGCTTGCTCGATAAACCGGCGATGAGGAGCACAGAATGAATAGATCACAAACCACAAGCTCATTCGCGCTTGTTTTGGTATTCAGTTTGGCAGTTTCGTTTACACTTAACGCCACGGCCGTTGTCGGTCTTCAACGAAAACACTCGTCACACGCATTCGCTTCTACAAATCGCCATGATAGACAACAACGAAAGATGGCCGTGGGGGACGTAGAGGGTCAAACCGCGTTCGCGGAGCAGCCGGCTCGCCGGCGAGACATAAACAAATCGTGGCTGCTTCGTCCCGAGGTATTTGATAGTTTATCGGCGACAGGCAAACGCACGGCCCTCAAGCTTAACGGCATTCTTCGAAATGAAGCACGAGTCAGAAAACCGATTATTCAATCCGGCTTTACTGAACAGGCGACACCCGGCGACAACATTCGTGTAAACGATCCGAGCATGGATGACTTCGGCGCGACCAACAGCGAAACCAGCATAGCCGTGAATGGCCAGAACGTAATCGTCACTTTCAACGATGCGTCCTTCTTTGATGTGGCCGGCTACTCATTCTCGACCGACGGCGGAAATACGTTCACACACAAGCGGCTGCCAACCCCGGACAAGGGTTTTGGAGATTCGCTCGGCGACGGCGTCGCGGTCTTCGGTCCCAAAGGAGAGATTTACTACAGCACGATCGCCGACGATCGCAACTTTACGGTTTTTATCGGCGTTGCGAAGTCTACCGACAACGGCGCTACCTTTTCACAAGTTGTCGACGCGAGCACATCCGCAAGCAACGATACCGATTTTCAGGACAAGGAATGGATTGCGGTTGATCGAGGCGCGGCTTCGCCGTTTAAGGGAAACGTCTATGCCACGTGGACCCATTTCACGCCGTCCAACGGCAGCTTCATAAGATGTTCGCGTTCAACGGACGAAGGCGCGAGCTTCAGGAGATCCGTCGTCCTCTCGCCACAGGACGGGAGCCAGAGCGTTCAGGGATCGATGCCCGCGATAGCTCCCAACGGCGACGTCTATATCGCATACGCAGATCGTCATTTCAATTCGGGGGGCGGCATCAGCATCGTGAAATCAACCGATGGTGGAAGCACATTCAGCGCGCCGAAGTCCGCGGCCACGCTGATCAGCGTCGGCGCCGCCACGGGAGGGAACGACGTAAGAACCAACAGCTTTCCGTCAATCACTATCGACAAGAACGGCACGGTGCATGTCGTATACAACGCAACTGTAATCCTGAACGGCAGCGATCGGTCGGACATCTTCTACACACGCTCGACGAATGGCGGAACAACATTCAGCGCGCCCGTGAAACTCAACGACGACGGCACGCCAACCACGCAACTGTTCCCATCAATCGCCGCGGCCACGGACGGTACGCTGGGCGTGAAGTGGTGGGACCGCCGCAATGACCCGCTCAACGACGGGTTGACGGACGTCTATATGACGATCTCACGAGACGGCGGCGCGAGCTTCGAAAAGAACTTTCGAGTTACGAATCACAACTGGGTGTTTGGGCCGTCCGAGCTTGGTGACTATCACGGGGATTATGATGGCATCGCCGCTGACGGCAGCAACTTCTTTCTGTCGTGGAGTGACGAGCGCGGACTTGATCCCGATGCGTATTTCGCGCACATCCCGATGAGCCGCGACGGCAATAGCCCGGATTTCAATATCTCGGCGCGCAAGCCATTCGATTCGGTTAAGGCCGGCAACGCGGTGGACTTCGAATTCTCCACCAAGGGTGCCGGAGTCACGGGAAGCTTGACGTTGACTGCCCAGCCCGCGATAACCGGACTCCAGTACACATTCGCAAACGCGTCCGTGAATGCAGGAGATGTTGCGCGCTTGACGGTGTCGGCCAGCGGCGCGGTTGAGGCGGGCACGTACATGATCAATGTCGCCGCGACGGGACAGGGCATTACGCGAAAGACGAACGTTCGTGTCGATGTTCTCGATCCCGCTCGCAGCGTCGGAGCGCCTCGTCAGATCATACGCACTCCCGGATTCACCGACATACGGCAAGGGCTCAAGGAAGACTCGACCGGAACCATTCATCTGGCGTTCGACGATGACACAACGAATGTTCGCGGCAGCGATGTTTACTACTGCAAATCGATTGATGGCGGCGCGACGTATTCGCCGCCCATCAAGGTTGCACCCACCGCGTTGATATCGGGCATATCAACGCTCGCCCTCGATGCCGCGGGCAATCCATTTATCGCGTGGACCGGCTTTACCGGGTCACCTGTTATTGGTGTCTTCCTGTCGAGGTCGACTGATCACGGTGCCACGTTCCTGCCTCCCGTCGGAATATCTTCGGCGTCTCAAAGCGCGAATCTTGCGAACTTAGCCGTGGATAAAAACGGCAACGTGATGGCGACCTATCTGGATATCACCACCAACAGCCCAAGGCTGTTCGCCGCGCGATCGAGCAACGGCGGCGCGAGTTTTTCAACTCCCGTTCAAATTTCACAGACGGGCGAGAGCATCAGCGCAATAGGCGGGCCGGTTGCGTTCGACTCAACCGGAGCCGCTTACGTGGTCTACAGCAATCTGACTCCGGCGGTGCCGACGATTAACATGACAAAGGCTTCGGACGGACAACGCTTCGGGACTCGCACGATCGTTTCTGATTTGGCCATCGCGGCCTTTGCTCCGAATGTTGCAATCGATGGCAGCGATAACCTTTACCTCACGTTTTACAACCGGCAGTTCTCGCCGCCCTTCTTCAGCCGTGAGGTGATGCTGATCAAGTCCACCGATCGCGGCAATTCGTTCCGGCCACAAATTGACGCCTCGAATAATTTCGGCGAATCGACAATACCCTTTGCGATTCTGGGTAAGAGCGGCGAAGTAAACCTCGTGTGGCAAGACACGGATGAGAACGATCAGAGCGATGTGTTTGTCGCGCGCTCGACGGATGGCGGCGTTGTCTTCACTGAGCCCGTGAACCTCTCAGCGAATCACGGAGTTTCATTCGAGGCGACGGGCACTGCAAACGCGAACGGAGATTTGGTTCTTGCCTGGACGGATGACTCGCCGGCCAACCCTGATTTGTTCAGCGTGACGCTCCCCGGACTCGCGGCGCCGTCTCCCGACTTCGCTCTGGTGTTCAATCCTACGGAGATCGACGCACCGCGCGGATCGAGCGTCACGATCAACGCATTCATAAGCCGGCCCGGTGGCTTTGCGGGCAACGTAACAGTCACCGCTCCGGACGTCAGCGCGCTGAAGATCAAACTAAAAGGAGGCGACACGAAATCAACAACTGGCGAGTTCGTGTCATTCAAGCTCAAGTTGAAGGGCGGCGGTCCGACGGGTGTTCAACGGATTACGTTCTCAGCACGCGATGACGCTGGTCGAGTGAGGAATGGTGTGCTCAGTTTGTTCATTTTTTAGAGTCCAGGAGATCTACCGGCCCATAGATGAAACGAGAGATCTAACCGCGATGGTCGGAGGCCGCTCCTACTTGAAGTGTGAAGGAGGAGGTGAGCATGAACCCGAGGCTACGCTTGGCGGTGCAATTGATTCACTCAAATCTTCACCGCAACATAAGGCTTGAGGAAATCGCAGAAGAAGCCGGGCTAAGACACTCACGGTTGGGTGAGTTGTTCAGAGTTGAACTGGGCCTGCCACCACTGAAATATCATAGATTGCTAAGGCTGGAGAGGGCGTGTGAACTCTTGGGAAAAACCAACTGGACGGTCGACCGGATCAGGCTCGAGCTTGGCTACGATCACACTCGCTTTTATAGGGACTTTAAGACTCATTTCGGACTCACCCCAAGTCAGTACAGAGCGCACCGGGATACGAATGCTCCAAGCCCGCCGCAAACAATTTAGTCGGCAAAACCGCCCCTAAACTGGAATAATAGCCACTAGTTTTCAGTTGACGCTGAAGCTGTGATGCAGCATACTACGGTCGCTCGTAAATTGAAATCACGATAGACTGGAGGCACAAGTCCATGTCAAAGGAAATCAGGCGCGGCTTGGATAAAGATGCACAGTTTGATCGCCATCACGGAACTAATCTGCGAAGATCGTTACTGTGCCTTGTGTTTGCAGTCGTACTCTTTGCGGGAGCGCTCGCACCGGGGGCATCACAAGGGGCCGGCGTTACGCCTCTTCGTCCCGCACCGTTACGCTACTTTGATGGAGGCGGTTGTAGTCTATCCTGCCCAGATCCGAGATCTCACATAGTCTGGTTGAGTTGTGACTGTGCGATTTGCTGCTGGAACGATTTCCCCTTCACGTGTAGCGACCAGACATGTTGTCAAGGTTGTGAATAAACCCAGATTCACTTCTAATATTGACTTCATTTAGTGCTGGCGTCGCGATGGAGGATGATTCAATGCCGAGCAGGACACCCACAAGCCTAAGTTACGTTCGCGTGTTTCTGGTTCGCATAATCCTCAGCGTCTTGGTAGCCACTGCGTTGGTAGGCAACGTAATATCCGCGGCTGCTTTTCAGCAGCGGGAGCGAGCACCGGCAAATCCACACACTGCGGCCCGGTCGAAACAATCACAAGAGATCAAAGACAAAACGGAGCCCAATAGTAATGGGTCAACTGTCAAACCCAACTCAGCGAAACCAACCGCTGAGGAAACCCTTGCCGAGACCGAGCGCAAGAAACAACTCAGCGCCTCTTTGCTCGAAGGCGTGCTTGCCGGGGCTCACCGAATTACCCCTGTTGAGTACAGTCTGTTGGTCCAGGTTGAAGCAGCCACGCTGCTGTGGGACTCTGATCGCGACCGCGCAAACGCCGTTCTCAAGAAGGCTTGGGACGGCATTCGTGGGCTTCTGGAGGAAAAGAAGTCTGGGGATGAGCCGCCAACCCGGAAACAGCAGAAGTTGCGGTTCGCGGTGCTTCGCAGGATCGCCCGGCTGGATCCCGGTCTCCTGAATCAATTAGCCGCGGATCCGGCGACGGGTGAAACCAAGCCCGTTGCGGTTCTTGGTAAATGGACTGACGAAGCAAGGGCTATTATGTCTGTCGCCCAGGAGCAGGTGGATGCCAACCCCGCACTCGCCGCGCGGCTGGCACAACGAAGCCTGCCGTTCGGCCTGGTAGATTGGGTGCCCTTCCTAAACAAATTGAACGAGCGGGATAGTATCCTCGCGGAGCAAGTGGCTTCCTCGGTCATAACTCAATATGCCAGCGGTTCAGTTTCGACGGTAGAACTATTGCGCCTCGACCGTTTTGCACTCGACCCCGATCGGTCGCCTCAGCTTCGAGAGCATTACTTCACTATGCTTGCGATTCGCTGCGCGCAAGGCCTGCGCCCGGATGCCTCCATCGAAGCTCTGCGAGCCGGATCACAGACAGCTCAGAGGGCGCTCGGTATTGCGACCGGCCCGCGATGGCCGGTGAGGTTTCAAGAAATCATCTCTCAATATGAGTCTTTGCTGAGTTCTCGGTCCGCTGCTCCGGCTCAGGTGCCGGAAACCAAGTTCGTTGACATGTCGATGATGAACGCCGCGAAAGCGGGTGATACTGCTGAAATTGAGGAACGCTCCCAGCGCGTGCAAAGAATCAATGATCCGAAGGGACGCGACAAGGAGTATTCAAGATTGGCCGCAAGCGCCGCGAGCAACGAGAACCTATCGCTGGCCGAAGACCTGATGGCGAAGATAGAAGGCGACGAGACTCGCCGGGGAACAAGCGTTAGCGTATATGGACCACTGATTAGGAAAGAGCTCGGCCAGAGCGACTGGACGAAAGCGCAGTACTACGCTCTAAAAATATCTCACCCGCTCGGCCGAACGCTTGTCCTCGACATAATCGGACAGATGATTTTGCGATCCGGCAAGGCTAAACGAGACGAGGCCAACGAGGTCTATGACACCGCGACGGCGAAACTCACGCACGACGGGATAACAGAAGATGTCGCGAAGGGATTCCTGGTTCTGGCCAAGTCACTTGCCGCGATAGATCCAGAGCGCAGCCTTGAAGCGGTCAACTCCGCGATATTCGTGCTCAACAAGGTGACGAAAGGCACGGATTGGTTAGCGGATTCAGAAACCAGCTCGGCACTTGCTTCGTGGGTTAGTTTGCCGATCCCAATGGTTCGGTATGACGAGGTTCTCGACCTGACGGAGATGATCGGTCCTCTGTTCAAAGAGATGGCCAGGCGCGACCTGAGGAGCGCCGAGTCGACAGCATACGAATTGTCTCATCCGGGATTGAGTTCACTGGCTGAGCTCGGTATTGTCAGCGAACTCAAGAAGGAGCTGCGCGATTCAAGACCTGCACTGCGTCAACTGAACAGCAAGAAGCCTCCGGCAAAACAATAGCCGGCATTCATACCATACCAGGCTCGCGATCAACCGAGAGTTCCTCGGCGCCGCGCGAGTCCTTAAACGACAAGGCAAAGAACACCGCGATCACGGCCGCGAACACGCACGGGATCCACCAGAAGGTCCGCCAATTGGTGACGCCGTTCGCCGTCACAGCATCGCCGACCTTGCCTGAAACGATTGAGCCAAGCCCGATGCCGACGCCATAAGTAATCAACGCGATGAATCCTTGCGCGCTTGCGCGAATCTCGCGCGGCGCCTTCTTGTCTACATAGATTTGTCCGGTGACAAAGAAGAAGTCATAGCACACGCCGTGAAGCAGGATGCCGACATAGAGCATCCATGCACCTGACTCAAGGTTGCCATTCGCGAAGAGCGCATAACGCGCCGCCCACGCCAGCATTCCGACAAGCAGCATCTTCTTCACGCCGAGACGAACGAAGAAAAACGGCATCAGAACCATGAAGATGACTTCCGACATCTGCCCCATACTCTGTTTGGCTGCCGCGTCCGTCATCTTCAAATAGTTCAGGAATGGATTCGTAAAGTTGTAATAGAAAGCCAGCGGAATCGAGATCAGCAACGAGCAAAGCACGAAGACGAAGAACGATCTCTCCTTCATCAACCTCAGCGCCTTGAGGCCCAGCACTTCGCCGGCGCTGACTTTCTTGCCGACGTTTTGCGGCGGAGTGTTCGGCAGCGTGAACGAATACAGACTCATAACGATAGAAGCAATCGCGGCCATCTTCATCGGCATAGCGCCTGCCTCTACATCGGCGTAAAACCTGGCAAGGATGTATGAGATGCTCAGGCCCGCGGCGATCCATCCGATGGTTCCCCAGACGCGCACTTTGGGAAATTGCTTACCCGGCTCTTCCATTTGATGAAACGAGATATTGTTCACTAACGCCAGCGTCGGCATGTAGCAGAGGTTGTAAAGCAACAGCCCGAAGATCAGCCAGCCCACCGTGGTGACTCCGGCAAACAGATAGAGAATCACCCCGCCAACCAGATGCAACGCACCCATGATTTTCTGAGAGGCAAAGTAACGGTCCGCGATCATGCCGATGAAGAAGGGTGAAACGATGGCGGCGATGTTGTTCATCAGGAAAGCGTAGCCGATTTGACTGTTTGTGAACCCGATCCCTTTTCCCAGGTGCGTACCCAATGTCACAAACCACGCGCCCCAAACAAAGAACTCGATGAACATCATCACACTCAATCGCAGGTAGATTCGTGAATTCATTCAGCTCTCCCACTCAACTGTTCATAGTCCGGCCTTCAGCGGAAGTTTTGTATCTTATGTGTGGCGGGAGTGCGAGGTTACGAACTTCCGCCTGAAGGCCGGGCTACGAACTAATATGCGAGATCTAAAGGTTTGGTGCGGATGAGAGGACTTGAACCTCCACAGGATTGCTCCTACAGCGTCCTGAGCGCTGCGCGTCTGCCATTCCGCCACATCCGCATCGATTGTGATTCGGGCAAAGCGAAAATATACTAGCTAGCGCGTTGAAATAGTGTCAATTGATTTTAGATTTGCGATTTTGGAATTTGGATTTGCACACTCTGGATTGACCAATCCAAAATCGAAAATCCAAAATTGCAAATCAACATGCCAGCCACAAACATATCACCACAGAAGGTTCTCAAATCTCTGCCGAAGTCTCGCGAGCGCGGCATCGGCGTTGACCAGTTGGCCGGCGCGTTGACGCTTTCGAAATCGCAAACACCCGAGTTGCGTGCGCTCCTTGATCAATTCGTGAAAGCGGGTCTCGCCTCATCGAAAAGCGGACGCTACTCGCGCAAACAAGCGCACGGAGTTCTTATTGGGATTCTTAGAGGCACGCGCTCGGGTCACGCCTTTGTGGTTCCTGACGATCCGCGCGACCGAGAACAAGGAGATCTGCGGATTGCCACTCGCGCGATGGGCGAAGCATTGCACGGCGACGTTGTCGTTGCCCGCGTCACTCGATCGGGCGATCGCGGCCGCGAAGGACAGATCCAGTCGGTCCTACATCGCGCGAATCAAACGGTCGTGGGCACATTCAGAAAGCAAAGAGCCGAAAGCGTCGTATCGCCCATCGATGAGCGGTTTCTTTATGACATTGGCATCGCGCGTTCGGATACGAAAGGCGCCGCCGACGGGGACTTCGTGAACGTCGAGATCATTCGGCCGCCGATCGCGGGGCGGCCGCCTTCGGGGCGAGTCATCGAGGTGCTCGGTCCTCCGGATCAACCGGGTATCGATCTGGAAATCATCATTCGAAAGCATCGCTTGCCGCATGTGTTCTCGCCGTCGGCAATCGAAGCCGCCGAAGCGATAGATGAGTCAATCGCTAAGCGTGATCTTGCCGGACGGGTTGATCTGCGGGACAGTCTGACGATCACAATCGATGGCGAGACGGCGCGCGACTTTGACGACGCCGTGTCGCTGGATGAGATGCCCAATGGACGATTGCTCCTGGGTGTGCACATCGCCGACGTCAGTCATTACGTGCGCGAGGGAAGCGCGCTTGATGAGGAGGCTTATGAGCGCGGCACGTCGGTGTATTTTCCCGAGCGCGCGATTCCCATGCTGCCCGAGCGCCTGTCGAATGAGATCTGCTCGCTGAAGCCGCGCGTTGACCGGCTGACGATGTCCGCAATGATCGAAATGCATGCGACCGGACGCATCGTCGATTACCGGCTGACGCCTTCGATTATTCGCAGCCGCGAGCGAATGACTTACACCGCGGTCAACGAAATCATCACCACGCCCGAAGGCGAAACTGCGACGGCTTACGCTCACGTCAAGGATCTTATTCTGAGAATGCATGCGTTGACTCACGTGTTGATCAAGCGCAGGGAAGAACGCGGCGCGATTGATTTCGATTTGCCCGAAGCAGAGCTGTTGTTCAACGACGAAGGTCAGATCGGAGGCATACTGCGCTCCGAACGAAACATTGCGCATCGGTTGATCGAAGAGTTCATGCTTCTGGCAAATGAAACGGTCGCGCGTCACCTGGAATCGATCAACGTGCCGTTGCTTTTCAGGATTCACGAAGAGCCAAACCTCGAAAGGGTCGAAGAGTTCGCCGAGATCGCGGCGTCGTTTGGCCACAAGTTCTCGATTCACGGGCCGGTTCCACAGCGCGGGTTTCAGCGGCTGGCGCGGGACATTCGCGACAAACCCGAAGAGCGAATGTTGTCTTACCTGATGCTGCGATCGATGCAGCGCGCGCGATACTCACCGCAGAACGCCGGGCATTTCGGGCTTGCGATGAAGAGCTACACGCACTTCACATCGCCGATCCGGCGCTATCCTGATTTGATCGTCCATCGTGTGCTCCGCGAGGTGATCGAGCGTGGAAAGGATGACGAGGGCGGCGTCGATCTGGGGGCGAGGCACGCGGCGAAACGTGTTTCGTGGCCGGTGCTGGATGAGCAGCGCGAGATCGACCTGAGGGCGGCGCTCGAGCTGATTGGCGATCATTCAAGTGAGCGCGAGCGCGCCGCCGACGACGCCGAACGAGAGTTGATGAATTGGCGCAAGGCGGACTTCATGAGCGATCGCGTCGGCGAAGACTTTGATGGCATCATCACATCGGTCAAGGATTACGGGTTGTACGTCGAGCTTGATGAGTTCTTCGTCGAAGGGCTGGTTCACATCTCGACTCTCGTTGACGATCACTACGAGTTTCACGAACGCAAACACCGGCTGGTTGGGAAACGAACCCGCCGCGAGTTTCGACTGGGCGATCGGATTCGAGTGGCGGTCAATCGAGTCGATCGCACGCGTCACCTGATCGACTTCTCTGTCGTGTAAAGTTTGTAGTCCGGCCTTCAGGAGTCTGTCGGGAAAAGAACTCTGCGCGTTTCTCTGCGTTCTCGGCGCCTCTGCGGTGAGCTGTTTTTTGGGCAAATTCACCGCAGAGACGCTGAGCGCGCTGAGATTGCGCCGAGAAAAACCATTTTCCGGACAGACTCCTTCAGGCGGAAGTTTGTAAGCCGATGCTTTGACTAAATACGAACTTCCGCCTGAAGGCCGGACTACAAACGGGTATGTTTACAATCCTCTAAGCGCCGAATAGAATGCCCCAGCCGCAAGTTCAGATTTGAGGAGGCGCACAATGAATAAGCGAAACCGTTTGATGCCGGCGTTCGCGTTGCTGGTCATCGCGACCGTTCTGATCAGCGCGGGATTCAGTCAATCTCCGGAAGGCGCTGCTCGTGTGAGCGACGTATCGAACCGCTACCGCACGATTCCGAATGTAACCTACCTGACGGCGAACAACTGGGATGCGAAGCTCGATGTATATGTTCCGCGCGCTGCCGCGGCGACGCCGAATCCTACATTGATCTACATTCACGGCGGCGGCTGGG
>Ga0070706_100006746_pt1 | contig 10837 bp, 9 predicted proteins | sample KBSK5501metaG_FD_65476 | JGI IMG/M metagenome (GOLD analysis project Ga0070706, IMG submission 65476) | Corn, switchgrass and miscanthus rhizosphere microbial communities from Kellogg Biological Station, Michigan, USA - KBS K5-50-1 metaG | ecosystem: Host-associated > Plants > Roots >...
AACCCTCGGGAATTGCATCAGGCGGGCGAGGTTTGCCCGGTTTAGCGGCTATGCAGGCCGTCCGGATGGTGTGGGCGGCGCGACACGCGTGACCTGCGTGGCCTGCGGTAGTTGTACCGGCCTCCCGTTGGATGCATGATCCTGGCTTCAGGCGGTTGCCGTTTCGGGGGATCGGGGCTGGGATGGGACGGGCGGATCTGGCGGGCGCGGCGCGCTTGGAGCTGGTCTCCGGGGTGGCGCAGCTGCGCCCGGAGGACGCGATGTTCGAGGCGATGCTGTCGGGCTGGCGTGCTCAGCAGGCAGCGCGCGGGCTGAAGGACGACACGATCGGGCCGCGGGAGCGGCTGATGCGCCGGTTCGGGGAGTTCACCGGTGAGTACCCGTGGGCGTGGTCGCCGGGGCATTTGGATGAGTGGTCGCTGCATCTGACGGCCGAGCAGCATCTGGCGCCGTCGACGATCCGCAGTTACCAGTGCGGCCTGCGGTTGTTCACCGAGTTCCTCATCGACGGGCGGTACGGGTGGGCGGTGGCGTGTGAGCAGGCGTTCGGTCCGGGGAAGCATCCGGTGGCGATCTGCCATGAGTGGAACACGATCGCCCACCTCAATGACTACGAGGGCAGCCCGGAGGCGCGGCCGTTTACCCGCGAGGAGATGCAGCGGTTCCTGGATTACGCCGACGGGCAGGTGGAGCGGGCGGCGCGGGCCGGGCGGAAGGGCGCGCTGGCGGCGTACCGGGACGCGACCTTGTTCAAGGTCATGTATGGGTGGGGGCTGCGGCGGACCGAGGCGTCCAAGCTGGATCTGGTGGACTGGGGCCGCAACCCGGCGGCTGCGGAGTTCGGCCGGTACGGCATGCTGAACGTCCGCTACGGCAAGGCCAAGAAGGGCCAGCCGCCGCGCCGCCGTAATGTTGCCTCGGTGATGGGCTGGGCGGTGGAGGCTGTGGCCGATTACGTGGAGAACATCCGGCCGAGGTTCGGCTGCGCCGGTCATCCTGCGTTGCGGGTGACCGAGCGGGGCGGCCGGGTGAAGCCGGCGGAGATCAACGCCCGGTTCGTCATCTACCGGGATGCTCTGGGCCTGCCGGTCGCGCTCGTGCCGCATCCGATCCGGCATTCGTATGTCAGCCACCTCACCGAGAACGGCGCGGACCGCCGCTTCATCCAGTGCCAGGTTGGCCACGAGAGCGATAGTTCGACTGCTGTATACACCCACGTCAGCGACGACTTCATGAACACCGCCCTGCGCAGGGCCCTTGCGCCGGCGCTGGCCGGGGACGGGCCCGCAGGAGGGAACTGCTGATGGCGGCCAAGCTCGACTACCGCTGGCACCTGCGCCAGGTGATGGCGGCCCGCGGAATGTTCTCGACCACCGACCTGCTCGGCCCGCTCGCCGGACGAGGTATCCGGTTGTCATCCAGCCAGGTCTACCGGCTGGTCACTGACCGGCCGGAACGGCTTAGCCTGAAGATCTTGATGGCGCTGCTGGACATCTTGGACTGCACGATGGCCGACCTTATCGAGCCTGTCCCTGCCGCGGGGCAGGGCAAGAAGGCCAGGCCAGCCGGCGGCGCGGCCGGAGTCGGGGACTTGCGGCCCAGGCGGGCCCGGATTATCCCGGATCCCGGGTGACAGCGGCGGAGGCTATCGCCGATCCGGTGGGCCTGATGGTTGACCTGGTCGCCGGTGCCGAGCATCACCTGGAGCGTGACCGGATCCGTGAGGTGGTCGCCGCTGTTGCCGGCGGGCGGGCCAAGGCCCGGCGCGTGGCTACCGCACTGGCGGCACGCCCGGCGGTTCTTGGTGACGGGCTCTCCCCGGCACCGCGGGCCGTCGCGGAGCTGCTCATCGAGCTGCGGAAGGCCGGAGCCGGGTCGGTTTCACCACCACGATGCGCCGGGTGCGGCAAGCCGCTGCGCACCATCCAGCGCGCCGGGCAGGACTGGTACTGCACGGTGTGCGTAGCCCGGCCGGAGTCCTGCGCGGCCTGCGGCAGCGTGCGGCGGGTCTCCACCCGGGACCGGGCCGGGCGGCCGCGGTGCGCGAAATGCCCGGATGAGGACCACCGCGACGTGGTCACGGTGATCACGGCTCAGGTCGCCGTGCTGGAGCCCGGCGCGGATCGCGAGATGATTGCCGCGGCGGTCCGCCGGGCGGCCTCCCGGCCATCCCACCAGCGCCGGCTGGCCTGGGCGCTGGAAACCAACCCCAGGTTGCTGACCGGTGAGGGCCACCTGGCTCCTGTTCCGGCGGTCCTGCGGCTCATCGACCTGCTCAACGATGGCGGGGTCACCGCGGTCGTACGGCCGGCCTGCCCGTGCTGCCACCGCACAGTGCGTATCGCCAAGCCCCTGGACGGGCAGCGGGTCTGCCGCGGCTGCATCGCCAGGTCCAGGACCGAGCAGTGCGCCCGCTGCGGCGTGCACCGGGAACCGGCCACCCGTGACGAGCACGGCCGGCCGATCTGCCCGAACTGCCTGATTACAGACCCCGTCAACCTGGAGACCTGCCTGAACTGCGGGCGCCGGCGGCCCGTGAGTACCCGCACCCCGCACGGCTCCCTGTGTCCCGCCTGCCCGCCGCTGCCGGTTCTGGCCTGCTCGATCTGCGGCCACAGCGCACCATGCGGGATCTCCCGGCTCACCGGTCAGCCGTGGTGCGTCACCTGCCAGCAGCGGCGGGCGCGCTGCACCGGCTGCGGTCACGTCAAGGCGATCCGGTCCGGCACCTTGAGCGAGCCACTGTGCGGCGCCTGCACCGGCCCGGTGTTCCGCCTCGACTGCCCGGCATGCGGCGCGGGCCGGCTTCCCGGCCGGTGCCCTGACTGTCGGCTCGCCCGGCGGCTGACCGAGCTGCTGACCGGACCCGGCGGCACCGTCCACCCCGCCCTGGAGCCCTTGAACCAGGCGCTGGCCGCGACGGAACGACCAGTCATAGCGCTGCGCTGGCTCGCCAAAGACCTCGTCGCCACGCTACTGGCCGATGTCGCCGCAGGCCGCCGGCAGCTCACCCACGCCGAGCTGGACAACCTGCCCCCGAGTCCGGTCCTCGCGCACTTCCGCAGCGTGCTCGTGGCGACCGGGACGCTGCCACGGCGGGACGAGCAGATGGCCCGCCTCCAACGGCTCCTGGATGACACGTTCGCCAGCTGTGACGATCCCGGTCAGCGGCAGCTCCTGCACCGCTACGCGGTCTGGCACTTGCTCCGCCGCCTGCGCTATCGCGCCCGCGGCCAGGACACCACCCACGAGCAGCTCGCCGTTGTCCGCCAGCGCGTCCGGGCCGCCGTTGTCCTCCTCGGCTGGCTCGCCGCCCAGGGCCTGACGCTCGGGACCTGCCGCCAAGGCGACCTCGAACGGTGGCTGTCCGGTGACGAGGCCACCCACCGGCAAGAAGCCGGCCACTTCGTCCGCTGGGCCGCCAGGCAGCGCCTCACGACGCTGGCTTTCCCCGCAACCCGCTGGCAGGGCCCCGCCCGGCCGCTGGACGGCCAGGCCCGCTGGGACGCCGCCCGCCGTCTGCTGAACGACGGCACCCTCAGCACCCGGGACCGTCTCGCCGGCCTGCTCGTCCTGCTTTACGCTCAGCCAACTGCCCGGATCAGCAGGCTGACCACCGGCCACGTCGAGCTCGACGGCACCCAGGTACGGATCCGCCTCGGCCAGGCGCCTATCACCCTGCCCGGCCCGGTCGCCGATCTGACCCTCCAGCTACTCGACGGTGAACGCGGGCACGCCACCACCGGAGCCGCCAGCACCTCGCCCTGGCTGTTCCCGGGCGGGCAGCCCGGCCGCCCCATCAACGCCGCACACCTGGGACAACGGCTCAAGGCCCTGAGCATCCGGCCAGGGCAAGCACGTTCTACCGCCCTCTTCCAGCTCGCCGCCGAACTCCCCGCCGCCCTGCTCGCCCGCATGCTCGGCATCCACATCGACGTCGCCGTCGCCTGGCAGCGCGCCTCCGCCGGCGACTGGATGACCTACGCCGCCGACATCAGCCGCCGGCAGGACGCCGCCCATTCCGGCAGCACCGGGGAAGACACCTGATGGCGTCGTGGCGGGACCTTGAGCAGGGCACGCCTCACATCGCCCGGACCGGGCGCGCGCTGCTGGAGCAGGCGCGCGTGGCCCTGCTCGGCACGCTCCGCCGGGACGGCTCACCCCGGATCAGCCCGGTCGAGCCGTACTTCGCGGGCGGCCAGCTAATGTTCGGCGTCATGGGCTGGTCCGGCAAGGCGCGTGACCTGCGCCGGGACCTGCGGTGCGTGCTGCACAGCGCGATCAGCGGCCCAGATGCCGGCGAGGCCGAGCTCAAGCTCTACGGACTGGCCGCGCCAGCCGGCGACCCGCTCCGCGAAGCATGCCCGGAGGCCTGGTGGTCCAGCGAGCCCCGCGCGCCTGCCGACGTGCTCGTCCTGGACGTGACGGAAGCCGTACTCATCGAGTGGGACCTGGAGCGCGGGCGGATGGCCAGCACGCACTGGTCGCCCGGACGCGGCCTCTGGGAGCAGGCACGCCCCTACCCCTGACCCGCGCCAGACCATGATCGCCCGCTATCCCGCACCGCCGCCAAGCTGAGGCATTCAGACAGTTCCAATATCCGACTGTGCCGTTAAACCCTCGTGCCCATCTCATGGGGTCGGGCGCTCGCGATCCTCGACCAGGCGTTCCTGAACGGCGCCGCGTAGAGAGGCTCGGACGGAGCTAAAGACTCCCAGTTCATCGAGTTGGAGCAGGCGCTCGGCGCTGGAGACGCAGCCGTCGGCGACGCTGATGGCGTCTTTCGCCTCCGCTGCGGTGATGGGGTCATAGCTGCGAGGGTCGGGGTATTCGGCCTGGTTGCGGCGTCTGCGGAGCCTGTCCAGTGAGGTCAGGCCGGGGACGCCTGGGAACTGGGCTCTGATGGTGTCGACGACGGCGAGATGGCCGCCCGCGGTGGTGGGCCGAAGCCCTTGGTGGTTCAGCAGCGCGGTGGCGCTCTTGCGCGCCGCGTCGTAGGCGAGGCTGTAGGCGGCTTCCGGATCCTGCGCCACGGTCAGCCGGGCGCTGGCGATGTGACGCCGCGCCGACACCAGGAGCGCATCTACTGTGTCAGGGTCGCTGACGACTTGTTGCAGATGGCGGGCTTCGATCAGCGCGGTGACCTGGTCGGCGCCCTTGGCCCATCTACCCACGGTCGCCTCCGTCCGGATCGTGCTGGCTGTCTCGCGCGTGCGGCTGGATCTCCAGCAGCGGTGAGGAGCGCAGTTGCCGCGTGAAGCCATCGCTGGCGGCGTGCCACTCTTCGGGGCCTCGGATGACGACGTTGACTTCGCGGCCCAGCCGCCGCTCCGCCCGCCTCGTCGCCTCGTATGCCGCGTCCCGGTCCGGGGCGCCCACGAGGAGAACGTCCACATCGCGTGGCGCGGGGCCGCTCTCACCTGCGTACCGCGCTGCCCATGACCCGAAGATGAAGATCCGCTCGATCCCGTCCACTGGGGTGAACTCTTCCTCGACCACCAGTGGCGGGCCGAACGCCATGAGAGCTAGCTGTGCCAGCGGCCGGAAGTATGGGCTGTCTGTGTTTGCGCGCAGCAGCTTGCTGCGCCCGATGGACCGCGCCAGGACAATGTCAGCGGCCTGCAATCGCCGCACCTCATTGGCTACTGTCTGGTACGGGTGTCCGGTGAGCTCCGCGAGATCGTCGAGCGTCCGCTCCGTATCGGGGTCGGCGAGCACAAGCGCGAGCAGTTCACCCTGCAACCGGGAGCGGAAGACAGGCAGCAGCGCGGGTGCCTCAGTACGCACAGAGCAACTATCGCTCTATAGCTGAGCGATGTCAACCAATAATAGGTTTACTTTGCTTCAGGCATACACCGAGGAGGTGACGTAGCGCTTGGCACCACTCCCCGACTTCTGGCTCAACAGCCAGCTCGCGATCTAATGGCCGGCCAGCTGCTGAAGTAAACATCACCGGCCGGCAGGCCGGGTATTCCTTCGGGCCCTCGGTCTGGATACCCTCATCGAGGGGCTACATCTGAGGCGGCGAGCATGTCGGCGTCGGCCAGCGAGATCATCGGCAGGGACAAGGAACTCGGGTCCGTGCGCCAGTTCCTTGATGCCGTTGCGACGGCCCCGGCGGGAATCCTGATCGAGGGCGAGGCGGGGATCGGCAAGACGGCCCTGTGGAGACGAGCCCTCGACCTCGCTCGGGAGAGTTCGTACCGGGTTCTTGCCTGCCGTCCCGCGGACTCGGAGACGCGGCTGTCTTTCTCGGCGCTAGATGACCTTCTGGCGGGCCTCCTCGAGGAGGTCCTGCCCGCCCTCGCCGAGCCGAAGCGCCGGGCTCTTGAGATTGCGCTGCTCCGGGCCGAGGCGGTGGGTCCGCCACCGGATGAGCGGGCGGTGTCGCGCGCCGTCCTCGATGTTCTCTGCCTGCTGGCGGCCCCCGCGCCGGTCATTGTCGGCATCGACGATGCCCAGTGGCTGGATGGCCCGTCGGCGCGGGTCATCGAGTTCGCCGCCCGCCGCCTGGGGAGTGCCCCCATCGGGATGCTAGTGACCGTGCGAACCGAGGCCGAGGGCAGCGTCGCGCCGCTCGGCCTCGATCGCGGGCTCCCGGAGGGCCGGCTTGATCGATTGCTGTTAGGCCCGCTGAGCCTGGCTGCGATCCATCAGCTCGTGCGGGCACGGCTCGGCGCTGCTCTGCCCAGGCACACGCTCGTCCGGCTCCATGACGCAGCTGGGGGCAACCCGTTCTTCGCGCTGGAGATCGCCCGGGCCCTGGTTCGCCTGAAGGGGCCGGTGCAGCCGGACCGGCCCCTTCCGGTACCGGACAGCCTTGGCGGAGTGGTCCGCGATCGGCTGAGCCTCCTGACGGATGGATCCCGGCGCGCGCTCCTCTGCGCGGCGGCGCTTTCGCAGCCCACGGTCAGACTGGTTCGGGCCGCCGGCGGCATGGGTTCCGCCGCTGCGGCGCTGGAGCGGGCCAGGCAGGCGGGCATCATCGATCTCGAGGGGGAGTACGTCCGGTTCACCCACCCTCTGCTGGCCTCGGTGCTGTATTCCGGGGCCTCCCCCGGGCAGCGGCGCCGGCTCCACCGCCGGCTGGCCGGCGTGGTCACCGATCCCGAGGAGCGGGCACGGCATCTCGCGCTGGGCGCCGACGGCGCCGATGCGCAGGTCGCCGCCGTGCTCGACGAGGCTGCGGTGCAGGCGTATGCGCGCGGGGCCCCGGGCGCCGCGGCGGCCTTGTCCGAGCAGGCCCGCCGGCTCACCCCGGATGCAGCGGCCGGCCAGGCTCGGCGGCGGACGATCGGGGCCGCCGATTACCACTTCCGGGCCGGGAACATGGCCCGGGCGAGAGAGCTGCTTGAAGACCTGGTGGCGGTGCTCCCGCCCGGTACGGGCCGGGCCGGAGCACTGTTTCGGCTCGGCGTCATCCACTATCACGAGGACAGCTGGCCGACGGCGGAGGATCTGTTCCACCGGGCGCTGCGGGAGGGCGGGCGGGATCCGGCCCTGCGGGCTGAGGTCGAGCGGGAGCTGGCCTTCGCCCGGCACGTGGCGGGCGACAACCGCGGCGCTGCCGGGCATGCCCGGGCCGCTGTGGCGGCGGCCGAGCAGAGCGGCGATCCCATCCTTCTCGCGCACTCGCTGGCACGCCAGGTGCCCTTCGACTTCTTCCTCGGACGGGGCATCCGGGCCGACCTGCTGGAGCGTGCCGCCGGCTTGCTGGCATCGGCGGGCGCAGGGCCCGCCGTGGGCAACCCGATGCTCGACGTGGGGGTGATCTGGGGGGGCCTGCTGATGTGGTCGGACGACTTCGCCGCGGCGAGGGCCAAGCTGGGCGAGCGGCTCCAGCATGCGCTGGCCCTGCATGACGAGAGCTCGCTGCCGTTCATCTTGTACGAGCTCAGTGAGCTTGAGTGCTGGGCGGGCGACTGGGACCGGGCACGGCGGCACGCCGGGGACGCATGCCGGATCGCGATGGAGAGCGAGCAGGACGCGGTGCTCGCCGCGGCGCTGTACGCCAGGGCGCTGGTCGGCGCTCACCTCGGACGGGTCGAATCGGCCCGCACCGACGCCAGCGAGGCCCTGGTGCTGGCCGAGCGGAGCCGGAACGCGCCGGTGATGCTGATGGCCCGCTCGGTGCTCGGATTGATCGCGCTGTCCCTGGGCGATTTCGGGCAAACGCATGCGCACCTGGGACCCATAGCCCAGGCGATGAGCATGATGGAGGTGGCAGAACCAGGCGTCGTCAGGTTCTGGGCCAACGAGATCGAGGCCCTCATCGCGCTGGGGGAGCTGGACAAGGCCGAGGCGTCCGTCGGCCAGCTGGAGGAGCGCGGCAGGATGCTCGACCGTCCCTGGGCCCTGGCCACCGGGGCCCGCTGCCGAGGGCTGCTGCAGGCGGCCCGGGGCGATCTCGGCGCCGCCGGCCGGGCCCTGGAGCAGGCTCTGCGGGAGCACGAGCGCCTCCAGATGCCGTTCGAGCTTGCCAGGACGCTGCTCGCGCAGGGAACGATCCGCCGCCGGGCCAAGCACAAGCGGCTGGCCAGGGAGTCCCTGCAGCAGGCCCTGGAGATCTTCGAGGGCCTCGGCGCAACGCTGTGGGCCGGCCAGGCCAGGGCGGAGGCTCGCCGGATCGGGCTCCGGCCAGCCGCACCGCCGGGCCTTACCCCGGGCGAGGAGCGGGTGGCCGAGTTGGTCGCCGCCGGCCGCACCAACCGCGAGGTCGCCGGTGCCCTGTTCATCAGCGTGAAGACCGTGGACTCCAATCTGTCCAGGATCTACCGCAAGCTCGGCGTCCGGTCCCGGACCGAGCTGGCCAGGAAGCTGCCCGCCAAGGACGCAAGGGACGGCCCCGCTCCGCCGTCCTGAGCGAAAGCCGGGAGACCGCCTCGCAGAAATCTCGTACACATACGGGAATCCTCCCGATTCCCTCGTGCCGACCCAGCCCTATCGTCGAGCGCAATGGGTTTTGGCCAGCGGGGCTGGGAAACGAATGCCGACCTACATCGTGGAACGGTACTGGCCGGGCGTGACAAAGGAGCACCTCGCTCAGGCCGTCGCGCGGTCGCAGGAGGTCATCGCGTTGATGAACCAGGACGGCATCCCGGTCCGCTACCTCCGGTCGACCCTGGTTCCGGGAGATGAGGTGGTCTTCTCGCTGTACGAGGGCCATCCTGCGGCTCCACGACACGTCCCACATGAACGTGAGCGCCACCGGCATCGGCGGCATCTCCTGCGACAAGCCCGTGCTCACCTGCGGTTTAGCCGACGCACGCGGAAACAAGGAGGCGGCAGGCTCACCCCGCCCCCTTATTTCCGTGGCTAAGTCACCCCGAGCCCGCGCTGCGGCCTGGTCGCTGGCGGGGTCCGCCCTTCTCGTGCTGATCGCGGCGCTGGTGCTGCTTCTGCCGCCAGGTGATGCAGGCCTCGCCCGCGGAGGAACGGCATAGCCGACCGGTGCGCCGCGCTCGGCGGCAACGTCACCATCGATTCCGCGCTCGGCGGCGGCACTCGGGTCACCGGCCGGATCCCCGCGCACGCCACATGACCGGCCGCAGAATCCCTGCTGTCGCGGGTGCCGCGCGAATCGCTCCGGTTGTGATGAGAACTCCTTCATGCCGGTTGGAGCGGGTTTCACCACGAACGACCAGCGCTGCCTGGGCGGAGAGGACCGGCTGGCAGAACGGCCAGAGGTCCCGGGTCATGAGAACCCTCTCATAGTGCTCGTACCAGCCTGGGCACGTGGAAAAGGAGTCAACGCCGGGACCCCTCCGAAACCGTAAGGGGGGACGGAGGGGCCCCGGCCTCAAACTGTGCTTGCACCTGATTCGCTTAGAGTCAAGCGGCATACGGGTTAGCCACGCGAGCCGCGTAGGTATCTCTCAACGGCAATCACCGCCACCCCAGGCAGACCGACGCGGCCCCATGTCACGCTTCATCCCCTGTCCTTGCAGCACCAGTTGACTGGAACGCAAGCCCAGGTAGACATTTACTCCCAAGTAATCCCAAGACAGGTGGGATCGCGCCTTGATGGTGAGGGAGCTGTTGACTGCACACCCTGCTGGCGGAGGAATAGCGACCCGGCTAGGCCATCTGCGGCGGGCGCTGGCCACGACTGTGCCTCCGCCGCCCGACTTCCGCGCGAGGGATCCCGCCCAGAGCCGCTCCCCGACGACCGACCAGGCCGGGACCTCCCCGGTGAACGAAGGGCCTGGACGTCGACGAAGGCTCCACGGGCGCCTGGCGGCCATCTTCTTTGCGGGCTCCGGGGTGCTGGGTCTGGTCACGCTCCCGCTTCCCGCGCCGGGGCTGAGCGTAATCGCGACGGCGGCGGTCTCTGCAGTCGCGCTCGCTCTCGGTATTGCGATCTGGCTCGCGCCATGGCAGACATGGCCTTCGCGGGCCAGCCTCGGGATCGTCCCGCCTGCGTTCGCCCTTATCGCCCTGGGCAATGCGTTCGGAGGGACCGACCTGTACGCATATGGGGTTTTCTTCGTGGTCGCCTTCGTGTGGATCGGGATGGCTCAACCGCCGCGCACGTCGGTCGCCATGGCCCCGCTGGCCGCCGCGGCTTACATCCTGCCCCTGTTCTCCCTGCCCGGCAACGTCGGGGCAGGACTATCCTCAGCCGCGACCACTATTCCGATCTGCGTGCTCGTGGGAGAAGGGATCGCGTGGGGGGTGGGGAGGCTCGAGCAGATCGAACTCGCCTTGCGGCGCGAACGAGACCGGACCGAGCATCTTCGCGAGCTGGACGAAATGAAGGACGCGTTCCTGTCGGCGGTCTCTCACGAACTGCGGACCCCCATCACCATCTGCCGCGGCCATCTCGACGTGCTGGAGG
>Ga0070706_100006747_pt1 | contig 10837 bp, 11 predicted proteins | sample KBSK5501metaG_FD_65476 | JGI IMG/M metagenome (GOLD analysis project Ga0070706, IMG submission 65476) | Corn, switchgrass and miscanthus rhizosphere microbial communities from Kellogg Biological Station, Michigan, USA - KBS K5-50-1 metaG | ecosystem: Host-associated > Plants > Roots >...
CATTACTTCGGTGGCCTTGATGACGACGGTGACGTGATCGCCTTCGGCCAGGTTCAGGTGCTCGCGTGATGAATCGGTAATGACGGCGGCGACCGTACCCGCGTCAACGCTCACGACTATCTCGGCCATGACCGCGCCCGTCTTGATGCTCTGTACCGTGCCGGTCAGCTGATTGCGCGCGCTTATCTCCATGCCGCATTCTTTCCCCCAAACAGCCGCCGTTACCTCCTTGATGATCACGCGGTTTAGAACCAAACTCGCGTGATCATCTTCGTGGGGCCGAGATAGAGTTTGCTGGAGGCGCGCTTTGCTGCTATCTGGCACAAGGAGATGACGATGCGCAGTCATGACCGCTTCTACATCGGTGGCCAGTGGGTCGAACCGGCCAGTTCCGCCACTCTCGACGTCATCTCGCCGCATACCGAGGAGATCGTCGGCCGTGTGCCCGACGGCGCCCCAGCCGATATGGACCGCGCTGTGGCTGCCGCTCGGGACGCATTCGACAATGGCCCGTGGCCGCGGATGGCGCCGGCGGACCGCGCCGCCGCGGTAGGCAGGCTCGCCGACCTGTACGCCGGGCGGCTTGGCGAGATGGCTGAGCTGATCACCGAGGAGATGGGTTCGCCCATCACGTTCTCTCAACTGGCTCAGGCGCCCCAGCCGCAGCTGATGCTCAGCTATTTCGCAGAACTTGGCAAGACCTTCACCTGGGAAGATGATCGCCCAGGGATGTTCGGGCCGGTCACCGTGCGCCGTGAGCCTGTCGGCGTCGTGGCCGCGATCGTGCCGTGGAACGTGCCGCAATTCACCACGATGACCAAGCTTCCCGCCGCCCTGGTCGCCGGCTGCACGGTCGTGATCAAGCCGGCCCCGGAGACACCGCTCGACGCATATCTCCTGGCCGATCTGATCGAGCAGGCCGAACTGCCCCCTGGCGTCGTCAACATCGTGCCCGCCGGGCGGGAGACAGGCGAACACCTGGTTTCCCATCCCGGCGTCGACAAGGTAGCTTTCACCGGCTCCACCGCCGCTGGGCGGCGGATCGGGTCCATCTGCGGGCAGCAGCTCAAGCGCTGCAGCCTCGAACTCGGCGGCAAGTCGGCGGCTATCATCCTGGACGACGCCGACCTTGCCGCGACGGTGAGCTGGCTGGAAATGGCCTCGCTGATGAACAACGGTCAGGCATGCGTCGCCCAAACCAGGATTCTCGCTCCGCGCAGCCGCTACGACGAAACCGTCGACGCGCTGGCGGCAATGGTGGGCGGGCTGACGGTGGGCGATCCCGCCGACCCCGCCACCCAAATCGGCCCCTTGGTCGCCAAACGGCAGCAGGACCGGGTGGAGGGCTACATCAAGATCGGGCAGGACGAGGGTGCGAAGGTCGTGACGGGCGGCTCTCAGGCGGCTGGCCGGGAGCGCGGCTGGTACGTCGCGCCCACGGTGTTCGCAGAGGTGAACCCTGCGATGCGCATCGCACGGGAGGAGATCTTCGGCCCCGTCCTCGCAGTCATCGGTTACGAGGACGAGCCTGCCGCGATCCGCATCGCCAATGACAGCGACTACGGCCTTGCCGGTACGGTGTGGACCGCGGACACCGAACGAGGCTTGGAGGTTGCCCGCCGGGTGCGCACGGGCACCTATGGGGTCAATATGTACATGATCGATACCTGTGCGCCCTTCGGCGGCTACAAGGCCAGCGGCATCGGCCGCGAACTCGGCCCCGAGGGTCTCATGGGTTACCTCGAGTACAAGGCGATCGCGCGCCCAAGCAGCTGATACCAGATCGCATCACTGCCGGAGCAGCTTTGTAGACTCTCAGTGAGCAGGTCGAGGGCGTCCTAGTGGCGGGCCGAGGGAGTCCATGGGGAGGCATGAAGATGGCTCAGCACTGCGATCATGGACCGGAACCCGGTTACTGTCGCCCAAGGCCATGACCAGTCGGCCGACCGTGCTGGTAAGCCGCCGCGAGACGTTCAATGCCGCGCACCAGCTCCGTAATGCGGGCCTGTCCGACGAGGAAAACCAGCGCCTCTTCGGGAAATGCGTCAATCTGCATGGCCACAACTACGCACTAGATGTTGTTGTTGCCGGAAAGATTGACAACGCCAGTGGCTATGTCCTGGACTTGAAGCTCCTTTCGGAGCTGATCAACGAGCAGATCATCCAGTACGTCGACCACCGTAATCTGAATACCGACGTTCCGTGGCTCGAAGGATGCGTCACGACCGCGGAAAATCTCGCTGTAATCTTCTGGGAACGGCTCAAGCGCGAGCTTCCTGAAGGGACGCTGCATTCAGTCCGAGTCTGGGAGACCGATAAGAACTGGGCCGAGGTCGGTGATCACAGCTGAGGACCCAGCCCGCGCGGGCAGGCAGTTGGGCTGCCGGTACACGGCTGCGGACCTCAAGGTATTCACCCCTGACGAGGCAGCGCGCTTCGCGCCTGACGATGGCTGTGATCCGCAATCCGACCCGACGCTGGCCTGGGAATTGCTGTACCGGCTCGAGCCCGGGCTCTATGAGTGCTTGGTGCGCGCCGAGCGGCTCCATTCTGGGGTAGTCAGCTGGCTGCCTCGCAGCGCGCGCCGGATTGTCGAGGTCGGCGCCGGCTCAGGGCGGCTGACGATGGAGCTTATCGACCGGGGGCAGGAGGTGGTGGCTATCGAGCCTGCTGCGGGCCTGCGCGGGATTCTCGAGCGGAAGCTCGCAGGAGCAGGTCACGGCTGCCGAGCCCGCGTGGTGAACGGCTTCATCGATGACTTGCCCGTGCCGAGCGGGTTCGCTGATCTGGTCGTCGCGTGTTCTGTGCTCACCCCCGCACCTCGCCATGGCGGCGACGCGGGCCTGGCAGAAATGGAGCGGGTTTGCGGGCCTGGTGGCCGGGTCGCCATCATCTGGCCGAACAACATCGGCTGGCTGGCCGCCCGCGGTTACCGCTATCGAAGCTTCGGCGGAGCGATGGCTATGGAGTTCGCTAGCCACCGCGAAGCGGTTGAGCTCGCAGCGATCTTCTATCCCCATGCGGTAACCCAGATCCGTGATCGCGGCAGCCGTCGGGTCCCATACGAGGTCCTGGGGGTCAATCCGCCACGCGACCTGGCCTTTAAGGACATGTCACGGTGACGCGCGGTGCGGGAGCCCCGCTGAGGATCGCGATTGTGGCTCCGCTTGTCTCGGCCATCCGCGAGCCGCAGGGCGGAGGCTCGCAGGCATTCGTGTCGGACCTTGCGCGCGGCCTGGTCAGCAGAGGCAACCATGTCCATGTCTACGCGGCCACCGGATCGCAGATCCCAGGAGTGACGGTGATCGACACCGGGGTCGATCCCAGATCGCTGGCGGCTACGCTGTACCGGGCCGCTGGCCCGATGGGCGGTGACCCGGGCGCGGCTGCGTCCGCGTTTGCCGCTGCCTACTCAGCCGTCGGGCAGACCCGGTACGACGTCGTCCACAATCACGCCTTCGATGCGCCGGCGATCAGCCTCGCCGCGGGCCTGGATGCGCCTGTCGTGCACACGCTCCACCTGCCGCCGGAAACGGCAGTCGCGGCAGCGCTCGGTATCGCAACCCAGGGCAGCCATCCTCCGGCCGTAGCGTGCGTGTCCAGGTTCCAGGCGGCCGCCTGGCGCACGAGCACGCCTGTCGACGCGATCCTCCCGCCGTACGTGCCGACGCGGTCGGTCCCCTGGTCGGACGCGGCAGGCGACGGCGCTGTCTTTGCTGGCAGGCTTAGCCCGGAGAAGGGGGCCGCGGAGGCCATCGACATCGCGCGGGCGGCGGGAGCCACGATCGACGTCTATGGCGACGCCTACGACGCTGTGTATGCGAGCGAACAGATCGGCCCGCGGCGCCGTTGGCCAGGCGTGCAGGTGCACGACGGAGTGCCGCGAACGGCCATGTGGGCGGCAATGGCGCGGGCGGCCGTCGTCGTCTGCCCGGCGAGGTGGGACGAGCCCTTCGGCATGGCCGCCGCTGACGCTCTGGCGTGCGGGACTCCTGTCGTGGGGTTCAATCGTGGCGGGCTCGCGGAGATAATCGCCGATGGCGTGACTGGCTTTCTGGTCCCGCCAGATGACATCCATGGGGCCGCAGACGCGGTCAAGCGGATAACGCAGATCTCGCGCGCAGCATGCCGCGAGCATGCCGAGAGGCATCTGGACCTGGAACGGAGCCTGGATGCGCACGAACAGTTCTACCGGCGCGTGGTCCGCGGAGACGCAAGGGCAGCCAGGCATGACTGATCCTGGGCACTGGCTGGCAGGACGTCTCGCTGTGGTCACCGGCGCCAGCCGGGGCATCGGAGCGGCGACAGCCCGCGCCATTGCTGGCGCTGGCGGGCACGTCGTTCTCGCCGCACGTGATCACGATGGGCTTGCCGGGATCGCCAGGACCATCCGGGCGGCCGGCGGCACGGCCACTGCGGTGACCGCCGACGTGAGCAAGCCCGATGACGTCGAACGGCTGTTCGCCGAGGCCGGGCGGGCCGGCCGTCTGGCGGCTCTGGTCTGCGCGGCTGGTGTGCTGACGTCCGCGCCCTTCGACGAGACCACGTTGGACGTCTGGGAAGAGACGCTAGGGGTCAACCTGACCGGCTCATTCCTGTGCTGCCGCGCGGCATTCTCCGCCATGCGCGCCGCGGGCGGCGGACGGATCGTCAACATCGCCTCGCTGTCCGGCATCTACGCGACCGAGAAGTTCTCTGGACTAGCCGCCTACAACGTCTCCAAATACGGCGTCATCGGTCTCACCGAGGCCGTCGCCGTGGAAGGGAGGGAGCACGGCATCACCGCCATCTGCGTGAGCCCAGGAGCGGTCGACACCGAGATGCTCCGCCGGGCTAATCCAGAACTACGTCCGGGCCTGACGCCCGGTGATGTCGCGGAGTTGATCCTCGCGCTGCTGGACAGTCCGCTGGCTCCGGCCAGCGGCGCCAATATCCCGCTGTTCTCAAATGCCTAGTTACTTCGCCAGCGACCACAAATCTGTCCGTTCGCTGGAGAGCACGTCACGAGCAGGCCGCGCTTGTACCGCTACCAGGCGCGCCGCTGCTGCCATTTCCGAATCCTGGTCAAGCTCCGGGTCACCGCCGCGGTCGAGGCCGACCGCGGCGCGCACCACGCCGTCGACCAGGTAAAACCCGACGAGCCTTGCTTCCTCCAGGCTCCCGCGTACCACAAACTCATCCCATGTCTTGACGTGGCCGACATATTCGAGCTTGTGGTCGTACTGATCTGACCAGAAGCTATGGATGTAGTCGTAAGGGTCATCCGAGCCCAGCATCGACCTGGCCGCAGCGGCGCCCTGTTTCTCTGCGTTGTTGTAGTGCTCGACACGAACCCGGCCGAATATGGGGTGACGATGGTTCGCGACATCGCCGGCCGCGTAGACGTCGGCGACGCTGGCCCGGCAGCATTCGTCGACCAGCACGCCGTTTTCCTGGGCGATCGATTGACCGTCGACGGCTGGTATCTCCGGCTCGATTCCGACACCAGCCACGGCGAAGTCGCACGCCACTCGAACGCCGTTGGCAGTGATCACCGCCTCAAGCCGGTCCGCGCCTTCGAAACCGGCAACCTGATGGCCCGCGAGCATATCTACGCCGTTGGCGCGGTGGATAGCGTCCAAAGCCGCGCCGATTTGCTGGCCCAGCACCCGCTCAAGCGGGAGTTTGCCCGGAAATATGGCGGTCACATGCACCCCGAGCTGCGTCAGTGACGCCGCCACCTCGCAGCCGATGAAGCCCATGCCTACGACGACCGCGTGCCGGCCCGCGATCGCTTCGCCCTTGATCGCCTCGCATTCAGCGATCGTGCGAAGGTAGTGGATACCAGGCAGGTCGGCCCCAGGAACATTCAGGCGCCGGTTCCGGCCACCCGTGGCGATTAGTAGCTTCTGATATTCCAGTTCCTGGCGCGAGCCGAGTGTTATCTTGCGCGCGGCGGTATCGATGACCGGAACGCGCGACCCGCGGAGGAGCTCCACGTCGTGCTCCTCATACCAGCCGGCTGGCCTGACAATCCACTCCGCGAGGTCCTCCTCTGACCGCAGATATGTCTTGGACAGCGGTGGTCTGCCAAAGGGGACGCTTGGTTCCTGGCTGACGATGGTAACGCGGTCACGGAAACCGTTCTCCCGCAAGGCCACAGCGGCATTTCCGCCCGCCATGCCCCCGCCGACGATCACGACTCCGGCTCGGCCAGCAGCAGTGGGCACGCGATGCATCTGCCCGCCAGCGGATGCCGAGAAACCAACCGCCTAGCGGGCCGGCGGGTCGCGATTGGACATGGACCCGCCGTCGCCGTAGGTTCGCCTTATGACAGAGCCAGGTCAGGAACCTCGGCCGAAGTCGAGCCCGGGGGCCCTCATCTCGAACTGGATGACCTACGACGCCCCGTTCGTCACCAAGTTGCGGATGGCCGCGTCTAACACGTTCATCAAACTCCGTTACCAGCAGGCTTGCTGCGGCAACCACGGCCAGCCTGGCTGTTGAGTGCCGGCCGATCCGCCCCGTGAGGGCGGTCCCGACACCGGTGACCATCCGCATCATCAGCATCATCAGCCATGAGTCAGAGTGCGATGATGCAGCCGTCCCAGTAGGCCTCGACCCGGGGTTTGCGCCTGCCGCGCAGGCCGATCTCCAGCACCTCAGGAACCCGGCCGCTGGGAGCGCGGAACCAGACGTCCACGTCGGTCCGCGACACCAGGCTGAACCCGGACAGGCCGCGCGGTCGCTCGGTGGCCGCATGCATATACGCCGGTGTCCCCCAGCAGCACACCGGCGGACGCGCCGCCCAAACCCATAGCTGCCCGCCGCGGTCGCGGACCAGCCCGGCGGCCTCGGGGCTTACTTCTACCCGCATTGCAGTCAGCGTGCATGGACTTGGCAGGGCTCGTCAACGGCGCAAGTGCTTCAATCGAGCACCGGGATAAGGCAGGCCGGCGGGTTAAGCCGAGCCTGATGAGGCCGACCCGGCTGTCGCGGGCGCGAGCAGCTCGCGGACCCGCGGGATGACCTCCTGCCCGTACAGCTCGATGTTGGTCATGAGCGCTTCGTGGGTCAGGCCGGGCATGCCATATTTCAGGTCGAAGCGGGTGGCTTGCAGCGCGCGGAGGTTGAGGGCGATCTTCTGCGCGACGGTTTCGGGAGATCCGACATAGAGCGCTCCGTGCGGCCCGGTCTCCCACCCCAAGGACTCCTCGGTCGGAATCGCGAACCCGCGCTCGGCGGCGACGAGACTGATGATGTCCCGCCAGCGGGGCCAGAATTCCGCTCGCGCCTGGTCGTCGGTGTGCGCGATATGGCCAGGTGAATGCACAGCTACCGGAAGCGGCGGACGCCCGAATTTCGCCAGGGCCCGCTGAAACAGCTGCGAGAATGCGGCGAAGCGGGCCGGCTGCCCGCCGATGATGGCCAGCGCGAGCCCGAAGCCGAGCCGGGCGGCGCGGATGACCGACTGCGGGTTGCCGCCTACGCCGATCCAGACCGGGAACGGGCCGGACTCTGTGTGCGGCACGACGTCCTGGTCGTAGAGGGCCGGGCGGGTGGTGCCCTGCCAGGTGACTGGTCCGCCCTTGAGCAGCTCGGCGAACAGCGCGGACTTCTCCTCGAACAGCTCCTCGTAGTCGGCCAGGTCGTAGCCGAACAGCGGGAACGACTCGATGCTCGACCCGCGGCCGAGGATGACTTCAGCCCGGCCACCGGAGATCGCGTTCAGCGTGGAGTAGCGCTGAAACACCCGCACGGGGTCGTCCGAGCTCAGCACCGTGACGGCCGAGCCCAGGTGGATCCGGTTGGTGCGCGCCGCTATTGCCGCGAGCACGACGTCCCCGGCCGGCATCGGGAAGTAATCGGTGTGATGCTCCCCGATTCCGAAGAAATCGATTCCTACCTGCTCCGCCCGGACGCCTTCAGCGACCACGTTGCGGATCGTCTGGGCATGGGAGACCGGCTTGCCGTCGGCATCGCCGTTGCGGTCCCCGAAGGTGTCGAGCCCGAAGACGAGCGGGAACCGTTCGGGCTCGGGAGCGGAGGTGGGCTTCTCGGCTAGCTGGTCGGTCACGTCAACACATCCTGTCCGGACTGGGCCTCGGCGAAAACGGGCGTGCGGGCAGTGGCTTGGTCGGAAGCGACTGCCTGCTCGAACTCGGGACGCCTCAGCACCCGGCCGAACACGGGGCCGCCCGGCTGCAGGACCTGGCCGGCCGCGAGGCTTGGCAGCCGGACGGCGTCGTATCCGATCCGGTCGACGAATTCGGCCACCACTGCCACGGCCGCCGGGTCGTCGCCTGCGCTGCCAGCCGCGCGCCGGTCCGGGGAACCCGTTGGCCGAGCGTTCTGCTCCAGTTCGTGATAGCCGATGTGGTTAAGCGCCTTGACCACGGCCGAGCCTGCGAGCCGCTTGGCGACGATCTCACTGCTGCCGACGCCTCCGTCCTCGAATTCCTCGAGGACTCCGTCACTGGAAGGCCAGTAGTTCATCGCGTCGATCACGAATCTGCCGGCAAGCGAGACCGGATCGACTCTCAAGAACCGGTGCAGCGGCATCGCGAGCACGACCATGTCGGCATCGGCGACGGCATCGGCCGCCCATCGCGGTTCAGCGCCCGGGATCAGCAACTCGGTGATCAGTGCGAGGTTCGCCGGGTCGCCCGATGTGGCAATCGCCACCGGGTAGCCGGCGCTGATCGCGAGCCGGGCTACAACCGGCCCGACATGGCCGGCGCCGAGGACCGCCAGTTGTGGCATTGTGGCCGTTGCTCCTTCCACGAGACGCAACTCCTCGATCGGACCGATACCGCTGGCATAGGGCCGCGGCGGGCTTCGGCGAGAGTAGCAACTTCGGAGATAGTAGTATTCCCGCGGCCGGCAGGTAGGTGGTAGGTGCGGGCGCGGTGCCGGCGCGGTGCGGGCGCGGTGGTCGGATGTGCAGCTACTTTGTTTGTCGAAGTAACAGCGAGAGCGCTAGTATCGGGCTCGTGGCCGGAACGCCCGGGCTTGCCGCAGCGAGCGATGTCTCGGCAGCCTGCGAACGCAGCGACGCCGCGCTCGGGCGCGCGTTCGGCTTCCTCGGCAAGCGCTGGAACGCGGTTATCCTCGGCGTCCTGGGCGACGGGCCGGCGGGTTTCCGGCAGCTCTCGCGAGCGGTCGGGCCGATCTCCGACAGTGTCCTCTCGCAGCGGTTCGCCGAGCTCGCCCGGGCGGGCTTGATCACACGCACAGTCCAGGCCGGCCCGCCAGTCTCCGTCGCTTACGCTCTGACCGACTGCGGCAAAGCGCTCCTGCCGGCACTTGGCCAGATCGCGCGCTGGGCCGAGGAATACCTGCCACCGGACCGGCAGTCGGCGCGGACAAATCAGGGCTTGAACGCGCGCTGACCACCAGAGGATGCCGGTTCACGCGTTCTGAGCAAAGCGCCAGAACGTCTCGTGACAGCTTGCGTGACGTCTGGTCAGACGGGCGAGTCGTGGAGCGCTATGTTGCGGAAGAGGTAGACCCCGATCGTGACGCCGCTGATGGCAGTCGCCTCCCCGCTGAGGAAGACCCGGGCCGTACTGGTCTCGCCGGTGACCATGAAGTAGTAGCCCACATGCTCCAGGCGCCAGCCGAGCTTTTCTATCTCCGCCAGTGTGGCCGCAGAACTGGACGCCGTGCGGCGCCCTTGAGCGCTGCCGAACCCGGCACTGCCGGTGTGACTGCCAACCTCGAGTTGAACCTCGAAGAACGTCTGACCTTGTTCCTTCGCATACGTGGCCGCGCCGACAGGAGTTGCCATGAGCGCGTCGCGTTTCCGCTGCTCCTCGGCAATTCGGGCCTGCTCGGCACGAGCAGCCTGCTCGCGGGCTTGCGCGGCCTCGCGCTCCCGACGCTCTGCTTCCCGCTCCTCGGCGCTCTTGAACACGCTATCCCCGCTCGACGTCTTCATCGGGAGGATATCGGGAGCTTGGCCCGCGATGTGCGGGTCTTGGAAGACACGGCTGACTTCCAGTTAGCGCGGCTAACGTTCTCGGAGAGATGCCGGTGGCGACAACACTCACCCCGCGGCACCCTGCAGGGGGGTGGTCTGGACGCTGGTGTCGACCGTAATTTGGATTGGCGGCGGGGTGATGGAATTAGGAGGCATGGCGACCTCGGGCTTCTGGAGATCCCAGCCGAGCGCGACCGGGTCATACACGCGCTCGATGTAAATCTGATGCCAGAGCGAGAACACGATCAGCACCCAAACTTGCCGCCAGGTCACCTCGGGTCGCCCGTCCCTGAAACGCTGGAGGAGGCGCAGCGCCGCCTGACGGTCGATCCACTCCTGGGTCTGCGCCTCGCGCAGGACCCGGTCCGCGAATTCCCCCGCCTCGCCCTTCAGCCAGTGGCCGATCGGCACCGGAAAGGCCAGCTTCGCCCGCTCGGCCACGTCCTTGGGCAAGACGCTTCTCATGGCTTCCCGTAGCGCCACCTTGGTGGTGCCCGCACCGATCTTCTCCCGGCGCGCGAGCCGTGCGGCTACCGCCATCACCTCACGGTCCAGGTATGGCACGCGTAGTTCAAGGCTGTGCGCCATGGTCATCCGGTCGGCCTTGACAAGGATATCCCCGGCCAGCCAGGTGTTGATGTCGACAAGTTGCTTGCTGGACACGTCGTCCAAGCCCGCTTCCTGTGCCTGGTCGAAGATCGGGTCCGTGATCATCCAGGTCGCGTCGGCGCCCGCGCCCGGTTGCCGTTCATCGCCGGGACGGGCGATAGCGTCCGCCTGCCCGTCGGAGTACACATGCGCATTCCCGATGTACCGGCGCCGCAGCTGGGTGGACAGTCGTTCCAGGAATGCTTTTCCCTTCACTCCCGGAGGAAG
>Ga0070706_100006749_pt1 | contig 10836 bp, 11 predicted proteins | sample KBSK5501metaG_FD_65476 | JGI IMG/M metagenome (GOLD analysis project Ga0070706, IMG submission 65476) | Corn, switchgrass and miscanthus rhizosphere microbial communities from Kellogg Biological Station, Michigan, USA - KBS K5-50-1 metaG | ecosystem: Host-associated > Plants > Roots >...
TTCCTGACGTGGTGAGGCGTTCGTGTGCTGAGATGTCTGCTGTGCAGCGGGAGGACAGGGTGTCTCAGGGAGTGCATGAAGTGGAGGTTCCTGGGTACATGGAAAGTCCTTGGGAGTACAAGGGGTATAGGAGCATCCGAGAGTGGTGCCGGTCTCAAGATATCAGAGCCGTGATTGGTCGGTATGTCACTTTGGATCAGCGGGGGGTCGGGTCGTGCCCGTTCAAGGAACACCATGACCGCGGTGATCTGCGTCCGAGCTTCCAGGTGTTTGGGGGAGACGACCCACACTGGTATTGTTATGCGTGGCGGAGAGCGGGTGATCTGTTCGACTTCCTCTGTTTGTATTACCAGCTCACCCCACAGGAAGTGTGGTGGAGGATGCAGCAAGGGGCGCTCTGGTAAAGGGTGGTGGCGTAGCCTGGGGGGTAGGGTGTGGATGTTGGGCCTGATCTCTAGCCTCCTCGCGCCCTGCTCTCCATATCTCCCTTGTGACGCACAATAGCCCTGGAACAAGTGGTGGTGGGGAGTGGTGGTGCTCATGGGCCTGGGGGCGGTTCGTACGCGCGGTGGGGTTGGGGCCCCGCCGACGGCGTACGAACCGCCGGGGCCTTCCCTTGACCCTTATAAGCATAAGTCACACAAGTACAAATTTGACCTTCTCTTGTTTTGTGACCGAAATCCCCATTGTACAAAATACTATCGTCGTTACAAATATGCCGTAATCGCGACTTCGTCTTTCTTTCCTGGCGTTCTGCTGGCTGCTCTGTTTTTCGATGGAGTAGGTACGCCGTATCCGCTCCTGCTCCTCTGGAGGGAATGTGGCATGTTTTTCCTGTCACGAGAGCGGCAGCCTCACTCCCTCAACCATACCATCGCGCAGGGAAATTGCCAGGTTTTGGCACCTCCTATTGGCTTTGCTGCTCTATCCTTGACTCGTGTAGGTGATCTCTACGAGATCACCGTCATGGGTGGCGTAGAGCACATGACGTAAGTGGTCATAGTCGTTATAGAATGATGTGATATCAGCCACGTTTGCTAGAGGTGAGGATGTGGTGAGTAGGGTTCTTGTCAAATTGCCGCCTTGTGCATCGTAAGCGTGATCTTTAAGCAAATTCGCCTGGGTTAACACAACAATATGTCGGTAGTTGGTATCGGAACTAAAGAAGGCGGTCACATTCTGCACTGGCTCGCCAAAGCGGGTTCTCACGTAGTTCTGACCAACAGTTCGGGGAACATGGTCCTCGTCGGGATAGTCAATGTCGTAGACCTCCCCAGTTTTCAGAGCGACGATGATGTGACGAGTGTTGGGGTTCCCATCATCATGAGAGAGAAAACCACTTATCGAGGCGATCTGACTGACCTGGAATGGGACCGGGATGGTATGGTGAACGGGATGTAGTGCGCTTAACCAGGTGATATCTTCGAGTTTTCCCATACTATCTATAATCACCACATGACGAAAGTGATCGCCGGGTGAGTAGAAGCTTGCCATTCCGCAATGAGCTTGAAATCCGCTAATGTTATAGCCTATCTCGGTCGATCTATTGGGCAATTCGCCTAGTTTGTAGTAAAATTCATGCAGTTTGCCTTCATTGATGTTGGCATCTACATATTTGGTGCCGACGACGGCATGGTGGTTATTGTCATCAGGTGTACAAAACCCTGCGATAGTGACCATACTCTTGCCGAAGGATTCACCGAGCCTGTCAGCAAAGGGATAATACCCAGGTGCTAACTCACTGGGGTGCCAATTCACTTGGTACACATAACCGTCTTTCGCAACCACGACCACATACTGAAAACCGTCAGAATCGGTGCAATAGCTGGCCATCCATCTGATGCCGTTATTAATGTGCGTAATGGGTCTGCTTAACATGCTGCTCGCTCCTTGAAAAACCAAGCTCATTGTCTACCTGGATAAGGGAATGGCCGCCAGTATCGACCTGATTGACATGGATATGACTGTAAATTGCAGCATTCCGTTCGGTAATTTCTGTACCATTCTTCGGGCGACTATCGGTTCACTCTCCCTCTTGCATGTACCACTCGAATGGCCTCACAAGCCAAAAGAGTCACATTCCTTTCAGCAAAGCATGAGATGCCTTCACCCGAAGAATTGTCGCATTTTCTCCGACCGAATTGAAGCAATAACACGTTGTCCACGAACAACGCCTTTGCAGAGGCGACTAGCTTGGTCGTGACGAGGAGTTGACTCAACCGCTGGTGCGAGTTGCCCACCAGGCCATACCTTATCAACAAAGCCACCGTCACCTCTACCGCATGCACTCACTCGTCAGATGGGCCTTTTCTAACTAGCTATCAGGCCTTTCTTCGGTCATTTCCTCCTCATCTTGCGCGTTTCCCAGTTGTCCCGGTGCATGTGCCAGACTTTCCTGGAGAAGTGCTGCAAGGGCAGAAAGGTCGATGGCCAGCCGCTTTCCGGTGTGGGCATCTTCGATGGTTCCACGAAGAAGTTCGCCATCATCGCCCATCCAGACGCGTACCACGAGCGAGATATATCGACCAGGTGCCGGAGGTTGAGGGTTTGTGATCTCTTCACCCAATTGCTCTACCCCTTCCCTGCCGGGCAAACCTGCGATGGATCTCCACCCCCTTCACTGTTCTCATCGTGCTCACATTGCACATCCTTATTCTAGCCTACTCTGCTTAATTTTCTCTTAATTTCTGCTTACTGATCTCGGCAGAAGGAAGTAAAGAGTGCTAGAATAGGAGGATGGGAGCACCGAAGAAAGCCGATTGGCGAGAAGAACGACGCAAACGCGCCTGGGACCTGAAAGAACAGGGCTGGAGACAAAAAGACATCGCAGAGGCCTTAGGAGTGAGCGCGCGTAGCCGTGAGTCAATGGCTTAAACGAGGACGAGCCGGAGGCCGAGAAGCCCTCAACGCGCATCCACCCAAGGGCGTCTCTCCACGCTTGACTGCTGAGCAAAAGGCACAGATTCCGGCCTTGTTAGCCAAGGGGGCCGAAGCCTATGGTTTTCGAGGCGATGTCTGGACGGCGAGCCGCGTCGCAGAAGTGATCGACCGGACGGATTGCGCGTCCGCTATCATCGTGACCATGTCGGGCGACTGCTGACGCGCCCGCGGGCTGGAGTCGGCAAGAGCCGATTGAGCGAGCAACGCAGCGGGATGAAGAAGCGATCAAAGACTGGTATGAGCAGCGCTGGCCAGCCATCAAAAAAAGCCGAGGAGGAGCAAGCCACGATCGTCTGGGTAGACGAAGCAGGGTTTTATCTGCTCCCGATGGCCGTACGCACGTGGGCGCCACGCGGGCACTCACCGGTGCTGCGAGTTCCACTGACCCGCGACCATCTGATCTTTCATCAGCGGCATCACGCTCGATGGACGGCTGTTCATGCAAGTGCGCCCGGTTTCGTATGATGCCGCCGCGGTCGTGGGCTTTCTACGAGTCCTCTTACGCAAGGTTTCGGGCAAGATCGTGGTGATCTGGGATGGCTCGCCAATCCATCGGGGCAACGAGATCAAAGCCTTTCTCAAACGTGGAGCAGCCAAACGACTGCATTTGGAGCAACTGCCTGGCTATGCTCCTGATCTCAATCCGGATGAAGGCATCTGGAATTATCTCAAACGGGTCGAGTTAGGCAATGTCTGTTGTGCCAATCTGGATCAGCTCTCTAGGGCACTCAATCGAGCCAGAGAGCGCTTGCGGCACAAGCGTGAGATCATTCGGAGTTGTTCGCAACAATGCGGTTATTCGGTTTAGTTTCTTATCACGAGATCAGTAAGAGGCTGTGTGCAAAGATCATCTCGATCCGCCCAGAGAGGGAGTTTGTAAGATCCTGGTCACATTTGCTCGATGTCCCTATCAAGTCGCTTCGAACCACTTTGCACACAGCCTCTACTACTACAGCCCCAGTTGTGCAAGAACAGAGCTGGTGAGGCAGCTTCCCAAGCCAAATCGCCTAAAAACAGGTATGTGACGTCAATGCGCTTCAGAAGCCATCTGACATCAAAAATGGCACTGTAGTACTAAGCAGATTCTCGAGAACCTTCGGGAATGCCCACCGTGACCTTTTACGACCATCATCGCCTGACGGCCAGCGCAGGCCCCTGTTAGCTTGACCTGGGTAACTGACAAAGACGAACGTCACTGTCTGACCAGAAGCACAGGTAAAGTTCCCAGTGGAGCAGGTGTGTCTGCCACTTGCAGCCTGTGGGGCCTGGCCTGTGCGAGAGGGGGGCACGCGATCGTGCCCCCCTTTGCTTCTGCCTCCTCGCCTCCCCCTACTGGTAGCTCCTAGCAGCTAAGCGTAACGGGGCTTGTCAGTCCGTTCGGGTTCGACGCGGTGCAGTGGAAGATTTGGGTCGTCACGGGCTGGAAGATGTCGAGCGTGATGCTCGTTAGTGTGAGGACCGGATTCACCCCGGTCCAGTTCGGGTTCGGACAGCCGGCTGTGGCCCCGCTGACTGTCGGTGCGGCGGTCAGGGTGGCCGGATTGGTGGTGAACGTCAAGTTGCCGTTCTTGATCGCGCTCGCGGGTATCGCCGTGTCCGAAGTAGCCGGACCTTCCAGGACCCTGTTCTGGCCGGGCGCGGTGTTGCCGCCCCCATTCTGGCACTGGTAGAGCGCGAAGCCGCTTACAGCTAGATGAAGGTTGAGGTCCTCATTGCCGAGCCCGGCGAGGGTGCCTGTACAGGTGACCGGAATGCTCGTCGTGCCGGAGAACGTGCACACCGGCTCCCCGCCCTTTTTGAAGTGCGGGCTGGAGGCAAGGGCTGCCAGAGAGAACCCGAAGATCAGCAACAGCGCGAGCAACGTCGCAATCACGAATCGTCGCATAGTTGTTCTCCTTTCAAAACGCAAGGCTAACACAGTCAAAAAGTGCGCATATACGCACACTACTGGTTCTTCCTACATGGAGGCACTCAAGCAACGACGTTTCTCGCTCATTGCGAGCATACGGTTGAGAAGCACGCACGACAAAGCTCGAACACTACAACAAGGTTGATAGCGCAAGAGGCAGTTGTGCAGAACAGTAGAGGGATATATACCCAGGCATGGGGGGAGATACTTGAGAATAATACTCCTCTCTCTTTACCTCAAAGAGTATATTTGTCTCTTGGCCCAAGAAGTTTTATAGCAAATATTTGTGTATTAGTCAAGCTTATTTCGATTGTTTTCTGCAATATTACTGATTGTAAGTAGAAATACCGAGCAGTGTTATATGTTGAACTTTCTTTCGAATTTTCTCATTGTGATTGTTAAGCGGCTGTTTTTATTCCCGACCTTGCAACTGCCCTATTCAGTTTAGTTCCCCATGCCGAACTCAGTAATACAGACCCAACGACAGTGATTGCTGCACCAATTGCTGATAGAGCAGGGTCGTTTCAGCAGCAGAGTCTAAGCGCAAGTCACGACGCAGATACCTCCTGCAGGTGAGGTAGGTCTGCTTGACCTCTGCCGGACGCCCGCATGCTGCGTAGCAACACATGAGCAGACGGTAGATATCTTCGCGGTAGCAATCAATAGTGAGTAGCTCGCGAGAGCACGCGATGGCAAGTTCCCATGTTCGCGCCTGGCTGTAAGAGGTGCCTAACTGCTCGAGCACGTGGAGCCACTTATCTTGCAAGGCCATGCGGGAACTTGAGGCCCACTCCTCATAGGGATCGGCGAGATAGTCGCCACCATAGGAGGCTCGAGCCTCCTCAAACGCCACTAGAGCTTCAGCCGACCTGCCAGCTTTGGCAGCACCCAGACCTCGCTCGTAGGCAGCGCGAAACGCATCGACATCCTGGACGATCGAGAGGGCTGGATTGAGGAGATACTGGTGGTGACGAAACAGCACCGTCTCATCGCTGCCACTAGGGCCGCAGCCACGCAGTGAACAGCGCAAGGTGTGGACAGCGACCTGAAGGTTGCGTGCGCCCGCAGCCGAATCCATCTGGGGCCAGAAACACTCGACCAGCACCTCTGTCGAAGCTGCAAACCCTGGACTGGCCAGCAGGTACTTGAGAAGCGACTGGCCACGACGGCTCCTACAGGCAGGCACCTCGCGGCCTTCACAGCAGAAGTGGAACCTGCCGAGACACCTGATTTCCCAGTCACCATATCCAGGTGTCGCCAACCTGATCACGGGAGACGTTGGAGAGCGGGAAGGTGGCACGTCTGCAGGTCGTTGCCGGTGCGGTGTTTGCGCCTGCAAGGACTGGCGCAGCTCCTGCATGTCTTCTTCCAAGCGGGTGATCCGCTCAAGGAGACGCTTGAGTGAGGTCTGGTAGATCTCTGTGTCCATGGTTTCCCTCTGACTGATCGCAGCAATGAGCAGTCGATAGACGACCTACTCCACCTATTAGGAGGTTCTGCGGCATGATTCTTACTCATGTTCCTCTTCAAGTCACAACGCCGCTGCGCCTGCTTCTAGGAAAAGAGAGACGTATGAACCATTTCCGCAGTGCTTCTCGATAGCAAGCGAACTACGTTCTACAATGAGTCTCTGCATCAATGAAGAAACTATAGGAGCTCTGTATGAAATGATTCTGTGAAGAAGCTGAGATGAACCTGAGAATGTGTTTAGGAACAGTTCTGGACCTGAGAGGAACTAGAGATTCTTGACTCCTCAGATTGTGGCTGTTCTTAGTCTGGTAGCTCAATTGGGGCCAGTAGTTGATACAATACGGAATTTTTTCACCTATCTTAGCTTTCGTCTGCTATCTCGAATCAGCAGACGATTTTGGCATTTTCTCTTAAGCTCCGGCGTCTTGAGACAAATTTAAGAGTGTGAAGCTGTGTTGATGTGGGTGTTGCATAGTTTGTGAAAGTCCCTGCTTGCGTATGGGCCAGTTGGGACCTGTCATATGAGGATGGTAGGGTATGACTGCTAAGAATGATATGGTGGGTGGCGTTCCTCGGTTTCCGCTTCCGCTGCTGGAAGCACAAGCAGACTTGGTAGAAAAGCACAAGGTCGATACTCTCTTGTTTTGTCCAAACGCCTGGGCCTTACGGCATGTGTTTATCAATCAAGACACAGGGGAAGTGGTTCGTGCACGTTGCAATCGGTGGGATTGCTTGTACTGTGGGCCGCGCAAAGTCGATCAGTGGCGACAACTGGTCAAGGCGGCTGAACCGACGCTGTTTCTCACACTGACCAAAGCGGGCAAAACGGTTGAAGAAGCAGCGCGAGCTTTAACGACGTTTCTGCAATACTTGCGGCGTGGGTCAAAAGGCCGTGGCCCGAGTCGCATTGGGGCACGCGAAGTCTATCCAGTAGAATACTTCGCAGTGCTGGAACGGCACCAGGATTTTGAAGAGAATGGTTTCCACTGGCATCTGCTCATCAAGGGCACGGATTTTATTCCTCATGAAATTCTCAAAGAAGCATGGCGCTCTGCCCGACATGGTGTGGCTTATATCGTGCATATCGAGGCGGTGCGCAAGCCGCATGTGATCGGCTATGTCACCAAGTACCTCACAAAAAGCCTGTCGCATGACGAGAAGGGCGTTCGTCAAGAAGAGCGAGAGGGAATACAGCTTGCGCTTGATGATGAGGGCAAGATCGTCGAGGAACGGCATACCTATACCGTTGATCTGGTGAGTAAAGCGCGGCGCATCCGCTACTCGCGTCATTTCTTCCCCGAAAGTGTGACAGAGCTTCGTGCGCGTCTGTTTGCCGAAGTCGAACAAGAATCAATGGAACAGGCTGAGAATGTGCCTGCGGATGGCTCGCAAGAAGACAATGGCGAGTCTTTCAATGAGTCGACTGTGGAAATCGTGGAACAGGAGAGACAAGCAGAAACAACTGAGCGGGGGGTGATAGAAGAGGTGTCTGTCAAGCGGTCGTCTTGGATTATCGTGGAATGTGATGAGTTCACTGATGATATCAAAGAATACCGGAGACGACGGCGCAGGGCACTCCTGGAAGCACTGGTAGCGATACGAGAAGGGCAACGACATCTATCCAGGCGGGTGATTAACATTTGGTTCTATCAGCGGAATGAACTCCGTTGGGCGAGTTAGTGAAGAGGTGTTTTCATGGGAAGGCGGAAAAAACAACCAACGGCACAACCACTATTGTTGACGATCCCCGATGTGGCAATCCAATTAGGAGTCTGTCGCACGACTGTTTACAATCTCATCTATCATAAGGGCTTGCCCTCGGTCATTCTTGGGAGCTCGAGGCGTATACATCCTGACTCGTTGCATGAATGGCTGAAGCAGTGCGAACAACAGAGCGCCTAGAGGACGTTGAAGATCGCCATACGAGCAAGAGTAGTGAGTGAGATACATTCGTGCGATGTGGAGGAAATATGATAAAACGAAGGCAACGTGGGCGCGGTGAGGGCTCAATCTACCAGCGTAAGGATGGTAGGTGGGTTGCAAGCATCGTTCTGGAAGATCACAGTCGCAAGTACTACTATGGTCAAACTCGCAAGGAAGCGCATGAGAAGCTGAAGAATGCTCAGCATGAGTATGAGCAAGGCATCCTGGCAACAGGACCACAGCAGACAGTCAAACAGTACCTAGAGTATTGGCTGGAAGATGTGCATAAAGCAAAGCTTCGTCTCGGTTCCTATGATGCCTATCGTACTATTCTGAACCGCCACCTCATCCCCGAACTCGGACATATCAGGTTGCAAAAGCTCACGACACAACTTGTGCAGTCATTCTATGCAAAGAAGCAAAAACAGGGGTATTCAGCGAGTAGGGTGAGAGCCATTCACGTGGTGCTTCATAAATCGTTGGAGCATGCAAAGCGCATTAAACTGGTTGGGAGTAACGTGTGCGATGGCGTGGAGCTGCCCCGAAGTGAACAGCATGAAATACAACCATTGACACCTGAGCAAGCTCGATTGCTCTTGCAAAAGGTACGGGAACATCACTTAGAGGCGCTGCTTACACTTGCGCTTACGACGGGTATGAGAAAAGGTGAGATACTTGCCCTACGTTGGCAAGATATCAACCTGCAGAAAGGAAACCTTCAAATACGCCGAACGTTAAGCTACATGGCGCATTATGGTTTTAAAGAGGGTGAGCCGAAAACAGCAAAGAGCAAGCGCACAATCGCGCTTCCTCAGTTTGTGATCGAGACGCTGAAGCGGCACTCTACACTGCAACGAGAAGCAAGATTGCAGGCCAGCGAGGCCTGGGATGAGCATGATCTTGTTTTTCCAAACAAACATGGTGGCTTCATCGTCCCGATGACACTTGCAAATCATTTTACCAGGTTGCTCGTAGAGATAGGGCTCCCTTATATACGCTTCCATGACTTGAGACATAGTGCTGCGACACTCTTGCTGAGTATGGGAGTACCTGCCAAAGTCGTACAGGAGATACTGGGACATAGTACCTTCAGCACAACAATGGACAGATATTCCCATGTGCTTCCCTCCATGCAACAAGAGGCAATGGAGAAGATGGATGACCTGTTTAGCGAGCAATTGTGATTACTGCTCTGTTCCACAATGGCGATATCATTCCCACAGATGATGATTTTTGTGATTTGGAATCTGGTGGCCCCAGAGAACATTACAGCCAAAGATGAGAGCAGATCATTTTTCAAACCTGTTTGCTACTCACCTTCACCAATGCCAACAAGAGGTAGCAAAAGAATGGCAGCGAGGAACAACACTTTGTCAGGGCAGCATTCTGCCCCAACGAACGCTAAAGCCGGACTCCCCCAGGGGAGCCCTTACTTTACTTCTTCGTCTTGTCGACAGCCTCCGAGAGTTCTTTACCCGGGGAGAAACGCACCCGGTTCTTTGCGGGGACCTGGATCGGCTGACGATCTCGCGGGTTAACTCCCTTGCGGGCGGCACTTTTGCGGACTTTAAAAGAGCCGAAGCCCACCAAGCGTACCTCGTGACCCGCCTTAAGGGAATCGCGAATGTGATCCAGCGTCGCTTCTATCACTTCAGCAGCCTTCTTCTGGGTCAGCCCTGCCTGCGTAGCAATATGCTTCGTAAGTTCCTGCCGACCAACAATGGTCGTAGTAGATTTTGTTGTAGCCATGGATTCGAAAACCTCCTTACAACGATCAGCACATGTCGCTTTTCATCCCATTCTTTTATGTCTGGGTCTGTAGAGCGGCTTCTTAACTCACTGCCATGAAGGAGTATAACACTGGTCTTTAAGGAATTCAAGGGTATGAACGCCCTTGAGAGCCAGGCTCATACCATAAAAGGCCTTGAGAAGCCAATTTAAAACAAGCTAGTGGATAAAAATTGGCTTCTCAGGCGACGCAACTAGGCTTCGTGAATAGGGCCTCTACGCTAGAATATACAGGATAAACCCCCTATCAACATCTCACAATCTCGCTCAAGTTTTCTGCTTCTTATACTTTGTACTGCAAGCTTCAGCGTCCATTTTCAACGTTCTGGCATGAATGTATCTGGCACATTCCACGAATTGCTGTCAAAGCTGCTGTCAAGGCAGCGCGGTCAGGACGAGAGGGGGGTGCTGAGATAAGGTGAGTGGCGCATCGTGGTCGTGAGTACCATCGAATTTCTGCACTTTTCCTACTTTCGTAAAAAACTACTTGACATGACGCAAATGCGGTGGTATTATCTCACTTGCGCTCATCGGGGAACTGGTGACGCGCACTAGATGCGGAAGCAAACAACGTACCTGAACAACTGAAGAGTGGTAAGGAACAAAAATAAGATAATACAATTTTTAACCTGTCAATTGGTGACAACTCGCTTATACTGCATTTGAATCTCCATTGAGAGATTCGGATATAGATTTATGGATGGCGAGTTTGATCCTGGCTCAGGATAAACGCTGGCGGCGTGCCTAACACATGCAAGTCGAACGCCCTGTTTGTCGCAAGAGAAGCAGGGAGTGGCGGACGGGTG
>Ga0070706_100006750_pt1 | contig 10836 bp, 9 predicted proteins | sample KBSK5501metaG_FD_65476 | JGI IMG/M metagenome (GOLD analysis project Ga0070706, IMG submission 65476) | Corn, switchgrass and miscanthus rhizosphere microbial communities from Kellogg Biological Station, Michigan, USA - KBS K5-50-1 metaG | ecosystem: Host-associated > Plants > Roots >...
GAACCCGCGGGTTCCCTCCGACGTGGCGTTCACCGAGAGCCGGGTGCGCGCGGAGACCATCGCGGCCGAGAACGTGCTGCACGACCTGGGCGCCATCTCAATGTTTTCCAGCGATTCACAGGCGATGGGGCGAGTCGGGGAGAACTGGCTGCGCGTCATGCAGACCGCGGACAGGATGAAGAAGGCCCGCGGCAAGCTGCCGGAGGACGCCGCGGGCCACGACAACTTCCGCGTCCTGCGGTACGTCGCGAAGATCACGATCAACCCGGCGATCGCCGCCGGGACGGCGCGCGTGATCGGGTCGGTCGAGCCCGGCAAGCTGGCCGACCTCGTGCTGTGGGAGCCGGCGTTCTTCGGGGCCAAGCCGAAGCTGGTGATCAAGGGCGGGCTGATCAACTGGGCGCTGATGGGCGACCCGAACGCGTCCGTAACCACCGCCGAGCCGGTCTGCTACCGCCCGATGTTCGGTGCGTTGGGCTCGGCTCTGGCCAAGACCTGCGTCAGCTTCGTCTCAGCGGCCGCCTACGAGGCCGGCGTGGCCGAGCGGCTCCAGCTCCAGCGGCAGGTCAGGCCGGTAGAGCGGACACGGACCATCACCAAGCGCGATCTGGTACGCAACGACGCCCTCCCGGCGATCGAGGTCAACCCCGAGACGTTCGCCGTGACGGTCGACGGTGTCCACGCGACCGTGCCTGCGGCCGAGTCGATCAGCCTCAGCCGACTGTACTTCTTCAGCTAGCCACGGAGGCAGGCATGACGATCAGCGACGCCGGCCAGGCGCTCGTGCGGGTGGATACCATCGCAGGCCGCGCCACCGAGGACGGCTGGCCCGACCTGCTCGCCGGAGCCCAGGTCGACATGCTGCATCTCGACCAGGCGGAGGCACAGAAGAGCCGACTGCGGAAGGCGACCGAGGGCGGGGTGGAGGTCGCGATCTGTTTGGATCGCGGGACGCAGCTCCGTGACGGCGACATCTTGGCCTGGGACCAGGCACGCCGCGCCGCGATCGTCGCGCGCGTCCACCTCAAGGAGGTGCTGATCATCGACCTCAGCGCGCTCTTCGACGGGCCGCGGGAGGTGGCGATGGCCCGGTGCGTGGAGCTCGGGCACGCGCTCGGCAATCAGCATTGGCCGGCGGTGATCAAGGGCAGCCGGGTCTACGTCCCGCTGACCGTGGCCCGGGCGGTGATGTCGTCGGTGATGAAGACCCATTCCTTCGAAGGCGTCACGTACACGTTCGTGCCAGGGGCAGAAGTCATTCCCTACCTGGCGCCGCACGAGGCTCGCCGGCTGTTCGGAGCCGCCGAGAGACATCTCCACAGTGGAGACTCGGCGTGAGCATCGCTCGCTTGATGCGCGTTCTCCAGTTTGGTGACTCCCTGCTGCCGATCGGTTCCTTTTCGTTCTCCAACGCCCTGGAGTCAGCCGTTCAGCAGGGTGTGGTCCAGGATGCCGTAACGCTGGGCGAGTTCGTGCTCACCACCGCCCGCCGGGCGGCGACGTCGGACGGTATCGCGCTGCTGGAGGCCCACCGGGCCGCGCGCGAGCCGGACCTCGAGCGCATCGTGCGGGCCGATCGGGCCGTCTTCGAAAGGAAGCTCAGCGAAGAGACCCGGACGATGACGGTCCGGATGGGCCGCAAGCTCGCCGAAGTCAGCCCGGCGGCCGTGCGGGCGCCCCTGCTCGGTCTCTGGCTCGACCGGGTACGCGACGGCAGCGCGCCCGGCACCCATCCCGTCGGCTTGGGCGTCCTGTTCGCCGAGCTCGGCTCGCCGGAAGAAGACGCCTTCGCCGTCCACCAGTACGGCGTCGCGATGACGACGCTGAGCGCGGCGCTGCGCCTGATGCGGGTCGATCACCATCAGGTCCAGGCGATCCTGTATGCGATGGCCGGAACGGCCGCGGACGACTATGCGGCTGTCCGGCAGGCGTCGCTGTCTGACATGGCCAGCTTCGCGCCGATGGCCGACATCCTCGCGGCGATCCATGTCCGATCGCACGTTCGCATGTTCATGAACTGAAGGTGATGATGACGTGAAGAACACCACCCGTATTGGCGTCGGCGGCCCTGTCGGCTCGGGCAAGACGGCGCTGGTCGAGGCCATCACCCCGCAGCTGATCGACATGGGCCTGAAGGTCCTGATCATCACCAACGACGTCGTGACGAGCGAAGACGCCAAGCACGTCCAGCGCACCCTGAAAGGCGTGCTGGCCGGGGACCGGATCATGGGCGTCGAGACCGGCGCCTGCCCGCATACGGCGGTTCGCGAGGATCCGAGCATGAACCTCGCCGCGGTCGAGGAGATGGAGGAGCGGTTCCCGGACAGCGATGTGGTGCTGATCGAGAGCGGCGGGGACAACCTCACGCTGACCTTCAGCCCCGCGCTCGTCGATTTCTTCATCTACGTGATCGACGTCGCGGCCGGCGACAAGATCCCCAGGAAGAACGGGCCCGGGATCACGCAGTCGGACATCCTTGTGATCAACAAGACCGACCTCGCGCCCTACGTCCACGCCAGCCTCGAGGTAATGGACGCCGATTCGAAGTTCATGCGCGGGGACAAGCCCTTCATCTTCACGAACTGCCTGACCGGTGAGGGAATCGCGGACGTCGTGGGCCTGATCGTGCGCAACGTCCTCTTCGACATGCTGCAGGTCCCGGACTCCGCCTGATGGGCGTGCTCGACGCTCCCGAGCTCGCTCCTTACCGGGACGAGCCGAAGCAGATGCCCAGCGGAGCGCCTGGCAAGCACGGCGTCCTGGACATGTCCTTCGCTCGCCGCGGCGACCGGTCGGTGCTCGCGCACCTGGCCCGGAAGGCGCCGCTGCTGGTGCAGCAGGCGCTGTACTGGGACGAGCACCTGCCGGGGCTGCCGTGCGTGTACGTCATCACCACGTCGGGCTGCGTGCTCCAGGGCGATCGCCTGGACGTCTCCATCACGGTCGGCGCCGGTGCCATGGCCCATGTCACCACCCAGTCGGCCACCAAGATCCACCAGATGGACGCGAACTTCGCCGCCCAGACCCAGCGGCTCGCGCTGGCGCAGAACGCCTACCTGGAACTCCTTCCGGGCCCGGTGATCCCGCACCGGCACTCGCGGTTCATCACTCACACCCAGGCCACGGTAGCTGAGAGCGCCACGTTGCTCAGCGCCGAACTGCTGCAGCCCGGCCGCAAGCACCACGGCGCAGGAGAGCTGTTCGAATTCGACCTGTACTCCTCGACCCTGACCGCGAGCCGGCCGGACGGCACCCCGCTGTTCACCGAGAAGCTGATCGCCGAGCCATGGCGGTACCCGGTCCGTCAGGCCGGCGTGATGGGGAAGTTCGACGTGTTCGCGAACGTCACCCTCATCACCCCGCGGCGGCACGCCGACCGGATCTTCGAGCAGGTCGTGCCCGGGGCCGACACCAGCACGGACTGCGTGGCGGGCGCGAGCCGCCTGCCCAACGATGCCGGGCTCGTCTACAAGGTGATCGGGATGGAAACCGAGCCGGTCAAGACGAAGGTCCGGGCGTTCTGGAATCTCGCGCGCCAGCAAGTGCTCGGCGCGCCGATACCCGCCGCCCGGCCGTGGGGGTCGCCGCTGTTACCGGATGCGGCCGAAGAGGAGCTTTGGATATGCCAGACGAAAGGCGCAGAGTCGGCCGTCCATGTCGTCGACGATGACACCGATCTGCGTCCCAGCGACTGGCTCTAGGTAGGAACGGTGGCCACGCATGAACGCGGGTGACACCGCTTGGGTGCTGGTGAGCGCGGGCCTGGTCATGGTGATGATGCCGGGACTGGCGTTGTTCTACGGTGGCCTGGTCTCCAGCCGCAACGTGCTGGTGATGCTCCAGCAGAACATCTTCCCGCTCGGGTTGATCAGCATTCTCTGGGTCCTGGCCGGATTCAGCCTCGCGTTCGGCCCCGACGCCGGCGGCGGGGTGATCGGCAACCTGGCCGCGTTCGGACTGCGCGACCTGGCCCAGGGCCCGCCGGCCGGCATGCATACCGTCGCGCCGCAGCTCCCCGTTCCGGGGCTCGCGTTCGTGGCCTACATGATGATGTTCGCGATCATCACCCCCGCACTCATCACCGGGGCAACGGCGGACCGGCTCAAGTTCGCCGGCTACGCCGTCGTCATCGGGGTGTGGTCGCTGCTCGTCTACGCGCCGGTCGCGCACTGGCTCTTCAGCTCGAGTGGCTGGCTCGCCAGGCGCGGGGCGCAGGACTGGGCGGGCGGACTCGTGGTCCATGGGTCGGCCGGCGCGGCCGTGCTCGCGCTGCTCCTGGTCATCGGGCGGCGGCGACGGTGGCCGGACGCAGCGAGCCGTCCTCACTCGATCCCGCTGGTCGTGCTGGGCGCCGGCCTGCTTTGGTTCGGCTGGTTCGGCTTCAACGGGGCCGACGGCCTGCGGGCGAATGGCGTCGCGGCACAGGCCGTGATCAACACCCAGGTCGCCGCCGCCGCGGCGATGCTCGCCTGGCTGCTGATGGAACGCTACTCCGACGGGCACGCCACGGTGCTCGGCGCCGTCACCGGCGCGGTCGCGGGGCTGGCGACGATCACGCCGTGCGCCGGGTACGTCGACACGTACACCGCCATCATCATCGGCGGGCTCGCCGGCCTGATCTGCCACCTCGCGCTTCGCCTGAAACAGCTCCTCCGCCTCGACGACGCGCTCGACGTCATCGCTGTCCACTTCGTTGGCGGTGTCCTCGGCACGTTCCTGCTTGGCTTTTTCGGAGACAAGAACATCAACTCCATCGGCGCGAACGGCCTCTTCTATGGTGGCGGCGGCCATCTGCTGGGGGAGCAGGTGCTCGCGATCGTGGTTGTGGTCGCCTTCTCGTTCTGCCTGACGTGGATAATCGCGATCACCGTCGCTAAGACGATCGGGCTGCGCGTCTTGCCTGCAGACGAGAACAACCTCGACCAGGTGCAGGAAGCGCTGTCCGCCTACGCGCTGGGCCGCCCGGCCGGCGTGATGCAACCCGCCGACCACGCGGCGGGTCCCGTGACGCCAACGGTCCCGGCGACCGGACAGATGAAGCTGATCAGTGCTCTCGTCGACCATGAAGACGCCGACGAGCTCCGCCGCCTCCTCGTCGAGGCCGGCGCGGTCCAGATCGTGCTGTCCGAAGCGAGCCTGTATACCCAGGCATCGCGCACGGAGGTGTTCCGGGGTCAGCGCCGCGTGGTCGAATTCGAGCCGAGGCTGCGGCTCGAGGTGACCGCCACCGAGTCCGACGTGCCGCGCGTGGTGCAGGCTATCCAGCGGATTCCCGGTGCCGGCCCGTACCTGCAAGTCATCGACGCCCGCCTCCCAGCAGCCGCCAGGCCGCTCGAAACTACCTGACTTGACGGTGTGCGGCGCAAGTCAGGCGGCAACACTGGGCCCTCATGCGACCAGTGGAAAGGAACGGCCGAGATGACTGGTGACGCGGGAGACCGCATACGGACTGCCCTGGTGACGGGAGGGACCGGCGGCATGGGCCGGGTCATAGCAGCCAAGCTGGCCGCCGACGGGTTCGACGTCGCCGTGGCGTACGCGGGTAGCGTCGACCTGGCCGACGCGACCGTCAAAGAGATCGCGGGGCATGGGCGGCACGGCGCGGCGTTCGCGGCGGACGTCGCCGATAAGGACGCCGTGTCTGCTGTGTTCGACGCCATCGAGGACCGCTTCGGGCACCTCGACGTGGTCGTGCATACCGCCGGGATCAACCGCCCCGCCGCGCTGGCGGATCTTGACCTGGCCGACTTCGACGAGATTCACCGGGTCAACGTGCGGGGTACGTTCGTCGTCAACCAGCAGGCCGCGCGCCGGATTCGTGACGGAGGCTCGATCGTCAACGTGTCGACGAGCATGGTGCGCGTGGCGCCCCCGGGCCTGAGCGCGTACGCGGCGTCCAAATCCGCCGTCGACACGCTCACCCGCATCCTGGCCAAGGAGTTGCGCGGTCGCGACATCACCGTCAACGCCGTAGCGCCCGGTCCCACCGCCACCGCCGCGTTCCTCAGCAGCACCCCAGCCGACGAGCAGGAACAACTGGCCGCCTTGCCGCCGCTGGGCCGTCTCGGTCGTCCCGACGACATCGCCGGCGTCGTGTCATTTCTGGTCGGGCCGACCGGACGATGGGTCAACGGCCAGGTGATCTACGCCAACGGCGGGCTCGTCTGACCGCCCGTTCGGCATCACTGAGCGAGAGTGAGAGCGGCATGTTGCTCGAAGGCAAGTCCATCGTCGTCACCGGCGGCAATACCGGCATCGGTAAGGCGATCGTGCTCGCCGCCGCCGCGGAAGGCGCGAACGTCGTCGTCGACTACATCATGCACCCGGAGTACACCGCCGAGGTCATAGCCGCCGCCGGACGGTCCGGCGGCGGCGCGGTCGGAGTGGAAGCCGACGTCTCGCGCATCGAGGACCTGCGCCGGGTCATCCAGGCCGCGGTCGAGAACTTCGGCCGGCTTGACGTTCTCATCAGCAACGCCGGTATCGAGACCCGCACATCGCTGCTGGAGACCAGCGAGGCCGACTTCGACATGGTGCTGGCGGTAAACCTCAAGGGCGCGTTCTTCGGAGCCCAGTTCGCGGCGCAGCAGTTCATGGCGCAACGCAGCGGCGGGCTGATCGTGACGATCTCCTCCACCCACGAAGACTCGCCGATGCCCGGCAACATCGCCTATTGCGTCTCCAAGGGCGGTGCCAAGATGCTCACCCGCACGGCAGGAGTCGAATTGGGGTCGCTCGGAATCCGGTTCGTCAACATCGCGCCGGGAGCGGTGAGCACCCCGATCAACGCCATCACCGTGATGGACCCGGAACTGCTCAAGCGGCTGGAAGAAGCGATCCCGCTCGGCCGGGTCGCCCAGCCCGCCGAGATCGCCGACGTCGTGGTGTTCCTCGCCTCGGACAAGGCCGGGTACATCAACGCCACCACGGTCACCGTCGACGGCGGCCTGTCGCAATGGAGCACGGGACTTTGACCACCGTGCCCGCCGCTACCGGGTATGACCACTACGACGTGCTGGTCATTGGCAGCGGGCCCGGGGGCGCGACCACCGCGGCGCGCGTGGCCGAAACCGGCAAGCGCGTGCTGCTGGTCGAACGCGGTGACTTCCTTCCGCGGGAGCGGGACAACTGGAACTCACAGGCCGTATTCGGCGATGCGAAATACACCGCCGACGAGACCTTCTACGACCTCCACGACCGGCCCTTCCGGCCCGAGTTGCATTATTACGTCGGCGGCAACTCGAAGGTGTACGGCGCGGCGCTGTTCCGGCTGCTGCCCAGCGACTTCGGCGAGGTCCAGCATCCGGACGGAGTCGCGCCGGCCTGGCCGCTGAGCTACGCCGACATGGAGCCTTACTACGTCCGCGCCGAGCACCTGTTCTGGGTGCACGGCAAGCACGGCGAGGACCCGTTCGCGGGCCTCTCGAGCCAGGACTACACATACCCGCCCGTGCAGCACGAACCTCGTATCCAGCAGCTGTCGGACGGCTTGGACAGGCTTGGCCTGCACCCGTTTCACCTGCCGCTGGGGATCCACCTCACCCAGGACGCGCACGGCCGGGCCACCACGGACTCACGATGCATACGGTGCGACCGCGTTGACGGTTTCCCCTGCCTGGTCGGCGCCAAGGCCGACGCCGAATGGGCCGTGGTCCGGCCGGCCCTGGCCGCGCATCCCAATCTGACCCTGATGACCAGAACGACAGTCCATCGCCTGCTCACGGACGCCAGCGGCCACTCCGTCACCGGCGCGGCGGTTACGCTCCCCGACGGCTCCCCGCACACCTTCGCCGCCGACATCGTCGTGCTCTCCGCCGGGGCCATCCTGTCGGCTGCCCTGCTGCTGAAATCGGCAAACGACAAGCATCCGCACGGCCTGGCGAACTCCTCCGACACGGTCGGCCGGAACTACATGCGCCACAACAACCTCGCCCTCATCGCCTTCTCCCGCGAGCCGAACCCGACGGTCTTCCAGAAGACGCTCGCCCTCAACGACTTCTACGGCCCCGGCGAGCACTGGCAGTACCCGATGGGCCATATCCAGATGCTCGGCAAGTCCGATGACTGGCAGATCAAGGGCGCGGCGCCGCGCGGGCTCGGGTGGGCTCCGTCGGCACCCTACGGCGAAGTCGCGAAGCACTCGATCGACTTCTGGCTGTCCAGCGAGGACATCCCCCTCGCCGACAGCCGGGTCACGCTCCGGCCCGACGGCGCGATCAGGCTGGCGCTGCAGCCCGGCACCAACACCGAAGGCCTCACCCGGCTCCGGACGACCTTCCAGAAAATGCTGGGCAAGCTCGGCATGGCGGAGACGACCTTCGTCCGCAGCCTCTACCTGCACAAGGCATTCGACGCCGCCGCCACAGCACACCAGGCAGGCACGGCGCGCTTCGGGACCGACCCGGCCGCCTCGGTCCTCGACGTGCACGGCAAGGCCCACGACCTCGACAACCTCTACCTGGCAGACAGCAGCTTCATGCCCTCGATCGGCGCGGTGAACCCCACCTTGACGATCATCGCGAACGCGCTGCGCGTCGGCGATCACATCGCCGAGCGCATCGGAACCACCGGCACAGTCCCCACGCGGTCCTCGTCCACCCAACGCACCTCATGAGAGATCCCCCGCAATGCCGAAAATCGAAGACTATGCCGTGCTGGGAGACCTGCACACGGCGGCTCTGGTGAGCACCGCCGGGTCGATCGACTGGCTGTGCCTGCCCCGTTTCGACTCCCCCGCCGCGTTCGCCGCGCTCCTGCACAACGACGAGGCGGGACACTGGACTCTCGCCCCTGCGGGGGCGAGCAACTCCACCGGGCGCCGGTACGCCGGTAACACCCTGGTGCTCGAGACGGACTGGGTAACCGCGGACGGCGCCGTGCGGGTCATCGACTTCATGCCGCCCCGGGCGGACACCCCGCACCTGATCCGCATCGCGGTGGGCCTGAGCGGCGAAGTGGCCATGCGATCAGTGCTGTGTCTGCGGTTCGACTACGGGCGCGTCGTCCCGTGGGTTCGGCACGATGGCACCCAGGTCCATGCGATCGCCGGGCCTGACCGCGTCCGGCTGGTGTCCTCAGTGCCTCTGCACGGCCATGACTGGGCCACGCTCGCGGACTTCACAGTGCGAACAGGCGATCGGGTTCGGTTCGTCATGTCGTGGGCGCCCGGCCACCAGCCCGATATGCCCCATGTAGACCCTGAGCGGGCTCTTTCCCAGACGGAGGACTTCTGGACCGAGTGGTCCGGCCGATCGGCCTACCAGACCGGGCCGTACCGCGACGCCGTGGACCGGTCGCTTATTACCCTGAAGGCCCTGACGTACGAGCCGACGGGCGGCATCGTCGCGGCGGCGACCACGTCGCTGCCGGAGGAGATCGGCGGTGTCCGCAACTGGGATTACCGGTACTGCTGGCTTCGCGACGCCACCTACACGTTGCAGGCGCTCCTCGCGGGCGGTTACCAATCCGAAGCAGGGGCGTGGCGGGACTGGCTGGTGCGCTCCATAGCAGGCCAGCCGGAGACGCTGCAGATCCTGTACAGCCTTGACGGCACGCGCCGGCTGCCCGAGGTCGAGTTGCCCTGGCTGTCCGGTTATGAAGGCAGCCGCCCGGTCCGCACCGGCAATGCCGCGTCCCGGCAGCTCCAGCTCGACGTCTGGGGTGAGACGCTGGACGCCTTGTTCCTGGCCCGGCAGGCAGGTCTTCCCGCCGACCGCGACGCATGGGCCTTGCAGGTCGCCCTGATGAATCACCTCGAATCAGCCTGGCGCGAACCGGACAACGGGCTGTGGGAGGTGCGCGGCGACCGGCAGCACTTCACCCACTCCAAGGTCATGGCGTGGGTCGCGGCCGACCGGATGGCACGATCGGTACGCACCCACGGCCTCCGCGGCCCGGTGCTGGAGTGGGAACAGCTCCGCGATCAGATCCATCACGACGTGGTCACTCACGCGTTCGACGCCGAACGCAACACCTTCACCCAGGCCTACGGGTCCACCGCGCTGGACGCCAGCCTGCTGCTGATTCCGCGCGTCGGCTTCCTCCCGGCCACCGACCCGCGGGTGCTGGGCACGATCGCCGCTGTCCGCCGCGAGCTGAGCGAGGGCGGCCTGGTCCGCCGCTATTCGACCACCGAGACCGACGACGGCGTCAAGGGCAGCGAAGCCCCGTTCGTCGCCTGCTCGTTCTGGCTGGTGGACGCGCTGTACGCGTCCGGGCAGCAGCGGGAAGCGATCGACCTGTTCGAGCGCCTGCTCCTGCTCCGCAACGACGTCGGGCTGCTGAGCGAGGAATGGGACCCGGCCGCCCAGCGCCAGCTGGGTAACTTCCCCCAGGCCTTCAGCCACTTCGCCCTGGTCGTCAGCGCCCTCCAGCTGCACATGGGGCGCCCGGCCCGCAGCGACAACCCGATGCCGATGTGACAACCAGGCAAGAGGCGGTGATCGACCGGATCACCCTGATCGTGTCGGACCTTGACCGGGCCGAAGACGACTACGTCAGTACCTTCGGGTGCCGCGTCGAACACCGTGATGACGTCGAACCTTCGCTGATCCGCGTCCTATGCATCGCACCGGCGCGCGGACGGCGCTCCTTGTTGCGGCTGGGCCGCGAGCGGATCGAACTCCTGGAGTTCACCGACTCCGTGGGACGCCCCTACCCACCCGACAGCACGAGCACCGACATCTGGTTCCAGCACATGGCGATCGTCGTGACCGACATGACGGACGCGCACCAGCGGGTCATGGCGAACCGGCGTTTTCGGCCGATCAGCCGCAACGGTCCGGTACGGCTGCCGGATAGCTCCGGAGGCGTGACCGCGTTCAAGTTCCGTGACCA
>Ga0070706_100006751_pt1 | contig 10835 bp, 12 predicted proteins | sample KBSK5501metaG_FD_65476 | JGI IMG/M metagenome (GOLD analysis project Ga0070706, IMG submission 65476) | Corn, switchgrass and miscanthus rhizosphere microbial communities from Kellogg Biological Station, Michigan, USA - KBS K5-50-1 metaG | ecosystem: Host-associated > Plants > Roots >...
GCGTGCCGCATCTGCCGCGCGCGGACGCTCGCGCCGCACCGGCTCTCCGGCCGCGGCACCGTCTACTCCCACGCGGAGGTGGGCCAGGCGCCGCGCGGCTTCGCCTCGCCCTACCTCGTCGCGCTCGTCCAGCTCGAGGAGGGCCTGCTCGTCACCGCGCAGCTCACCGACGTGGAACCCGAGGACGTCACGATCGGCCTGCCCGTGGAGATGGTCACCCGGAGGATCCAGGAGCACGGCCCGCAGGGCTATCTGGTCTACGGCTACAAGTTCCGGCCCATCCTGCCGCGGCGGAAGGCGTCGTGAGCCGCGCCCGCTGGACGAGCCTCGAGGAGGCGGCCGCCTCGGTTCCCGACGGCGCCTCCGTCGTTCCGGGCGGCTTCATGCTCGGGCGGGCCCCGATGGCGCTCGTCTTCGCGCTCGTGCGCGCGGGACGCAAGAACCTGCACGTCCTCTCGCTACCCAACCCGCTTCCTTCCGAGCTGCTGGTGGCCGCCGGCGCCGCATCGCGCGTCGATTTCCTCTTCACCGCGATCACGCTCGACGGCCGCGTGCGGCCGATGCCCTGCCTGAAGCGGGCGGTCGAAGCGGGCACGATCGCCTGGGGCGAGCACGACGGCTACCGGCTGGTGCAGCGCTTCCGGGCCGCGTCGATGGGCCTGCCGTTCCTGCCCGTGCCCGACTTCGACTGCTCCGCCCTCGCCGAGCGCGACCCCTTGCCGCAGGTCACCGACCCGTTCACCGGTGAGTCGGTCTACGTGGAGCGGGCCTTCCATCCCGACGTCGCCCTCGTCCACGCCCGCGCCGCGGACGAGGACGGCAACCTGTGGATCGAGGACCCGACGACCGACCTGCTGGTCGCGGGAGCGGCGAAGCGCGTGATCGCCACCGCCGAGGAGCGCGTCGCGCGCGTGCCCCGCGCCACGATCCCGGGCTTCATGGTCGACATCGTGGTGGAGGAGCCGTGCGGCGCGTGGCCCAGCGGATGCGCGGGACTCTATCCGGCCGACGAGGCCCACCTCGGCCGCTATCTCGACCTGGCGGAGGAATCCCGCGAGGCCGAGTACCTCGACGCGACCGTTCGCGTTCCTCGCCGCCAGGCGGAGCTGGCGCGAGCCGCGGCGAAGGAGGTGGCGTGATGCTCGCCGAGTCGATGCCTACGCGGGCGGAGACGGTGGTGGCGGCGATGGCCCGCGAGATCCAGGACGGCACGGTCGTGGCCACCGGCGTCGCCTCGCCGCTCGCGATCCTCGCCATCGCGGTCGCGCGCGCGACGCACGCCCCGAACCTGCGCTACCTCGCGTGCGTCGGCTCGCTCGATCCCGAGATCACGCGGCTGCGGCTCTCGTCGGAGGACCTCGCGTACCTGGACGGCCGGGCCGGCGAGGTGACGATCCCGGACCTGTTCGACCACGCGCGGCGCGGCCGCGTGGACCTGATGTTCTTCGGCGCGGCGGAGGTGGATGGCCGCGGCGACACGAACCTCAGCGCCGCGGGGTCGCTCGACCGGCCGCGGGTGAAGTTCCCCGGCGTCGCGGGCGCGGCCACGCTGCGCCGGTGGGTGCAGCGGCCGGTGCTGGTGGTGGGCAAGCAATCGCGCCGCAACCTCGTGGACAAGGTGCAGGTCGCCTCGACCACCGATCCCGAGCGCCGGACGCGGCTCATCACGGACCTGGCGGTCTTCGAGCTGGGCGCGGAGGGCGCGCGCCTCGTCGCACGCCACCCGTGGGCCAGCGAGGAGACGATCTCCGACCGCACCGGCTTCGAGCACACGGTGGCCGACCCGCTCCCGGTGACACCCGCTCCCTCTGCCGAGTACGTCCGCGTCATCCGTACCATCGACGCCGACGGCCTGCGGGAAAGGCTGGTTGGCTAGCGTTGCCTTTTAACGCGGAGGACGCGGAGGGAAACGGAGAGGACGCGGAGGAGATGAAGGAAAACATCTCGAGACGTTTCATTCCTTTCTCCGCGACCTCCTTCCGTTCTCCGCGACCTCCGCGTTGATCCGTTTCGTTAGGGAGGGTTGATGCAAGCGGTGGTGCTTCGGGCGTTTGGGGAGCCGGACAACCTGAAGCCGGAGGTCGTGCCCGACCCGAAGCCGGGCCACGGCGAGGTCCTGCTCCAGGTGAATGCCTGCGGCGTGTGCTTCCACGACGTGATCAACCGGCGCGGCAACCTGCCGCGGACGAAGGTCCCCGCGATCCTCGGCCACGAGGCGGCGGGGGAGGTCGTGGCGATCGGCGACGGCGTGACCGGATGGGTCGTCGGCGACCGCGCGGCCACGCTGCAGCGCCTCTCCTGCGGCGAGTGCTCCTACTGCCAGGCCGGCCGGCGCAGCCTCTGCAAGCGCGACGCGCGCTTCTTCGGCGAGGAGATCCCGGGCGGGTACGCCGCGTTCATGACGGCGCCCGTGGCCGGACTCGGCCACGTCCCGCACGGCTTGCCGTGGGAGGTCGCCGCGACCACCTGCTGCACCACCGGCACCGCCGTGCACTGCGTGCGCACGCGCGGCCGCGTCACCGCGGGAGAGACGGTCCTCATCACGGGCGCCACCGGCGGCGTGGGCCTGCAGGCGGTGCAGCTCGCGCGCCACGACGGGGCCCGCGTGCTCGCGGTCACCTCGAGCGAAGACAAGGCGGCCGCGCTGCAGTCGGCAGGCGCCCACGAGGTGATCGTCTCTCCCGACCTGCGCTTCGCGAACGAAGCGCGCCGGCGCACCGGTGGCGAGGGAGCGCAGGTGGCGATCGAGATCGTAGGGAGCGTGACCTTCGCGGAGACGTTGAAGGCCCTCGCTCCCGGCGGCCGGCTCGTGGTGGTGGGCAACCTGAAGACCGCGTCGGTCGAGGTCAACCCGGGCCTCGTGATCGTCAAGGAGCTGGAGATCCTCGGCGCCTACGCGACCACGTTCTCCGAGCTGGAGGAGGCGTTCCGCCTGGTCGCGAGCAGCACCATCCGGCCCTGGGTGTCGGAGGTGCTGCCGCTCCGCGACGCCGCCCGCGCCCACGACCGCCTCGAGAAGCGGCGGGTCGCGGGGCGGCTCGTGTTGTCGCCCGCGCATTGACCGCGGCGGGCCCGGCGCTATTCATCGCGCAAAGCGACGGCGGCGTCGATGCGCGTCGCGCGCCGCGCGGGAACGGCGCACGCCAGCGCGGCCGCGGCCCCGAGCAGGACGGCGACGGCGGCGAGCACCGATGCGTCGTGAGGCATCACCTCGAACAGCCGTGATCGCAGCGCGGCCGTCGCCGCCAGCGTCACCGGCAGCCCGATGACCATCCCTCCCGCGACGAGCCGCATCCCCTGGCCGAGCACCATCTGCAGGATGTCCCGCCGCGCGGCCCCGAGCGCGACGCGCAGGCCGATCTCGCGCCGTCGCTGGGCGACGTGGTGCGCCGTCACCCCGTACACGCCGACCGTCGCGACCGCGAGCGCGAGCGCCGCAAACGCGCCGATGAGCCACGTATCCCGCCGGCGAGCCGACAACGAGGCGCCGACGACCTCGTCCATGGGGCGCAAGTCGGCCGCCGGAACCTGCGGGTCGACCCGTCGCACCGCCGCGCGCATCGCGGCCGCGAGCGCGAGCGGCGGCCCGGAGGTCTTCACGACCACGCTCATGTCCCGGACCTGGGTGCCGGCCATGAAATGCTGGAACTGGGGCAGCGGGATGTACATCTCGGGCCGCGGTGGCCGTTCGAGCCCGCGGTGCCGCACGTCGCCCACGACCCCGGCGATCGTCCGCCACGGCTGCTCGGGACCGGTCGTGCGTGAGAGCCGCAGGCGCCGGCCGACGGCGTCCTCGCCGGGGAAGAGCGCGCGCGCCGCCGACTCGTTGAGGAACAGCACCGGCGCGCCGCGTTCGTCATCGGCCTCCGCCGGCCGCCGCCCGCGCAGCAGGCGCACGCCCATCGCCTCGAAGTAGCCCGGCGTGACCACGAACCAGTCGGCGCTCGGCCGCGGGCGCACGACGGCGCGTCCCTCGACGTCGAATCCCCAGTCTCCGGACGACACGGCGAGCGGCAGGCCGCTGCCGGCGCCGGCCGTGCGCACGCCGGGCGCGCCGCGGACCTCCTCGAGCACGCGCGCGTAGAACGCGGCCACCTCGGGGCGGCCGGGGTAGCGGACGGCGGGCGCGGTCGTGCGGAAGGTGAGGACGCCGCCGGGGTCGAAGCCGGCGGGCACGCTCTGGAGCCGCGCAAAGCTCTTCACCAGGAGGCCCGCCCCGGCCAGCAGCACGACCGCGATCGCGACCTGGGCCGTCACCAGCGCGCGCCGAAGCCGTCCGCGGCCGCCCACGGACGAGCGGCCGGCCCCGCGCAGCGCGTCGTCGAGGGCGACGCGCGAGACCTGGCCCGCGGGCAGCAGGCCGAAGACGACGCCGGTGGCGAGCGAGACCAGGAGCGTGAAGAGCACGACCGGCGGGCTCAGCCCCGCCTGGTGCGCGCGAGGCAGGGTGCTCGGATCCAGGGTGAGAGCCGCCTTCATGCCCAGCGCCGCGACGGCGAGGCCGGCGCCGCCCCCGACGAGGCCGAGCACGCAGGTCTCGGTGAGGAGCTGGCGCGCGAGCCGGAAGCGATCCGCGCCCAGCGAGGCGCGCACGGCCAGCTCGCGGCGCCGGCCCTCGCCGCGGGCGAGCAGCAGGCTGGCGAGGTTCGCGCAGGCGAGAAGGAGGACGAGGGCGACCGCACCCACCAGCATCGTGAGCACGGGCCGGGCGGGGCCGAGCAGGTCGGTGCGCAGCGGGGTGAGCACGACGCCGAAGTGTCCCTGCTGGTGCTGCTCGGGATAGGTGCGGACGAGCTCGGCGACGGTGCGGTCCATCTCCGCGCGCGCGGCTTCGAGAGAGACGCCGGGCAGGAGGCGGGCCACCGCCTGCAGGTAGTGCCCGCCGCGCCGGTCGCGCGGCGCCGCCCGGTCCAGCGGCAAGGGGAGGAGGATCTCGGCCGCGCGGCCGCCGCGGAAGTCGCGGGGCAGCAGGAAGCCGGCGGGAGTCACGCCCACGACCTCGACCGGCTCCCCGTCGACGGGGATCGTCCGTCCGACGACCGACGCGTCGGCGTGGAACGCGCGTAACCAGAGGTCGTGAGTCAGCATCGCCACCCGCGCCGGCGCTCTTCCCTCCTCCTCCGCGAGGAAGCCGCGTCCTCGCGCCGGAGCCACCCCCAGGACCGGGAGCAGGTCGGCGGTCACGTAGGCGGCCGGGATGCGCTCGGGATCGCCCCCGGCGCCGAGGTTCACGGATGCGGGAGCCGACGCGGCCATCCGCAGGCCGCGGCACCGTTCGTCGTAGTCCATGAACTCGGGGTCGGACATCGGCGCCGCCGGGCTGCCGTCCCATCGGTTCCACACCGCCACCAGCGCGCCGGGCTCCGCGTAGGGCAGCGGCCGCAGGAGCACCGCGTGCACGAGACTGAAGATCGCGCTGTTGACGCCGACGCCGAGGGCCAGGGTCAGTACCGCCACGGCCGTGAAGGCGGGACTCCTCCGCATCATGCGGACGGCGAAGCCGGCGTCCTGCGCGAGCTGGGCCGCGTGCTCGCGCGGCGCGGTGCGCGCGACGTCCGCGGCCGCCCGCCACCAGACGCGCATCACGTGGGCGCGTCCACGGGCGCCCGCCTCGCGGCGCTGCTCGTGGAAGGCCTGCTCCATCTCCGCACCGTGGTCGATGCGCAGGTCGGACGGCAGCAAGCGGAGCAGCCAGCGCCACGGACGTTCGGGGGTCATGCGCGGCGCGGCCGGCGCAGAAGGTCCCGGGCGCGGGCCGCGGCCAGGAGCGACTCCATCCGGTCCGCGTCCGCCCTCGCCGCCGCCCGCCCCGCGGCCGTGAGGCGGTAGTACCTCCGCCGCTCGTCGTCGAGGGCCGGGTCGGGCCGCTGTCCGCTCTCCGTGATGAAGCGGTTGGCCAGGAAGCGGCGGATGATCGTGTAGAGCGTGGCCGGTCCCAGCGCGACGCCATCGCGGTCCCGCGCGACCGCCTTGAGGATGGCGTAGCCGTGCTTGTCCCCGTCGGCCAGGGCCAGGAGCACCTGGAACTCGGCCGGAGTGAGCGCCCGTTGGTCGCGCTTCACGCCCGGACTATATCAAACGTCGATATAGTCGATCAAGGGCGAGACCACGGACATCACTCGCGCGTGAGCACGATCGCCTGCGGCGGGCCGTCGGGATGGGTGTAGGTCCCCGTGATCGAGCGCAGGTCGCCGGCCGCGGTCCCGTCGATGACGACGACGTTGTCGTCGCAGGCCGTGAAGTCGAACCGGATGGTGCGCGGGTTGGTGACGCGGCCGTGCAGGTCGCCCAGGCATCCCTTGTCGGGGACGCTGAAGGGCCGCCCGCCCAGGTCGGACGCCGTTTGCGTGACGTCGAAGCCCCGCTCGTAGAACCGCGCGCCGCCCTCGGACAGGAGCCACCGGCCGGACAGGCTCCCCACGCTGATCGAGCTGCCCACCGTCGTGACGCCGCCGTGGTTGTCGCTGGCGGTCACGGCCACCGGGAAGACGCCCTCCTTCGCGTACACGTGAACGACGGAGGCTCCCGTCGCCCTCTGGCCGTCGCCCAGGTCCCAGCTCACGGTGAGGGCATCGCCGCTCGTGTCGCTGACGGTCGCGGTGAAGACCACCTCCGTGGCGCCCGCGATCGCGGTGCCGTCCGGGCTCCGCGAGACGGTGACCGTCGGCGAGGCGTGGGCCGGGCTTCCGTTGTGGCACGCCGGCACGACGAAAGCGAGTGTGCAAGCCGTGGCGGTGCACCGGATCGTCGCTACGCACATCGACCCACAACGTAGGCTGACGGTGCCTCATCGTCAAGGAGTTGGGCGGACCTGTGGTGTCTGCGGCCTCCGCTATGATCAGGCCGGTTGGACGCTCTCCCCTTCCGGCCACCGCGGCCCTGTGTCAGGCCGCTCGCGCGACGCGGAAAGGAGTAGCATGAGCCCGATGTCCGACCAGCCTGTCACTCTCGGTGTCCTCGCGAGGTTCCACCGCGAGGTCATCCTCCCCGACATCCAGAAGATCGTCGAGGAATCCGAAAAGCACCTCCGCGACGAGATGCACGGCCTGCACGATGCCGTCCTGACCAGGCTGGACGGCCTCGAAGTCGAATACGTCGCTATCAGGGTGGGCCTCCAACGCGTTGAGCAACGCCTCGACCAGCTCGAGACCGACTACCGTGAACTTGTGGCGGCGGTGAGCCGTCTCGACGAACGCCTGAGCAGGGTCGAGAAGCGCCTCGACGACCTGGTCGCGGTGCAGCCCAAGTACGCGCTTCGGTCCGACGTGCAGGACCTGGAGGCGCGCGTCGACCGCCTGCAAGATCAGATCCGCGCGCTCCAGCAGCGGCTCGAGGGCTGAGAGTCCGCTCGCGCTTCCGTTTGGCGGGCGGCCATGGCCGGATTAGAGTGGGAGAGCATGAGGCCGTGGGCGCTGGCCAGCGCTGTCGTCGCGCTGTGTGCGGGAGGGCTCGCCGCGAGCGCGGCTGCGGACGACAGGCCGGCTCCGGCGGCCACCCCCGCACCCGCCGTGCCCGAAAGCCGCCTCAAGCTCGGTCCGTACGCCGGCTTCAACCTGCCCCGGAACGAGTTCGTCGTCCCCGAGCTGCCCCACTTCGAAACGCACGTCGAGGTCCACGGCCGCCATCCGCAAGAAGCGATGTTCGAGTGGTGGGAGCACTTCCACTTCGAGACGTCGATCTACGGCCGCGGGATCAACATCCAGAGCCCGATGCCCGGCGGGGGCTACAACATCCTCCCGATCATCGATTGGCTCAAGAAGAAGAAGAAAAAGGGGATGGCGGAGCCGGAGCCCGAGCCGCCGCCGCAACTCTAGGGGAGATGCGGCCGGCCGGGGGAGGGAACCCCGGCCGGCCGGCAACCGTCACTCGAGGACGCTGATCACCACTCGTCGGTTCATGGCCCGGCTGGCCCGTGTCTTGTTGTTCTCCACAGGCTTTTCCGCGGCGTAGGAGATCACCGCCATCCGGTTCAAGGCAATCTGATAGTGGTCGTGCAGGTAGTCCCTCACCGCCAGCGCTCGGTCTTCGCCCAACTTGCGGTTGTAGGACGGGGAGCCCGTCGAGTCGGTGTGGCCCTCGATCTCGAGGTAAGCCCCGCGGTTGTCGGCTACGACTGGGCCGACGGTCTCGTCGACCAGCTTCTTGGCGTCGTCGCTGAGCTTGGCGCGGTTCCTGGGGAAGGTGACCTTGTCGTTGGAGAGGGTTACCTGATAGACCAGCTTGCCCTTGGCCAACCTCTCTGCTTCCTCGGCGCGGCTGAAAGCCTTGGAGGCTGAATCCTTCGCTTCCGACGCACCGGTCTTGGCGGCCTGCGCATCCAGGTTCACCTCGTCGATGCGGACCTCGTTACGCTGACTCCGTTCCTGGGTCTTCTCGACCTGCGTCGAGAGGGCGCCGACCTTGTCGTTGACCTCACCCACCTGGCGGACCACGTACTTCTTCGTGGCGCAACCTGTGGACACCACCACAGCTACCAACAGCGGGACCAGTGTTCTCATCGAGCACCTCCGCGGCATTAAGTGGGGTACCAATCGCCTGGCCGATGCAAGACACGAACCTCATTGCCAGATGGGGCGGCGGCACGTGACGGTCGTCACATGCCGGCTAAAATGCGCCCTTGGGCTCGTTTAGGGGATCTCGGGTGGCCCCAGCGTCACGGGCGGGAGGTCGACGAAGCGCAAAGAGGGGTCCCCAGCTTCGCTTCGATGCTCAGAGTTACATTCCCCCGCTCACCGCGGGGATGATCGCGATCTCCGCGCGGTCGGTGACCGGCGTCGACAACCCGCCGGTGTCCCGGATGCTGTCGGATCCCACGAAGACGTTGACGTGCGGCCGGACCTGCCCCTGCTCGGTGAGGATGCGGTCGCGCAGCCCGGGATACAGGCGCCAGAGCTGGTCGAGCGCGGCGCCCACCGTGAACACGGTGGCTTCCGCGGCCGACGCCTCGGCCTCCACGACGTGCCGTCCCCCCGTGAACGAGAGCAGGGGGCCGGGAATGCGGAAGATCAGCCTCACTACTTCTTCCCGCGGCCCTTCGCGACCGCCGCGGTCTTGACGCAGACGACCGGGGGAAGGCCGTCGGCGAGCTGCGACCACGACGTCCCGCTGTCGCGCGAGGCGAAGAGCTTCCCGCTGCGGGTGCCGAAGTACACGCCCGCCTTCTCGAAGCCGTCGGTCGTGAGCGCGTCGCGGAGCACCGTCTCCAGAGCGTCCTTCTGCGGCAGGCCGCGCGTCAGCGGCTGCCACGATTTGCCGGCGTCCCGCGTGCGGTAGACGCGCAGCCGGCCCTCGGGCGTGCAGCGGAACGCGTCGGACTCGAGCGGCACGATGTAGGCCGTATCGGGGTCGTGGGGATGGACCGCCATCCCGAAGCCGAAGTCGGACGGAACGCCGTTGGCGACGTCCTTCCACGAGTCCCCCGCGTCGTCGGTGCGGTAGAGGCCCCAATGGTTCTGGAGGTAGAGGCGGTCGGGGCGCGCGGGATGCCGCGCGATCTTGTGGACGCACTGGCCGAACTCGGGGTACTTGTCGGGCAGGAACTGGGCCCGCACCCCCTTGTGCGCCGTTCGCCACGACTTCCCGCCGTCGTCGGTCCGGTACACGCCGGCCGTGGAGACGGCCACGTGGATCCGCTCGCGCCGCGTGGGATCGAGCAGCACCGTGTGCAGGCACATGCCTCCGCCGCCCGGCTGCCACTGCGGGCGATGGGGATGGTCCCAGAGCCCGCGCACCAGCGACCACTTCCTCCCTCCGTCGCGCGACTCGAACAGCGCCGCCGGCTCCACGCCCGCGTAGAGCACGTCGGGCTCTTCGGCCCGCGCGGGGGCGATCTGCCAGACGCGCTTGAGCGACGCGCCCGTGTCCTCGGGGAAGCGGATGCTGCCCTCTTCCTCCTTGGACCACGTCTTGCCGAAGTCGTCGCTGGAGCGCATCACCGCACCGAAGTGCAAGCTCTCCGGGGCGGCCCACAGCCGCCGCCGGCCGGCGCGCCCGTCGTAGGCCATCGCGTAGACGGCCTGGCCCGGGAAATACGGCCCGCCGCGCTGCCACCGCCCCCGTGACGCATCGGAGCGGAAGAGGAACGCGCCCTTCATCGTGCCCACCATCAGCAGCGCATCGCCGTTCTTCGGTGAAACATGGCGCACGTCGACCATCGCGATCCTCCTCGGTTACTTGGGCACGGTATGGTGATCATAGCTGAGCACGCGCGTGATCTTCCAGGCACCGTCCTTGTTCTGCCAGAGGTGTACGAACTTCCCCTCGCCCACCGGCTCGGTGGCTTCCGCCTTCGGGTGGTGGAAGCGATGAACGCCCATCTCGATCGCGCCATAGCCATTCATGGGATACACCTCCAGCGTCCCGGGAACGAGCTCGCGGCTCACTTTGCCGCAGATGTTCGTCTTTACGCTCTCGGTCAAGCTCTGCCGGCCCAGGGTCACTCCACCCTGGTCGTGGTAGAACTCCACGTCGTCGATGAAGAACGTGCCGAACTTCTCCAGGTCGCACCGGTTGAAGGCATCGAAGAGCGCGCTGTCCAGCGCCGCGATCGTACGGAACAGTTGATCGGTGGGTGGTGAAGTCGGAGCAGATTGGGCATCGACTTGGGAAACAGCCAACCAGAGCAGCGGCAGGAGCAGCAACGTCGTGGGCCGGGCAAAGAGCTTCTTCATCGGGCACCCGCCTTCCTCGAGCCGGCGATGAAGCCGTGTACGCGGCGCCGGTGCAGAAGTTCCGTGGCTTTCGCGCGTAGAATGCAAATCGGCCCGCCGGATGAGCGATCCCGAGTCACCCCCTCGCATCTTCGTGTCGAACGACGACGGCTACATGGCCGACGG
>Ga0070706_100006754_pt1 | contig 10832 bp, 11 predicted proteins | sample KBSK5501metaG_FD_65476 | JGI IMG/M metagenome (GOLD analysis project Ga0070706, IMG submission 65476) | Corn, switchgrass and miscanthus rhizosphere microbial communities from Kellogg Biological Station, Michigan, USA - KBS K5-50-1 metaG | ecosystem: Host-associated > Plants > Roots >...
TGACCTTCCGCCTCAAGTACGCCTTCGGCCAGGTCAACTTCGACGATTTCCTCACCCACGGATCGTGGGCCCGCCTCGGCGTCCAGCAGACCCCGTTCGTCGACTTCATGGAAGGCATCTATCGCTACCGGTTCCAGGGGACGATCTTCGAGGAGCGCGAGGGGTTCCTCACCTCGTCTGACTTCGCCCTCTCCGGCCACTACAACCTGCCCGGCAATTACGGCGACATCCACGCCGGCGTCTACAACGGCGACGGCTACACCCGGGTGGAGCCGAACGACCAGAAGGCCTTCCAGGTCCGGGGCACTCTGCGGCCGCTTCCGCTGGGGGGCGCCCTCAAGGGGCTGCGCCTCACCGCCTTCTACGACGCCGACAAGTACGTGAAGCACGGGCCGCGCAACCGTTTCGTCGCCGCCGCCACCTTCGAGCACAAGTACGTCAACGCGGCCTTCGATTACCTCACCACCACCGACCGCACGGCGATCACGGCGACCGAGGTCAAGAGCAACGGCTGGTCGGCCTGGGCCACCCCGAAGTTCCTCTCCCTGCAGGAATCGAAGTCCGGCCTCGAGGGCCTCGTGCGCTACGACAGCCTGAAGCCGAACAAGGACGTCGACGCGCGGCGCAAGCGCCTGATCGTCGGCCTGGCCTACTGGTTCCCGCTCCTGCGCGGCCCCTCGGCGGCGCTGCTGGTGGACATGGACCGCCAGACCTTCGACACCGCCCTCAAGACGCCGAACAACCGTCGCTATGCCCTGCATGCGCTCTTCAACTTCTGAGGTGAATCGATGAACCGCTTGACCGTTGCCTTCGTTCTCGCCGCCGCGGGCGGCCTGGCCGGCACGGCCTCCGCCGCGCCGATCCAGATCAACGGGGCGGGCGCGACCTTCCCGAATCCCATCTACTCGAAGTGGTTCTCCGAGTACAACAAGCTCCACCCCGACATCCAGATCAACTACCAGCCGATCGGCTCCGGCGGAGGGATCCGGCAGCTCACGAACCAGACCGTGTTCTTCGGCGCGACCGACGGGCCGATGACGAACGAGCAGATCCAGGCCGCGGGGGCCAGGGTCGTTCACTTGCCAACCGTGCTGGGCGCGGTGGTGCCGATCTACGAGGTTCCGGGACTCAGTGCCCCCCTCCGCTTCTCCGGCCCGCTGCTCGCGGACATCTTCCTGGGCAAGGTGACGAAGTGGAACGACCCGGCCATCGCCGCCGAGAACCCGGGGGTCAGCCTTCCCGGCTCGGAGATCACGGTGGTGCATCGTTCGGATGGCTCGGGCACGTCGTACATCTGGGCCGACTATCTGGCGAAGGTTTCGCCGGAATGGAGCAAGCGCGTGGGCGTGGCCACGGCCGTGAACTGGCCGGTAGGCGTGGGTGGGAAGGGCAACGAGGGGGTCGCCGGCCTCGTGAAGCAGACGCCGAACAGCATCGGCTACGTGGAGCTCATCTACGCCCTGCAGAACAAGATCCCGTACGGCGCGGTCAAGAACGCCGCCGGCACCTACCTGCAGGGGAGCATCGCGTCCGTGACCGCGGCCGCCGCCGCCACCGAGGGCAAGATGCCGCCGGACTTCCGGGTCTCGATCACCAACGCGCCCGGCAAGGACGTCTATCCCATCGCGTCCTTCACCTGGCTGCTCCTGTACGAGAGCAACAAGGACAAGGATCGAGCCAAGGCCATGGTGGACTTCGTGAAGTGGGCCCTGAGCGACGGACAGAAGTTCGCGAGCGAGCTCGGCTACGCGCCCCTGCCCGCGAGCGTCGTGAAGATGGAATTGGCCGCGCTGGGCCGGATCAAGTAGGCGCCGGGCGGAACCCCGACGCGTGACCAGAGTTTACGTGGCGTTAACGTGGAAGAAACCTCCCGTTAACGCCCGGCACCTAAGGTTGAGATCATGAACGCCTTCATCAGGATTGGACAGGTGCGGGTGCTGGGAGCGCTGGCCTTGGCGACGCTCCTTTCCGCGTGCGGCGGTGGGCAGACCCCGCCAGTGGCCCAGGGCAGCCCGGAGACCTCCGGGCAGGGCGCGGCGGCCGCCGGGGGCGACGGGGGCCAGATCAACGGGGCGGGCGCGACCTTCCCCAATCCCATCTATTCGAAGTGGTTCTCCGAATACACGAAGAGCCACCCCGACGTCCGCATCAACTACCAGCCGATCGGCTCGGGCGGCGGCATCCGCCAGCTCACGGCCCAGACCGTGTTCTTCGGGGCGACGGACGGGCCGATGACGGACGATCAGCTCCGCACTGCGCCCGGACCGATTCTCCACTTGCCGACCGTGCTCGGCGCGGTCGTGCCCGTCTACAACCTTCCCGAAGTGACGGCCGAGCTGAAGTTCTCGGGCCCGTTGCTGGCCGACATCTACCTCGGCAAGGTCAAGAAGTGGAACGACACGGCCATCGCCAAGGAGAACCCCGGGGTGAAGCTGCCCGCGACGGACATCGCGGTCGCGCACCGCTCGGACGGATCGGGCACCACCTACATCTTCGTGGACTACCTCTCGAAGGTGTCGCCGGAGTTCAAGCAGAAGGTCGGCGTGGCCACGTCTGTCAACTGGCCCGTGGGCGTGGGCGGCAAGGGGAACGAAGGCGTGGCCGGCGTCGTCAAGCAGACGCCGGGCGCCATCGGCTACGTGGAGCTGATCTACGCGCTCCAGAACAACATCCCGTACGGCTCGGTCAAGAACAAGGCGGGCGCGTATCTCAAGGCCTCGCTCGAATCCGTCACCGCCGCCGCCGCGGCCAGCGCGGCCAGCATGCCCGCGGATTTCCGGGTGTCGATCACCAACGCCGACGGCAAGGAGGCCTATCCCATCGCGTCGTACACCTGGATCCTTCTGTACCAGAGCCCGACGGACAAGGACAAGGGCCGCAAGATGGTCGCGTTCATGCGCTGGGCGATCACGGATGGTGAGGCCTACGCCAAGGACCTCGGATATGCTCCGCTCCCCGACTCGGTCGTGAAGCTCGAGCAGGACGCGCTGGGGAAGATCCAGGTCCAATAGTGGCCCTCTCTCCGACGGGACGGCACCGCGCCGGCTGGGCGGACCCCCTGTTCCGCGTCGGCACGGGCGCGGTCGCCGTCCTGGTCATCGCCGTCGTCCTGGGCATCCTGGTCGTCCTCCTGAACGACTCGATGCTCTCGGTGCGCAAGTTCGGCCTGTCGTTCTGGCGCACGCGGACCTGGGATCCCGTGGCGGGCGAGTTCGGGGCTTTGCCGTTCATCTGGGGCACGTTGTACTCGTCCGTTCTCGCGCTCCTCCTGGCCATGCCCGTCGCCCTGGGCATCGCGATCTTCCTCTCCGAGCTGTGCCCGCGCTGGCTGCGCCAGCCCCTCGCGTTCCTGACCGAGCTGCTGGCCGCCATCCCGTCCATCGTCTACGGCCTCTGGGGCATCTTCGTGCTCGCCCCGGCCGTGCGCTGGCTGGAAGTCCACACGCCGGAAGCGCTGCGGCGCACGCCCTTCTTCTCGGGACCGCCTCTCGGGGTCGGCATGCTGGCGGCGGCGCTGGTCCTGGCCGTGATGGTCATCCCGTTCACGGCGACGGTGGCGCGCGAGATCCTGAAAGCCGTGCCCGTTTCCCAGCGGGAGGCGGCGTACGCCCTGGGCGCGACCCGATGGGAAGCGATCCGCCTGGCCGTCCACTACGGCCGCATCGGGATCGTCGGCGCGGTGATGCTCGGCTTCGGACGCGCGCTCGGGGAAACGATGGCGGTCACCATGGTCATCGGCAACAACCCGCAGGTCGCGCTCTCGCTCTTCGCGCCGCAGCACACCATGGCCGCGGTGCTCGCCAACGAGTTCACGGAGGCGGCCGACACCCTGTACCTGAACGCGCTGGTCGAGATCGGGCTGGTGCTCTTCATCATCACGGTGGCCATCAACGGGCTGTCCCGTCTCCTCATCTGGCGGATGGATCGGACCAGGGCGCGGCCGACGGTAATCAAGACGGTGCCCCTTGCCGCCTGACGCCTTCGCCCGCCGTTATCGTGTCCGCAAGCTCACCTCCGCCGCCATGAGCTTCCTGTGCGCGCTCTCCGTCGTGATCGCGCTCGTCCCGCTCGCCTTCATCCTCTTCTTCGTCCTGCGGCAGGGCCTGCCCGCCCTGAACTGGGCCTTCTTCACCGAGATGCCGAAACCGGTCGGGGAAGCCGGCGGCGGCATGGCCAACGCCATCATGGGCACCGGGATCCTCATCGGCCTGGCCGCTCTCGTCGCCGTGCCCATCGGGATCACCTGCGGCGTCTACATCTCGGAGTTCAAGACGAGCCGCCTGGCCCCCGCCGTGCGCTTCGCGGCCGACATGCTCAACGGCGTGCCTTCCATCGTGATCGGGATCTTCGCCTACGCCGTCGCCGTGCTGCCCTTCAAGGGGTACTCGGCCCTTGCCGGCGGCCTGGCCCTGGGTGTCATGATGATGCCCATCATCGTCCGCACCACGGAGGAGCTGCTGGCCCTGGTGCCGCCGTCGTTCCGGGAGGGTGCGCTGGCCCTGGGCGCCACGCGCGCGCGCGCGGTCATGACCGTCATCCTGCCCGCGGCCCTGCCCGGCATCGTCACCGGCGTGCTGGTGGCGCTGGCGCGCGTGGCCGGGGAGACGGCACCGCTGCTGTTCACCGCCTTCAACAACCGGTTCTTCTCCACGCGACTGGACCAGCCGATCGGATCGCTGACCGTGCAGATCTTCACCTACGCCATCTCGCCCTACGAGGACTGGCACCGCCAGGCCTGGGCGGGAGCCACCGTACTCATCGCCGCCGTGCTGGCGTTCTCGCTCCTGGCCCGGGCCGTGACGCGGCGCCTGGAGCGGATGCACCGCGGATGATCCGAGGGAGTGTCATGGAAGACGAGACCAGCGTGGTGGACCAACCGGGCATCCGGATCCAGACCGCCGTGCGCACGGACGTGGTGCCGGAGGCGGAGCGCCAGGCCATCACCATCCGCGACGTGCAGTTCTACTACGGTGAGAAGCAGGTGCTCTTCGACATCGGGATGGACATCGGAGAGAACCGCGTCACCGCCCTCATCGGCCCTTCCGGCTGCGGGAAGACCACGCTGCTGCGCTGCCTCAACCGCATGAACGACCTCATCGAGGGCGCGCGCATCCGCGGGGAAGTCAAGGTCAAGGACCGCGACATCTACGGTGCGGGCGTCGACGTCATCGAGGTGCGCCGCCGCGTCGGGATGGTGTTCCAGAAGTCCAACCCCTTCCCGAAGTCGATCTACGACAACGTCGTCTACGGCCTGCGCATCGCGGGACAGCGCGACCGGCGCAAGCTGGACGAGGCCTGCGAAGCGAGCCTCCAGCGCGCCGCCCTCTGGGACGAGGCCAAGGACCGCCTGCAGGAGAGCGCGCTCAGCCTCTCCGGGGGGCAGCAGCAGCGGCTGTGCATCGCCCGCGCCATCGCCGTGGAGCCGGAGATCCTGCTCATGGACGAGCCGAGCTCCGCCCTCGACCCCCTGGCCGCGGTCAAGATCGAGGAGCTGATCTACAGCCTGAAGGAGCGCTACACCATCGTGATCGTGACCCACAACCTGCAGCAGGCCGCGCGCGTGTCGGACAAGACCGCGTTCTTCTGGCTCGGCCGGCTGGTGGAGTACGGAGCAACCCCGCAGATGTTCACGAACCCGCGGGAGAAGCTGACCGAGGACTACATCACCGGCCGGTTCGGCTGATACGAGAGGAACGCATGGAACGGCATCACTTCGAGACGGACCTGCAGGCGCTCAAGAACCGCCTCCTCAACATGGGGGCGCTGGTCGAGGAACGGGTGCACGGGGCCATCCAGGCCCTCATGGAGCGCAACCTGGAGGCGGCGGAGGCCATTGCTCACGGCGACGAAGAGGTCAACGCCCTGCAGATCGAGATCGACGACCGCTGCATCAAGCTCCTGGCCTTGCAGCAGCCCATGGCCTCCGACCTGCGCCTGATCACGTCGGCCATGAAGATCAACGCCGACCTCGAGCGCATCGGCGACCAGGCGGTGAACATCGCGGAGAACGCGAGCAAGATGCTGGCCGCGCCGCCCCTCAAGCCGCTCATCGACCTGCCGCGCATGGCGGAGAGGGCCGAGCGCATGACCCGCGACAGCCTCGACGCGTTCGTGCGCCGGGACGTCACCCTCGCCCGCGAGGTGCTCGCGCAGGACGACGAGGTGGACGGCCTCAAGGACACCATCTTCCGCGTGCTGCTGACCTACATGATGGCGGACCCCGGCACCATCGAGCGTGCGCTGGCTCTCATCCTGATCAGCCGCAACATCGAGCGCATCGCCGATCACGCCACCAACATCGCGGAGGACGTCATCTTCCTGGTCGAGGCGAAGGACGTGCGGCATCACCACGAGGAACCCACCGCGCCATGAGGGCGCAGGAACCAGCGGGGGCGGCCGCGGTGTCGGGACGTCGGCGCGTGGTCCTCATCGAGGACGAGCCCGACATCGCGGAGGCGATCGGGTACCAGCTCCAGAAGGTCGGGCTGGAGGTGCGGGTGGCGCGCACGGGCGAGGAAGGGCTCCACGCCGTGCGGGCGGGGGCCGACCTGGTCCTGCTCGACCTCAACCTGCCCGGCATGGACGGACTGGAGGTCTGCCGGATGATCCGCCGGCAGGCCACGACGGCCCACCTGCCCATCATCATCGTGTCCGCGCGCGCGGACGAGGTGGACCGCGTGCTCGGCCTGGAGATGGGCGCGGACGACTACGTCGTGAAGCCGTTCAGCCTCAAGGAGCTGGCCGCGCGCTGCCGCGTCGCGCTCCGCCGGCACGGCCCGGAGGCGACGCCCGCGCAGGGCTACCGCGACGAGAACTTCGAGGTCGAGTTCGATTCCTTCGTGGCGCGTTACCGCGGGACCGATCTGCGCCTGACCGCCAAGGAGTTCGAGCTCTTCCGTGTCCTCATCGAGAGCGCGGGGCGCGTGCTCACCCGTGAGCGGCTGCTGGACCGGGTATGGGGCCACGACGCGGACGTGGATTTGCGGAGTGTCGACGCTCACGTCCGTAGGTTGCGGGCCAAGCTGGGTTTGGGCCGTGGGCACGTCGAAACCGTGGTGGGGCTCGGTTACCGATTCGTCAAGGACGGGGAGGGCAAGCGACAATAACTCCGTGGGGAATCGGGTAGCCGCGTTGAAGCTGACGGCGCTGGCGCGAGCGCCGCAGCGCCGCAGCTTAACGCGGGAGCCATCTGTTGGCGGCGTTGGGCTGCCGTCGCCGATGCTGCCATTGGTGGCCTGTGTCCTTCTTGCCCTTGGGTGCGCGAGCTCCGGAGGGATGCGTCCCCTGTCCGAGACGCTGCCCGTCGGGCTGCCCTCCGCGACCCTGCGCGCCACCTGGGAACGGATCAATGGGGATTACGAGACCGCCACCGAGCACGTCCGCTATTCGCTGTTCGTGGATCCCCAGCGACCGCTGCTCTTCCGGATCACCCAGTTCCGCGTGAGCCCTCGCCGGCCGCAGCGGGGGCGCCGGCCGCGATTCGAGGACGGGGCAGAGATGGTGCTCTGGAACGAGGTGCCGGGGACCCACGTCGCCCTGCGGTGCTTCGCAGAGGAGCGCATCGGACGCACGGCAACGCGCGACGCGCAACAGTCCTGGCGCGACGTGAGCCCGGCGACGCCCGAATTCCGCGCGAGCATGTACCGCGCCATGGAAATCTACCAGCAGGTCCATCGCGAAGGACGGGCCGGACCGCCGGTCGGCTAGGCGGAAAGAAGCCAGGACCACGGCGCGAGCTGCGTCTCCGCGTCGGCTTCGGACAGCCGTTTCGCGTCCCTGGCCACGTCGCGAGGCACCCACTTCGGATAGGGCGTGACTCGCCGCTCGTGGTGACCCGAGGCGGTGTGCTGTTCCGAGATCTGGGCGAGACCGTCCGCAGGCAGGCGGCAGGCGAGCCGGACGAGCGCGGACCACAGGCGACGATGAACGAACGTGACCTTGCCATCGACCAGTTGGCAGACGAGCACGTCGCCGCTGTCGGCGACATGCGAGGCGGCGCGAAAGATCTCCTTTCCTTTCGCGTGGCCCCACCAGCTTCCGCGGATGCGCTCGCCGGCCACGAACTCGGCGAGGTTGGGCACGCGGCCGCGCGCGGACTGCAGGACGATGCCTTCGCGCTCGACGAAGGCGAGGGCGTCTCGCGCGTTCACCATTACAGCGGAACGCCGGTCACGACCGGCCCCAGGCAGACCCAGCGTCCACCGTCTCGGACGACGCGGTAAGTCGGCCGGCTGGTCGACGATCTGGTCCGCGCGAATCCCCCCGCGACCTCCACCTCGTCGGCGGCGATCCATCGGATCGGTCCCGACGTCAGCAGGACGGCGGGCACCCGGGAACCCGCGAGATAGACGTCTCCCTCCACGATCGCGCACGCCTCCGCCGACCGGATGTCGGGCAGGGCCTGGTTGAGGGCGTCCCGGACCCCCGCGACGATCTCGCCCGCGTGGCCGTGAATCCGAATGCAGGTGGGGAGGCGCTCCCCGGACATGAACTGCTTCGCCTCGTAACGAAGGACCGCGGCGTGGATCAGGGGCGCCACGTCGCCTTCGGGCGCCGGCGGATGGCCACAAGCGACGCCGGCGGCGAGTGCGAGAACGGCCCCCGCGCGCGCGATCACGGGGCGGACTCCCTCTCGGACCGGATGACGACCCACCCGCGGTCCGGCTGCTCCTCGACGGTGAAGAGCCGCGCGTCCGGGCGTGGCCGCGTTCCCCGAAGAGGGAGCCGAGAATGGATGGCCAGGAGACCGCCCCTCAACTTCGCGATGGAATCGTCCACCCAGTCGAGGTCGCCGGTGTAGAGCACGACGCAGGCCTCGCGGCAACGCGAATAGGGCTCGACCCGCGGTCCGGTCGCCGTCGGCGCCGGAATCGCGGCCGGCGGCGGATCTTGAATCGTGACCGCGCCTTCATCGTCGGCGCGCCGGACGGCCAGGCAATAGCACTTCGCCGGCGCCCGGTTCACGAGGAATCCCGACTTCATCAGGAAGGCGTAAACGGCGGCACGCGCTGCCGCGGCCTCGATCTCTTCGTCCGCCGCTCGGCCCGGCGACGCCATCGTCAGGGCGAGCAGGGTGACCGCGGCGGCGGCTCCCCTTCGGCGCCGGCGATCGCTCCCCACTACGCCGTCCTCGCCGCCTCTCTCCGTGCCACCGGGAATCGAACGCTGAACCGGCTGCCCTCTCCCTGTTCGCTGCTCACGGAGACGGTGCCGCCCAGGCTTTCGACGAGGTGCTTCACGATCGACAGGCCCAGCCCCGTCCCCCCGAGCTCGCGGCTGCGCGCCTTGTCCACGCGATAGAAGCGCTCGAACACGCGCGGCAGGTGCTCGGCCGCGATGCCCGGCCCGTCGTCGGCGACCTCGAAGACGACCGCCCCGTCGTCCGCCCGGGCCGTGACGGACACGTGCCCGCCGCCCGGCGTGTACTTGAGCGCGTTCTCGACGAGGTTCTCCAGCACCCCGCGGAGGCGGTCGCGGTCGGTCTCGAACGCGGGCGCCTCCACGTGAGTGGTGACCTCGATCTGCTTGGCCGCGGCCAGGCTGCCGAGCGCGCCCACGACGTCCTCCACGACCTCCTCCGGAGGCACGTGCTCCCAGGTGGGCGGCCGCTCTCCCGACTCCAGCCGCGACAGCTCGAGCAGATCCGACACCAGCGCGGCCATGCGGTCCGCGTGCGTGCGGATCTTCTCGAGGAAACGCCGCGCGGTGGGCGGCTCCTCCAGGCCGCCGTCCTCCAGGGCCTCCACGAAACCGCGGATGGACGTCAGGGGGGTGCGCAGCTCGTGGGAGGCGTTGGCGACGAAGTCCCGCCGCACCTCGTCCACCCGGCGGCGCTCGGTCACGTCCTGGAACGTCAGCACGGCCCCGTGCGGCATCCCCTCCTGGCCGGGGAAGGGGCCGGCCTGCAGGGCGTAGATGCGCCGCAGGTGGTGGATGCGGACCTCCAGCGCCTGCGGCCGGCCCGTGCGCAGCGCGGCTTCCAGCGCGCGCCCCACCTCGGAATGGCGGATCACCTCGACGTAGTGGCGGCCCAGCGCGTCGGGCAGGTCCAGGCTGCGCCGCAGGCTGTGGTTGGCCAGGATGACGGTCCCGCGATGGTCGACGGCGAGCAGGCCGCTGTCGATCGCGGAAAGGATGGTCTCGGTGCGCGCGCGCTCTCCGGCCAGCTCGTTGAGGCGGGCCTGGAGCTGGTCCGCGGAGCGGTCGAGGATGCGCGCCAGCTCGCCGATCTCGTCCTGGCGCGAGATGCGCGTGCGCGCGGAGAGGTCGCCCGCGGCGAAGCGGTGCGCGGACTGCATCATCTCGCGCAGGGGCCCGGCCAGCGGCGCGGACAGCGCGATGGAGAGGAGGACGGCCACCGCGAAGGCCAGGGCCAGGGCCAGGGCGACGGAGCGCGCGACCTCGCGGGCCTGCTCCTCGATGCCGTAGAGGGGGAGGGCCACGCGCGCGACGCCGATGACCTGGCCCTCGTGGCGGATGGGGACGGCCGCGTAGAGCAGGTCCACGTCCACGGTCGCGCTGCGGCGAATGGCGGAGCCGGCCCCGCCGCGCAGGGCCTCCATGACCTCCGGGCGGTGGCCATGGTTCTCCACCGCGGCCAGCTCGGGACCGGAGAGCGACGAATCGGCCAGCACGCGCCCGTCGGGCGCGACGATGGTGACGCGTGCGCTCACCTCCCGCGCCGTGCTGTCGACGAGGGCATCGATCTCGCCGGAAGAGGCGCCCTCGGCCAGCGGGCGCTCCACCACGCGCGCCATGAGGCGCGCCTCCGCCCACAGGGTGTCCCGCGTGTGCTCGACCGTCCGCCGGCGCAGGCCGGGCCCGACGAGCAC
>Ga0070706_100006756_pt1 | contig 10831 bp, 8 predicted proteins | sample KBSK5501metaG_FD_65476 | JGI IMG/M metagenome (GOLD analysis project Ga0070706, IMG submission 65476) | Corn, switchgrass and miscanthus rhizosphere microbial communities from Kellogg Biological Station, Michigan, USA - KBS K5-50-1 metaG | ecosystem: Host-associated > Plants > Roots >...
TCGACATCACCGGGCCCACGGGCGACGTCGGGACCCATTACGCGGACGGCTTCCGTGATTACGTCCGCTGGGTCAACGAGCACGGCGGAATCCGGAACGGGATGAAAATCGACCTCCTCTTTACGGACTACCAGTATAAGCCCGACCAGGCGGTGATCTACGTCAAGAAACTGGCGGAGCAGGATCAGGTTCCCGCGATCAGCGGCTGGGGCACGGGGGACTCCATCCTGATGAAGCCCCAAATCGAGGCCTTCGGCGTCCCGTATATCCCAGCGAGCTTCCACTCGGGCCTGCTCGATCCACCGAACGACTGGATCTGGCTGATCGGGCCGTCCTACACCGACCACATGAAGGCCCTGCTCGATTACATTAAAAAGACGTATAAGGGAATCGGCCACCCGCGGGTGGGCCTGGCTGTCAACAACTCCGACTACGGGCGCTCGCCGGTCGGGCCGGCGAAGGAGTACGCGCCGAAGATTGGGGTGGAGATCGTCGGCGTCGAGGAGGTCCCGTCGGCCGCCATCGACGCGACGAGCCAACTGTTGAACCTCAAGCGGTTCGCGCCAACCCACATCATCAACCAGAACGTGGCCAAGCCCTCGGCGATCGTGATCCGCGACGCGCGGAAGCTGGGGATCAACGCACAGATCCTCGGCATCCACTACATCGGCGATGAGTTGCTGTTCGATCTCGTGCCCGGGGATGCGCTCGACGGGGTCATCGCCAGCTCGTTCGTCAGCAACTGGTTCGAGAAGGTGCCTGGGATGGACCAGATCCATCAGATCAACGCCGCGTATCATCCCGACGTCAAGGTCCGGCCGCTCCACTACACGCAGGGGATCGTCCACGCCACGGTGTGGACGGAGATCTTTAAGCGCGCGCAGACGCTGGATCGGGCCGGGATCGCCAAAGTGCTGACCGGCGGGCTTCGAATGACGACGGGCGGGGTCACGGCGCCGATCGCCTTCGGTCCCAATCAGCGCAAGGGAGCCGGCGCGATCAAACTCCTCCAGGCCGACGTCAAGACGAAGCAGTTCAAGCCCATCACGGATTGGTACGCCCCGCCGGCGTGACGGACGAACGCCCGTCGCTTGTGGCCGGGGCGGGCCCGATGGGCCGGGACGGGTCCGCGGGGCGTGATCGCGCGGAGCCGCTGCTCGTCAACAACCTTGAGGTCGTGTACCACGACGTCATCCAGGTGCTGAAAGGCGTGTCGCTGAGCGTCGCTCCGGCGCGGATCGTCGCGCTCCTCGGGACGAACGGGGCCGGCAAGACGACGACGCTGCGGGCGGTCTCCGGGCTGCTCAAGGGTGAGGACGGGCGCATCCGGGACGGGACGATCACCTACGCCGGGATGCGGATCGACGGTCTCCCGCCCGAGACGATCGTCCGGCGAGGGATTGTCCAGGTGCTGGAGGGCCGTCGGGTCTTCAAACACTTGACCGTGGAGGAGAACCTCCGCGTCGGAGCGGCGGCGAGGACCGGCGCGTTTCCCGCAGGGCGGGACCTCGTCTATTCGTATTTCCCGGCGCTCGCCCGGCACGCCCACCGCTTGAGCGGCTACCTCTCCGGCGGCGAGCAGCAGATGATCGCGATCGGGCGAGCGCTCGTCGCGCGGGCACGGTTGTTGCTGCTCGACGAGCCTTCGTTGGGGCTGTCGCCGCGGTTGGTGGAGGAGATCTTCGGCATCATCCGCCGGCTCCGGGATGAGCAGGGGATCACGGTGCTCCTGGTGGAGCAAAACGCCCGCCAGGCGCTCGGGATCGCGGACTACGGGTACGTGATGGAGGGCGGCAAGATCGTCATGGAGGGAACCGCGGCCGCTCTCGAGGGCAACCCCGACATCAAAGAGTTCTACCTCGGGCTCACGGAGGCGGGGATCCGCCGCGACTACGGCGCGTTCAAGTATTATCGGAGGCGCAAGCGCTGGCTGTAGACCGCACGGATACACTTTACGAGGCGAGCGAGGGGGCGTCCCCTGAGGCTCGAGTGCGGCGGCAAACCGAGCGCCTGCGCGCCGCGGTGGCCGCCGCGGAGAACGCCCCGGGGATGCGCGATCGCTTACGGACCTGCGCGCTCGCGCCCGAAGACGTGGCGGGCATCGAGTCACTGCAGCGCCTTCCCGTGCTCCGCAAGGAGGCATTGCCGGCCACGCAGGCGGGCGCCCTCCCGTTTGGCGGCCTGCTGGAGGTTCCCGTCGGGGATCTCCGGCGGATCTATGTCTCGCCCGGCCCGATCTACGATCCCGAGCCCCACGGCAGGGACCCCTGGGGGCTGGCGCCGGCACTGCATGCCGCCGGCTTCCGCCGCGGGGATATTGTGCTGGTCACCTTTGCCTTTCACCTGACGCCGGCCGGCCATATGATGGATAGTGCGTTGGGGGCGCTCGAGTGCGTGACCGTTCCGGGCGGGGTCGGAAACACCGAGGTCCAGGCTCGGGCCCTCGCCGATCTGCACGTGACGGGTGTGGTCGGAACGCCGAGCTTCGTGCTGACGCTTCTTGAGCGGGCCACGCACCAGGTCTCGCGCGCGCCCGTCGAGGTGGCGCTGGTGTCGGGGGAGTACCTCACCGCCGACCAGCGGCGGCACGCGCATGGGGAGTTTGGTGTCCGAATGACCCAAGCGTACGCGACGGCGGACCTCGGGTTGATCGCGTACGAGTGCCCGCTACAGCAAGGCCTGCACGTCGCCGACCGCGTCGCGGTGGAAGTGCTGGACCCGGAAACCGGCGAGCCGTCGGCTCCGGATACACCCGGGGAGGTGGTCGTCTCCCTCCTCGAGCCCCCCTATGCGCTGCTTCGGTTCGGCACCGGAGACCTCGCCGCGTGGTCACGCAGCCCCTGTCGATGCGGCCGCACCACTCCGCTGCTTGCCGGGATCCTGGGCCGCGTCGGTGACGCGGTGAAGATCCGCGGCCTGTTCGTCCATCCGGCCGAGGCCGACCGGGTCATCCTGGGTTTCCCCGAGGTCGCCCGATACCAGATCGTGGTGAGCCGGTCGGGCGGGCGCGACGAAGCATACCTTCTGCTGGATTTGCGGCCGGGCGCGGATGCGGCGGCCGTGTGCACCGCGGTTGGCGCTGCCGTCCGGGAGCGCCTGCGCCTGCGCATGGAGGCGGCGGCCGCGGCTCCCGGGGCCATTCCCGACGGGGCCCCCCGGATTCACGATCGACGCGAATGGCGATGAGCGCAGGGCGGAGGATGCCGACCGTTTCGCAGGAAGATTCTCGGAAGATCGCGAGAGATTTCTCGGCGAACGCGCCGCCGGGGTTGACAGGCGGGGGCCCGTTTCAGATAATGACCCCGGTAAGATAGCGGACGTAAGTCCTACCGATAAAGGCAAACTCGGAGCGATCCGGGGACGCAAAGCCACGGGACCGTCGCGGTCAGCCGGGCCACCGAAGAGGGCTTCCGCTCTCGAGATCAGGGCGCGGGGTCCTTAACGGACTCCGCGCCCTGGCATTTGGAGGCGGGACAGCCGGGACGCGCAGTCGGGGGGACGGAGGGAAGGGGGGCTCGGTCATGGCCAGTCTCCGCAGTGGGCGCCCGCGGGGGCGACGGACCCGCGGGGACCGCGGGTTTACCTTCGTGGAATTGATCGTCGGGCTCACGCTGTTCGCGGGCGTGTCCTTGTTCCTGCTGCAGGCCTTCATGAACGGGATGACCTACGCGAACCGGTCCGACGAGCGGGCCGCCGGGACCAGCATCGCGATGCAGATCATGGAACAGATCAAGGCCAGCCCTAATCCCTACACGATGGTCGGGTTCACGAGCATCGCCCGGACGGCCCTGCCGCTCCCGGCACCGTACAGCGGAATCGCGAATCCGACGCCGCACAAATTCCAAGCGTCCGTGACGGTGGCGCCCGACGATATCCTCAAGCTCAGCGCCATCACGGTCAACGTCTATCGCCCGCAAGATCCTGACACCTCACCGCTCGTGTCGCTCTCGACCATCCTCGATGCCCAGTAAACGCCAGCCGATGATGATGAAGTTGGTGCACCGAGACGCGAAGGGCGTGACCCTCATCGAGATGGTCGTCATGCTGGCGCTGCTCGGCGCCGTGATCGGCGGGATCTACGAGTTCGTGGTGTGGGGCGCCCAGTCGGCCGGCAAGACCAACGACTTCATGCAGTCACAAAGCCAGATCCGCGCGGCGCTCGACAACATCGCCGACGAGTCGCGGTGGGCGAACGGGGTGACCGCCGCGTCGGCGACGTCCGTGACGCTTTCGGTTCCGGTGAGCACGCCCTTTTCGGCGGTGAGCCCGTACACCGTCACATTTGCCTATGATGCGACAAACCGCGTGGTCACCCGCCAGCAGAATCCCAACCCGGCGTCGACGCTCGCCTATCTGGTGATCGGGAGCGGCGGGAGCACCGGGCTCACCTTTACGTACTTCGATGGGGGCAACGGCCCCCTCGGCTCCACGCCGACGGCGGGCCAGCTGCCGACGATCGCGCGGATCCGCGCCGTCGTCGCCACGACGAGCGGAAACGTGACGCGCAACCTGGCCGGGGACGCGGCCCTGCGGGCGCATTGTGAGGGTCTTCCCTCATGTCCGTGAACCGGAAGGGGGCACTCGACATGTGCGGCCGGGCAGTCCGTCGCGGCGAGCGCGGGCTGGTGATGCTGTCGCTTCTCTCCATGATCCTCGTGCTGACGGTCCTCGCGGCGCTCGTGCTGTTCTTGAGCGGGAAGGAGACCGCGCTGAGCGGCGTCCGCGCGGCGGGGAACGAGAGCCTGTACGTCGCGGAGGGCGGGAGTTACGCGGGCCGCGCAGCCCTGATGGCGTACATGAACGCGTATCCGATCGGGTCGACCACGGTCGATCCTTCGCTCAGCACGACCACCGCTGCCGGATGGTATGCGGGCGGCGCGAACGCGTCGCAAAATCCGCTCGGCGTGCTCGACTACCTCGTCACCGACGGCCAGCGGTTCACCTTGGGGGCGACCCCGTCGACGTCATCCGAAACGTATCAGGTCAACTGGGGCTCGGGGTATTCACACCTGAAGCTGCAGACTACGGGGACGCCCGTGAACGCGCTCGGTCCCGGGACGTACTCCGCCACGGTGACGTTGACGCCGAACCCGACGGCGGATCCGAACGGATCGTGTGCGGGCGCGGGAACGTGCAGCATCCACCTGACGGCCCCCAACGCCTATGAGATCTTCTACAAGTATCTGGTGACGAGCGACGGGCAGATCTCGCCGCGGTTCAAGCGCGAGGTGAGACTGTCCGGCACGTTCAGCATCAAATTGACCCTGCAGAGCTTTTCCCTGTACGCCCTGTTCACCGACGTCCACAACACCCCGTCCGGGAGCCCGATATGGTTTACCAATAACACATCCTTCAACGGGCCGGTCCACACCAACGGAGAGCTCCGCTTCGCGTTCTTCCCGACGTTTACGAGCACGGTCCAGAGCGTGAGCACGAAGGCGTGGTACAACAACACGGGCAGCCCCATCGAGCTCGCCACCACTGAGAATGTGAACAACGGGACCCGCATCGACGCACCGCTCGTGCCGCCGGACCCCAACCCACAGTCCGCGACGCCCGCCAACTTTACCCTGGGGGCGTCCAGCGTGCCGCTGCCCAGCAGCCCGTTCAACCAGGAGGGCGTGGCCGTCGGGCGGACCCCGACTGACGCCAGCGCGGTGACGACGGCGCAGGTCACGAGTGCGATCCCCGAGCTGACCGGGTCCGGATCGGTGCCGAGCGGCGTCTACGTCCCGGTCGTCGACTCGAACGGCAACTGCCGGTCGGACTCCGGCGAAGCGATGAAGGGCGGGGTGTTCGTCCAGGGGAACGTGACCAACATGACGATGAGCGTGGCCGGCACCACCGCCGTGTATACGTTCGCGCAAGGCGCGAATACCACGACGGTGACGGTCGACCGCGGGAACAACCAGACGATCGTGTCGAGCAACGCGTGGCTCACTCCGCCGTCGGGCGGGAGCTGCCCCGGCGCGAGCCAGGGACCGGCCACGCGCACCTTCACGGGGGTCCCAAAGGGCTGGCAGGGGCCGGGGAATCCCAACGCCACGATGATCTACGTCAACGGGAACGTGAACGGCCTGAGCGGCACCCTGCAGCAGGACGAGCAGACCACGATCGCGGCCTCGGGATCGATCACGATCGCCGGCAACATCCAGTATCAAACTCCGCCCAACCCGTCCGACCCGACGTCGAACCCGACGAACGTCCTGGGTTTGTACGCCTCGGGCGGCGATATCCTCATCGGCCCGACCGCGCCCAACAATCTCATCATCCAGGCGGTGCTGATGGCCGGCAATAGCAGCAGCGGTTACAATAGCTCGGTCACCGTGCAGAACTACAACAGCGGGAGCCCGCGGGGGAGCGTGAACCTCCTCGGCGGCCTGATCGAGAAATATTACGGCCCCTTCGGCACGTTCAACCCATCTACCGGCCAGATCCAGACCGGTTATGGACGCGCGTTCACCTACGACTCCCGAATGAGCCGGGGGTTCACACCCCCGTTCTTCCCGACCACGAACCTCTACGTCGTCGGGAGCGGTTCGCAGCATCTCGAGGGCACGAAGCCGACGTGGCGTGAGGCGACACCCCCCTAAGGGCGCCGATAAGCGCACCCGGTCACGCGGCTTCACCTCACCGGCCCGGACCACATCAGTCGATAGCGGTCCCTGACGCGAATCCTCGACCCGACGCGCCGGTCATGCCAGGAGCGCCCGTTGATGATGGGGGCGCTCCTCGTGTATAATGACGGCATTGGTCGCAGCCGGACACGCTGGAGGTGGCTCTTGACCGAAGTGCGGGTCGGAAAGGACGAGACGCTCGACAGCGCGCTTCGGCGTTTCAAGCGTCAGGTCAAGCGGTCCGGAATCCTCACCGACGCGAAGCGGCACGAACACTACGAGAAGCCGAGCCAGAAGCGGCGTCGCCGTGCGGCCCGCCGCAAACGCCACTAGCCCCACATTCGCCGGCCTCCGCGAGGGGCCCCCGGGCGGCCGCATCGCAGTCGGTGGCGGCTGGAGCGATGAATGACGTTGGGGTGTGATCGATGGTGGGGAGATGGGCTGGCCTTTGGGCCGGCGGCTCTGCGCGCTGCGCAGCCGCCGGCCCTTGAGCCGCCAGGGGCCGGTTTGGCGAAGGGAGCGTGAGCGTGCGGCAGCCCGCCCGGAAGGTGAGACGGGCTCACAGCGCCGGCGGAGTCGTCTTTCGACGTCCCCATCTCGAGGACATAGCGCCCGACGTCCGCATCCTGTTACTTCAGCACGAGGCCGGAAAGTGGATGCTCCCCAAGGGAACGATCGAGGCGGGGGAGACCCCAGAAGCCGTTGCGCTGCGCGAGGTGGCGGAGGAGACGGGCCTCCATAACGTCCGCATCGTCCAGGACCTCGGAGAAGAGCGATACCTATTTTTCTGGAAGACCGAGGACACCTACTATGACAAGACGGTGCACTATTATTTGATGGAGTTTCTTGGCGGAGAAGAGACCCACCCTCAGCGGGAAGAGGGCTTCGTCCGGTGCGATTGGGTGTCGGTAGCGGAAGCCCTCGACCGCATCAAGTACAAGGAGACGCGCGAGGTCGTCCGGCGTGCCGAGGCGGCCCTGGCGGCGATCTCCGGGGAATCGAGCGAATCGCCGGAGGTGCGACATGGTCCTCCATCGTCCTGAGCAGGGGCCGTTCGTGCCGGTGGCGCTTCCGGATGGGCCGGAGCGGACCCACCTGGTCGCGCGGACGCTCGAGCAGTACCGGAGGTATCTCAACCCCGGTCTGGCCCGGCTGTTCCAGTTTGGCGGCGTGGAGACGGTGGAGTGGGCGGCGGAGGGCTGCCTCGTTTGGGACGTCCACGGCCGGGCCTACATCGACTGTGCGTGCGGGCCGGCGATCTTCAACATCGGTCACCGCCACCCCCGCGTGCTGGCGGCGGTCCGGGACCAACTCGAGCGTATCCCGATGTCGGTCCGCACGATGCCGAGCGTGGCTCAGGCGGAGCTCGCTGAGCGCCTGGCAGCGCTCACCCCCGGCGATCTCCAGTACGCCTTCTTCTGCAACAGCGGGGCCGAGGCCAATGAGGGGGCGATCAAGTTGGCCCGGCTGGCCACCGGCCGCCCCGGGATCATTGCGATGCACGGGGCGTTTCACGGCAAGACCCTCGGCGCGCTGTCGGCCACCGGCCGCGACTATTACAAGGCGCCCTTTGAGCCGCTGGTCCCCGGATTTTCGCACGTGCCCTTTGGCGATGCGGCCGCGCTCGACGCCGCGATGCGGCCCGATGTAGGTGCGGTGATGCTCGAGCCGATCCAGGGCGAAGCGGGGGTGATTCTCCCGCCCCCGGGGTATCTCCGGCAGGTGCGCGAGATCTGCGATCGCCACGGGGCGCTCCTTATCGCGGACGAGATCCAGACCGGGTTGGGCCGGACGGGGCGCCTATTCTGTGTCGAGCACGACGGCGTGGTGCCGGACATCATGACCCTCGCGAAGGCCCTCGGTGGAGGGGTGATGCCGATCGGCGCGTTCATCGCCCGGCCCCACCTCTGGGAGCGGCTGCGACGCGATCCCTACCTCCACTCCTCCACGTTCGGCGGCAACCCCCTGGCATGCCGCGCGGCGCTGGCCACGCTCGAAGTCTTGGTGGAGGATCGCCTTGCCGAGCGTGCCCACCCCCTGGGGGCCCAGTTCGAGCAGCGCCTCAACGAGATCCGCGCACGGCATCCCGGGGTGGTGGCGGACGTGAGGGGCCGTGGGTTGATGCTGGGGCTCGAGTTTACCCATCGTGACTATGCGCTCATGACCTCGGCCGAGGCGGGGCGGCGTGGGGTGATCACCTTCTATACACTCAACAACCCCAGCGTCATCCGCATCGCGCCTCCGCTCGTGATCACGCCGGAATTGATCGACCGCGCCGCCGAGGGGATCTCGGGCGCCGTCGCGGAGGCCGAGCGCCTGCTGAGCTCGGTGCGGGAGACCGGGGCGGGGTCGTGATGCGCGCGGACGAGATTCGGGAGGCGTTCCTCGCCTACTTCGAACGCCACGGACACACGCGTGTTCCGAGCGCCTCGCTGGTGCCGGCGGGGGATCCGACCTTGTTGTTCACCAACGCCGGGATGGTCCCGTTCAAAGACGTCTTCTTGGGTCTGGAGCGGCGTCCGTATCGCCGCGCCACGACCGTGCAGAAGTGCATGCGGGTCAGCGGGAAGCACAACGACCTGGAGAACGTGGGACCGTCCCCGCGCCACCACACCTTCTTCGAGATGCTCGGCAACTTCAGCTTCGGCGACTATTTCAAACGGGACGCGATCCGGTTCGCGTGGGAACTGACGACAGGGGTGTTCGGGATTCCGCCGGATCGCCTTACGCAAACGGTCCTGGACGGGGATGACGAGGCCCTGAGCGCGTGGGCGGCGCTTGGTATTCAACAGGACCGCATCGTGCGCATGGGGGAGGCGACCAACTTTTGGATGATGGGTGACGTCGGTCCGTGCGGGCCGACCAGCGAACTGCATTACGATTCGGGGCCGGCGGCGTGTACGTGCGGCCGTCCCGACTGCGGCGTTGCTCTGGACAACGGCTGCGGCCGGTGGCTGGAGATCTGGAATCTGGTGTTCATGCAGTTCGATCAAGCGCCCGGGGGGACCCGCATCCCGCTCCCCCAGCCGGGGGTCGATACGGGGATGGGTCTCGAGCGAATCGCATCGGTGATCCAGGGAGTGCCGAGCAACTACGACACCGACCTGTTTCTTCCGCTCTTTTTGCATATCCAACGCCTGCTCGGCCACAGCGATGCCGAGCGCGCCGAACAGACGGTGGCCTACCGGGTGCTGGCGGACCACGGCCGCGCCATGACCTTCCTCACATCGGACGGCGTGGTTCCCGACAACGAAGGGCGGGGGTACGTGTTGAGGATGATCATCCGGCGGGCGATCCGGTTCGCGCGCCGCGCCGGCGCGCGCGACCCGGTGCTGCCCGGCCTGACCGACGCTGTGGTCTCGACGATGCGGGGAGCCTATCCTGATCTGGCGACCCATGCGCCCTTCATCCGTGAAGTCGTCGGTGCGGAGGAGGAACGGTTCCACCAAACCCTCGAAGCCGGCCTCGGGCGGCTGGACGATCTGATCGCCGACGCCCGGCGCCGCGGGGTAACGGTGCTCTCGGGGGTGGACGTGTTCCGGCTCTACGACACGTATGGGTTTCCTCCGGACCTCACGCGCGATGTGGCCCGGGAGCACGGTCTCGAGATCGATGAGGCCGGATTCACCGCGGAACGGGCCCGGGCACAAGAGCGTTCCCGCGCCGCCGAGACGTTTCAATCCGATGCGGTGGAACGGGCCGCGTATGCGGCGCTGCGCGATACGGGGACGTCGAGCGAGTTCGTGGGGTACGACGCCTTCGAAGCGGAGGGCCGTGTGCTCGCCCTGCTCCGCGCCGGGAATCAGGTCGCCTCGGCCGCGGCGGGCGACGAGGTGGAGGTCGTCTGCGACCGGACACCGTTCTACGCCGAGGCGGGCGGGCAGGTGGGGGACACCGGGGAGATCCGGACACAGGCCGGCGTGGTCGCGATCACCGACACCCAACGGCCCGTCCCGGGGCTCGTGCTGCATCGCGGCCGGGTGGCCGCGGGCACGGTGGGGGTGGGGGAGACCGCCAGGTTGCGCGTTGACGCGCCGCGCCGGCGAGACATCATGCGCAACCACACCGCCACGCATCTCCTGCACCGTGCCCTGCGTGAGATCCTCGGGGATCACGCCCGGCAGGCCGGGTCGCTCGTGGCTCCGGATCGGCTGCGGTTCGACTTTTTCCACCTCAAGCCCGTCTCCCCTGAGGAGCGCGCGAGGCTGGAGGCC
>Ga0070706_100006758_pt1 | contig 10830 bp, 13 predicted proteins | sample KBSK5501metaG_FD_65476 | JGI IMG/M metagenome (GOLD analysis project Ga0070706, IMG submission 65476) | Corn, switchgrass and miscanthus rhizosphere microbial communities from Kellogg Biological Station, Michigan, USA - KBS K5-50-1 metaG | ecosystem: Host-associated > Plants > Roots >...
GACCAATCACGTCCGGGACCTCGTCGCCATCGATTTCTTCACGGTTCCCACCGCGCGCTTGCGCGTGCTGTTCGTCTTCGTCGTGCTCGCCCACGACCGCCGGCGCGTCCTCCACTTCAACGTCACCGAGCATCCACCGCCGCCTGGACGGCCCAGCAGCTCGTGGACACCTTCCCGGACGACTCCGCCCCCTCCTACCTCCTCCGCGATCGCGACTCGGTCTACGGTCACGTGTTCCGGCAACGCGTGACGGGCCTAGGCGTCGGTGAAGTCATCACAGCGCCTCACAGCCCGTGGCAGAACCCCTTCGCGGAGCGGCTCATCGGCTCCATCCGGCGCGAGTGCCTGAATCACGTACTCGTCCTTAGCAAACGGCACCTGCGCCGCACCCTCGCTCGCTACTTCGCGTACTACCATCGGGCGCGTACTCACCTCTCGCTCGACAAGGATGCGCCCCACGGCCGCCCAATTGAGTGGCCGGAACTCGGCACGGTCATCCCAATTCGCGAAGTCGGTGGCCTCCACCATCGCTACGTCCGACGGGTCGCCTGATCCAGCCAAGCCGGTTCGCGACGATCAGTCCCATCCTTCCGTCAGACTGCTCGCTGCCCACCTCCCAACGCTCGGCACCCTTCAGTAGTGGCCCGGCGGACCTGCTGGCCGCCCCTCCTGGTCTAGAATCTCCTCGCGTTCCTTAGCCTGTCGCGAGAGCATCGGCCGTCGTCAACTGAGCGGAATGAGGTTTTGGCGAAGGACAGCTCGTTGGGCCCCGTTCACGGCCAAAACACGGCCAAACCTCACTCCGCGTACTAGCGCCACACGGTCCGAACACGCGCTGCCGGAGCACTTCGAGCAGCCCGTGCTGCCACTTTCCCCGTCTGACGCTGATCCCGAGAGCGTGATCCGCCGCCTTCAGCAGCACAAGGCTCGGTGGCTCTTCTCTTTCATCGTTCGTGAATAATCCGGGTTAGAGGAAGCGGCGGTTCGCGCGCTCGTCGGGCAGGTCGAGTCCGAGCTCCGTGATCTTGCGATCCACGTAGCTCTTGTACGCGGCGCGGATGTCCGCGTTACCGACGCTCTTCAATCCCCAGTGAATGAACTTCGGCACGTTCGGCGAATCCGAGCGGCCGAACATGTCGAGCGCCGCCGCGTACCACTTCCCGAGCAGCCGCTGGACCAGCTCCTTGCCGCGAAGCTGCTGGCAGATTTCTGTGAGAAAGAGGTAGCCCATCTCGGAGTGGCCGAGCTCGTCGCGCTCGACCGTCGCCGACATCTTGGCGAGCGGCACGTAGCTCGACTCGCGCCAGTCGCGCGCGTGGAATGCGCCGTTCAGGTCGACGAGAAAGTGGAAGAACGCATCGTCCGCCCAGGACTCCCGTGGAAGGTGAAACGCGTAGTGCGCGTACGGAACGTCGCGCAGGACGAAGTCTTCCTGCAACCCGACCGCGAGCCGATGGAACATGATCGCGTGCTTCAGCTCTTCGGCGACGTACTCGGCTTTCAACAGCTTGGCGTGGGGAGGGAAGAGCGCCTCGGCGAGATCGAGACACGTGCCCATGAGTCCGAGAAAGCTCTTGTTGCCCGCGCGCTCGCCCTCGTGGCGCAGCATCCTCAGCAAGAGCGACTCGTATTCTTCGGGCAGCACGTCGCCCTCGTCGAAGCGGTACGTGGGCCGGCTGACCTGGCACGCGAGCTTCGGGAGCGGATCGCCCTTCGCGTACTGGCGCCGCCACAACGGCCACGTGTCGGTGCGGCCGCGCTGCTCGGCGTCCTCGATGGCGTTCATCTCGTTCAGCGGCTCGTGCGTGGCCATGTCACTTCTCCTTTTCGAGGACTCGCCTCGTGACTCTCCTCGCCTGCGGCTCGTCGGAAGTCCCTCGGCTCGAAACCTATTTCTGCGCGGCGGCCCATCGATCCGGATCGAGGCGTCGCGTGGCGTCGCGCTGATGACCGCATGCGCAACCGAGCAGTCCCGACGCGTAGAGATCGAACTGGGCGGTCACCACGTCCTGCGCCATGCTGGGCAGCAGCTTGTCGCCGACATTTCCCACCATGCGTCCGCATCCGGCGCAAAGCAAACGGTAATACGCGCCATACGTCGCGGGCTGGTCGAGTCGGATGCCGACCGCAGCATAGGCCTGGCGGATCTCGTCGACGATGTCCGTCATCGCGTACCCGGCGTCTGCATCGTGCGCTGGATCTCCGCGCGAAGGTCTTTCTTCGACACCTTGCCGACTGCGGTCGTCGGGAACCGATCACGAATCTCGAGCCGCTCCGGTAGCTTGAACTTCGCGATGCGCTTGTCGTCGCGGAGAAATCTCGCGAGCTCATCGAGCGAGAGCGTGCTACCCGGCTTCAGGATCACGAAGGCGCACGCGCGCTCGCCCAGCACGGGATCCGGCATGGAGACGACCGCGGCGTTGAAGACCGACGGATGCGCGAGGATGAGATTTTCGATCTCCTCGGCGCTGATCTTCTCGCCGCCTCGATTGATCATGTCCTTCTTGCGACCTTCGACGATCAGGTTGCCGCTCGGGTGACGGCGCACCATGTCGCCTGTGCAGTAGAAGCCGTCGGGAGTGAACGCCACCCGATTGTGATCGTCGGCGTTGTAATAGCCACGGATCGTGTAGGGGCCGCGGCACTGGAGTTCGCCGACCTCGCCGTCGGCGACGGCTCGTCCGTCGTCGTCCACGATGCGAATCTCGTCCTCGGGCGACACTGGGCGGCCTTGCGTTTCGATGACGACGTCGGCGGGATCGTTCTCGCGGGTGCTGCAGAGCAGTCCTTCCGCCATCCCGAGGACCTGCTTCAGCACGGGACCGAACGCCGCGAGCACGGCGCGCGCGGGCTCGGGATTCAACCGTGAGCCGCCGACGGCTAGCGTGCGGATGGACGAGAGATCGAAGTCGCGGCGCTTCGGATGGTTCAACCACGTGATCACCGTCGCGGGGACGGCGGGCACCCACGTCACGCGCTCGCGCTCGATGAGGGGGAACACCGTGTCGCCGTCGGGTGACGGCGCGATCACCACGCGCGCGCCGAGCAGGAGCGCGCCCTGAATGCCGGGGCACGCGAGTGGAAAGTTGTGCGCGATCGGCACCGAGACCAGCAGCGCCCCGTCGGGGTCGAGGTCGGTCACGGAGGCGAACTGCATCGAGTTGTAATGGTAGTCGTCGTGGGTGCGCGGGATCACCTTCGGCAATCCCGTCGTCCCGCCAGAGAGCTGGAACACCGCGACGTCATCGGGCTGGGGTGCGTGCCCGGCGAGTGTCGATGACGTCACCTTAGGCGCGACGGGGCGCTCGAGCACGTCGGACACCCGGGTCATGTCGTGACCGATCCGATCGCCGACGACGAGGATGTCCCTGAGCGACGGAAGGTCCGAGCGGATCTCCTCCGCCATGCCGACGTAGTCGAAGCCGCGGAAGTCGGAGGCGATGAGCCATGCCGCGGCGTCGGTGAATTTCGCGAGATAACCTATCTCCGCGTGCCGATGCGCGGGCAGGCACGTGAGAGGAATCGCGCCGACCTCGAGGCATGCGAAGTACGCAACGACGAACTCGAGGCGGTTGGGAAGCTGGAAGACGACGCGCTCGCCGCTCGCGATGCCGCGATGCACCAGATGCACCGCGAATCGTCGCACGAGATCGGCAAGCTCTCCGTAGGTGAGCCGCCGGTCACCGTCGATGACGGCGAGGCGATCGCGGTTCAGGGCAACCGAGCGGTCGAACGCGTCGCCGAGGGTGATGCCCGCCCAGTACCCGCGCTCACGATAGCGAGTCGCAAACTCCGGCGGCCAGGGCACGGCACCTTTCAACACGCGAGTGAACTCCTCACGGCTGGCGAGCATTCTAGCCCGGCGCGACCAGAAGAGGACGGTGCCCCCAGATGCTTCCTCTGGTGTGATGCTGCACCCGCCACGTGTTGTCGTCGACGACTCGTCCGCCCCAGCCGTACTCCACTTCGAACCCGGACGGGCTCCGCAGGTACAACGAAACCATGTGGTCGTTGGTGTGGCGGCCGAGACCGCGCGCGATCGGCACGCCCTCGTCCTGGCACAGATCCCAGGTGGCCCCGACGTCATCGACCGATTTCGCTTGCAGCATGAAGTGCTGCAGTCGCCTCGGGGCGGCCGCCGCGTAGAAGGCCAGGCTGTGGTGGCGCGGATTGCAGTGAAAGAACGCCATCGCTCGGCTCGACGCGGGTGCTGTCTCGCGGACGATGAAGTCGCTGATCCGCATACCCAACACGTCGCGGTAGAACTGCACGCTTCGTTCCAGGTCGTCCACGGCCAGGACAATGTGACCGAGGCCCATCGCCCCGGTTTCGAATCCAGAGATCGCCCGTGGTGATTTGAAGGGTTGTTCGAAACCCATTAGGGGACCGTAGAACAGTTCGGAGCGAATGCGGTTGGGATCCTCGAACATGATGAAGCCCACGACCCGTCGCGCTTTGGCCTCTGCCTCGGTGCCTTCCGTCACGGCGACACCGGCCGCCTTGAGCCGGTCAGCCGTGGCCCGGAGCGCGTGCTCGTCCGGTACCTCCCAGCCGACGTAGGCCAGATCGTCGGCACCGGTTGGATGCACGACGAAGCGATGATGGTATTCGTCCATCCTCAGAAAGAGTGATCCATCGTCCTGCCGCATCTTGATCTCGAGACCGAGCACCTGCGTCGCGAAGCGCGCCCACGTCTCGAGATTGCTGACGCCGAGCCCGAGATAGCCGAGCTGTGTCACGCCTTCCATGATTCCCTCCTAGCCCGGAAAATTCACGAACGATGAAAGAGAAGAGCCACCGAGCCACGTGTCAGTGTTATAGAAGCGGTGTCGAGGCGCTTCACGGCACACAAACGCGGAGGCTCGATGGCCACAGCCTGTAGAGCGCAGAGCGCCCTCCGGGTCCATGGGATTTCGAAGCCGATCCGCGTGGATCCCTCCCGCCGCCCTCGTTCCTTGGTCAAAAGAAGATGCTCACGTTCTTGGCGAGCAGCACGTTCTGGTCGAGGACGAGCTTGCGGCTCGCGATCTTCCACGCGCCGTCGACGCGCCGCAAGACGTCGGTCCGCGCGCCGACGTAGAAATCTTGCTCGATCTCCGATCGGCTTCGATACACGAGGAAGTTGGAGCGGACCGTGATCTCCGACGGCGCGTCGCCCGGCTCCACCTCGATGTTGACGATGAGGTGGCGCGTGCGTGACGGAGGGTCTTCGGCCCAGGCCATCCCGGTGTCCAGGCGCGCGATGCGCCCGCCGAGCGTCGCCTTGGTCTCGTCGAGGATCGGCAGCTCGTCTTCCGTCGCCACGTCCGCCTCGCGATGCCGGCTGGGATTCAGCATCGTGATCGCCTTGCTCGACTTTGGATACCGGCTGCTGCGCCCGCCCATCCAATACCGGACGTCGTCGGTGAAGAGCTCGAGCCACTCGTGGAATCGCCGCTCGTCCAGCAATCGAGCTTCCCGGTACAGGAACTGCTCGACCTCGCGGAGGGTTTCGTCAGCCACGCGTCACACCTTGGCCCAGCTCTCGGCGGCCATGAGCTGAGCCCAGCGTCGATAGAACTGCCGATGGTTCGACTCGCTGATGCGGAAGTCGCTCGCCCAGGCCTTGAGGTCTTCGTTGAACCGCTCGTGCCCGAGGCCCATCTGCGTGTTCAACGCGAACCGCCGCGTCACCGTCCCGCGGCAGATGGTCGTGCACTCTTGCCAGTTGTCCATGTCGTCCTGCTCGAAGGTGCCCGAGGGGCTGAAGCCTCTCACGCCGGCCAGCCGCATCGCTTCCTTGACGTGAGGGGGAGCAGCCTTGTCGACGTGGATCCACGACCACACCTCCGTCTTGTCGGGCCCGCGCGGCTGCCAGACGCGAAACGTCCGCGAGGTCGCGCGGAGCATGGAGAAATTGGGGAACACCGTGCCGACGATCGGGTTGATGAGACCCAGTCGGGACCCCAGGCGCTTCTCCACCTCCGGGCGGATCTCCTTCTCGTACGCGAGGATCTCGGGCACGGGCGGCTCGCCGACGTCGTTCGGTCCGACGCCGATCACGACGTGGCCATTGCCGGGGGACACCATCGTTCCGCTGGCGTTCGGCTTCGTCGTCACGCCCACGCTGAACGAGGTCTTGATCGCCGACAGATGGGTCCATTGCACGTGATAGGCGTCGCCGCCGAAGTTTTCGGCGGGGAACTTCCAGTTACACGGGATGACCCACTTGTGCATGCCGCCGAGGACCTCTATCCCACCCTCGCGACGGTCGAAGAACACGTCGAGGTACCACGTCATCTCGCCCAGGTAGTCCCGCAGCGACGGCGCTTCCCGATCGAACGTGGCGAAGAGCAAGCCTTTGTAGCTGTCGAGCTGCGCCACTGGAACGAGACCCCACCGTTCCCGCTCGAGATCGCCATAGTAGGCGTCCTTGAGGTGCGGCACACCGACGAGGGCTCCATCGTTGCGATACGTCCAGCCGTGATAGGAGCACGTGAAGCTCGCGGCGTTGCCGGCATCGGCCCGGCACAACCGGTTGCCGCGATGACGGCACACGTTGAGAAACGCGTTGACCTTGCCCTGCGTGTCGCGCACGACCAGCACCGGATCCTCGCCCATGTACGTGGTGAAGAAGTCACCTGGCTCCGGGATCTGGCTTTCGTGGCAGAGGAAGAGCCAGCAGCGGGCGAAGATCCGCTCCAGCTCCTGCTCGTAGATCTCCTGCTCGATGAAGATGCGCCGGCTGATGAGCCCTTGCTCGATGTCCACCAGGCTACCGATGTCAGTTCTCATCGCGTACCTCCTGCCCGGTCCGTCAGCTTCGCCGCGGCATGCGGAGCATCGATCCGGCGTCGACGGTGAGAATAGTCCCCGTGATCCCCCGGGCGTTGGTGCGGGACGCGAGAAACACGTAAGCTCCTGCGAGATCGGGCGGCTCGAGCGCGATCCCGAGCGGATTCCCTTTGCGTAACCGCTCGATCAGCGCCGGATCGGCAAAATGCGACCGATCGTCCTGGCTGAGAACCGCCAGACCGCGGAGATCGGTTCGGGTTCCGCCCGGCGCGACGCCATTCACCCGCACGCGGGGTCCCACTTCCACGGCCAGTTGACGGATGAGCCCCACCACGGCGTGCTTGGATGCGGTATAGAGGGTACCGCCCCCGCCCGAATTGAAGCCGGCCACCGACGCCGTGAAGACCATGCAGCCCTCGGTCTTCTGGAGCTCCGGCAGCGCCGCTCTCGCTCCTAGGATGCAGCCCTTCACGTTCACCCCGAACAGCTCGTCAAAGGCTCCCGAGAGCTGTTCCTCGGGAACGTCGGCCAGAGAAACGTTGCGGTCGAAGACCCCGGCGTTGCCGACGAAGATGTCCAGGCGGCCGAAGGCGTTGACCGTCTCGGCGATGGCCCGCTTGTTGTCGTCGAGCCGCGTGACGTTACCACCGATGGCCGCCACGGCCTTGCCGAACTCCTTCTGGAGCTCGGCGGTCCGCGCCGCCACGCGATCCATGACACCGACGCGCGCGCCTTCTTCGATGAAGCGCGTGACGATCGCTCGTCCGATGCCCGAGCCGCCGCCCGTTACCAGCGCTACTTGCCCATCGAGCGCTACTTGCCCATCGAGCCAGGTCATGGCTTACGCTTCGTCGCTCTTTTCGAGGAAGTCGAGCACGCGCTTCATCACCGTTTCCTTCGGATAGAGGGCGTTCAGGATGCGTGCGCGCGTCAACGGATCGCTCGCGAAGAACCGCTCGTAGAGCACTTGCCGGCTGCCGAACGCACTGCCGGCGATGTCCCAGGCGAGACGGAAGAGCTTGACGCGATCGCGCGCACCGACGGTGTCGGTCGCCAGGTACCGCTCGATGTCCGACGCCAGCGGACCCGTGAAGTCCGCTTCACTCGGGATGATCATGAAGCTCGACGAACCGAGGAGCTGGAGGATCTCCACCATCCGCGGATAGGCCGTCATGAACAGGTTGCGGGTGATCTCCACCGGAAGCTGCGCGGGGCACATCACGCCCCACTCGTCGAGCTGGGCATCGGCTTCGGAGGCTCGCACGCAGGCCCGCATGAGCTCGGTCGTCAACATCAGCTCGCCCAGACGCTCCTCGGAATGCGGGAGCTGTGCGTTGCCCAGCGCCTGGGTCATCAAGAGCGCCACGCCCAGGACGAACTCGCACTTCGCGAGGTTCTTCGCGGCGCCCTGATGCGCCGAGTGCATCGACGAATGGGTCTTGATGCCGGCGCCGTTCACCAGATCGATGTCGCCGAGGAGGAACACGCGCTCCCAGGGCACCAGCACGTCGTTGAAGAAGACGACGCAGTCCATCTCCTCGAAGCGCGAGCCGAGCGGGTGCTCGAAGTTCGATCGTCCGAGGTCGAAGCTCTCGCGGCACAGGAACCGGAGCCCCGGCGTGCCGCACGGAATCGCGAAGCTGACCGCGAACGGACTGTGCCCTTCCTTCATCCGTCCGAGGCGCGGCGAATACACCGCGATCTCGTCCGACAGGGGCCCGAGCGTCGCGAGAATGCGCGCGCCGTTCACCACGATGCCGGCGTCCGTCTCGCGGACCACGCGCAAGGCCGTGCCTTCTTCGAGGTTGAACACGCCGGATGCCGAGCGGCTACGTTGCAGGTTAATCAGCGCGTGCGTCAGCGTCAGGTCGTTGTCCCGGATGTATTCGTAGTAGCGCCGGATGTTCCGGGCGAACGCGGGCCGACCCTGACCGAAGTACTCCGCCGCGCCGGCCCAGGCGGCATAGGTGACGTTCATGAAGTCTGGCGAGCGCCCCATCATGCCGCACGTCGCGCGCGCCCAGTGCAGCATCATCACCCGCCGCGCTTCCAGCTCCTCTCTGGTGCGCGGGATGATGAAGGACAACCCCACGCGAGCGCCGCTCGACGGCGACTCGTACGTCATCTCGTCGCGAAGGCCCGGGTCGTGTTGCATGTCGTACAGCGCCGCAACGGCCCGCGCGCCGTTCGCCAACCCGGGGTGCCTGGTCACGTCCTTGACACGCTCTCCGCGCAGCCAGACCTCTCGCTCCTGCTCCTGCAAGCCCTCGATGTACTGCTGTCCCGTCCGCGCTGGCATCGCGCCTCTCCTTCCCGCCGGGGAGCTATCTCGCGGCGACCCAGCACTGTTCGAAGGCGCGCCGCCGTTCTAGATCGAGGACGCGCTGATCGGTGAATACGCTGCGGTGCACCCGGAACAACCCGGCGTTTCGGTTGTCCCGCACCAGGTTGTCGAGGGTCTCTTGCTTCATGGGATTCCCCTTCAGGCGCGATGGCCGAGTTTTGCTGAGATCTCGTCGCTCGCCTTCCGCACATGGCGCTTGAAATCCTCGAGGTCGTCGGTGAAGCGGGTGCGCGACCCCGCGATGCCCACTGCGGCGACACACTCACCGTGCGCATCGAAGAGGGGCGCCGCCACCGCCGCGAGGTCAGGCTGGCGCTCGCCACGGTTGATGGCGACGCCGACGCGACGGATCTCTTGAAGCTCGCGCCGGAAGTCGGCCGCCCCCACGATCGTTGTTGGAGTCAGGCGCCGCAGCCCCCCCTTGACGACCTGGGGAACGCACTCCGGATGCCAGGCGAGCATCACCTTGCCGCTGGCGGTCCCGTAGGCGGGAGCGCGAGCGCCGGGTTCGACGTAAAAGCGGAGCGCCTCCTGCCCATCCCTGATGTCCAGATACAGCACATCAGTGCCACGAAGCACGACGAGCCCCGACGTCTGCCCCGTCACCGCGGTCAGCCACTTGAGCACCGGCCGCGCCGCCTCGACCAGCCCCGTTCGGCTCACGACCCTGGCGCCGAGTTCCCAGATGCGGAGACCGAGGGTGTACCGCCGGGAGACGGAGTCGTGCTGAACGTAGCCGTGTTCTTCGAGGGTCTTGAGGACACGGAAGACGACGGTCTGGGATTCCTTGAGGCGTCGCGCTAATTCGGTGAGCGTGAGACCACCGTCGACAGCCTGAAGAGCCTCAAGCGCGGCAAGGCCTTTGACGAGCGTCAGAAGCGTATATCTCGTGTTGCGACTCATCGCTAGGCGCCCTTCGCTGTTTGCGGATATAGCAATTCGTTTTCGCAAATGTAAAGTAGGGGCATAGCGATGTCAAGGGCGCGCGATCCGAGTGCGATCCGAGGAAGTGCCGAAGCCCGTTCGCTACGCCTGCAGCGCGACGAGCATGTCGTTGATGTAATCGTCCGGGCTGGCGATCACAAGCATCAGGGACCATGGCCGCACGTGCGCGAGCGTTCTCGATACCGCCTCGTCCGAGGCTGATTTGGCGCCCACGACGAGCGCAGTTGTCATCACGCGTCTGAGGTGCGCGCCTCGCCGATGATCGACGCCGCCTGCGCGTGGCCGCCGGGCGTGGCGACCATGACGACGAGATCCGCTGTGCTGACCTCGTCCATCAGGTCCGGGCCAGCAGGGACTTTGCTGTCTCATGGCGTCCAAGCAGCGGACGCCGCCAAGATCATCGTCACCGGCACGTCCCGCGACAGCCTCCGCCTGGAAGTCGCCAAGGCCTTCGGCGCCGACACCGTCGTCGACGTCCAGAAAGAGGATGCGCTGGCCGTCGTTCGGGAGGTCACGGGGGGACGAGGCGTGGACGTCGTCATCGATTGCACGGCTGGCGCGGGCAGCGCGCCGACGCTGCTCGGGGTAGAAGCGACAAAGCCTCGGGGCGCGACGATGGTGGGGCAGGGTGAAGGTATCGGGCTGTGCCTTCCACTTATTCGTCCTATCGGCCTCATGCCGCCCGCCGCCGGTATTCGTGATGCAGTCCACCGACGCGCGGCACCTTCACCACTCTGCCCTGACTCGGCAGCTGCACAGTCCGAGGC
>Ga0070706_100006759_pt1 | contig 10830 bp, 18 predicted proteins | sample KBSK5501metaG_FD_65476 | JGI IMG/M metagenome (GOLD analysis project Ga0070706, IMG submission 65476) | Corn, switchgrass and miscanthus rhizosphere microbial communities from Kellogg Biological Station, Michigan, USA - KBS K5-50-1 metaG | ecosystem: Host-associated > Plants > Roots >...
GCCGCTGGAGCCGCCGCGCCGTACGTCGTGCTGGTCTTCCACTAGACCACGAGCAGCATCTTCGCCGCCAGCTCGCGGATCGGCTGAATCTCGGCCTTCAGGTTCGCGGGGCACTCGGTCGGATAGTGCGCCGAATGAGGATCGCACCCGCGCCGTGTCAAGAGGTTAGAGCGCCCACACCTTACGGAAGCCGCCGCGCGCAAGTTCACCCTGCACGTCGGGCAGGAACACACCGAACCAGGTCGCGTCGGTCGGCCCGTCCGAGTGACCTCCACCTGCGATTCCTAGATCCCGGTGACGGACGATCCCCTTGGGTTTGTGCAGTCCGAAGATCGGCGGAATCGCAAGGTGCCAGCACAGCCAGGCGAACACCCGGGCAGACACTTGCTCCTGCTCGCGGCCGGTAAACCCCGCCCCGGTCGACGCGTGCTCCACTCCGACCGTGAACGCATTCCAGGAGACGCAATGCCACGCCTTCTCAGCCAGGTGCACGAGCTGCGTGCACTCGCCACCGTCCTCCCTCAACACCAAGTGAGCGCTCGCCTGCGCGGCCGGGTTGCAAAGCCAGGAGATCGACGGGGCGTAGTGGCCGGCGGTGGCGTGCCAGACAAGATGCGTGACCGGGGTTCCGTTGCGTGAGGACTGGTTCGGTGTCTTGCGCTGGGCGAGCGGCGGAAGAACGACGGTCACGCGAGGCCGTACCAGACCCAGGTCGGCGCGACCGCGTAGGTGAGCGCGATCGTCCCTCCCGCCGGGACGAACACGCACGCCGAGAGCACGGAGAGGGCCACGCCACCGACCGAGACCACCGAGACGGTGCCGCCGCTGATCTGCACCAGACAAGGTACGCCGGTGTTGTTGGTCGCGGCGACGGTGGAGGCAGGAACGGCCGGCGCTGTCTGCGTGCCGGGGTGGTTCAGGTGAACGGCGGTCACGACAACGCGATCGAGGCGGCCCTGACCGTGCCGTCTGCCTGCTTCGCCTTCACCATGAGCTTTGACGCACCGTTGGTCGGGTCGAACCACAGCGCACACTCATTCGCGGCCAGGGCGGCATCGGCCGGCGCGCTTGTCAGCTTGAGAATGAGGTATCCGCTGTGGTCGAGCCGTAGCCCCGCCGGGCCTGTAGAGCCGAGAACAATGACGGCATCGTGGGTCGCGTCCTGCGCTCTGACCTCGAGAGCGGCTCCGTCGGGCGTCGTGTTGCCCTGGAAGTACGCTGAGCCGTCGGCGAGCAGTGAGGCGTTGCCGCGAAACTCGGATTTGGTTGCAGTGACCTGGCCGAGGTTGTCCATCGTCCACACATCGACGCCGTGATAGTCAGCGATACGCACGGGTGTCGCGCTGCCGTCGTTGAGTTGTGCCTTGACAACGAGCGAATCATCGGTTGGCGTGCCTGACGGGTCGGGGTTGATCGTGACAACGCCGCCCGAGTCAACCACTACCCCTGACACGGCGTTTCTGCTCTTGAGCGTGAGCGTTGCGCCCGTACCGGGGTTGTCGATCTCTTGCGGCGCGGCCCAAGTGTGAGCCTTGGTCAGGTCGAGGGTCGGGTTCGGGTACGTGCCGGTCAGATCACCACCGGCGCTGCCGCCTGGGGCGGGCTGGTTGCTGGAGTCAGTGAAGTTGATCGCCCCGACCTTGGTGATCGGCCCGCCCTCACCGTCCGAGATTTGCATTGCGTAGGGATTAGCCATTCGTCACCTCACGTAGAAAGGAACCTGATTTCGGAGACGTGCACCCAGGTCGTGCCGCGCGTCAACGTGTACCGGTAGTAACGGTGGTTGCCTGACGCGGACGTGTCGAAGCGGCACTCCCAGACGCCGCCGCCGCTGCCGTTCGTCAAGCCCGTTCGGTTCTCGACCGTCGTGTAGGTGATGTTGTCATCGCTGTAGGCGAGCAGCACGGCGGAGGGGCGCATCACCCCGGCTGCCGTCTGGATGATCCCGTAGATGCGGCACTCCAACACCGCCAGGGCAGAGCCGAGGTCACAGGTGATCGCCGGGCTTCCGGTCTGCCAGCCAACACACGAACTGAGATCGTTGGTGCTCGCCGTGCCCTGCGTCAACGCCACCTGCCCGTCGTTCAACTTGCCCACGAGCCCGGTCGCGAAGGCGGCAGCGGCGGTGGTCGAGAGCGAGACGAAGATGTCCGGGTAGGACGCGTCCGGCGCGGTGTTCGTGTAGGTGAAGGGGATCAGGTTCGTGTAGCCGGTCGGCGGTGAGGCGAATTCGCCCAGGCCGAGCCCGGTGAAGGTCGTTCCGCCGCCTGCGCTGTGTGAGCTTGTTGGGCTGAGCGCCACGCGGCGAGTCTATTCGTCGCGTCGCAAGTCGTCTAGCACGACGGCACCTACCGACTGTGCCACCTTGCGCCGCCAGTCCTGGAAGTACGGGCCGGAGTGCTGCCGCATCTCGCCGGTCTGCTCGAGCATGCGGCCGTTCCCGCAGTCAGGACACTTGCCTCGAGCGGAGAACAGCTCGCCCTCCTGACGCTGTCTGCCGCAGATTTTGCAAGTCGATCGCTTGTGGCCGTGCCAGGGCACCGGCTCATCCTATGTGCCTACGGACAGGGGTATGTAGTTAAAACTCGTTTTTGCTCTACCGGGTTTGTAGTTTCCGCCTGACCACCCTCACGAAAGGGCACACGTATGGCAGTCAGGTCTCTACAGCAGACCGTCGCCAACTGGACGGCGGGCACTGCAACCGGCGCGCAGCGCTACCTCGACGGCGTCGCGGCCACCACGATCGACCCAACGGCACGCGCGGTGCAGTCGCAGAATGCGCTGCTCGCGAACTTCCAGCAGGCCGTTTCGTCGGGCCTCTGGGCACGACGCTTGCAAGCCGTCGGCGTCACCGGCTGGAAGGCAGCCGTTGCGGCGAAGGGCGGCACGAACTGGACGAACGGGATCAATGCCTCGACGCAGAAGTACAGCGCGAAGATGCAGCTCGTGCTCTCGGTCGAAGAGGGCCTTCAGGCACAGATCGATCAGATGCCGAGCGGTTCTCCGGCCGCGAATGACGCCCGCATGTTGGCGTGGGCGAACGGGATGCGGCAGGCGAAGGCGAACGGGGCGTTCGGCTAGGCCCGCGGGCTGAACCGAGGACGCTATGCCTCCGACCATCAGCAGCATCTCCGTTTTCAAGCAGAACATCACCGGCGCAGGCGCCTGGGACGCGCTCGCCGCGAACACCGGCGACAGCCTGACCGTGGCGGACTTCGCGGACGGCTCCCGCTCCTACATCGAAGAGGTATGGGGCGGCGCGTCGGCGCACTCGGGCGAGTTCTCGCTCTACTCGACCCGCTTCGGCGACCCGCTCTACGGCCTCCGTCTACAGCAGATGTTCAACCCCACCCTCTCGGGTGACGACGGCGTGCCGGCACTGCTCCTGCCCGACGAGCTCGACATCGAGGTGTACCAGTCGGACAACCTGCAGGCGCAGTACTTCGGCACGGCAACCGACAACGTGAACTTCTGCGCCCAGATCTACTACGAGAACCTGCCCGGCTCGGCGCAGCTGTTGGCCTCGTGGGAGCAGGTGCGGGGGAACATCGTCAAGGTGCTCGGGATCGAGGTGACTGTCTCGCCGGGCACGACGGGGCAGCCGGGGACGGCGGTGGCGATCAACGCGAACGACGACCGTTACGTCTCGGACGCCTCGTATGCGTTGCTCGGGATCACAACCTCGGTGCCGATTTGCACGGTGCGTTTCTACGGGCCGGATACCGGCTTCGCAAAGATCCCGGTTCCGGGCGCGTGGGACAGCAGGAAGGCGGCGGGCTGGTTCGTCCGTGCCGCACGGCTCAGAGGGGTGCCGCACATCCCGGTCTTCTCGGCCAACAACAAGGCGGCAACTTTCATCGACGCGATCCACACCAGCTCGGCAGCGTCGACGAAGGTGTCGTTGATCATCGCGCAGCTACGCAACAAGTTCACCGGCTAGGAGAGCGGACGACCGTGCTCGACGCTACCGCTCTCGCGGCCAGCTTCACCGGCGACATCGGGTATCTAGATGAGATCACCCCGGCCGATCCAGCGGCCGGGGCAAACCTGACTGTAGACCTCGGGCCGGGAAGGTTCGTGGTCGTCAACTCCGTCCGGGTCACGCTCACAACCGACGCCAACGCGGCCAACCGTTTCCTCGCGGTCGAGTACCTGGCGCGGGGTGGGTTGGCGGTGATGCGGAACGCCGCCACCGTCCTAGTTACCGCTTCGACCACCAACCAGGTCTTCCAGTTCGACAACCAGCACACCGTTTCGGAGTGGAACACGGGGACGCCGGTCTTCGCGCCTCTGATGCCGTTGCCGTTGTCGGCGGGCTGGCAGCTCAAGTTGACGGTCGATTCGATCCAGGCCGGCGACACGCTCGCGACCTGCCGCATCCTCGTGACCCGCTTCTTTGCTCCCGACGACGACACCTAGATGCCGCAGGCGTACACAGGCATCAACGCCACCGGCTCCGGTGTCACCTTCACTGTGCCGCTCACCGGCCAGTTCCGGCTCGAGCTGATCCACTTCACCTACACGACAGACGGCACCGCGGGCGTGCACGCGCCGATGGTCACCTACACCGACCCGGGCGCGGCCAAGCCGACGGCGGAGATTTGGGACTGGAACGAGGCACCCGGCAACGCGACGATCTACTACACGTTCGGGATCGGGCTCCGACCCTTCAACTGCGTCATCACAACGGGCATGCGGGTGCCGGTGCATTTGCCGGATACGCTGCTCTGGCCGGGTACGACGGTCACGCTCTCCTCGATCAACTCGACCGGCGGGGCGATCGCCGGGGACACGTTCACGAACGTGACCCTCTACGGGGAGCTGTTCGAAGGCGCACTTTCGGCGGGCAGCTACGAGCCAACCGGCCCGTTGATCGTCCCTGTCGCGGCCTGATGCCGACGCAGACGATCAGCCGTTGCGGCGGCAACGTCCTCAGCTACTCGCAGACCGTCTTCGCGGTCGGCACACCGGGGTCGTTGGTGGCTTACTGGCGCATGGGCGAAACCGTCGGGGATTTCATCGATACCTCCGGCTATCCGCCGACGCCATACAACCTGATCATTACCGGCACCGGCTCGAACACACGCGGCGTCGTCGGCTGCCTCGCCCCCTCCCAGGATGACGGGGCATGGCAGATCAACGTCAAGGACAACCCCTCGCCCGGCTACGCGCGTGCCTCCGGCGACCCGCTCAACCCGAACAGCTTCCCGTCCTTCTCGGCTACCTCATGGACGTTCGTCGGATGGGTGAGACCGACCGCGACGATCGCCGGTGATCCGAGCTGGCGTGGCTCGATTTGGAGCATGAACGGGATCGTTGCCGGCGCGCCCTCCTACGAGGAAGGTGCGGGGATCGAGTTGAATTACCCCGGCGGCGCAACACCGGCCCAAGCACGAGTGACCCGCGCGAACGACGCCCCCCACGGCGGGCTGGTGGTCGTGGCCTCACCGGGACTTGCTGCTGGAAGCAACTACATGGTCGGCGGCACCTACGACGGAACGACGCTCAAGCTCTACATCAACGGCGCCCTCAACGGCTCGATCGCCGACGCACCGCGCAGCATCGCCCTCGGCGGTTTGCTCTCGGTCGGCTACGGGCCGTTCGGCTGCCTGTACGGCGTCGTTGATGAGGTGGCGGTCTGGAGTTCGGTTCTCTCGGCGATCGATTTCGCGAACCTCTACGCGGCCGGGGCGTGAGCGTGGGGTGACAGTGGCCGCGGACGAACATAGGATGAACACCTGATGCCAGACCAGCAGGAGCAGGGCACGTTGACGCTTGAGCAGGCGTGGCATTTCCTGATGACGCAGTGGGCCTACCGCAACCCCGGCAAGATCTTCCAGGCGAACCTGGCCCGCAAGGCTCTTCGCAACATCCGTCTCAACCGGCGAGGAGCGCTCTAGATGGCGCTCACTGCGACCGACAGCGGCATTGACGGCGGCGGCGGGCCGGTCACCGGCGACTACATCGTCACCAGCCAGGAGCCCGACATTCTCGTCTACCAGGGCAACCGGGTTGTGCAGGCGCAGACCATCTTCGCGCGTGAGACGACGTTCGGGATCGACTTCCAGTTCACCATCCCACAGACCGAATACATGGGCGCAGGCCCGCAAGCCTCGGCCGGGCTTCGTGCGAGCTGGCTGCAGACGATCGGTAACCACGACCACGTCGTCGCCGTCTACGTGACGCAGGATCTCAACCCGCAGAACCTCTTGCGTGACTACGTGTTTGTGACGGTCGGAACCGACGACGGCCTGCAGACCGCGCAGACACGCATCCTCTTGGACAACGCGAACACGCCGGGCGCCTTTCAGCAGATCGACAACACCTACAACGCGCTGATCGCGGCCGGGCAACCCGGCTAGGAACACCGCGTGGTTATCGTCCTCGTCCCGATCGCAGTCCTACTCACGGCGTATGTCGCCTACGCGGTCTCGCAGCAGAGCCACGCCTGGGCGGACGCAATCGTTCGCGGCTTCACCGCCTGGATCGTCAAGATCCCCCTCGTTGGTGCTGCCGTCGAGCGACTGATCGTCTCGGGCGCAACCTGGATCTCGAACAAGCTCGGCAACTTCTTCCTCGCCAAGGCTGAGCGGGTCATCAACTGGATCGGGGGTCTCGGCCACTACGCCTGGATGGTCGCCAACGCCACCCTCGACTGGCCGATCGAACTGCTGACGACGGTGCGCTGGCTGCTCACGAAGGAGATCCCGCATCTGATCCGTGGCCTCCCGACGGCGGTCACCAGACTGGTGCACCAGGCGCAGGCGATCATCGGCGGGCTCGAGCGCGACTTCTCACGGCTGTACGCGCACCTTCCCGGCCAGGTGCGGAAGCTGATCGCGGCCGGACTGCTCGGACTGGTCGGGCCGTTCCTCCTGCCCCTGCGCTGGCTGCTCAAGGTCTGGCGGCAGATCAGCCACGCCGCCGCAGTTGCCGGCGGCATCGCTATCCCCTGGATCGAGGTGCCGAAGCTGCGCCGCGGCGAGATCGCCATTCGGAAGCGGCTTGCGAAGGTGGAGAAGCTGCTCGGCGTCTCGGCGCTCGCCGTCGTCATGGCACGGGTGCTGCAAGTCTCGACCCGCTGTCTGCGTGACGGCAACCTCGGCAGAGGGGCGCGGCAGGCGTGCAGCACGGACTCGTCGCTGTGGGAGTCGCTGCTCGGTGACCTGCTCGCGATCGTCGGCGTCATCTCGGTGGTCGAGTTCGCAGAAGGGCTACTGGCGATCGAGGACGAAGCCGTATCGATCCTCGCCGCAGGCATCCGCGAGTTCCCTAGCTAGCCATGGCGCTGCTCTCGCGGTTCTTCGGGCGCACCGCATCCGAAGGCGCAGCTTTCGCGCTCGGCCTCGCCACCGGCCCGGTGCTCTCGCCGGCCGTGGAAGACGTGAAGAACAAGGCGTGGCAGGAGCACCCGTCGCGAGCGTTGGAGCCCGCCGACGCGGCGGAGATAGTTGCGGAGGACGTGGAGCGCCGTGACTGGGGGGCGAACGAGTCCTCCTCGCACGGCGTTGACGGCTCCCGGTTCGACGCGCTCGTGGGCGCGGTGCTCAACGCACCAGGGCTCGGGGAACTGTTCAACGCGCGTCGGCGCGGATTGATCTCGACATCTGAGTTTCACCACGGGCTCAGGAAGGCGCGGCTTGAGACGCTCTGGGATGACGCAATGCTCGGGCTCCTGGACGTGCTGCTTTCTCCCGCAGACCTGGCAATGGCGCGGCAGCAGGGCTTTGTAGACGAGACACGGCAGAAGAACGAGAGCGCCCTGCAGGGCGTGGACGGCGAACGGGCCGAGATCCTCTACGAACTCTCAGGGCTCCCGCCCGGCGCAGCAGAAGCGCAAGCGCTCGCTAACCGTGGCCTGATCGATGAGGCGCTGTTCGCGCAGATCGTCCGCGAGGGTCACACGAAAACGAAGTACACCGACCTTCTCTGGCGGGCGAAGGCGGCGCTGCTCCACGCGACCGACTACGCAGGCCTGTTCCTGCGCGGCTGGATCACCCGTGACGAGATGGACGCCGGCGGTGCGCTCACCGGCTACACGCCCGAGCAAATGGACTTGCTCTACAAGAACCGCGGTCGCCCAATGGCACCCGGCCAGATGTACACCGCGCTCGCCCGCAAGACAGCAGGGCCGGGTGGGGGCGTGTTCAGCAAGCAAGACTTCCTCGACGGAATCCGCCGCTCGGACATCCGCCCCGAGTACGGCGAGCCGCTCTACGAGCTCCGTTTCAACTATCCGCCGCTATTCCAGATCAACAGGCTTGTGCAAGGCGGGGCGATCACACCGGCGACCGCGCTCGACTGGGCCGAGAAGGATCGCTATGCGCCCGAAGTCCTGGCGGCACTTGGTGAGTACTGGGCGCAGGGTGCCGCGCCGGCGGGTACGAACCTGATCGAGAAGCTCTCCACCACCCAGGCCCGCGCCGCACTCAAGAAGCGCTACCTGATCGACCGCATCGACACGCAAGGCGTGCTCACCGGCCTCGAACTCCTGGGCAGCGACCCTACGGAGGCGGGGCACGTGCTAGAGATGTGGACGCTGGAGCGCGGTTGGCTGGTCAAGCCCTTGACGCCGTCGCAGATCAAGAAACTCTACAAGGAAGGCACGCTGACGATCGACGAGGCGGCGGATGCGCTGATCGAGTTGCACATGACGGACGGGGACGCGCGGGCGTTCTTGCAATCGTGAGCGGAGGTTGTATCGTGGCGCAGGTACCACCCTCTCATCCCACCTGGCGCGGATCGCCCCCCTCGGACGGCCCGATCCGCGCCAGGCTCCCTTCCGAGAGGACTGTCCGAGCCGAAAGGATGAACCGATGAGCGAGACCGAACCCGAGACCACGCCGGACGAGAGCACGCCGGACGAGACCGAGACCACGGAGCCGACGCCGGACACGACACCGGACACCGACGAGGACGACGACGCGGAGGCGGCAGAGGCCGAAGCAATCGCACGCGTGAAAGCAGCTTCGACGGCCGAGATCCCGAAGAAGATCGAGCGGGCCGTCAACGACCAGCGCAAGCGCCTGGAGAAGATCATCGGCGTCGAGTTGGAGGGGGCGGAGTGCCCGACCTGCGGTGGCATGGGCTACACGGTCGGCGGCGCAGACCCGGACGCAGAGATGGTGCACCCCGACAACCTCGTCCTCTGCGAGAAGTGCAACGGCTACGGCGAGATCATCACCGGCTCCCGCAACCCGCAGCACGCAACAGCAGTCTGTATCGAGTGCACCGGCTACGGCTACAAGACACTGGCGATGCAGCCGACGAACGTGACGCCGATCCAAGCTCCGCAGATCACGGCTCAGCAGGCGCAGATGGGCACGATGATGCCGGACGGAACCTTCGTCCCCTTCGGTCAGACCGCGCCGGCAGCCGGCCAGTAGTGCCCCAGGTGTCGCGCCGTGGCTGAACACATGGTGGAGACCACGACACCTGCCAGGCACGTCGGCGGGGTGGGCGGACTCGCCCGAGTGACGCCCACCTACGTCGGCTCACGTTCTCAGGAGATCGCCGCGATGCTCGCGGAGGTCGAGACGAGCCACGGATACGCGGGCACGTACCTTCCCTTTCCAGCCGCAGGAGCAGACCGCCCGGAAGCCGTAGACGCTCGACACGTCGCAACCGGTGATGGCGCTGTATTCGCGCCGTCTCTGCGGGATGACGTTGACGCGGTGGAGCATTCCCGACAGAATCGCCTACGCAGGTGGCAAATGCCACCCCTCACAACGAGATAGGAGATTGAACCGTGGCTGACGTGACATACCGCACCCGTGACGAGGACGTTTATGACGGCTCGACCGGCGGCAAGATCGACACGCACACCTACCACGAGATCGGCGTCACCCTGGACGGCGTCTTCGTGCCGTTCCTGTCCAAGGCGGGCGGCTACGTCGATGCGCTCGTCGAGCGCGGCAAGGCGGCGCAGGAGGCCGAGCAGCACACGCCGTCCAGCACGACCATGGCGCCGACGGGCTCCGAGACCGCCTAATGCCCCCGCCTCCGATCAGGTACGACGGACACTCGGTAGACCTTTCCGGCCGGTTCTTCAACACGACCACCGTCACCGGCTCACCCGCGGCGGCAGCGGAGACGATCATCGCCACGCTGACGATCGGTGAGAGCGTGGCGGTGCAGAAGGCCGTCTACCTCTCGTTCGTCTGCGCGTTCACCGTCGGCACAAACGGCGTCTCAACACGGTTGCGGCTCAAGCAGACCGACACGTCGGGGACGACCTTGTACGACTCCGGTCTCGTCACCGCGACGGCGGCGAACCTCGTCTCAATGTCGGCGCTCGGCGTGGACACGGCAGCCACCCTGCCCGGCCAGGTCTACGTCGCCACGCTGATCGTCGGCTCGGGCTCGGCCGTCTCGACCGTCTCGGCCGTCAACCTAATCGGCGTGGTCGTCTAGGTGGCCGGGTCGGTGAGCAACCCCAACGCAGCGGTCGCCGGCGGCACATCTTCTCTGGCGGTCGCGCTCGTCTGGTTCCTCGGCAACGTCTGGCCGCACGTCGCGCTCAGCGCAGAGCTTGGCGCGGTGATCGCCGGTGGCGTCTCGACCGTGCTCCTGTTCATCGGCCGCAACGGTCTCGCGGGCCTGTGGGAGAAGATCAAGCACGGGTCTGGGAAGCCGTGAGCTTGCAGGACGTGCTCCTGGCAGTGATCGCCCTTGTGCTTCTGTGGGCGAAGCTGAAAGGATGGGGCTGATGAAGGACACTCCTTGATCCCCCAGGGGCAAGGCAGGCTCGAGCGCCCCGACGTTTGGAAGCTCGCTGACGGGATCCAGATGGACTTGCGGGCCGCGAACGCGAAGCTGACCGCGCTCCGC
>Ga0070706_100006760_pt1 | contig 10830 bp, 7 predicted proteins | sample KBSK5501metaG_FD_65476 | JGI IMG/M metagenome (GOLD analysis project Ga0070706, IMG submission 65476) | Corn, switchgrass and miscanthus rhizosphere microbial communities from Kellogg Biological Station, Michigan, USA - KBS K5-50-1 metaG | ecosystem: Host-associated > Plants > Roots >...
TTCTCGGTCCTCGAGAATTTTCTGCACCTGGCCGTCCTCGCCGAAGGTTCCATGCAACGCAATGAATGCAAGATCGACATCGTCCGGCAGCTCGAAATTTTCGTTGCGCACGTCGACATCCACCACCTCGATGCCTAACGAAAGCAGCGCTTTCGAAATGCCACGCCCGGTCGCGAGCGACACCTCCCGTTCGGAACCTGGACCGCCCATTAGAACCGCGATCTTCTTTGGCAAATCTCTCGACGTCATGAAAGAACACCCCCAATTGTTCGCGCGTTGTTTGGATAGCGCACGCTTCCAGCGTGCCCGCGTCGGCATTTTGCCGACGTGATAAATGCGTTCGGCAAGATGCCGAACACGGCACGCAAGATGCGTGCGCTCCCCAGTGCATAGATCTTTCTCATCGTCCGTATCCTCGCCGCTTAAGGTTCTCCCACGATTTGCACTTCCGTTTCTAATTCGATCCCGCGCTTCACCCGCGCCGCGTCCTTGATGTGATCGATCAACTCCAGCATTTCCGCCGCTGTCGCTCCACCATCGTTGACGATGAAATTGCCGTGCACTTCCGAAACGCGCGCCTGGCCGACACGGGAATTCTTCAATCCCAGTTCATCCACGAGTCTGCCTGCGGGAACGCTATCTGGATTTTTAAAAATGCAGCCGGCGCTCTTCGCCGCTGGTTGGCTCGTGCGCCGCTTTTCCTGGGATTCTGCCAGTTTGCGAACAATTTCTTCATTCGTTGCCGGCTTTCCGCCAAATACCGCTGAAACGGCAAAGTTGGTTTCGAGTAAGGGAAAATTTCGATAATGCACTTCAAGCTCGTCCCGCATCCTGTCGTGCGATCTCCCTTCTGCATCGAGATAGCGAATTCGCATGATATTTTCGAAAGTTTGCGCGCCCATCGCGCCTGCGTTCATCCGCAATCCGCCCCCGATCGCTCCCGGGATTCCTTCCATCCATTCCAATCCGGTGAGACCCGCCTTTTTGGCGGCGTAAGCGACTTCTTTCAGTTTTGCGCCTACGCCGGCAGTGATCTCATTGCCGTTGACGTCGATCTGATCGAAATCGCCACCGCATGGATGAATGACCACTCCCGGAATCCCGCCATCGCGCACGAGCAAATTGGACCCGCGCCCGATGACAAAGAGGGCAAGGTTCTCGCGGCGACAGAAGCGAATCAGCTCCGCAAACGCCGTTTCGTTGCGCGGCTCGACCCAAAATTGCGCGGGCCCGCCAACGCGCAACGTCGTGTGTTTGGAAAGAGGCTCGTAAAGACGAACGTCTCCCGCTTGGCCAACGATTTCCTTCAATTTCTCGGCGACCACGAGATCGGCGGCCAGGATCGATAGTTGCTCGTGAATATTGCCGGCACCGAGACTCAACACCAGATCGCCTGAGTCGATCATGTTGCCGATATCGCGATGAACCCACTCCAAGCGCGGCTGATAACTCACGCCGCGATGACCGTGTGCCACGATCTCGTCGGCAATGGTCTTTCCGCTGATTCCGGGCATTCGCGGTTCGCTCGCAGCGTAGACGTCTGCGACGACTACACGATCAGCGTCGTCAAACGAACGGCCGAATTCCTTGCTCAACGCTTTCGTTCGCGAATAGCGATGGGGTTGAAACATGGTTAGCACGCGCTTGCGGCGAGTCGCTTTGGCAGTTTTTAACGTCGCGCGAATTTCGGTCGGATGGTGCGCGTAATCGTCCACTAACAGGAATCGCTCGCTCGCGTATTTGATTTCAAAGCGGCGGCGCGCGTGCTCGAATTTGCGCAGGGAAGATGCAATCTTCTGGAAAGGAATGCCAAGCTCAGCAGCGAGCGCGATTACGCCGACGGCATTGTGGACATTGTGCTCGCCAGGAACATTCAGAACCGCTTCGCCCAATTCTTCGTCGCCGCGGTAAACACGAAATGTTGATGTAGAATCTTTCAGTTCGACGTCCGCTACGTGATAGTCCGCCTTTTCCGAGAATCCATAGGAAATTCCGCGCGCGCAAGATCGACATGTCCGGGCGGTGTTTACATCGTCGGCGCTGTAAAAGATCTTATCGCCTGTTTGGACGATGAGTTGTGCAAACACCACCTCGATCGCCGCTAGATCGACATAAAAGTCGAGATGTTCTTCCTCTATATTAAGGAGAAGTGTGTGTTCGGGGTGAAAACACTTGATCGTGCCGTCGCTTTCGTCACCCTCCGCCACGAAATAGTCGCCACGCGCGTCCCAGTGAGCGTTGCTGCCGAGAATCGGAATCTCGGCACCAACGTAATGTGACGGGTGCAAGCCGCCCTCCCGGAGCACGTGTGCTGCCATCGCGGAAGTCGTGGTCTTGCCATGCATCCCGGCGATGAGGATGCCGCGCTTGCAGGACATTATGGCGGCGAGCGCTTCGGCGCGACGCGCGATTGGCTTGCCTGTCTCTCGCGCGCACGCCAGAACCGGATTGTCGATTTTGATTGCGGAGGAAAAAATAATCAGCTCGACATCGCGTGCATGCTCGGCCCGGTGCTCTCCCCTAAAATTTAAGCCGAGCCGCTGCAAACGACCAGTTTCCTGCGTGCTCACTTTATCGGACCCGCGCACTTCGTGCCCGAGCTCGAGCAAAAGGGCGGCCAGTCCGCTCATGCCACTGCCGGCGACGCCAATCAGATGAATCTTGTGGCGCTCGCGCGTCAGCATTTTGGCGAGATCGACATCAAGCGTTGCAGTCATGACGAGTATATTTCTCTATCGTTGCGACGACGCGGCCAGCGGCATCTTTATGCGCAAGGCGTGAAGACGATTCAGACATGCGCTGCAAAAGCTGTGGGTTACTAACCAGTTCCCCGATTTTGCGCGCGAGTACGCCGCCAGTCAGTTCAGATTCTCTGAGGAGGATGGCTGCATTGACCCGAGCGAAAATTTCACTGTTTCGTGTTTGATGATCATCGGCCGCATAAGGATACGGAATCAGAATGCCGGGAAGGGAAAAGGCAGCCAGCTCCGCCAGACTCGCTGCGCCGGAGCGAGCGACAGCAAAATCAGCGGCGCTATAAACTTCTTCCATGCGATGATGGAATGCGGCCACGTAGGCTGAAATACTTTCACGCCGATAATTGTCGGTAACGACTCGTTCATCGCGTGTTCCCGAGAGATGGATCACTTGGAGGGACAGGCTGTGCAGCAGTGGCAATGATTTGATCATGGCTTGATTAATACCGCTTGCGCCCTGACTTCCGCCCATGACTAACAAAGTCGTCAGATCATCGCGGAGTCCAAGTTTTTGCCGTGCCGCAGATCGATCTAATCGCGTCAGCTCGGTGCGAACAGGCGTGCCTGTGACTTCAGTGCGCGCTTTCGGAAAGAATTGCGCGCATTCTTTGAAACCGAGTAAAACGGCCCGGACCATCCGGGCGGTGAAGCGATTGGCTTTGCCGGGGATGGCGTTCGATTCGTGAATGAATGTGGCCGCGCCGCGCATTTTCCCCGCCATTACCGGCGCCGTAGAAGTGAAACCGCCCATTCCGAGTACAGCTTGCGGGTTGAATTTTTTATAGGTCGATCGACAAAGCGAAAGGCTTTCGTTGAAACGGCGGAGGAAGCCGAATATGGCGGGCGAATAAAGGGAAGGAAATCCAACTGTGGGCAGCTTTTCAAATCGGACGTCGGTTCGCTTGGAAAGTGCGAGGCTGTCGATTTGCTTTTCTGAAACGAACAATAATACCTCGTGTCCGCGCGCCCGCAGAGCCTCCGCAACAGCGATGCCGGGGAAAAGATGTCCACCGGTTCCGCCACAGGCAATGACTGCGTTCATGAGCGATCCAAAGTAGGTAGATCGAGCAGTAGTCGCCGTGGCGACCTCGATATTGAAGTCGGGCGTCGAAGTCGCATACTTGTTAGCGTACAGGTCAATCCGACTCGCGCATTTACGCCGGCTGCCACAAAGCGAGTCTCGATCGTCATTAGATTCGCGGCGTAACGCGCAGTTGCAGGGCGAGGCGATTTCTGTTGGCGTTTTCGAAATTCCCCTGTCGATAGATGTTTAGCAACAGCCCGATTCCGAACAAGCAAGCCACTAGATTAGAGCCGCCGTAACTGACAAAAGGCAGCGGGAGTCCTTTGTTTGGCAACAATGAAGTGGTCACCCCGATATTCACAGCCGCTTGCAATCCGACCAGGACGACCACACCAGTGGCAACAAGCAAACCGAAACGATCCTTGGCGTGCACTGCGATCATGACTCCGCAAACAATGACCACAGTGAACAGAAGGACCACCAGTAGGCTAATGCGTAGTCCCAGTTCCTCACCGATCATGGGGAAAATGAAATCGGTGTGTGCGTAGGGCAGGTAAAGCATTTTTTGACGGCCATTGCCGAGGCCGAGCCCATCGATCCCACCACTGCCCCACGCGATCAATGCCTGCATCTGCTGTAACCCCGCATCCTGCTTGTAACGTTCCAGATCGGCGAAGGCGAGGAGTCGGCCCATCCGCTCGTGCCTGGCGGCAAAGAGAATCGCGCCGGCTCCGGCCGACGCCAGCAGGCCAAGAAGAATTGGGCTGGTGCCGGCAACGAACATGATGACGACCGCAGCCGCGCCAACCAGCGCCGTTGTTCCAAGATCGACTTCGCAAATAATCAGCACGAGTAATGTGCTGACAACGGCAAGCGGGACCGCAAATCCGAAAACTGGATGACGCGTGGCCTTTTCATAATGTGCGAACCACCAGGCGAGGAAGAAAACGGTCGCAATCTTTGCTATCTCTGATGGTTGAAACGCTACTGGGCCTAAACCAATCCAACGGCGCGAACCATTGATCCGCAGGCCGATATGCGGAACAAAACAAAGCGCGAGCGTGAGGAGGGCAAGGGCCAGCCACAGCCACCAGGTGCGTTGCCAAAAATGGTAATCGATCAGCGCGACCGCGAAACAAATAACCAGGCCAATACTGAGCCAGAGGGCCTGGCGTTTTAGAAAAAAGTAAGCGTCGCCGTGACTATCACGCGCAAATGCGCTCGTGCTGAAGAGCATGACGATGCCGATAACGAGCACACCCAGGACAGCAAAAAACAAAACGCAGGCGCTCTTACGATGCATGATTAGGTCTAGATGTTCTGGGTAGCGCACGCGTCTCGCGTGCTGGTTGCAGCGTCTCGCCGCAGTAGGCTTCTAAAAGGTAGTCCAACGTCTCGAGATTTCGCGTGTTTCCAAAAGTTCGCGATGGCGAGGACGCCATCGCCCGCACGTGGGACGCGTGCGCTGCCCGGCAGATTGCATTCGCGCTTAGATTCATTCGTCAATCCTCTTTCCCTTTGCTGTTTTAGTCGGAATCAAGAGCTTTTGTCCGATTTGCAATTTGCGCGGATCCTCGATGTGATTGAGCGCGAGCAAGTCGTCATAGGAGACCTTGAACTTCTTCGCGATTGTCACCGGATTGTCGCCCTTCGCGACCGTGTAAGTTTTGGCCGAGCTCGACGGCGTCTTGACATCTTTTGCCGTAGATCTGGCGGCGGAGCGCGATAACTTACTGTCATCGCGCTCGACGGTTTCTTTTCCCACGGATGCCGAAGGCAGATTTAATGACGCATTCTTTGGTGTCGATCCAACGGTTTGGTTTGCCGGATTGGCAGCAACCGTTATCGAAGCGGTGGATCCCTGTCGCGTTTTGATGGCGTTGAATGCAAGTATTCCCGCGACGGCAACGACATGGAGCAGGAGCACGATAAGCAATGCCCGCGACAGCTTCATGTTCGGCTCGGCCAGCTCTTCACACCTCGCGGTAGCAGCGATCCGGAGCGGCCGGCGCGCAGTCGTGGCGCGAAGTCGTTTCCGTTTGGGCGTAAAAAGGCTGGAAATTTTTAGTTTTGTCCTCATTTCGGGAGGGCTTGCACAAGTGCGCGAAATTGGTCGCCGCGGTCGGCGTAGCTTTTAAACATGTCGAACGAAGAAGTGCCGGGCGAAAAGAGAACGACCTCCCCCGGCTTGGCAGCGGCGTGCGCTCGCTCGACCGCGTCCGCCAGCGAACTCGCTAATTCTGTTTTGACCGCGCCGCTCCAATCGCGCGCGATCCGCTCAGCCATATCACCAATCAAGATTGTCGATCTAACTTTTTCTTGGACGAGACGGCGCAACGGCTCGAAAGAGAATCCCTTGTCTTTGCCGCCAGCAACCAGAATGACCGGTTTGCTTTGCGCGAGCAGCGCTTTTTCGAGCGCGTCGAGATTAGTCGCCTTGGAATCATTGATGTAGTCGACGTTGCCGACCTGCCTAACGAATTCGCAGCGATGCGGTCGCGGCTCGTAGGCGCACAGTGGCGGCACCATTTTCTCGAACGGCAAGCCCCGCGCCATACCGGCCGCAAGCGTCGCCATCAGGTTCTCGATGTTGTGCGAGCCACGTAGCTTCGTCTCGACCAGACGCAACACCGGTTTGCTCTCATAAAGGATGAATCCTCCGGCCAATCGAAAATCCGCCCAATCGCGATAAGCGCTGAACGTCAGTTTCCGCGAGCGAATTCCGGGTAGGCTTTCAATTGCATTGACGATCGCGACGTCGTCTTGAGTTTGATTTTCGAAAATGCGCAGTTTGGCGGCGCGATATTCCGCAACCGAACGATAACGATCGAGATGATCGGGCGCGAAATTGAGCCAGATGGCGATCGACGGTCGAAAAGTTTTGGTCGTTTCTAATTGGAACGAGCTCACCTCCACGGTGAGGACGTCGAATTTCTTTTTCTCGCGCGCCACTTCTGAGAGCGGCTTGCCAATGTTGCCGCAGGCGATTGTTGATTGGCCGCAGGCATTAAGCATCTGCGCGACCAACTCGGTTGTTGTTGTCTTGCCATTTGTGCCGGTCACCGCGATTACCGGACCCTCGATCGAACGCCAGCCGAGCTCGAGTTCACCAATGATTTCGATCTTGCGGGCGGAGAAATTCTGGGCAAGCGACGAGCTCGGGTCGATTCCGGGGCTTGCCACGACAAATTCGTATCCGCCCGAATCCTGATCTGCCGTCGGCCCGCAAACGACGCGAATGCCTTGCGTGCGCAAATTGTCGATCGTCGATTTGAGCAAGTTTTTCTCTTCGGCGCTGTCGAGCACGGTGACCTCGGCGCCTTCGCTTTTGAGCAGGAGTGCAGCGTCTGAACCGCTTAAGCCTGCTCCGAGAACCGCTACGTGTTGATTCTTGTAGCGCAAAGTTTACCTCAACTTCAGTGTGGCCAACCCGAGCAAAGCGAACACGCCGGAGAGGATCCAGAACCGTACGATGACGGTGTTCTCTTTCCAGCCCGCCAGCTCGAAATGATGATGTATGGGTGACATCGCGAAGATGCGACGCCCCGTCAGCTTGAAACTGATCACTTGCAGGATGACCGAGACGGCCTCAATCACAAAAACTCCGCCGACCACCAGCAGAAGAAGTTCCTGCTTACAACAAATGGCCACCACCCCGACCATTCCCCCGATGGCGAGCGACCCAGTGTCGCCCATGAAAACTTTTGCCGGGTAACAATTAAACCAAAGAAACCCAAGTCCCGCGCCGATGAGCGCGGCGCAAACTACGGTCAGCTCGCCGGTGAATGGATAAAACGGCACCTGCAGATATTCCGCGATGCGAAAATTTCCGGCTGCATAAGAAAGCAGCGCGTAGTCAAAGGCAACCGTGATAGTGCAACCAATCGCCAGTCCATCTAATCCGTCAGTGAGATTGACCGCATTCGAAGAACCGACAATGACGAGCGCGAAAAATAGAGTGGTAAACCAGCCCATATTGGTGATGACCGGCACCTTGAAGAACGGCACATAGAGGGAGCGCGCCTGGACCTGGAGAAGTGGGCTGGTGAGAAAAACTGCGGCGACAACAAGGGCGAGGGTGATCTGAAAAAGAATCTTCACCCGCCCATTGATGCCGGCGGACTTTTTCTTCGTCACTTTCAGGTAATCATCAGCAAAACCGAGGGCGCCGAGATAAACCATGCTGAAAAGCGTCAGCCAAACGAAGCGGTTGTCGGGACGGGCCCAGAACAGACTGGAAATGAACACGGCGCCGATAACCAGCACCCCACCCATGGTGGGCGTTCCTTGCTTCCCGCCGTGAAGTTCTGCGAGCCGATGAACTTCAGCCGCCTCCCGAATCGGCTGCCCTAGCTTAAGCAGGGTCAATTTTCGAATGGCGAAATTTCCAAAGACCAGGCAAACGACGAACGCCGTGACGGCGGCTGCGACCGCGCGGAACGTGACGTAAAAGAAAACGTTGAAACCGCCGAATCGGTCGCTCAGGCGATGAAGATAAAACATCATCGCGCCATACCCTCCGTTTTCTGATGCTGACTGAATTCGTCCATTACGCGTTCAGTCTGAGCGGCACGACTGCCCTTGATTAAGACCAGGTCGCCCGGCACCACGACGTCGACCAGAACTTCGGCCGCTTCCGTTGTCGAGCTTACGGCAACGCTTTTTTGCAGGCCGGCATGTTTAGCAGCGCGCGCAATGATTGCGCCGTGCTGTCCGATTGCGATCAATTGGTCCACCCCGAACTCCGCTGCCGCTTCGCCCACCTCGCGATGGCCGCGCTCCAATTCGTCCCCAAGCTCACGCATTTCGCCGAGAACAGCGATCCGTTTTCCATCGGCATCGAGTTCGACGAGGGTGCGCAGCGCCGCTTTCATCGAATCAGGATTGGCGTTGTAGCTGTCGTCGATGAATTGCACACCGCCAATTTCTTTGATTTGCAGTCGCGCTCTGGTTAGCGGCGCGGTTGCCAGACCCGTCGCGCAGTCTTCGATCGATAATCCAAAGGCCCGCCCGGCCGCAACCGCGAGCAGCGCATTTTGCACCATGTGCAAACCCGGCACCGGCAGCTGCGCGCGACAGCGATGGGCACCTTCAAGAATTGTGAACTCAGAGCCCTCCGGGGTCTGTCGAATCTCGGTCGCCCGAACAACACCTTGCTTGATGCCGGCAAGGACCACTTTTGCGCGGGTACGGGAGGCGATCGTTTCGCTGAATGGGTCGTCTGCGTTTAAAATAACTGTGCCTTCCAGGCTGACTGCTTCGACCAGCGCGCCTTTCTCGTAGGCAATTGCGTCGCGCGAGCCCATGAACTCGATGTGTGCGATGCCAATGTTCGTGATGATGGCCGCGTCAGGCGCGGCGATTTTGGCTAAGGCTGCAATTTCACCGGGATGGTTCATGCCGATTTCCCAAACACCGACTTCATCCTCCGAGGTCGCCTCCAGAATTGTGCGCGGCAAACCGACATGATTGTTAAAGTTGCCTTCGGTCTTGGTGACCTGAAATCGTCGCGCCAGGACCGATGCGACGAAATCTTTGGTGCTGGTTTTGCCGTTGCTGCCAGTGATGGCGAGCACTTCGATCGGAAGCGACTGTCGATAATTGGCGGCGAGCTTTTGATAGGCACGAAGCGTGTCTTCTGCGCGGAGGATGCCAAAGTTTCTTGGAACGCTTCCGTCCCAACCAAAATCGACAATCGCGCCGATCGCACCCGCGTTGGTGGCGGTTTCCACGAATTGATGGCCATCGAAGTTCTCGCCGCGCAACGCGACAAATAGCTCACCGCGTTTCAGCGTGCGCGAATCAGTGCTGATTTTTTCCACCGAAGCTTTTGGGTCGCCCGATTCCAACTTTGCGCCGGCAAATTCAGCAATTTGAAGGATAGGCGATCGATTCATGGGTTGGGTGACTCATAATTCAAAACTCCACCGGATGGTCCTCCAATGCGCGCCGGGCCACCTGGATATCGTCAAACGGCACGGTGCGATCCGCGAATTCCTGATAAGTTTCGTGGCCTTTGCCGGCGATCAAAACGATGTCGCGCGGTTGCGCGAGCGCGATAGCGCGGGCGATTGCCTCGGCACGGTCAACGATTTTTTCGTAATGACTTGAGCGGAATCCTTTTTCGACCTGCGAAATTATTGCAGTCGGATCTTCCTTCCGCGGGTTGTCCGAAGTGATGATCGCGTAATCGGCGTTAAGATCGACAACCTGGGCCATGAGCGGCCGTTTTTCCCGATCGCGGTCGCCGCCGCAGCCGAAGACGACAATGAGATGCCGCGACTCGAGGTCACGCAAAGTCTTTAGCACATTGAGCAGCGCGTCTGGCGTATGCGCGTAATCGACGAAAACTTGGAACTGGCGCTTTGCCGGGACCATCTCTAGGCGCCCCGGGATCTGCGGAGACTTGCCCAGACTGAGCACAGCTTCGCGAACCCCGATGCCAAGCGCGTTTACCGCAGCCAAAGCAGCGAGCGAGTTCGCGACGTTGAATCGGCCGATTAACGGGATGCGCACGAGGTAACTCTTTCCGCGCGCATCGAGCCGGTAGGATGTGCCGCCAAATTTCATTCGATAATTCGACGCGCGAAAATCCGCGCGCGCGCTCATTCCGTAGGTGATGATCGAGATGGTCTTGTCGATCTTGCCGATTAGCTGCTCGCCGTAACGATCATCAATATTAACAACAGCGACCGCCTTTCGCTTTTTTGGTTGCAAGGGGAGTTGAGCGAAGAGCTTTGCCTTCGACTCAAAGTAATTTTTCATTGTGCCGTGAAAATCAAGGTGGTCTTGGGTGAGATTGGTAAAAACGGCCACATCCCATTCCAGCCCACGAGTCCGATCCTGTGCCAGGGCGTGCGAGGAAACTTCCATGGCAGCAGCCCGGCAGCCGGCATTCGCGATTTGGGCGAGCAATTCCTGAAGATCAAGCGATTCGGGCGTCGTCCGCGCCGCCGGCAGAACGCGCTCTCCGATTTGATAACGTACCGTGCCAATTAGTCCGCAACGCAGGCCTGCTTTTTCACAGATGTGTTGAATCAAAAATGTAGT